>Ga0256839_1000008_pt1 | contig 295055 bp, 270 predicted proteins | sample 354166metaG_FD_185968 | JGI IMG/M metagenome (GOLD analysis project Ga0256839, IMG submission 185968) | Hydrothermal vent microbial communities from Mid Atlantic Ridge, Atlantic Ocean - 354-166 | ecosystem: Environmental > Aquatic > Marine > Hydrothermal vents | place: Atlantic Ocean: Mid... | reverse complement strand
TGGATGGGCATGCTCTACGCTGGGGTTGACGACGCAGCGATTCCCTTGCTGCGGGAGGCGGTTGCCCATGTGGAAGAGGATTTTCCGAAGTTCGTCGTGGACGCACTGACGGAGCGTCGCAACTTTTAGGCACCGCATTTCCGACCGGCGCGGAATCAGGGACGGTACGGGCGATCCTTGCGTCGGAAGAGCACGAAATCGCGCGCGACTCGGCCCATCGCCCCTCAAACCGCCGTATATCCGCCCTCGAGGAGGATCGTCTGGCCGGTCATGAGGTCGGAGGCGGGGGAGGCGAGGTAGAGCACGAGATCGGCGACCTCGACGGGCTCGCCGAAGCGGCCCAGGGGCGTGCGGGCCAGCACCGGGCCGGATTTCTCGGGTGGGCTCCAGATCTTCCGGCCCATCGGCGTCAGGATCACCGTCGGGCAGACGGCGTTGGCCTGGATGTTGTGCCGGCCCCATTCCGCCGCCATCACCTTGGTCAGGGAATTGAGCCCACCCTTGGAGGCGGCATAGGCCGCATGCGCCTCCATGGCGATCACCCCGGTCTGGGAGGAGATGTTGACGATCTTGCCGTGGCCGCGGGCGATCATCCCCGGCACCAGCGCTTGCGCCAGCAGGAAAGGGGCGCGGAGATTGACCGCCATGGTCCGATCCCAGTCCTCGACGCTGGCCTCGGTGATCGGAGCGACGAGGGCGATGCCGGCGTTGTTGACCAGGATGTCGATGCCGCCGAAGGCCTCCTCGGCCGCCCGCGCCGCCTCGCCCGGACCCTCGAGGGTGGCCAGATCGGCGGTGATCGTGACGCAGCGGCGACCGAGCTTCTCCACCTCGCGGCAGGCATCGGCCAGCCCCTCGGCATCGCGGGCGACGGCGGCGATATCCGCCCCGGCATCGGCCAGCACCCGGCAGATCTCGAGGCCGATGCCCTTCGAGGCGCCGGTCACCAGCGCCCGTCTGCCGGTCAGGGAAAAACGTTCGACGAAGCCCGGCATGGTTCGCGTCTCCGATGGCGTTCCCCGCGCCGCCGCATGATAGGGGCGGCGGGGCGGGAAATCCACGCCCCGGCCGCGGCGCCGCCCGCTCGCCCGGCGCACCCTTTACAGACCGGGCCGGATATGATTGTACATAGACAAGTCGATATCACAGTAAAAATACGGATGCGTAATGCAGAATATCCGGAGCGAAGCGACCGCGAAGGCGGCGCGGCGGACCGCGGAGGGACGGACGCCCGGCGGGCCGCTCGCGGTGCTGGGTGACGCGGAGGGGCTCGAGCTCCTGCGCCGGGCCCGCCGTCTGTTCGGCGACGGGCTCGTGCTGGTCTCCTCCTTCGGCACCGAGAGCGCGGTGCTCCTCGACATGGCGGCCTCGATCGACCGCGATTTTCCGGTGATCTTCCTCGATACCGGCAAGCTCTTCCCGGAGACCCTCGCCTACCGGGACCGGCTGGTGGCGTTGCTCGGCCTGCGCCGGGTGCGGACCCTGCGCCCCGATCCGGCGGCGCTGGCCCGGCGGGATCCCGACGGCCGGCTGTTCCGGCGCGACCCCGACCGCTGCTGCGATCTGCGCAAGAGCGAACCGCTGGACCGGGCCCTCGCCGGCTTCCGGGCCTGGGTCACCGGCCGCAAGCGCTACCAGGGCGGGCTCCGCCGCGAGCTGCCTCCGGTCGAGCGCGACCCCCGGTCGGATCGCATCAAGCTCAACCCCTTGGCCCGCTGGTCACCGGAGGATCTGCAGCACTACCGCCGCCTCCGCCAGCTCCCGCCGCATCCGCTCTGGCTCCGGGGCTATGCCACCGTCGGCTGCGCGAGCTGCACGAGCCCGACCGGCCCGGGCGAGGGGCCGCGGGCCGGGCGCTGGCGAGGTCTCGACAAGACCGAATGCGGGATCCACCTGCCCCCGCCGGTCCGGGAAGACGACCGCTCCCGATCCCCGCCGGCGGTCACTTGACCGCCCCCATGGTCAGGCCCCGCACCAGATGGCGGGAGACGAGGAGGGCGAAGAGGATGACCGGCAGGACGATGAGGGTGCCGGTGGCCATGATCTCCCCCCAGGGCAGCTCGTAGCCGCTCATGAAGGTGGTCGCCGCCACCGGCGCGGTGCGGGTCTCGGACCGGGTCATGATGAGGGCGTAGAGGAGCTCGTTCCAGGAAAAGATGAAGGAGAAGATGGCCGAGACCGCGATCCCCGGCAGCGCCAGCGGCAAGGCGATGCGGGCGAAGATCTGGAACCGCGAGAGGCCGTCGAGCCGGGCCGCTTCGTCGAGCTCCTTGGGGATCGAGCGGAACTGGTCGGCGCAGATCCAGACCACGATCGGCAGGGTGAAGGTGAGATAGAGCAGCACCAGCACCGTGTAGGTGTCCAGCATCTTCAGGGAACGGGCGATCAGGAAGAAGGGCAGGGCGACACAGATCGGCGAGATCATCCGGTTGGAGATGAACCAGAACCAGAGATCCCGCTTCATCCGGAACTCGTAGCGGGCGATCCCGTAGGCCGCCGGCGCCCCCAGGAGGATGGCGAAGAAGGTGGTGGCGAGGGCGACGATCAGGGAGTTGACGAGGCTCGGCCCGACCCCCTTTTCGGCCAGCGCCACCCGGTAATGTTCGAGGGTCACCTCCGCGGGAACGAAGCTCGGCGGGTAGGCGAAGGTCTCGGCGGTCGTCTTGATGGAGGTCAGCACCATCCAGTAGAAGGGGAACACCGCCACCGCCAGCACCAGGAGCAGCAGGGCGCCGTGGAGCAGGGTGCCCGGAATCCGGCGGTTCATGCCTCCACCTCCCGGTAGACCAGGCGGATGTAGAGCCGCGACAGGATGATGGTCAGGATCAGCAGCAGGATCGCCTGGGCGGAGGCGATGCCCTGGTCGAACACCCGGAAGCCGATCCGCTGGATGTAGACGGAGATGAGCTCGGTCGCCGAGCCGGGGCCGCCGCGGGTCATCACGAAGACGAGGTCGAACAGCTTGAGGATGTCGGCGGTCCGCAGGATCAGCACCGCGGTGATCCCCGGCAGCAGATAGGGAAGCTGGATGTGGCGCAGGATCTTCCAGGGGCTCTTGGTCTCGAGCCGGGCCGCCTCCTCGATCTCCGGCGGCACCATGGTGAGCCCGGCCAGCAGCACCAGGGCCACGAAGGGGGTCCACTGCCAGATGTCCATGATCGCGACGGCGGCGAAGGCGGTGGCCGGCTGGCCCAGCCATTCCACCGGCGGCAGGCCGAGGAGGGACAGGAACCAGTTGATCACCCCGAACTCGCGGTTGAAGATCAGCCGCCCGACCAGGCCGACGACGGCGAAGGTGGTGGCCAGCGGGATCACCAGGCTCACCCGGGTGAGGGTACGGAGGAGCCCCAGCCCGGGCTTGTGCAGCAGCAGCGCGATCCCGAGGCCGAGGGCGAGCTCGATCGGCAGCACGAGGAGCAGGAACTCGAAGGTGCGGCCCAGGCTTTCCCAGAAGGTGGGATCGGTGAGCACCGTCGCGTAATTGTCGAAGCCGACGAAATCCCGCGGCGCCCGCGGCTTGGTCACCAGATACTGGCGGAAGGAGGTGATCACCGCCAGGATCAGCGGATAGAGCCCCACCGCCAGGAGCGTGATCACGGCGGGGGCGATGAAGGCGAGCGGGGCCCAGCGTTCGCGGCGTCCTCGGGCCATCGGCGCTATTCGAGATTGGTGTGGCGGGCGCGCATGCTCTCCGCCGTCTCGCCGAGCCGGTCGCGGAGGGCCAGGATCACGAGCTCGAAGAAGACCATCTGCGTGGTCTCGTAGAGGCTGCCCATCGGCAGCACCGAGGCGCCGCCGCGATCGTCGGCCATCGTCTGGGCCGGGAGATGGGTCACCACATCCGCGATCCGGGCCGCTTCCCCCTGCGGTTGGGCGGTGATCACCGCGGTCCGGGCGCCGGCGCCGCGGGCCACGCCGAGGAGGGCGAGGACGGTCGAGAAGGCGCCGGGCCCGGCGCTGGTGATCAGGAGGTCCCCCGCTCCCAGGGGCGGGGTGGTCATGTCGCCGACGACATGGGCGTCGAGGCCGAGATGGAAGAGACGCATCGCGAAACCCTTCATCTGCAGCCCCTCGCGCCCGACCCCGTAGAGGGCGATCCGCTTCGCCCCGAGGATCGCCGCGATCAGGGGATCGGCGGCATCCTCCGGCATCCGGGCGAAGACCGCCGCCACCTCGGCGAGGGCGCGATCGGCCAGGGATTTCAGGCTCTCGCTCATGCCCCACCTCCGGAGAAGGGCGGGTCCGGCGGAACCGGACCCGCCGCCACCCGCGTTATTTGAGCAGCTTCTTCTGCCCGCTGTAATAGCCGGCCTGTTCGAGGATCGCCTCCATCCGGGTGCCGATCTCCTTCGCCCCCTCCTCGGTGGTGACCTCGCCGAGCATCATCTTGGTTCCCCATTCGGCGATGATCTCGGAAATCGCCGGCCATTCGGGGAAGCGCGGCCGGAAGTCGGGCACGCCGCCCTGCCAGGAGAGGACCATCGGCTCGACATAGAGGTACTTGCTCTTGATCTCCGGGTCCTCGTAGGGCTTCATCCGGCCCGACACGCCGCCGGCGAGGATGTAGTCCCTGGCCTTGGCCTCGCTGGTCACCCACTGGATGAACAGCCAGGCGGCCGCCTGCTTCTCCGGATCGGAGAAGGCGCTGACCCCGAGGGAGAAGCCGCCCAGCGCCGGCTTGAGGCCGGCCGGCCCCTTGGGCTCGGGGGCCACCGCCAGGCAGTCGACGATCTTCGACTGGGCGGGATCGGTGAGAGTGCCGTAGAAGGCCGACCATTCGGTGATCATCGCCACCCGGCCCTGGGCGAGGGCGTTGACCGCCTCGGAATGGTCGTAATCGACGATCCCGGGCGGCATGTACTTCATGAGCTCCTGACGGAACTCGAGGCCCGCCTGGCTCTCCGGCGACAGCAGGTTGGAGCGGAAGTTCTCATCCAAGAGCGAGCCGCCGAAGGGCCACAGCATCCGCATGAAGCTGTCCGCCGACTGGGTCTCGCCGCGCCGCGACTGGAGCGCGAAGGCGTAGCGGTTCTCCTCGGGCTTGGTCAGCTCGGGCCCGTATTCCTCGAGGAGCTGCTGCCAGGTCTCCGGCGGGCCGTCGAAGCCCGCTTCCTCGAGCTGGCACTTGTTGTAGAAGAGAAGACCCGAATAGTTGTCGAAGGGCAGGCCGTAGACCTTGCCGTCCCAGGTGCCGAAGCTCTCCAGCAGGATCGGGAAGAAGCCTTCGAGGTTCAGATCCGGATCGGCCAGTTTCGGATCGTTGTAGAACTCCTCCATCGGCACGACCCAGCCGGAATCGGCGAATTCGCCGATCCACACCACGTCGATCAGGATGACGTCGAATTCCTGGGTGCCGCCGGTGAAGTCGAGCACCTGCCGTTCGCGGCTGTTCTCGTAGGGCAGGATCTCCCAGGTGACGTCGATGCCGGTCTTCTCCTCGAACTCCGGCAGGATCTCGATCGCCGCCCGGTAGCCGGGCCGGTCGAGGAACAGGGCCTTGATGGTGGTACCCTTGTAAGGGGCCGCCGCCTCCTCCAGCGACCAGGCCGAGGCCTCGCCGCCCGCCGCCATGACGAGCGCCAGGGCGGTGCTCGCCGCCAGAAGTTCTCGTCGTTTCATGGCATACCTCCCTCTTTGGTGTTGCCGTTCGGGGAAAGGATCCGGTTCGGAAACAGGACGGCCTTGAGGATGCCGTCGGCACGCGCCGCCTGGAGGGCGAAGGCCTCGGCGGCGCGGGTCAGGGGAAAGCGGTGGGTGACGATTCGGCGGACATCGACCAGGCCGTGCCGCAGGAGATCGATGGCCTGCGGATAGACGTGCCCCATGCGCCGCGAGAAGCGGACCGTGAGGCCCTTGCGGCGGGCCAGCGAGGCGTCGAGCCCGTACCGGTTGCCCTCGGGAATGCCGACGAGGGCGATGCGGCCTCCGATCGCCGCCGCGGTGGCCGCCGCCTCGAAGCCTTCCGGGGAATCGGTGGCCTCCAGGACGAGCTCGGTGCCGCGACCCCCGGTGGCCTCGAGGAGTCCTTCGAGGTCGGCGAAGACCCGATCCGCCCCCAGTTCGCGCGCCGCCTCGCGCCGCGCCGCCACCGGATCGACGCCGAAGATCGGGCCGGCGCCGCTGCATTTCGCGACCTGGAGGAGGAGCAGACCGATCGGCCCGAGGCCGAGCACGGCGCAGCGCTCGCGCAGCCGCGGCCGCATCAGCGCCACCGCATGGACGGCGACTCCGAGGGGCTCCAGCATCAGCCCGTCGATGGCGTCGAACGTCTCGGGCAGCGGGAACAGACATTCCACCGGGGCGGCGATGCGCTCGGCCATGGCACCGGCTGTCGGCGGCACCCCCTTGAACACCACCTCCGGGCAGAGATTGGGATGGCCGGCGTGACACCAGGCGCAGGTGCCGCAGGGCCGGGCGGGATCGACCGCCACCAGGGTGCCCGGAGGGAGTCCGAGCGGTTCGCCCCGGGGATCGATCACCCGGCAGGCGAACTCGTGCCCGGGGACGAACCCCGGACAGGCCGCCTGGCTGCCGATGGCCCCTTCGTTGTAGTAATGCAGATCGCTGCCGCAGATGCCCACCGCCGCCACCTCCAGCAGCAGCTCGCCCTCGGCCGGGACGGGTTCCGCGACCGTGGCGACACGTACGCTCCGTGGGGCTTCGAGCAGGACCGCCTGCACCGAGAACTGCCTCCCGTTTCCGCCGATCCCGGCCGCAGGGCGGCCGTCACTGGTTCTTGACAGCGGGCGTTGTGAACGAAATACCTGTCGGCGATACAAATGTCCAGATGCCAGGGGAGGCGCCGGGAGGGAAATGGCGGAGGTTGCACTCGAGGGGGTCGGCAAGCGCTTCGACCGGACGCCGGTACTCGAGGACGTCACCCTGACGATCCGCGACCGGGAGTTCGTCGTCTTCGTCGGACCCTCGGGCTGCGGGAAGTCCACCTTGCTGCGGCTCATCGCCGGGCTCGAGGATCTCACCACCGGCGAGGTGCGGATCGGCGGCGAGCTCGTCAACGACGTCGAACCGGCCGACCGCGGCGTGGCCATGGTCTTCCAGTCCTACGCCCTCTATCCGCATCTTTCGGTCTACGACAACATGGCGCTGGGGCTGAAGATGGCCGGCCGGCCGAAGGCCGAGATCGAGGCCCGGGTGCGGCGGGCGGCGCGCATCCTCCGGATCGAGGAGCTGCTGGGGCGTCGGCCGCGCCAGCTTTCCGGCGGTCAGCGGCAGCGGGTCGCCATCGGCCGGGCGATCGTCAAGGAACCGCGGGTGTTCCTGTTCGACGAGCCGCTGTCCAATCTCGATGCCGAGCTCCGGGTGCAGATGCGGGTCGAGATCCATCGCCTGCATCGGGAGCTGGGCGCGACCATGGTCTATGTCACCCACGATCAGGAGGAGGCGATGACCATGGCCGACCGGATCGTGGTGCTGCGCGACGGCCGGGTGCAGCAGATCGGCCCGCCCCTCGAACTCTACCGGCGGCCCGCCAACCGTTTCGTCGCCGGTTTCATCGGCTCGCCGAAGATGAACTTTCTCGAGGTGGAGGCCCGCGGCGACGGCGGGGCGGGCCTCGAGTTGGGGTTGCCGGGCGGCTCGGTCCTCGCTCTGCCGGTCGCGACGAGCGGCCCGGCGCCCCGCACCCTCGGTATCCGCCCCGAACATCTCGAACTGCGGGTCCCGCCGGCGGAGGAGGGGGGCGGCCTGCGCGGCGAGATCTTCGTCGTCGAGCGGCTCGGCGCGGAAAGCCAGGTGCACGTCCGGCTCGACGGCGGCGAGCGGGTGGTGGCGATCACCGCCGGCGAACGGGAGCTCGTCGCCGGCACCCCCTGCAGCCTGCATTTCCCGCCCGAACGGGCCTATCTGTTCGACGCCGAGGAGCGCACCCTGTTCCCCTCGCCGGGGTGAACCGGGGCGCCGGCGCACCATCTCGCGGAACACGGAGACGGGCGACGGCGAAGCGGCGGAGTTCGAGGTCGGCCGTCGGTACGGTTGACGGCGGCGGTGGTTTCCCCTAGCGGCGGAGGGGGGCGATCGCCTTCGGGGAGGCGACGGACGGCGCATGGCGAGGAGCGGGAACCACCCGCGCGGCAACGTGAGCCTGGAACGGCGGGCCTGGCGGATCCGCCGCTACGCGGTGCGGATGGCGGCGGTCCAGGGCCAGGGCTACATCGGCCAGGCACTGGGGGTGGCCGACATTCTGGCCGTCGCCTGGTTCCACGCCCTGCGCTACCGCCCGGACGATCCCGCCTGGGAGGGACGCGACCGCTTCCTGCTGTCGGTCGGGCATTACGCCATCGCCCTCTATGCGGCGCTGATCGAGGCCGGCATCCTGCCCGAGGAGGAACTCGAAACCTATGGCTGCGACGACAGCCGGCTGCCCATGTCGGGCATGGCCTCCCACACCCCGGGCATGGAAATCAGCGGCGGTTCCCTGGGCCAAGGCCTGCCGATCGCCGTCGGCATGGCGCTGGCGCTGCGCCACAAGCGCAATCCCGCCTTCGTCCACAATCTCATGTCCGACGGCGAGCTCGAGGAAGGAGCCACCTGGGAGGCGGCGATGGCCGCCGCCCATCACCGGCTGGAGCGGTTGATCTGCATCGTCGATTTCAACGACCAGCAGGCCGACGGACGGTCGCGGGAGGTGCTCTCGGCGGAACCCGTCGAGGAGAAATGGCGGGCCTTCGGCTGGCACGCGCAGCGGGTGGACGGCAACGACATCGCGGCCCTGGTGGCCGCCTTCGACCGGGCCCGCGCGCTCTCGGAGCCGCGGCCGCGGGTGATCGTCTGCGACACCCGCATGTGCCGCGGGGTGCCTTTCCTGGAGCGGCGCGAGATCGCCCATTTCGTCCGGGTCGCGCCGGAGGAATGGGAACGGGCGCTCGCCGCTCTCGACCGGGCGGAGCCGGCATGAGCCGCGGAACCGGAAAGGCGGTCCGCCGCACCACCTCGGCGATGATCGCCTCGCTCGATGCCGAGGGGCGCGAGACCCGCGAAGCTCCCTTCGGCCATGCGCTGGTGGCGCTCGCCCGCGAGCGGGAGGAGATCGTCGGGCTCACCGCCGATCTCGCCAAGTACACTGATCTGCACCTCTTCGCCGAGGCCTTTCCCGAGCGCTTTTTTCAGATGGGGATGGCCGAGCAGGCGCTGATCGGCGCCGCCGCCGGCTTCGCCCGCGAGGGGTTGGTTCCCTTTGCCACCACCTATGCGGTGTTCGCCTCGCGGCGGGCCTACGATTTCCTCTGCCTGGCGGTGGCCGAGGAGGGGCTGCCGGTGAAGCTGATCTGCGCCCTGCCGGGCCTCACCACCGGCTACGGGCCGAGCCATCAGGCGACCGAGGACATCGCCATCTTCCGCGGCCTGCCCGGTCTCGTCATTCTCGATCCCTGCGATGCGGTCGAGATCGAACAGGCGGTGCCGGCCATCGCCGCCCATCCCGGGCCGGTCTACATGCGGCTCCTGCGCGGTCGGGTACCGGTGGTTCTCGACCGCTACGACTACCGCTTCGAGATCGGCCGGGCGCGGCTCCTGCGCGAGGGCGGGGATGTGCTGGTGATCGCCACCGGATTCATGACCATGCGCGCCCTCGATGCCGCCGCGCGGCTCGCCGAAGACGGCATCGAGACGGCGGTGCTGCACCTCTCCACCATCAAGCCGCTCGATACCGAAACCATCCTCGAACAATGCCGCCGTCATCCTCTGGTGGTGGTGGCCGAGAACCACAGCCGCATCGGTGGGCTCGGCGAGGCGGTGGCGGCGCTGCTGCTGGGCGAGGGGATCGCGCCGCGCTTCCGGCAGATCGCGCTGCCCGACGCCTTTCTCGACGCCGGGGCGTTGCCGACCCTGCACGCGCGCTACGGGCTCGCCGTCGAGGCGGTGGTCCGGCGCATCCGCGGCTGGCTGGAGGAATGAAGGGGGGATGTCGCGGGTGACGGGACTTCTCGAGGGCAGATGCGCGATCGTCACCGGCGCCGCCTCGCGGCGCGGCATCGGCCGGGCCACCGCGCGGCTGTTCGCCGAACACGGCGCCACCCTGGCGCTCCTGGACCTGGAAAGGGAGGCGGTGGAAGCGGCCGCCGCCGAACTGGGCGAGGGACATCTCGGCCTCGTCTGCGATGTGCGCGATGGCGAGGCCTGCCGGCGGGTCGCGGAAACGCTCCTCGATCGCTGGGGGCGGATCGACGTGCTGGTGAACAACGCCGGCATCACCCAGCCGCTGCGGCTCTCGGAGATCCGCCCCGAGGACTACGACGCGGTGCTGGACGTCAATCTCCGCGGCACGCTGAACATGAGCCGGGCGGTGGTGCCGGCGATGCGGCGCCGGCGCACCGGTTCCATCGTCAACATCTCCTCGGTCTCGGCGCAGCGCGGCGGCGGTGTCTTCGGCGGGCCCCATTACGCCGCCGCCAAGGCCGGGATCCTCGGCCTCACCAAGGCGATGGCCCGCGAACTGGCGCCGGAGGGGATTCGCGTCAACGCCGTCTGCCCGGGCTTCATCGATACCGACATCACCGCCGGCAGGCTGTCGCCCGAGCGGCGCGAACGGATCCTCGAGGGGATTCCCCTGGGCCGCCCCGGCGAGGCCCGCGAAATCGCCGGCTGCTGCCTGTTCCTGGCCAGCGATCTCGCCGGCTATGTCACCGGTGCCGAACTCGACGCCAACGGCGGCCTTTTGATCCACTGAACGCGGCGGGGAGGCGGAGGCTCGGGCGCGGCGGACGGATGTCGCCTGGTCGGAGCGGCCGGATTCGAACCGGCGACCCCCAGTCCCCCAGACTGATGCGCTACCAGGCTGCGCTACGCTCCGTGAAGGCGAGGCGCAATATAGGAGCTCGCGTCGAGCCGGGCAACGGCGGAGATGGGCCGGCTCAGCCCTCCAGTTCGCGGCGCAGATCGGCGGCGAGGCGGCGCAGATCGCGGGCCAGCCGCACCAGCGCGGCGGGATCGCGGACCCCGGTCCGCGTCTCCTCCCCGGCCATCGCCGCGACCTCTTCCGAGGGGTCGAGGGCGCGGCCCCGCCGCTGGCGCAGGAGCTTCTGCGCCCCCTTGATGGTGTAGCCCCGATCGTAGAGCAGGACGCGGATCTGCCGCAGGACCTCGACATCCTCCGGCCGGTAGTAGCGCCGGCCGCCGCCCCTTTTCAAGGGACGCACCTGGCTGAACTTGCTTTCCCAGAAGCGCAGCACATGAGGCGCCACCCCGAGTTCCTCGGCGACCTCGCTGATGGTGCGGAAGGCGGTGGAGGCCTTGGCGGGGCGCTCGGTCATGGCGCGGGCGCCCCCCGGTTCAGCCGCGGCCGCGGTTGAGACGTGCCCGGAGCGCCTGCGAAGGACGGAACACCAGCACCCGTCGCGGCAGAATGGGAACCTCTTCGCCCGTCTTGGGATTGCGGCCGATGCGTTGTCCCTTGTGGCGGACCAGGAACGTGCCGAAGGACGAGATCTTCACGGTGCCCTCCCGAACCAGCGATTCGGAGATCTCCTCCAGAATCGCGTCGACCAGCTCCGCCGACTCGCTGCGCGACAGTCCCACCTGCTGGTAGACGGCCTCCGCGAGCTGCGCCCGCGTCACCGTTTTGCCCGCCATCGGACCGCTCCTCCCTTCCCTTCTCGTTCGGGTGGAAAAGCCTAGGGATCATCGGCTTGGGCGTCAATAGACGAGACCGTCGGGGAAAATCTACCAGCGCAGCAGCACCGATCCCCAGGCGAAGCCGCCGCCGATGGCGGAGGCGAGGACGAGATCCCCCGGCTGCAGCCGCCCGTCGCTCCAGGCGCTCTCGAGGGCCAGGGGGATCGAGGCGGCGGAGGTGTTGGCGTGCCGATCGACGGTCATCACCACCCGCTCTTCGGGGATTTCGAGGCGTTTCGCCACCGCCTCGATGATCCGCCGGTTGGCCTGATGGGGCACGAACCAGTCGACCTCCGCGGGGGCGATGCCGAGATCGCCGCAGGTCCGCCGCGCGCTCGCCACCAGGGCCGCCACCGCGTGCCGGAAGACCTCGCGGCCGTTCATCCGCAGATGCCCGACGGTCCCGGTCGAGGAAGGGCCACCATCGACATAGAGATGATCGTAATGGCGGCCGTCGGCGGACAGGGTGGCGGCGAGAATGCCGCGGTCGAGCACCGTGCCGGTCCCCTCCTCGGCCTCCAGGACCAGGGCGCCGGCGCCGTCGCCGAACAGGACGCAGGTGGCACGGTCCTCCCAGTCGAGGATCCGCGAGAAGGTCTCGGCCCCGATCACCAGCGCCCGCCGGGCCCGGCCGCAGCGCAGCAGCGCCTCCGCGGTGGTCAGGGCGTAGACGTAGCCGGCACAGACCGCCTGCAGGTCGAGGGCCATGCCCGGACCGGTGCCGAGCTTGCGTTGCACGGCGGTGGCGGTGGCCGGAAAGGTGTTGTCGGGGGTGGAGGTGGCGACCAGGAGGAGGTCGATCTCCCCGGCCTCGCGGCCGGCCCGGGCCAGCGCCTCGCGGGCGGCGGCCGCCGCCAGATCGGAGGTGAGCTCGCCGGCCGCCGCGATGTGCCGCTGGCGGATCCCGGTGCGTTCGCGGATCCAGGCGTCGGAGGTCTCGACCCGCTCCGAGAGCTCGTCGTTGGTGAGGATCCGTTCCGGGAGCCGGGCTCCGACTCCCGTGACCACGCTCCGCAGCGCGGCACTCACGAGGCGGCCACCTTGCGGCCGGCGGGGCTGTCGCGACCGGTTCCGGCGGCGTTCATCTCGGCGATGATGCGCTCGTTGGTGCCCTGCTCGACGAGCTGAATGGCGGCCGAGATGGCGGCGGCGAAGCCGACCGCATCGGTGCCGCCGTGGCTTTTCACCACCACCCCGTTGAGGCCGAGGAACATGGCCCCGTTGTAGAGGCGGGGATCGAACCGCTGGCGCATGCGGTTCAGCGCCGGACGGGCCAGGAGATAGCCGAGCCGGGCGCGCCAGCTCGAGCGGAACGCCTGGCGGAGGGCGGCGCTGAACAGGCGCGCCGTGCCTTCGGTGATCTTGAGCGCGACATTGCCGGTGAAGCCGTCGGTGACCACGACATGGACCCGTCCCTCGGAAACGTCACCGCCTTCGACGAAGCCGTAGTAGTCGATGGCGAGCCCGCTGTCACGGAGGAGTGCCGCCGCGCTGCGGACGACGCTGTCGCCCTTCACCTCCTCGGTACCGACGTTGAGGATTCCGACCCGGGGCTTGGCGATGTCGAGGACGGCGCGGGCATAGACCTCGCCCATCACCGCGAACTGGAAGAGATGTTCGGGACCGCAGTCGACGTTGGCGCCGAGATCGAGCATCACCACCGGAGCCCGGCGGGTGGGCAGGAGGGCGGCGATCGCCGGCCGGTCGATCCCCGGCAGGGTCTTGAGCACGAATTTGGCCATCGCCATCAGCGCCCCGGTATTGCCGGCGGAGACGGCGGCCGCCGCCTCCCCCGTCTTCACCGCATCGATGGCGAGGCGCATGCTGCTGTCGCGACCCTGGCGCAGGGCCTGGCTGGGCTTGGCGTCCGGGGCGACGGCCTTGCCGGTGTGCCGCAGCTCGCCGGCCGCGGCCAGCGCCGGATGGCGCTCCAGCAGGGGGGCGATGCGGCCTTCGTCGCCGAACAGCAGGAAGCGCAGGCCGGGGCTCTGACGGAGGGCCTTCGCCGCGCCGTCGATCACGATGCCGGGCGCATTGTCGCCGCCCATGGCATCGAGCGCGATGACCAGGCTCATCGGCCCGCGGTCCGGGGGCCGGCCCGGCGGGAACGTGCCGCGGGCAGCTGGCGGCCTCGTCCGGCGGTCACCTTGCCCGGCCCTCAGCCGTTCCCGCCGAGCCGCCGCAGGGCCTCGGCGAGAGGCCCGGCGGCGTCCCCGTCCCCGCCGGCGGCGCCGTAGCGGGCGAGATGGCTCGCGGCGTCGGGATGGCGCGGATAGGGATCGATGGCCAGCGCCAGTTCCTCGGTGACCAGCTCGCCGAGATCGAGGAGATCGCCGAGCAGCGGTTCGGGCTCCTCCTCCTCGGGATCGATCGTGACCTGGGCAGCGGGCGCGCCGCCGCGCAGGAACAGGCGGTCGAACCCGGCGTCGAGCTCCGCCTCGACCGGCTCCAGAGTCACCACGCAGCGCTGCCGCAGCCGGGCCTGTAGCGCCCCGCGGACCCGCACGACGCCGCCGGTTCCGGCCTCGACGGTGCCCTTGGCGACCAGCTCCTCGAGCTGCAGGAGATCGAGCCTGCGGGCCACGGCCCCCCGCTCCTCGGGGCCCGCCTCGATCTCGAAGGCGGCATCGCCCGTGCGCAGCTCGCCGAGGTCGAAAAGTCTCGAAAACTCACGTGTCGCGATCAAGAAGATGCTCCCGGGTGATGCAGCGAACGATCGCGAGCCCGGTGCGTCGACGAACAGCGCGACGGCCGGCTCCCCCAGCGTTCCCAGGAATTTCAGCGATGCCGCAAATTAGAGTGCCGGGAAGAGGAGGTCAATGTCGAGGCTCGTCGCGGGTGGTGGCGAACCGGGGCGGGACGAACGGGACCGAGGCCGTCGCCGGATCCGCGGCCGTCGCGGCGGCCAGGGCGGCGTCCTGCGCCAGGGCGTAGCGGGCGAGGGCGGCGGCATCGGCGGGCGGATGCCCGCCGTCCTCGAGATTGCGGGCGAGGATCGCCGTCACCGCCGCCGCGTCACCGGTGTCGAGGGCGGCTTGGAGGTCGCGGGTGCGGGCCAGGAAGCTGCCGGCGATGCGCTTGACGTGCTTGCCCACCGAGAGATCGCCCACCCCCATCTCGCGCAGATTGCGATCGAGATCGGTGAAGAAGGCGTCGACCACCGCCTGGGCGAGGGCGCTCTCCGGCCGCGGCCGCCGCTGCAGCCAGCGCCAGAGCAGGAGGACGTGGAGGGTGACCAGTTCGAAGCGTCCCTCGATGGTGTCCGGGACCCTGCAGAGGGTGTAGAATTCGGGCCGTCGGGCCTGGACCACCGCCCGGCGGTAGAGCCGCCAGGCGAGCCGCCGCCGCCGGCGGCCCTCGCGCCATCTCCGCAGCGGGCTAGGCATCGCCCCCGGCGGCCGCTTGTTCGAGGCCTCGCGGATGTGCTAACCGCATCCCGCCGACGATTCCTCTGGTTTCCCGCAGCCCGGACGGCTCCACATGAGATTTTCCGTCGTTCTCCGCAGAAGCTCGCTGGCGCTGGCCCTCCTGGTCGGCGCCTGCGTTCCCACCGTACAACAGCACGGCCAGCGCATCGATCCCGAGGCGGTGGCCCGCATCCGCCCGGGCGTCACCTCCAGGGAGGAGGTGTTCCGGCTGATGGGCTCGCCCTCGGCCGTCGCCACCTTCGACGATCGCCGCTGGTACTACGTCACCCAGACCGTCGAGAAGAGGTCCTTCTATCAGGAGAAGCTCACCGACCAGCGGGTGCTGATCCTGATCTTCGACGATCGCGGCATCGTCCGGCAGGTCGAGGAGCGCGACCTCGCGCAGGCGCGGGCCATCGAGCCGGTCGCCGAGGCGACGCCCACCATGGGCAACGAGCTGACCCTGTTCGAGCAGCTCATCGGCAACATCGGCCGTTTCTCCCGCAGCCCCGAGAACGCCCGCCCGTAGCAGCGGCCGCCCCGCTTCAGGCGGCGGCCGCGAGGGCCGCCAGCAGCAGCAGGGCGACGATGTTGGTGATCTTGATCATCGGGTTGATGGCCGGGCCGGCGGTGTCCTTGTAGGGATCGCCGACCGTGTCGCCGGTCACCGCCGCCTTGTGGGCCTCGGAGCCCTTGCCGCCGTAGTTGCCGTCCTCGATGTACTTCTTGGCGTTGTCCCAGGCGCCGCCGCCCGAGGTCATGGAGATGGCCACGAACAGGCCGGTGACGATGGTTCCCAGCAGCAGCGCGCCGACGGTGGAGAAGGCGGCCTCGCGACCGGCGATCCAGGCGATCACGAAATAGACGACGATGGGCGAGAGCACCGGCAGCAGGGAGGGGACGATCATCTCCTTGATCCCGGCCTTGGTCAGCATGTCCACCGCCCGGCCGTAGTCGGGCTTGGAGGTCCCCTCCATGATTCCCGGGTTCTCGCGGAACTGGCGCCGCACCTCCTCGACGATGGCGCCGGCGGCGCGACCCACCGCCTGCATCGCCAGGGAGGTGAACAGGAAGGGCAGGAGACCGCCGAGGAACAGACCGACGACGACGAAGGGATCGGAAAGGGTGAAAGAGACCTCGAGATCGGGGAAGAAATGCTCGAGATCGTTGACATAGGCGACGAACAGGACGATCGCCGCGAGCCCCGCGGAGGCGATGGCGTAGCCCTTGGTCACCGCCTTGGTGGTGTTGCCGACCGCATCGAGCGCATCCGTCACCTGCCGCACCTCCTCGGGCAGTTCGGCCATCTCGGCGATGCCGCCGGCGTTGTCGGTGACCGGCCCGTAGGCGTCGAGGGTGACCACCACCCCGGTCAGCGCCAGCATCGTGGTGGCGGCGATGGAGATGCCGTAGATGCCGGCGTTCAGATAGGCGAGGAGGATGCCGCCGGCGATCACCAGCACCGGCAGGGCGGTGGCCTCGAGGGAGACCGCGAGACCCTGGATGATGTTGGTGGCGTGGCCGGTGGTCGAGGCCTTGGCGATCTGCTGGACCGGCCGGTGGAGGGTACCGGTGTAGTAGTCGGTGATCCACATGATGAGACCGGTGACCAGGAGACCGACCAGGGTCGAATAGTAGACGTTGAGGCCGGTGAAGCTGGAGATCACCTCGTCGCCCACCTTGGCCTCGTAGACGGTGCCGCCGAAGCCGAGCGTGATCCAGGTGAAGAAGATCAGCAGCACGGCCGAGATCCCGGCCGCGCCCCAGAAGCCCTTGTAGAGGGCGGCCATGATGTTCTTCGAGGGACCGAGCTTGACCAGATAGGTGCCGGCGATCGAGCCGAGGAGGCAGACCCCGCCGACCACCAGCGGATAGATCATCAGCGCCCACTGGGCGGCGCCCTCGAAGAAGATCGCCCCCAGCAGCATGCTGGCCACCACCGTCACCGCGTAGGTCTCGAACAGGTCCGCCGACATGCCGGCGCAGTCGCCGACATTGTCGCCGACGTTGTCGGCGATCACCGCCGGGTTGCGGGGATCGTCCTCGGGAATGCCGGCTTCCACCTTGCCCACGAGATCGGCGCCGACATCGGCCCCCTTGGTGAAGATGCCGCCGCCGAGACGGGCGAAGATGGAGATCAGCGAGGCGCCGAAGGAGAGGCCGACCAGGGCCTCGAGCAGGGTCCGCTCGTCGGCGCCGAAGAGATAGAGGATGCCGAAATAGCCGGCGACCCCGAGGAGACCCAGGGAGACCACCAGCATGCCGGTGATGGCGCCGGCCTTGAAGGCCACGTCCAGCGCCCCCTCGAGCCCCTGTTCGGCGGCCGCCTGGGCGGTCCGGGCGTTGGCCTGGACCGAGGTGTTCATGCCGATGTAGCCGGCCGCCGCCGAACAGCAGGCGCCGATCAGATAGCCGATGCCCACCGGAATGCCGAGGAAGTAGGTCAGGAGCAGGAAGACGACGAAGCCGACCGCGGCGATGGTCATGTACTGGCGATTGAGGTAGGCGGTGGCCCCCTCCTGGATGGCCGCCGAAATCTCCCGCATCCGCTCGTTACCGGCGGGCAGCGCGAGGACCAGCTTGCGGGTCGTGATCCCGTAGACGACGCCGGCGGCACCGCAGGCGAGGACGAGAACGTAGAGAAACCATTCGAGACCGGACATGTGCCTCTACCCCTTTCACTGCCCGGCGGTGGCAAATGCCGGGTCGCACATTCGTCGTGAACACGTCGTGAGCATCGATGCGGTCGGATCTGGCCTCCGGCCGGCCGATCGTTTAGCGTCGGGCCGGCGCCCTGTCCACCGGTCAGGGCGGTACCGCGATGCACGTCACGGGCAAGCCGGCCGCCCGCGGGCTCGCGAAATCCGCGCAGGGCGGCCCGGAGGAAGCGGATGTTCGATCGCCGCGCGCTCGAGGATGCGGCCGGTACCGTCTACGAGGTGCTGGCTCCCACCCCCCAGTATCGCTGGCCGCTCCTGGCCGAACGCTGCGGTACCGAGGTCTGGGTCAAGCACGAGAACCACACCCCGGTCGGGGCCTTCAAGCTGCGCGGCGGGCTCGTCTTCATGGCCGGGCTCGCGCGGCGCGGCGGCGTGTCGCAGGGGCTGGTCACCGCCACCCGCGGCAATCACGGCCAGAGCCTGGCCTTCGCCGGCCGCCATTTCGGCATCCCGGTGACCATCGTCGTCCCGCACGGCAACAGCCGCGAGAAGAACGCGGCGATGCGGGCGCTCGGGGCGGAGCTCGTCGAGGCGGGGGGCGATTTCGACGCCGCCCGGGAGGCCGCCGAACGTCTCGCCGCCGAGCGCGGCCTCGCGATGGCCCCCTCCTTCCATCCCGATCTCGTGCGCGGGGTGGCGACCTATGCCCGCGAGCTGTTCGCGGCGGTGGCCGATCTCGACACCGTCTACGCGCCGATCGGCCTCGGCTCGGGGATCTGCGGTCTCCTCGGGGTGCGCGATCTGCTCGGCCTGCGGACGAAGATCGTCGGCGTGGTGGCGGCCCGGGCCCCCTGCTACGCCCGGTCACTCGAGGCCGGCCGGCCGGTGGCCACCGACAGCGCCGGGACGATCGCCGACGGGATGGCGGTGCGGGTGCCCGATCCCGAGGCCTTCGCCCTCATGCAGCGCGGTCTCGAGCGGGTGGTCACGGTCGAGGAGGAGGAGATCCTGGCGGCGATGCGCCACTACTGGACCGACACCCACAATCTCGCCGAAGGCGCGGGAGCGGCGCCCCTCGCCGCGCTCCTCAAGGAACGCGGGCGGATGAAGGGGCGCCGGGTGGGCCTCGTGCTTTCCGGCGGCAACGTCGATCTGGATCTGTTCGGCCGCCGCGTGATTCAGTCGTAAGGTGGCTTGTGCCAGCCGCGGGGCGAGAGGGTGAAGACCTCGACCCCCTCCTCGGTGACACCGACGGTGTGTTCGAACTGGGCCGACAGGGAGCGGTCGCGGGTCACCGTCGTCCAGCCGTCGCCGAGGATCTTCACCTCCGGCCGGCCGGCGTTGATCATCGGCTCGATGGTGAAGAGCATCCCCGGCACCAGGACCAGCCCTTCGCCCGGCCGACCGTAGTGGCGCACCTCGGGGGCGTCGTGGAACACCCGGCCGAGTCCGTGACCGACGAAATCGCGGACCACCGAGAAGCGGTTCCTCTCGGCCACCGTCTGGATCGCGTGGCCGACGTCGCCGAGGGTCGCCCCCGGCCGCACCGCGCGGATCCCCGCCCACATCGCCTCGAAGGTCACCTCCACGAGACGGCGCGCCTTCACCGGGATCCGTCGGCCGACCAGGAACATGCGGCTGGTGTCGCCGTACCAGCCGTCGAGGATCACGGTCACGTCGATGTTGACGATGTCGCCCTCGCGCAACGGCTTTTCGTCGCTCGGGATGCCGTGGTTGACGACATGGTTGACGGAAATGCAGCAGCTCTTCGGATAGCCGCGATAGCCTAGGGTCGCGGGCACCGCCCCGTGCTCGCGCACGAAGGCGTCGATGATCCGGTCGAGCTCGCCGGTGGTGACACCCGGACGCACCTGCGGTGTCACATGGTCGAGGGTCAGGGCGGCGAGCCGGCCCGCCCGGTGCATGGCGGCGAAATCCTCGGGACCGTAGAGGGGCACGGGCTTGCCGGTGCCGGCCTTGTCGATGATCGGTCTGATGCTCCGCTTCAAGATTCGGGTTCCGTGGGCTGTCGGTCGGTGGGTCCGGTGAGCACTTCGGGGTTGAGCAGACGCCCGTTCCCCGGGTCGCGACCGCGCGACAGGCAGAGGATGTTGTCCACGCAGACCGTCGCCATGCGCCGCACGGCGTCCTCGCTCAGACCTGCGATATGGGGCGAAAGCACGAGATTGTCGAGCTCGAGAAGGGGAGATCCGAGCGGCGGCTCCCGGGCCATCACGTCCAGTCCGGCGCCGGCGATCCGCCCCTCCCGCAGGGCCGCGGCGAGGGCCGTCTCGTCCACCAGCCCGCCGCGGGCGGTGTTGATCAGGAACGCCGAGGGACGCATCCGGGCGAGCCGCGCGGCGTTCACGAAATGCCGGGTGTCCTCGTTCAGCGGCAGGTGGAGGGAGACGAAATCGGCCGCTTCCAGGAGCCGGTCGAGGGACACCGGTTCGCCGCCCAGGGCCGTCACCTCGGCGTCCGGGACCAGCGGGTCGTGGACCAGGACGCGCATCTCGAAGCCGCGGCAGCGCCGGGCCAGGGCCCGGCCGATGCGGCCGAAGCCGAGGATGCCGACGGTGGTGCCGTGGAGTCCGCGATGGAGCCCGGTCCGCCAGCCGCCGCCGCGCACGGTCCGGTGGTTCGCGAGGATCCGGTGGGCCAGCGCCGCCATCAGGGCGAAGGCGTGGTCGGCCACCGCTTCGTGGTTGGCCCCGAAGGCCATCGCCACCGCCACCCGCCGGCGGGTCGCCGCCGCGAGATCGACGGCGTCGTGGCCGACCCCGAACCGGGCGACGATCCGCAGCCCGGGTGCCGCCCGGAACACTTCCTCGTCGTAGGGTTCGGTGCCGGCGACGGTGGCGACCACCCCCGCCAGACGGGCGATCAGCTCCTCCCGGCGCAGCGCCCGGCCGAGCTCGTTGAAGGCGAGGGCGAAGCCGGCCTCTTCGAGGGGGGCGAACAGCTCCCGCCGCTCCGGCGGCAGCGGAATGGCGACCAGGATGCGGCGGGCGGCCACGACCGGCGCCGCCTCAGGCCGTGGGAACGGCGGCCACCGGCGGCACCCGGCGGCCGTGACCGGTGGCCCGCTCGAAGGCGTGGCAGGCGCGCAGCACCCGGGCCTCGGCGAAGGGCCGGCCGACGATCTGCAGGCCCAGCGGCAGTCCCTCGCCGTCGAAGCCCATCGGCACCGAAGCCGCCGGCAGGCCCAGGTAGTTGAAGGGGGCGACGCAGGCGGTGAGCCGGTTGGCCAGCGCCACGAACCGGGCATCGCCCCCGGTGTCGGTTTCGGCGATCGGCGGCGGCGCGGTGACGGTGGTCGGGAGAATCAGGAGATCGGCCTCCTCCAGGAGTTCGCGGCAGATCCGCTCCAGCCAGCCGGCGCGGGCGGCCAGGGCCCGGGCGTAGACCCCGGCCTCGATGGCGAAGCCGGGTTCCATCCGGGCCAGGGTGTGCGGATTGAAATCCGCGCGGCGGCTCAGGACATGCTCGCGATGCAGCGCCGCCGGCTCCACCATCCCGATCACCCGTCGCAGGACGTTGAGGGGCTCGCCGTCGGGAAAGGCGGCCCGCCGGAGCTCGGCGCCGAGCTCGTCGAAGATCCGGCAGGCCTCCTCGAAGCGGTGGTGGACCGCCGGCTCGGGTTCGCAGCCCAGACCGCCGACGAGGGCCAGGATCCGCTCGCCGCGCAGATCCTCGGCGAGCGCCGCCGGATAGTCCGGCACCGGCTCTGCACCGGTGGTGGGATCGCGGGGGTCGGGGCCGGCGATCACCCGGAGCATCAGGGCGCAATCGGCGCTGCTGCGACAGATCGGCCCGATATGGTCGAGGGTGAAGGACAGCGGCATGCAGCCGGCGCGGCTGACCCGCCCGTAGGTGGGTTTGATGCCGACCAGATTGCAGAAGGCGGCGGGGACCCGGATCGAGCCGCCGGTGTCCGAGCCGAGGGTGGCGAAGTTGAGCCGCGCCGCCACCGAGGCGGCGCCGCCGCTGGTCGAGCCGCCGGTCAGCCGCTCCCTGTTCCAGGGATTCCTCGGGGTGCCGGTCCAGGGATTGTGGCCGGTGATCCCGAGCGCCACCTCGACCATGTGGGTGCGTCCCACATCGATGGCGCCGGCGGCGTCGAGCCGTTCGAGGACCGTCGCCGTGACCGCCGGCCGGAAGCCGCGGAACAGGCGCGAGCCGCATTCGGTGAGCTCGCCCTTGCGGTAGAACATGTCCTTGTGCGCCAGCGGCACCCCGTGCAGCGGACCGCGCAACCGGCCCGCGGCCCGCTCGCGATCACGGGCTTCGGCCTCGGCCATCGCCCGCTCCGGCCACAGCCGGGCCACCGCGCCCAGGTGCGCGCCCTCGCGTTCCAGCGCCGCCAGCACGGCCTCGGTCGCCGCCCGCGAGGTGACCGTCCCGTCGCGGATGTGGGCCGCGATCTCGGCGAGGCCGCAGGCGAGGATGTCGGCCGCCTTCATCGGCCCGTTTCCGGGCCGCGTTCCGCCAGCCGGTCCCGGACCACCAGATAGTCCGCGGGTTCGCTTCCGAACGGCAGATCGCGGGTGACCCGATCCACCATCCGCGCGAGTTCACGGGCGGTGCGCCGCGCTCCGGGCCGGATCGGAACCGCGTCCTTCGCGGAGTCGTCGGTGGAATCGCGCATCGTCTCCGGACCTCCTCCAGTGCCGCCGAGGCTAGCACCGGCGGCGCCGGTGCAGAAGAGGTCATCAGCCGGTGGTTGGACCGGCCGGTGGTCGCGACTAGATTGGGGCGGCACCGGGGGAGACCGGCATGACCGCGCAGCTCGACCGATCCTCGACCACCGGAACGGCCTTCGCGGCATCGCGTCTCGCGATGCTGCGCCAGATCGAGCGCAAGCTGCTCTGGCTCGCCTGCTGGACGGTCCACCACGCCAATCATCTCCGCCCATCGCGCGACGGGCTCAAGGTGGGCGGCCATCAGGCGTCCTGCGCCTCGGTGGCGACCATCGTCACCTCGCTCTTCTTCGACGTGCTGCGACCGGGCGACCGGATCGCCGTCAAGCCGCACGCCGCCCCGATCTACCATGCCGCGATGTACCTTCTGGGCCGGGAGCCGGTCGAGCGGCTGGTGAACTTCCGGGCGCTCGCCGGGGCGCAGGCCTATCCCTCGCGGACCAAGGACGTCTGCGGAGTCGATTTCTCCACCGGTTCGGTGGGCCTCGGCGCCGCCATGACCCTGTTCGCCTCCCTGACCCGGGATTTCGTCCGTCTGCGCGGGCTCGCCCCGGCGGCGCCGGACGGTCGCATGGTCGCCATCCTCGGCGACGCCGAGCTCGACGAGGGCAGCGTCTACGAGGCCCTCCTCGAGGGCTGGAAATACGACGTGCGCAACCTCTGGTGGGTGATCGACTACAACCGCCAGAGCCTCGACCGGGTGGTCCCCGAACGGCTGTTCGCCAAGATCGAGCAGTTCTTCTCCGCGGTCGGCTGGAAGGTGGTGACGATCAAGTACGGCAAGCGCCTGCAGGCGGCCTTCGCCCGCCCCGGCGGCGAGGTGCTGCGGGAATGGATCGACGCCTGCCCGAACGATCTCTACGCCGCCCTCACCTTCAAGGGCGGTGCCGCCTGGCGCGCCCATCTGGAGAGCGATCTCGGCCGCCATCCGGCGATCCGGGAGATCCTGGAAAGCCACGACGACGCCGGGCTCGCCCGGTTGATGACCAATCTCGGCGGCCACGATCTGGAGGCCATGCTGGAGGCCTTCCACGGCGTGCGGGGAGATCTGCCCCACTGCTTCATCGCCTACACGGTGAAGGGCTGGGGGCTGCCGTTCGCCGGGCACAAGGACAACCACGCCGGGCTGATGACCCCGCGCCAGATGGCCGATTTCCAGCGCGAGAACGGCATCGCCCCGGGCGAGGAATGGTCGCCCCGTGCCGGCCTCGCGGTCGATCCCGAGGCGTTCGAGGCGTTCCTGGAGCAGGTGCCCTATCGCCGCCGGACCGAGCGCCACGAGGCGAGGGCGGTGCCGGTGCCGGCGGCGCTGCCGCAGCCGCGGCGGCGCGGGGTGACCTCGACCCAGGAGGCCTTCGGCCGGCTCATGGGCGAGCTCGCGCGGAGCGATCTGCCGCTGGCCCGGCACATCGTCACCACCTCGCCCGATGTCACCACCTCGACCGGGCTTTCGGCCTGGGTGAGCCGGCGCGACATCTTCAATCGCAAGGAGCACGAGGACGTGTTCCGCAGCCAGCAGGTGAGCTCGCCCACCCGCTGGCGGGAAAGCCGGACCGGCCAGCATCTCGAGCTCGGGATCGCCGAGAACAATCTCTTCCTCGCCCTGGCGGCGACGGGGTTGGCCCACGAGCTGTTCGGGGCGCGGCTGCTGCCGGTGGGGACCGTTTACGATCCCTTCATCGCCCGCGGTCTCGATGCCCTCACCTACGCCTGCTACCAGGGGGCGCGTTTCCTGCTGGTGGCCACCCCCTCCGGCATCAGCCTCGCCCCCGAAGGCGGCGCGCATCAGTCGGTGGCCACCCCGCTCCTCGGCATCGGCCTGCCGGGCCTCACCTTCTTCGAGCCGGCCTTCGCCGACGAGCTGGCGGTGATCTTCCGCTGGGCCTTCGCGCATCTGCAGGCGGAGGACGGCGGCGCCGTCTATCTGCGGCTGACCACGCGACCGATCCCGCAGCCCGAACGGGAGATGGAGCCGAGGCTCGAGGCCGAGATCCTCGCCGGCGGCTACTGGCTGGTGCCGCCGGCGCCGAACGCCGAACTGGCGATCGCCTTCGCCGGGGCGGTGGCGCCGGAGGCGCGGGCGGCCCTGGAGGCGGTGCGGGAGGACATTCCGGGGGCCGGGCTCCTGTGCGTCACCTCCGCCGACCGCCTCCACGCCGACTGGCGGGCGCGGGGCGCCGGATCCCATCTCGCCCGCCTGCTCCGACCGCTGGCCGCCGATGCCGCCCTGGTCACCGTCCTCGACGGCCATCCGGCGAGCCTCGGCTGGCTCGGGGCGGTGCGCGGGCTCCGCACCCATCCCCTGGGTGTCACCCGTTTCGGACAGTCCGGCGACATTCCCGATCTCTACCGGCACCACGGCATCGACACGGACGCCATCCTCGACGCCTGCGCCCGCGCCTGTCTCGGCGCCTGAGGCGGCTCACGGGGCGGCCCGTCCGCACATGCGCGAAGGAGCGCGCCCCGTTCCGGTGGACAGGGCGGCGGCCGCCGCGCAACCTGGTGCCGGATGATATCCGGCGGAGGAGAGCATGGACAGGGAACGGTTCGAGAAGGGGCTCGCCAAACGCAAGCAGGTGCTGGGCGCGGAATACGTCGAGAAGGCGCTGGCCGGGGCCGACGATTTCAGTCGCCCCTGGCAGGAGTTCCTCACCGAGTACTGCTGGGGGACCTGCTGGGGCCACGAGGTGCTGACCGACCGCGAGCGGAGCATCCTCAATCTCGGCATGCTCGCCGCCCAGGGGCGGATGCACGAGTTCGGGCTGCATTTCCGGGGGGCGATCCGCAACGGGCTGTCGCGCGAGGAGCTGCGCGCCGTCCTGATCCAGATTTCCGTCTATTGCGGTGTGCCCACCGGTGTGGAATGTTTCCGCATCGCACGCGAAATATTCGCCGATACGAACGAACGGGGATAGGGGAAGGTGATCGGAACCGGGCGACGATATTCCGGGGTGGTCTCACCGGGAACCGGTGGTGGAAACCGGTCGGATCGGAGGCGCGGACGCGACGGGGCGGCGGCGGGGCGGCGGTTCCGGCCCACCGCGCTGCTTCTGGTGGTGCCGCTGCTCGCGGCCTGCCGGGAGCCGCCGCCGGAGAAGGTGGAGACGGTGCGGCCGGTGCGCGCCGTCCAGGTGGGGCCGAGCGGAGCGCTCGGCGAGCGGGCCCTGAGCGGTCGCGCCAAGGCGGCGCGGGAGGTGACCCTCGCCTTCCGGGTCGGCGGGACGGTGGTGGAACGTTTCGTCGAGGTCGGCGACCGGGTGGCGCGGGGAACCATCGTCGCCCAGCTCGATCCCGCCCCCTACCAGGCCGAGGTCGATCGGATCGAGGCCCAGCTCGCCCGCGCCCAGGCCTCGCTGGTCAACGCGGAACAGCAGTACGCGCGGGTGATGGCGCTGGTCGAGAAGGGCCATTATTCGAAGGCCAAGGGCGATCGTGCGAAGGCCGCCCGGGACATCGCCAAGGCCGAGGTGGAGGCCTACCAGGCGGCGCTCACCAAGGCCGAGCTGGATCTTTCCTACACCCGCCTGCAGGCGCCCTTCGCGGGTCGCACGGTGGCCACCTACGTCGAACGCTACGAGGACGTGCGGGCCCAGGATCCGATCGTCCGCATTCTCGACACCAGCCAGATCGAGTTCGTGATCGAAGTGCCGGACAGCCTGATCGCCTACGTGCCCTTCCTCGAGGAGGCGGAGGTGGTCTTCGATGCCCATCCCGATCTCCGGCTGGTGGCGACGGTCAGGGAGATCGGTACCGAGGCCTCGCCGACCACCGGCACCTATCCGGTGACGCTGATCATGGAGCAGCCGGAGAGCGTCGAGATCCTCCCCGGCATGTCGGGCACCGCGGTGGCCCGGAAGATGCGCGAGATCGACCTCCGCGAGCGGTTGCTGGTGCCGCCTTCCGCGGTGTTCACCGACGATGCCGACGTCCGGCGTCAGCTCGTCTGGGTGGTGGATGCCGCAAGCGGCGTCGTCGAACCGCGGGAGGTGCGCCTCGGACGGGTGACCGCCGCCGGCGTCACCGTCGAGGAGGGGCTCGAGGCGGGCGAATGGGTGGTGGTCGCCGGCGTCCATTCCCTCGAACCCGGCCAGAAGGTCCGCATCGAGGACGCGAGCGGAGAAGGCTAATGGCGCTCGCGGCCTTTTCGGTCCGGCGATCGGTCTTCACCCGCTTCGCCATTCTCCTGCTGTCCCTCGCCGGCCTCGGCGCCTATTTCGGCCTCGGCCAGCTCGAGGATCCGGAATTCACGGTCAAGACGGCGGTGATCGTCACCCCCTACCCGCTGGCCTCGCCGGAACAGGTCGAGCTGGAGGTGACCGATCCGATCGAGGTCGAGCTCCAGAAGCTGGCGGAGATCGATCACATCGAATCCTACAGCACGCCGGGCCTGTCCCGGATCAAGGTCCAGATCCGCCCGCAGTACCTGGCCGATCAGCTTCCGCAGATCTGGGACAAGCTCCGGGCCAGGGTGCGCAACATCGAATCGCGCCTCCCGCCCGGTGCCGGTCGGCCCGAGATCAACGACGAGTTCGGCGATGTCTACGGCCATCTCGTGGCCCTGGTCGGCGACGGCTTTCCGCCCGCGGCGATGGAGCGTTACGCCGAGGACATCAAGCGGGAGCTGAGCCTCGTCGAAGGGGTCGCCAAGGTCGATCTCTGGGGGGTCCGGGAACGGCGGGTCTACATCGACACCCTCCGCAGCCGGCTCGAACAGCTCGGCATCTCGGAAGCCACCATCGCCCGCGCCCTGCAGGCCCAGAACGCGATCGTGGACGCCGGCTGGGTGGACGTCGTCAACCGGCGGATCCCGATCATCCCCTCGGGCGAGTTCCGCTCGCCGGAAGAGATCGGCGAACTGCCGATCCGTCCCAGCGCCGGCGACGTGCTGCGCAATCCTGACGTCAGGCTCGACGACGCCGACAACGTGCTCGCCATCCGCGACATCGGCCGGGTCCATGCGGGCTACGTGGAGCCGCCGGCGACGCTGATGCGTTTCGACGGCCGGCCGGCGATCACCATCGCCGTCAGCAACCGCCCCGGCGTCAACATCGTCGAGATGGGCCGCCGCATCGACCGCAAGCTCGAGGAACTGCAGGCGGCGATGCCGATCGGCATCGAGCTCGAACGGATCCACTGGCAGTCGAACATCGTCGACCAGGCGGTCTCCGCCTTCCTCGTCAACTTCCTGGAGGCGGTGGTGATCGTGGTCGGCGTCCTCACCCTGGCGATGGGCTGGCGGATGGGGGTGGTGATCGGCAGCGCCCTGGTGGTGACGGTGCTGATCACCTTCCTGGTGATGGCGATCGCCGAGATCGACCTCCAGCGGATGTCTCTCGGCGCCCTGGTGATCGCCCTCGGGATGATGGTGGACAACGCGATCGTCGTCGCCGACGGCTACGTCGCCCGGGTACGACGCGGGATGGCTCCCGAGGCGGCGGCGATCGAGGCCGCCGACCAGCCGGCGATGCCGCTCCTGGGCGCCACCGTGATCGCCGTCATGGCCTTCTACCCCATCTTCGCCTCCGACGAGAGCGCCGGCGAGTACACCGCCACCCTGTTCACCGTGGTGGCCATTTCGCTGCTGGCGAGCTGGCTCGTCTCGGTCACCCTGACGCCGCTGCAATGCATCGGCCTGCTGCGGGTCGAGAAGGCGGGGGAAGGGGAAGGCGACGCCTACGGCGGTCGCTTCTATCGCAGCTTCCGCGGCTTTCTGGAGACGGCGATCCGTTTCCGCCTGATCACCATCGCCGCGGCCGTCGGCCTGCTGGTGGCCAGCAGCGGGGCGTCACGGTTCGTGGACAGCCTGTTCTTCCCGGATTCGTCGATGACCAAGTTCATGATCGACTTCTGGGCTCCCCAGGGCACCCGGATCGAATACACCAGCGCCCGGCTGCGGGAGATCGAGGACCGGCTCCTGGCCGACGAACGGGTGGACAATGTGGCGAGCTTCGTCGGCGCCGGGCCGCCGCGGTTCTATCTGCCGGTCGAACCGGAAGCCAACAATCCGGCCTACGGCCAGCTCATCGTCAACATGAAGGACTATCGCCGGATCGACGAGCTCGCCGAAGAGCTGCAGCCCTGGTTCGCCGAACGGTTCCCCGACGCCGAGATCTTCGTCCGCAAGTTCACTTCCGGTCCCGGGGCCACCTGGAAGTTCGCGGTGCGGATCAGCGGTCCCGCTTCGGCGACCGGCGACGATCTGCGGCGGGAGGCGGAGAAGCTGCTGGCGGTGCTGCGCCAAAGCCCGGTGATCGGCCCGATGGAGACCGACTGGCGGCAGCGCATCCTGCGCATCGTGCCGGCCTTCGACGCGGTGCGGGCCCGCTGGAGCGGGGTCACCCGGCCGGACGTCGCCGCCACCATCAAGCGGGCCTTCGACGGCACCATCGTCGGACTCTACCGGGAAGGTGACGACCTCGTCCCGATCGTGCTCCGCTACGGCGCCGATTTCCGCAAGCGCATCGGCGGCCTCGACGTCCTTCCCGTACAGCCGGAGGCGGGCATCAAGAACGTCCCGCTGGGCCAGGTGATCCGCGATCTGGAGACCGACCTGATCGATCCCATCATCTACCGCTACAACCGTCTGCGGACGATCACCGTCCGCGCCAACCCGCAGCTCGGGGTGACCCTGCCGACCCTGCAGGCGAGCATCGCCGAGGGACTCGCCGATCTCGAACTGTCGCCGGGCTACCGCTGGGAATGGGGTGGCGAGGCCGAGGCCAGCGCCAAGGCGCAGAAATCGCTGGTCCCCGGGGCGCTGCCGGCCGTCTCGGTGATGCTGCTCGTGATGTTCGCCCTCTTCAACGATGCCCGGACGGTGCTCGCCATCGTCCTCGTCGTGCCCTTCGCGGCGATCGGCGTGATCCTCGGACTGGCGATCACCGGGGTGCCCTTCGGCTTCGTCGCCCTCCTCGGGGCGATGAGTCTGTCCGGGATGATGATCAAGAACGGCATCGTGCTCCTCGACCAGATCGCGATCAACCGCGGGGAGGGGATGAGCCATTACGAGGCGGTGATCGATGCCGCCCTCTCCCGCCTGCGACCGGTGATCCTCGCCGCCGCCACCACCGTGCTCGGGGTCGTGCCGCTGCTCCAGGACGTGTTCTGGATCGGCCTCGCGGTGGTGATCATGGTCGGCCTCGCGGTCGGCACGCTGCTCACCATGATCCTGCTGCCGGTGATCTACGCCGCTCTCAACCGGGTGCGCCCGGAACCGGCGACCGCCGCGGAAGTCCGGCCGCGGACGGCGGCGGCCGCCGCCGACTAGCCGTCGTCGCCGGTCGGCGGCCGGCCTATGGACAGGATATGCGGATTTGTATATGCAAAACGCGCGACTTTCGGCGCACCCGCAACACGTGCCAGGAAGGAGGCGAGGGATGGCAACGCGTCGTTTGGTGACCGGCCTGCTGCTGGGGACGGCCACGGTGCTGGCGGGAGCATGGATCCCGGGCGCCGGCGCCGCCGAATCGATCCGCATCGGTTTTCACGCCCCGCTGACCGGCTTCGCCGCCGGCGACGGCAAGAGCGCCCGGCTCGGGGCCGAACTGGCGGTGGAGCAGATCAACGCCGCCGGCGGCGTCCTCGGCAGGCCGCTGGAGCTCGTGACATACGACGACCAGGCCAAGCCCGATCAGGCGGTGCCGGTGGCCAACAAGCTGCTCGGCGAAGGCATCCGGGCCGCGATCTCCGGCAGCTACTCGGGGGCGACCCGGGCGGCGGCGGCGGTCTTCCAGCAGGCGAAGATGCCCTATCTGTCGGCCTATGCCATCCATCCGGACATCACCCGCACCGGCGAGTACGTGTTCCGTACCGCCAGCATGGGCGAGGTCCAGGGGCGTGGCGGCGCCAAGCTGATCGGCGAGATCCTCGGCCGGAAGAAGGTGGTGCTGATCACCCTCGACAACGATTTCGGCCAGTCGCTGGCCCGCGGTTTCAAGGAGAAGGCCGGCGATTTCGGCATCGAGATCCTGAACGAGTACACCTACAGCATCAAGCAGCGCCAGTTCGGGGCCATCGTCGCCTCGGTCAAGCGCGATGCGCCGGAAGCGATCTACGCCTCGGGCTATTTCTTCACCGCCGGTCCGCTGGTGAGCCAGCTCCGCGCCGGCGGGGTGCGGGCGACCATCGTCGGCCAGGAGGGCTACGATTCGCAGAACTTCATCGACATCGCCAAGGCGGCGGCGGAAGGAGTGCTGATCACCACCGCCCTCGACCGCGACAGCGACCGGCCGGAAGTCCGGACCTTCATCGAGGCTTTCGAGAAGAAGGCCGGCTTCCCCGCCGACATGGTGGCGGCGAGCACCTACGCCGCGGTGCAGGTGCTGGCGCAGGCCTTCGAGCGCGCGGGCGGAACCGACGGGGCGGCGGTGCGCGAGGCGCTGGCCGGCACCCGCGACTTCCCCACCGCCATCGGTCCGATCACCTTCAACGCGCTGGGCGAGATCTACAAGCCGATCCAGGTGCAGGTGGTGAAGGACGGCCGGTTCCGCCGCTATGCGGTGATCGACGATCCGGTGCTGCTGGCGCCGCCGGCCGAATAGGAGAACGCGTCTCACCGGCTCCTGCATCCGCGAGGCGGCATGTTCTACTTCGAGCTCCTCGTCGCCGGGCTCGTCCAGGGGGCGATGTACGCGATGATGGCGCTGGGCCTGACCCTCATCTACGGGCTCCTGCGCATCCTCCACATCGCCCATGCCGCCGTCTTCACCCTCGGCGGCTACGTCGGCGTGCTGGCCGCCAACAGCGGCCTGCCGCTGGCGGCGGCGGCGGCCCTCGCCGTCCTCGCGGCGGCCGCCGCCGGCCCGGTCGTTTACGGCACCGTCTACCGGCCGCTGCTCGACAAGCCGCCCTACGTGGCGCTGATCGCCTCCATCGGCCTGCTGATCGCCATGGAGGACGGGTTCCGTCTCCTGTTCGGCCCCTACGGCCTGTCCTTCGCCGAGAATCCCTGGTTCGTCTCCGGCCCCGATCTCGGCGGCATCTTCCTGAACTGGGTGCAGATCGCCCTCGGGCTCTCGGCGCTGGTGGCGATCGCCGGCCTCGGGCTGTTCGCCGTGGGTTCGCGGACCGGGGTCGCCTGGCGGGCCACGGTCGACGATCCCGAGATCGCGATGAGCTTCGGCGTCTCCCCGGAGCGGGTGCGGCTTCTGGCCTTCGCCCTCGCCTCGGCGCTCGCCGGGCTCGCCGGCTTCCTGGTCGGGCTGCTCAACAATCTGATCGAGCCCGGGATGGGCAACATCACCAGCTACAAGGGGCTCGCCATCGTCGTCCTCGGTGGTCTCGGCAACGTGCCCGGCACCCTGTGGGCGAGCCTCCTCCTCGGCGTCGCCGAAAGCTTCGGCACCATCTATCTCGACCGCATCCTCGACCGTGACGCCATCGCCTTCTTCATCCTGGTGGTGGTGCTGATGTGGCGTCCGCAGGGCCTCGCGCGGGGGAGGTGAGGCGATGGACGCCTATCTCACGAGCCTCGCCACCTTCGTCGCCATCAACGTGACCCTGGCGCTGGGGCTCAATCTGATCACCGGTTTCTGCGGCCAGGTGAGCCTCGGCCACGCCGCCTTCTTCGGCACCGGCGCCTATGCCGCGGCGCTGGTGACCACCGGCGGCTTTCCCTTCGCCCACGGGGTGGCGGCGGCGATCCTCGCGGCCGGCCTCCTCGGTCTGGTGGTCGGTCTCGCGAGCCTGCGGGTGCGCGAGGACTTCCTCGCCATCACCACGATGGGTGCGGGATTCCTGTTCCTCGGTTTCGTCCGCAAGCAGGACTGGCTCGGCGGCGAGTTCGGGATCCCGGGCATCCAACCGCCCTTCGCGCCGGAGGGGATGGCGGTGCTCGCGATCCTCTCCGCGATCCTGGTCTGGCTCGCCAGCATCGCCGTCCGGCGGAGCTGGATGGGACGCATCTTCATGGCCATCGCCCGCGACGAGGAGGCCGCTTCCAGCATCGGCATCGACACCGCCCGCTTCAAGCTCGCCGCCTTCCTCCTCGGCACCATGAGCGCCGGTCTCGCCGGCGCGGTCTACGCCCATGTGGTCCAGCTCATCGTCCCCGACGCCTTCGGCTTCATCCAGTCGATCACCATCCTGGCGATGGTCGTGGTGGGCGGCATCGGCTCCAATCTCGGGGCGGTGCTGGGGGCGGTCCTGCTGACCCTGCTGCCGGAAATGTTCCGCTTCGTCGATACCTACAAGCTGCTGGTCTACGGCGGTCTCCTGATACTCGTCATGCATCTGAGCCCCGACGGGCTGGTCGGGATCGGCCGCCGCCTGCTGCGGGCGGTGCGCCGATGAACCTCCTCGAGATCCGCGAGGTGACCCGGGCCTTCGGCGGGGTGCTGGCGGTCGATCGGGTGTCGCTGGCGGTGCCCCCGGGCGCCTTCCTCGGCCTGATCGGCCCGAACGGGGCCGGCAAGACCACCCTCCTGCGTCTGACCTGCGGGCTGGAGCGGCCGGACGGCGGATCCGTCCGCTTCGCCGGCCGGGAGGTCACCCGGCTGCCGCCGCATCGGCGGGCCCGGGCCGGGATGGTGCTGACCCATCAGGTGGTGCGGCCCTTCCGGGATCTCACCCTGACCGAGAACGTGCTCCTGGGCGCGGCCCGCGAGCTCGGACAGAATCCGCTGCGGGCTCTGGCCAGCTTCGCCTATCGCCGCCGCCGGGAGGAGGCGGCGGCCCTGCTGCGGCGGGTGGGGATCGCCGAGTTCGCCGGGCGGACCGCCGCCGAGGTGCCGCTCGGGATCCTCAAGCGGATGCAGATCGCCCGCGCCCTCGCCACCGGCCCGCGGCTGCTGCTCCTCGACGAGCCCCTCGCCGGTCTCAACCAGAGCGAGGCGCGGGCGATCGGCGATCTGCTCACCCGGCTCCACGCCGAGGGCCTCACCCTGGTCCTCATCGAGCACAATCTCGCCGAGGTGCTGCGGATCGTCGAACGGCTCGCGGTGCTCGACCGGGGACGGCTCCTGGCGGAAGGGGAACCGCGAGAGGTGATGCGCGAGCCCGAGGTGCGTCGCGCCTATCTCGGCGAGGCCGCGTGATGCTGGAACTGGATCGGATCTCGGTGGCGCGGGGCGAACTCCGGGTGGTCCGGGATCTGGCCCTCGAGCTGCCGCCGGGCGAGATGGTGGCGCTGCTCGGTCCCAACGGCGCCGGCAAGAGCTCGACGATCATGGCGATCGCCGGCCATGTGCCGGTGGTGGCGGGGGAGATCCGCCTCGACGGCCGGCGCATCGACCGGCTGGCGGCCCCCGAACGGACCCGCCTCGGCCTCGGGCTGGTCCCCGAGGGGCGGCGGATCTTCGCCGATCTCACGGTGCGCGAGAACCTGGTGGTGGGGGGCTATCTGCTGCCGCGGGCCGAGGCCGAGGCGCGGGAGCGGGAAGTGACGGCGCTGTTCCCTCGGCTGCGGGAGCGCCGTCAGCAGCGGGCCGGCACTCTGTCCGGCGGCGAGCAGCAGATGCTGGCCATCGCCCGGGCCCTGATGGTCCGGCCGCGGCTGCTGCTGGTGGACGAGCTTTCCCTCGGGCTGATGCCGGCGGTGGTCGATCTCTGCTTCGCGGTGCTGCAGCGGCTGTGTCGCGAGGAAGGACTCGCCTGTCTACTGGTCGAACAGAACACCCAGAAGGTGCTGTCGGTGGCCGATCGGGTGACGGTGCTCTCGGCCGGTCGCACCGTCTGGCAGGGCAGCGCCGCGGCGGCCCGGGCCGACGAGGCCCTGATCGATCGCATGCTGGGCCTGGAGGCGGGCTAGGCGTCCCCCTCTCCCGACGCCTCCAGGAACGGCAGATCCAGCCCGTGCTCGCGGGCACAGGCGCGGGCCTCGGGATAGCCGGCATCGGCGTGGCGCATCACGCCGCTCGCCGGATCGTTCCACAGCACCCGGGCGATGCGCTCCGCGGCCTCGGCGGTACCGTCGCAGCAGACCACCATGCCGGCATGCTGGGAGTAGCCGATCCCGACCCCGCCCCCGTGATGGATCGAGACCCAGGTGGCGCCGGACGCGACGTTCAGCAGGGCGTTTAGGAGCGGCCAGTCGGCCACCGCGTCGGAGCCGTCGCGCATGGCCTCCGTCTCGCGGTTGGGGGAGGCGACCGACCCCGAATCGAGGTGATCGCGGCCGATCACCACCGGTGCCGAGAGCTCGCCCTTGCGGACCATTTCGTTGAAGGCGAGACCGAGACGGTGGCGCTGGCCGAGCCCGACCCAGCAGATCCGGGCCGGCAGCCCCTGGAAACGGATCCGCCGCCCGGCCATCTCCAGCCAGTTGTGGAGATGCGGATCGTCGGGGATCAGCTCCTTCACCTTTTCGTCGGTGCGGCGGATGTCCTCGGGATCGCCCGACAGCGCCGCCCAGCGGAAGGGGCCGACGCCGCGGCAGAACATCGGCCGGATGTAGGCCGGCACGAAGCCCGGGAAGGCGAAGGCCTCTTCGAGCCCTTCCTCCCGCGCCAACTGTCGGATGTTGTTGCCGTAGTCGAAGGTCGGGACGCCCATCCGGTGGAAGCCGAGCATCGCCTCGACATGGCTCCGGATCGAGGCCCGCGCCGCCCGTTCCACCGCCGCCGGATCGCGTTCCTGCCGCTCCCGCCACTGCTCGAGGGTCCAGCCCCGCGGCAGATAGCCGTGGACGGGATCGTGGGCCGAGGTCTGGTCGGTCAGGAGATCGGGGCGCACCCCGCGTTCGAGGAGCCGCGGCAGGATCTCGGCGGCATTGCCCAGGAGCCCGACCGAGACCGGACGGCGGTCGGCGACGGAACGCTCGACCATGGCCAGGGCCTCCTCGAGATCGGCGGTCCAGCGGTCGAGGTATCCCGAACGGATCCGGAACTCGATCCGTGCCGGATCGCATTCGACGGCCAGCAGCGAGGCGCCGGCCATGGTCGCCGCCAGAGGCTGGGCGCCGCCCATGCCGCCGAGCCCGGCGGTGAGGATCCAGCGCCCCGAAAGATCACCCCCGTAATGGCGCCGCCCGGCTTCGACGAAGGTCTCGTAGGTGCCCTGCACGATCCCCTGCGAGCCGATGTAGATCCAGGAACCGGCGGTCATCTGGCCGTACATCATGAGGCCGAGACGTTCGAGCGCGTTGAAATGGCCCCAGGTCGCCCAGTGGGCGACGAGATTGGAATTGGCGATCAGTACCCGGGGGGCGAAGGGATGGGTGCGGAACACGCCGACCGGCTTGCCCGACTGGACCAGCAGGCTCTGGTCTTCCTCGAGCCTTTCGAGGGACCGGACGATCCGGTCGAAACACTCCCAGTTGCGGGCCGCCCGGCCGATTCCGCCGTAGACCACCAGCTCCTCGGGGCGCTCGGCGACCTCGGGATCGAGATTGTTCATCAGCATCCGCAGAGGCGCCTCGATCTGCCAGTTGCGGCAGCGCAGCTCGGGTCCGCGCGGGGCGCGGATCACGCGGAGGTTGCGGGCGGTCGGGCGGTTCATGCTCCTTCTCCGATGGCACGGCCTTCGAGGACCTCGAGGAGGGCCGACAGCAGCCGCGAGAGGACCGGGCGGAGCCGTTCGGCCCGGTCCTCGAGCCAGCTCCAGGGCGGCTCCTCGCGCATGTAGGTGGCCTGTGCGAGTTCCATCTGCAACGCCGAGATTCCGGCTGCGGGGCGGCCGTAGTGGCGGGTCGTGTAGCCACCCTTGAAGCGCCCGTCGGTGACCCGGGAGAACCCCCGCTCCGCGGCCTCCGCCAGCACCCGTTCCGCGGTCTCGATCAGGAGCGGATGGGCGCTCCGGCGGTCGTCGGTGCCGAGGTTGAGATCCGGCAGGCGGCCCGTGAACAGGCGCGGGATCCCGGAGCGGATCGAGTGACAGTCGTAGAGGAGGACGTGGCCGAACCGCCGGCGCAGCCGAGCGAGCTGGCGATCGAGCGCCTCGTGGTAGGGGCGCCAGTAGGAGTCGAGGCGGATGCCGCGTTCGGCGGCATCGGGTTCCCTTCCGGCGAGATAGAGCGGCCGGCCGTCGAAATCGGTCAGGGGGCAGAGGCCCGTGGTGTTCCGTCCGGGGTAGAGGGAACGGTCGTCGGGCGGCCGGTTGGGATCGATCAGATAGCGCGAGAACCGGGCCCGGACGATGGTTGCGCCGGGCACCAGATCGGCATAGAGGCGATCGACGTGCCAGTCGGTGTCGGTGCGGGCCCGGCCGGTCGCCGTCAGCCGCGCCTCCACCGCTTCCGGCAGCCAGGTACCGACATGGGGCTGGGCGAGGAGCAGCGGGCGGTCACCCTCGATCACCTCGATACGGGCCGCGTCCACGAGCGTTTCTCCCGGTGGTCGTCCTCTTCGGGGCTTGGCAGCGGAATATGTATATGCAAATCTCGTGGCTGTCCATCGGGGCGAGGGCGCGTCGGGCCCGGGCGAGGCGGCCGAAGGTGACGGGGGGATGGATCGACAGGATCGAGACGGACTTCCCGCCTACGAGCGGATCAAGGCGGAGATTCGCACTCGCATCCGGGAGGGCGAATGGGGTCCCGGCGACCCGATTCCCGGCGAGTCGGAGCTGGCGGCGAGCTTCGGCGTCTCCCGGCTGACCGCCCACCGCGCGCTGCGCGAGCTCGCCCGCGAGGGGGTGATCGAGCGCCGGCGGCGGCGGGGCAGCCGGGTGGCGGTGCGCACCGGCCGCGACATCGTTCTCGAGATCCCGCGGATCGAGCGCCTGGTGGCGGAGCTCGGGGCGGTGTACGAGCTGCGTCTGCTCGCCCGCCGGACGCTGGTCCCGCCGGCCGAGATCCGGGCGCGGCTGGAGCTGGCGGCGGGTGAGCGGGCGCTGCATCTGCTGCTCCTCCATCTGGCCGACCGGCGCCCGTTCCAACTCGAGGATCGCTGGATCAACCTCCTGGCGGTACCGGCGGCGGCGGATGCCGATTTCACCGCCATCGCTCCGGGATCCTGGCTGCTCGAACACGTACCCTGGTCGGAGGCCGAGCACGTGATCGCGGCCGAGAACGCGGATCCGGCCACCGCCGCGGCCCTGGGGATCCGCCCGGGGGAGGCGGTGCTGGTGATCGAGCGGCGGACCCGCAACCGGAACCGGGTGGTGACCTGGGCCCGTTTCCGCCATCCCGGCGCCTCCTACCGCCTGGCCACCGCCTTCGCACCGCGATCGTGAGCCGGGGCGGCCTCGCGGCGGTGCGCCGGACTTGACAGACGGGAAACTCGGGCCGTTCTATCGGCGGCGTCCCGTCGGGGAGGATCGAGGGAGGCCGGATTGAAACAGGAAATGGCGGCACCGGTCGTGCCGGACTGGTTCGAGGCCGGGCGCACGCCCCGGGCGCGCATCGTCGCCCGCTGGGTGCCCTGGGTGATGGTCGGCATCCCGGTCGTCGTCCTCCTCGCGATCGTCGTCTACCCGACCGTCTGGATGGCCTATCACGCCTTCCAGGACACCAACATGATGGGCCTGTTCACCGGCCGCTACTCCTATGTCGGCTGGCAGAACTTCGCCAACGTGCTGAGCGATCCGCGGTTCCACAACAGCGTCGTCAATCTCGGCTGGTATCTGACCTTCGGCGCCACCCTCGAGGTGCTGCTGGGCACCGCCCTCGCCCTCGTTCTCTACGAGCTGGTGCCGCGCCCGGGGCTGCGGGTGGTGCTGCTGGTGGCGATGGTGCTGCCGATGATGCTGCCGCCCTCGATCGTCGGCGTGCTGTGGAAGTTCCTCCTCCAGGCCAACAACGGGGCGGTCAATCATCTGCTGATCAATCTCGGGCTGATGGCGCCCAGCGAACGGATCGACTGGCTCGGGGTCGAGCTCTCCCTGACCTCCCTCGTCATCGCCGATGTCTGGCAGTGGACGGCGCTGCCGCTGCTGATCGTCTATTCCGGACGGGTGTCCCTGCCGCCGGCGATCTACGAGGCCGCCCGGGTCGACGGCGCCTCGCGCTTCACCGTGCTGCGCCGGCTGACCCTGCCGATGCTCAAGGAGATCATCGCCATCGCCTTCATCCTGCGCTTCATGGACGCCTACAAATTCGTCGACAAGGTCTATGTGATGACCTCGGGCGGACCGGCCCAGTCGAGCGAGCTGCCGGTCTTCATCGCCTTCCAGAAGGGCATCCGGGAGTTCCAGATCGGCGAGGCGGCGGCCTACGCTTGGCTGATCTTCGTCGTCGCGGCGGTGGTCATCACCCTTTTCCTCCAGTACCTCAAGCGGGTGCTGAAGGCCCAGGCCTTCGCGTGAGAGCGGCATGAGCGAGACGACGGCCCGCGCGATCCGTTTCCTGCTGCTGGCGTTCCTCGGGGTGTGGCTGTTCTTCACCCTGTTCCCCTTCTACTTCCAGCTCATCACCTCGCTGAAGCCGGTGGCCGAGATCAACCGCATGATCCCGACCTTCTGGCCGGAAGTGCTGGTGCCCGGCAACTACGCCGGGATCTTCGCCGATCCCGGCAGTCTCAAGGCGCTCCAGGACAGTCTGATCGTGGCCCTCGCCAACACCGCCCTGTCGCTCTTTCTCGGCACCCTCGCGGGCTACGCGCTGGCCCGCTATCTCAAGGGTCCGGTGGGGGAGAACCTGGCCTTCTGGATCCTCTCGAACCGGATGTTCCCGCCGGTGGCGGTGCTGATCCCGATGTTCTTCCTGTTCGACAACACGCCCTGGGGGACCGACAGCTATTTCTCGCTGATCGTCCTCTATCTCGTCTTCAACCTGCCCCTCGCCACCTGGTTGATGATGGTGTTCTTCCGCGACGCCCCGGTGGAGCTCGAGGAGGCGGCCTATGTCGACGGCTGGAAACCCTTTCAGGCCTTCTTCCGGGTCACCCTGCCGCTGGTGCTGCCGGGGATGATTTCGGTGGCCATGCTGTGCTTCATCTTCGCCTGGAACGAGTATCTGTTCGCCAATCTGCTGACCGGCACCAACGTCAAGACCTTCCCGGTCCACATCCCGACCTTCACCCAGGGCAGCCAGACCCTGTGGAACCTGGTCATGGCCTTCTCCCTCGTCGCCATGCTGCCGCCGGTGATCATGTTCGTCCTCCTGCGCCGCTACATGGTGCGGGGGCTGAGCCTCGGCGTGGTGAAGGGCTGAGCCGTGGCGCTCCTCGAGATCCGCGGCCTCTGCAAGGCGTTCGACCATGTGGTGCTCGATCGCCTCGATCTCGACGTCGCGGCCGGCGAATTCTTCGTCGTCGTCGGCCCGTCCGGGATCGGCAAGACGACCCTCCTGCGCTGCGTGGCGGGTCTCGAAACGCCGCAGGCGGGCACCATCCGGGTCCGGGGCGAGGACATTTCGGCATTGCCGCCCTATCGTCGCAACGTCGCCCTGACCTTCGAGAGCTACGCCCTCTATCCGCATCTCACCGTCTTCGAGAACATCGCCAGCCCGCTGCGGGCACGGCGGCGGCCGGCCGAGGAGATCCGGCGCAAGGTCGGGGAGGTGGCGCGGCTGCTCCGGATCGAGCACATCCTCGACCATCGTCCGGGGGAGATCTCGGGCGGGCAGAAGCAGCGCACCGCCCTCGGGCGGACCCTGGTCCGCGATCCCGACGTCTTCCTCCTCGACGAGCCGATCAGCCATCTCGACGCCAAGATCCGCCACGAGCTGCGCGAGCAGTTCCACCATCTCGAGGAACTGCGCCGCACCGCCACCCTCTACGTCACCCACGACTACGCCGAGGCCCTGTCGCTGGGCGACCGGATCGGGGTGATGGGGCCGGGCGGTCTCGTCCAGATCGGCACCCCCGAGGAGGTGTTCGAACGGCCGAACAGCCTGTTCGTGGCCCGACATCTCGGGCAGCCGACGATCAATCTGCTGCCGGCCGAGCTGCGGCGGGAAGGGGATCGGACGAGCCTGCGCCTCGAGGGAACCGACCTGCGGCTGACGCTCACCGGGGCGCAGGTGGCGGCGCTTTCGAACCGGGCCGGCGGACGGGTCGTGCTCGGGGTGCGGCCGCACCACATCGCCCTCGCCGACGGCGCCCTCACCGGGGAGGAGGGTGCGGTGCTGGAGGCCCGGGTCGAGCTCTACGAAGCCCTGGGCGCCAAGGGGGTGCTGCTGGCCGATCTCGGTTCCCGGAAACTCAACGTGCTGACCGCTCCGGAGGCCCGTTTCCGCCCCGGGGAGACCGTGCGCCTCCTCTTCGATCGCGACGCCTTCCTGTTCTTCTGCCCCGAGCGCGGCGACAATCTGATCGGCTGAACCCATGGCCCGTGTGGAACTCGATCGCGTCAATAAGATCTACCGCGGCCGCGGCATCGAGGTGCACGCGGTGCGGGATCTTTCCCTCACCGTCGAGGACGGTGAGTTCGTCGCCATTCTCGGTCCTTCCGGCTGCGGCAAGACCAGCACCCTGCGGATGATCGTCGGCCTCGAGGAGATCACCGGCGGCGAGATCCGCTTCGACGGCCGGCGGGTCAACGAGCTCGGCCCCGAGGCCCGCAACGTCGCCATGGCCTTCGAGACCTACGCCCTCTATCCGACCTTCACGGTGTTCGAGAATCTCGCCTTCCCGCTCGAAGTCCGGGGGTTCGAGCGGCCACGGATCGAGCGCGAGGTGAAGGAAATCGCCCGTCTCCTGGAGATCGAGGACATCCTCGGCCAGAAGCCCGGGCAGCTTTCCGGCGGGCAGCAGCAGCGGGTGAGTCTCGGGCGGGCGCTGGTGCGCGAGCCGGCGGTGTTCATCCTCGACGAGGTGATGAGTCACATCGACGCCCATCTCAAGTTCCGCATGCTGTTCGAGCTCAAGCGGCTGCACCAGCGGCTCGGCCGGACCATGATCTACGTCACCCACGACCAGGTGGAGGCCCTGGCCCTGGCCGACCGGGTGGCGGTGATGAGCAACGCCGAACTGCAGCAGTTCGCCGATCGCGACGGCCTCTACAACCGGCCCGCCAACCGTTTCGTCGCCGATTTCATCGGCGAGCCGCCGACCAACTTCTTCGACGCCCGGATCGAGCAGCGGGACGGGGAGCTGCTGCTGCCGGTACCCGGCAGCAGCCTCGTCTTCCGCCCCGACGGGGAGCGCCGCCGGGCCCTCGAGCGCGTCGCCCGGGCCGAGGTGGTGGTGGGCATCCGGCCCCAGAACTTGGCCCTGGAGCCGGTGGAGGCGCGCGGGGAGCGGATCGAGGCCGAGGTGGACATCTTCGAATATCTGGGGGAAATGGCGATCCTCGCCCTCAGGAGCGGGGAGCGGATGTTCCGGGCCCTCGCTTCGCCGCGCCGGCGTCTGGAGCCGGGCACCCCGGTGGCGCTCCACTATCGCCGCGAAGACGTGATGCTGTTCGATCCGGCGACCGGCGATTTCATCGCCTGACGGTGGTCCGCGGGCGCCTTCAGGCGAAGAGTTCGACCACCCGCTTGCGGGACAGGGCCCGGGCGAAGATCGCGTAAAGAGCCATGCCGGCCAGCAGGTCCGGCGGCAGCGGGTCGTATTCAATGAGCTGGACGGCGATGTCGACGGCGAACAGCATCGGCGTCACGAACAGGAACAGGGCCCGGGCCCAGCCCTGCATCCGGAGGAAGCCGAGGATCAGCAACGCGTACCAGAAGACATAGAAGCCCGCGAGGATCCACTCCGAAGCCTCGCCCCCCGCCTCCGGCGGCGCGGCATAGGCGTTCCAGAAGCGGAACCCGTACCACAGACAACCCAGCAGCAGAGCCAGGATCACGAGCCAGACGACCGGCGGGCGCTCCATCCTCACCTCCCCTTCGCAGCCATCATTGTGGCGCCTTCGGGGGGACGCCGGCAAGCGGAGGAATCGGCCCCGCGCGGGAAACCGCCCGCCGCCCGGCGGCGGGGACGGGGCCGCTCCCTCCTCCGGCCCCGTCCGTCCGTCGGCTCAGGCGGCCTTGATCTGCTCGACGAAGCTCCGGACTTCGCCGCGCAGGCGTTCCGCATCGCCCGACACGCCGTCGGCCGCCCGCCGCATCTCGCTGGCCGAGCCGATGGCCACCTCGACATTCTCGAGAATCGCGTGGGTGGCGGCGCTCTGCTCCTCGAGCGCGGCCGCGACGGCCCCGGCGACGTCGGCGAGTTCGCGCACCGTCGCCGAGGTGGTGGTGATCGCCTCGACGGTGCTCCGGCTGTTCTGACGGATCGCCGCGATCCGCTCGGCGATCTTGCCGGTCGCGTTGGCGGTCTGGTTGGCGAGGGCCTTGACCTCGGAAGCGACGACCGCGAACCCGCGCCCGCTTTCGCCGGCGCGGGCCGCTTCGATGGTCGCGTTGAGCGCCAGGAGGTTGGTCTGTTCCGCGATGTCGGAGATCAGGGTGACCACCTCCTCGATCTCGGCGATCGCAGCGTCCAGCTCTTCCACCGCCCGGGTCGACCGTTCGCTGTCGGCCGTGGCACTCTCGCCGATGGCGCGGGCGCGATCCATCTGCTCGGCGATTTCCTTGGCCGCCAGCTCGAGTTCGCGACAGGTTCTGGCCACGAGCTCGATCTTGCCGGTGCTGTCCCCGCCCTCCTCGCTGCTGGCGAGATCCCGGGCGGCATTCGACAGGGAGGAGGCGGCGCGGGCGAACTGATCGGCGATGGCCCCGATCTCCGCTTCCAGCCGTTCCGCCAGCGCCTGCTGGGCCCGACGCTTCTCTTCCTCGGTCGCGGCGGCGAGCTCCCGGCGTTCGGCCTCGAGCCGTTCCACCTCCGCACTCTTGTCCCGGAAGACGGCGAGAGCCCGGCCCATGGCCGCGAGTTCGTCCGCGCCCTCGGCCGGAATCGTGACCTCGCGGTGCCCTTCCGCCACGGCGAGGGTGGCGGCGTGGAGGGCGTTCAGGCGGCGGACCACGTTCCGCTGGAGGTAGAACCAGCCGATGGCCACGCTGACCGCGACCACCAGCAGCGCCGCCGCCAGCAGCAGCCACCGGGCCCCGGCCAGCATCCGGTCGATGTCGGCCGTGCCCGCGGCCAGCGCCTCGCGGGCCGCGGCGACCCGCACCTCGACCGCCGCTTCGAGCGACTTCGAGATCTCCTCGGCGTCCCGGGCCAGGGTCAGCAGTCGCGCCTCCTTCTCGAGCAGCGCGCGGCGCTGGGCGAAAAGACTCCGTTCCCCCTCACCGAAGGCGGTGAGTTGGGCGAGGGTGGGGCCGATTCCGTCACGCAGCGCCGGCGACAGCTCGTCCAGCGCCGAGCGGGCCGCCTCACTGGCGGCCACGAACCGTTCCCGGAGCGGCTGGAGGATGGACACCTCCTCCGCCATCGCCGCCTGGGCCAGCAGCCCGTAGATGCCGTTGGCCTCGCCTCGGAGCACGAACAGGGCCTGGATCGGAGTCCATTTCCCGTCGACCAGGGTGCGCACTTCGTCTTCCAGTGAGCCGTAGGCCCCGAGCTCGGACAGGCTTTCGATGCCGAGGACGAGATCGAAGGCGAGGTCGTCGATCGGGCCGGAGATCGCCTCCAGCACCGCCCGATGGCCGGCCGTCAGCCGTTCGAGGTCGCGGCGCAGGGATTCGATGTCGGTGTTGAGCCGTTCCCGCTGGGATGCGAGCTCCGTGAGTACGGCCGTGAGCTCGCCGGTGGCGACCTCGAGCTCGGCCCGGGTGGCGCCGCTGGCGGCCTCGAGCCGTGCCGCCAGCGCCGCCAGGGTACGCTGGAAGGCCTCCCGGGATTCGGCGAGGCGCTCGGCCTCCCGCGAAGCGGCGATGGCCGGCGCCTTGGCGGCGAGTTCCCGCACCACCCCTTCGAGCTCCAGCATGTTCAGCGCCTCCGGTGCCCGTTCGGCGGCCATCCGCCCGACCACCGTCTCGATGCGGCCGAACAGCAGGAAGGTGCCGACCGCTCCGAGGACGGTCAGCAGGGCGATGCTCGCGAAGGCGAGCTGGAGGCGGAAGGCGAGCCCGGTGCGGCCCCGACCGGAACCGGTCGGGGCCGGGCCGAGCCCGGGGATTCTCAGGGAAAGCATGACCTTCTCCCCGTGCGCACGAGATCAGCTCGCCAGCGTTTCGACGGGATTCACGCCTCCCCGGCCGTCGAGCACGGTGAGAAAGACGAGATCCATGCCCTGGCTGTCGCCCTCGCCGTAGCCGAGGGTGATGCCGCCGAGGTCGAAGTCGCCGGTGCCGTAGATGGCGTCGAGCAGCTTCTCCCGGCCGGGCTCGCCGGTGATCCGCTCGAGGGCCATGATCACCAGCCGGCCGGCCATGTAGCCCTCGAGGCTGACGAAGCCGGGCTCGGCGTCGGGTGCATGGGCCTCGAGCGCCGCCCGGTAGCTCTTCACCAACGGCACCGAGTTGTCCCAGGGGAAGGGGACGACCTGACTGATGATGACTCCTTCGCCGGCGGCCCCCAGTTCGCCGGCGAGGGCACTGGTGCCGACGAAGGACACGTTGGCATAGCGGGCGTCCAGCCCAATCTTCTTCGCCAGTGCGATGAAGGCGGCACAGGGCTTGTAGGCGCCGATCATGATCACCGCCTGCGGTTTGCTCTTGCGGATGGCGAGCAGACCGCGCTTGACGTTGGTGGTGTTGCGCTCGTAGGTGCCCTCGCCGACGATCGCGAGACCCCGCTTCTCGAGCGCGCGGCGCACCCCTTCCCGACCGGCGCGGCCGTAGGAGTCGTCCTGATAGAAGACGGCGATGCGGTCAAAACCCAGATCCCTGGTGAAACGTTCGACGAGGGTCTCGGTCTCCTGGAAATAGGAGGCGCGGACGTTGATCACACCGCGCTTGAACGGATCGCGCAGGAACTCGGCGCCGGTGAACGGCGCGATGAAGGGAACCCCGGCCTCCATGGCCACCGGAACCACCGCCTTGGAGGTCGGCGTGCCGACCTCGCCGACGAGGGCGAACACCTTGTCCTCGCCGATCAGCTTCTCGGTGTTGGCGATGGCCTTCTCGGGTTCGTAGCCGTCGTCGTAGCTGACGAGTTCGAGCCGGCGACCGGCGACGCCGCCCTTCGCATTGATCTCGGCGAAGGCGGTCCGGATGCCGAGGCGCATGCCCCGCCCGAGCGCCCGCGCGGGGCCCTCGAAGGCGGCGGACTGGCCGAACAGGATGCGGTCTTCGAAAATCCCGGGCACCTCCGCACGCACCGGCAGCGACGACAGGACCGTGAAGGCGCTCGCCGAGGCGAGGAAGGCACGACGATCGAGGTTCATGCGGCTGTTCTCCGGTGAGATTTCGGATCCATCGAAGCGGCAATATGCCTCAGGATTCCGAACAACTGGTTAACGGCCGCGTGCCTTCTTCGACTTTCGGGCAACCATCTGGGATCCCGTCGGAAATCGCGATGCCCCGGACCCGCGATCGGGAGGGGAGGCCCCGGAAAATGCACACTTTCCGATGATGTTTTTTCGGCGGGTCGTTCCTTCGGGCACCCGTTTCGGACGTGGGCGCGGAGCCATCGCCGGTGCCGGAATGTGCGTCGAGTCACGATCGAACGGATTTCCGCCCTTTCCGGACCGTGAGGCGGGCCGGATCCGTGCCTTCTGTGCGTATTGTCATACGCATTCGGCCGCGGGATCTTGAACCTTCCCCGCCGTCGCCGATAGGCTGCGCGGAGGAACGACATGATCCTCTCGAACGGATCGGAACGCCTCGTGTCGCGAAGACGTCTGCTGGCCGTCCTCGGCCTCCTGCTGCTCTCGGCATCGCCGGGTACCGGGCGCGCCGGCGCGGATCTGCTGCGCGGCGAGGTCACCCGGGTGCGGGACGGGGACACCATCGAGATCGGCGAGATCGCCGTCCGCCTCCAGGGGGTGGCCGCCCCCGAGCTGCGCCAGCCGCTGGGGCGCGAGGCCGGCGAGGCGATGCGCCGCCTCGTGCAGGGGCGGGTGGTGGAATGCCGTCCCGACGGTTCGCGCAGCTATGATCGGATCGTCGCCGTCTGCTTCCTGGACGGGCGGGACATCGGCGCCTGGCTGATCGGCCGCGGTCTGGCCCGCGACTGTCCGCGCTATTCCAAGGGCCGCTACCGCGCGATCGAGGCGGCGGCCGCCGCCCGCACCGCCATCGCCGCCCTCTACCCGCTTCCCCGCTACTGCAAGGCGCGGGTGCGGAGGCTCGTCTCTGATGAGCCGGCCGGGACCCGAGGCTGAAGCAGGGTTCGCGCGTCCGACATTTTCTCCGGTTCGAAGAGGCTGGATCACATCTGTTCGGGATCGGGATCGGATGCGCCGGTGGTGTCGCCGGGCCCAAGATGTGGTCTGACGTGCCCTCTCTCGATCGCATCCTGCAGGTTGATCACATAGGTTCGCCGATCGGCATCCCGATGGCACCATCCCGCCTTCTCGATCTCCGGAAGCGTGACCGCGAGCAACTGTCCGAAGTTCGACACCGCCGACTTGATCCATTTGAAGCGTTCGAACTCCGACTGCTCGAAGCTTCGAACTTCCTCGACGGAAAGTTTCATCGCCTCGATGGGTTCGCCGTCCGGCCGCCGGATTTCGAGGTTCCAGTCTCGGTAGGGGCGATCACGGCAACGGCGCCACCAAATTTGCCCGAGGGTGGCGGCGATCCCGGTACCGAAACTATAGAAGAGCCATATCGGAGCCTCCTGAATCAGCAGACCGACGATCCAGTTCCACATCGGGCTTCAAATCCTTTCGACGTCTCCATGATCCACCGTTTCCCGCTCTCCATCTTCGAATTCGAGGACGAGATCTTCACCCTCGTAGTCGACGACGACGGCTTCTTCGTCGCCATACTGCACTCGTGTTCCCTTCGGAAAATCCCTGGCCGGACCGAGCACGCGGGCGGCGACGCTGGCCGGCTCGCCAGCCGATGGGAGCCTGCCTGCTGCCGGCGCAGAAGCTCGTGCTTTCGCCGCCTCCTTTGCGAGCGCCGCATCGCGCTGCTGCCGTGCACCCGCCTTCTCGAACCGGCCGAAGCCGATCGCCGTCTTGGCCCCGGCGCCGAGCCAATCCAGGGCCTTCTCGAGCCAGGCACGGGCAGTCTCGGTGTCTTTCCGGTCCTGCGGGTTCTGTGGTCGACGCGGCCCGACGGCGAACAGGAAACGCGCTCCCGGAGCGAGTGCGAGGAAGGGAATGGGGGTGGGATCGTACCAGTCGGCGGGAGGACGTGCGGCCGGACGGTCGGCCTGGTACCAGGGCTGGTAATGGGGTGTCATGACCTCCATGGTCAACTTCACCGGTACCGTTGGCAGCGCATCGAAGAAGACCACCGAGCCGACGGAGAGTGCGCCGCTCGCCGGTGGCGGGCCGAAGACGCGCGCGATCTCCTCCCCGTCGATGTCTTCCCACTGCACCGCGAAACTGCGGGTCAGCCCCTTGAGCATCGAACCGGGGAGGTAGGGAACGCCGAGGCTGTGGTGGAACAGAAAACCGTTTTCCGTGGGATGTTCGTAGCCGGTGCCGGTGACGAAGGGGGCGGTGAGCTCCAATTCCACCATTGCCGCACCGCTCGCCTGCCAGAGCGCCTCGAGGCGGGTGCGGGCGGTGGTGAGACGATCGGGGTCGCCGAGCTCGAGACGCGCCTCCGTGGTGGCATCGGCGGCGACGAGACCGTTGCGCTGCCTTTGGTGGAGCAGTGTCACGATCCATTCCGCCTTGCCGGCACGGGTTTCTTTTGCACGCCCGCCGCCGGCTTCCTGAACGAGCTGTTCCTCGAGCTTGTCATAGTTGCCGACCCACAGATCGCAGAACTTGTCCCACCAGAGGCCGGGATGGCCATCCGGATGCCAGTGGCGCGGCGCATCCCGAAGCGCCTCCTCGTAGAGCGGAAGCCTACCCTGCTTCTGGGGCATCGGCCGTCTCCGCCGTCTTCTCCGGTTCCGCCAGCAGCGCGTTGGCGAACTTCTTGAGCCATTGCAGATAGGCCAGCGCCTCGGCCTGGGCTGTCACATAAGCGCGCTGATCGAGGCTCGTGATCTTCTTCATGAGCTGCAGGCCCGGTGTCTCGCCATTCCTGCTGTATTGCGCATCGAAATACGGGCTGGCCTCTCCCGCCTCCTCGAGCAGCCAGGTTTCGAGATGGCCGACGAGGGTTTTCCAGGCCTCCTGGTTGCCCTCGCCCGAGCCACTGCGGCTCATGGCCATGGCCACCGCCTGACCGAGGCCGGAAAGTAGAATCGTGGCGGGCAGGCTCTTTGCATAAGAAGTGTAGGCATCGCGAAACTTCTTGTCTCTGCTTTGCAAGGCTTCCACCTGCCCAAGTGCGATTTCCGCCCGTCTCTGCTCCAGGAGCCGTGCCGTCATGATGTCACCTTCGCCACGTGCAGCCAGCCCTGGCCCGTGGTCTCGTTGCCGCCGAGCTGAAGATAGGGCCGGCCGCCGTTCTCGAAGAACAGGGTGTCGAGATGCTGCGCGGCATTGCCGTTGCGGAACAGGGCCAGCGTATAGAAGAGGGTGTCCGGGGCCACCGTCTCCTCGTACCAGAGGTTCTTCGAGGTCTTGTTCTCGTCGAGCACGTTGTGGGCGTGCACCGGCAGCGCGTAGCGCGTGAACCAGGCGAAATCCGCATCCCCCACGACGGCGAGCTGTTCGACGAGCCGCTGCCTGGCCGGGCTGTTTCCGAACAGCGGCGCGATCAGTTTCGCCACGCCGTCGGGGAGCTCTCCCTTGCGGGCGAAGAGGCGCTCCTCGAGGAAGAGTTTCTCCCCGTCCGTCCCGGCACACAGGATCGCTGGCGGATCACCCTCGGAGAGCACCGCGAAGTCGAACTGCTTCGGTGCCCCCTTCGTCACCCGCAGCCGGTCGCGCTGGAACCGCTCGATCAGATAGGGGCAGGTGAGCCAGAGATAGCAGCGGCTCAGACAGCGCACCGGCAGCAGCAGCAGCTTGGCGTCGGAGAGGAGAAGTTCGCCGGCCCCGTCGGGCCTGCCGTAGATCCGTTCCACCGTACCGTCGTCGAAGCGCCGCTCCGCGAGATCGCGCATCGCGCCCTTGACGCCGGAGCCGGGCACGAAGGGGTAGTCGGTGGTCTTCTCGCGGGCGACCGGCAGATCCACCGCCCCTTCGCTCTGTCCGGCGCCGGGATGGATGTGGGTTTCGGCGAGCAGTCCGAGGATCGTGCCCTGCATGGCTCAACATTCCTTCCGAGGCCAGTATCCGAGGAGAAAACGGCCGAAGCCGAGCTTCTCGCGTTCGCCGAGTGCGCGCCGGCTCCGGTTCTTCCAGAGCTCCGCCAGCTCGCCCGCATCGGCGCCTTCGAAGAACAGCACGCTGCCGGCCGGGATGTGCGGCTCCAGGGGCCGCGGTCCCCGATGATTTCCCGATCTTCCGTCCCAGCCGCCGATCATCACCGGTCGGCCGGTGCAGGCGAAGGCGAGCCTTCCCGGCAGCTCCGCATGGTTCCAGTCGGGGCGCGGCCAGCCGTTTTCTTTCAGCCGGATCGGTGAATGGACATAGAGGATGTAGCGGCCGTCCTCCGGCGGCTCCGAAGGCTCTTTCGCGTCCTGCCACCCAACCTCGCATTTCTCGAAGGCGGCCGGTCGCTGGAAGCCGCCGAGCACACCGAGCCGCTCCGGTTCCCGAGGCGCGCCCTCCACCTCCAGACCGAGGGCGACCCTGTTCACGGGTTTCGCGGTTCCCGTCTTCCGTTCCAGCGGTCCGACACCCTGGTTCAGCCGCACATAGCTGGCGGCGTAGAGCATGCCGTGAACGGCGGTCCGGGAGCGCGGATCGCGTTGCAGCCCCACCCGGTATTCGTGCGCGAACAGCCGCTTCTCTTCGAGGATCCGGTCTGCGGCCGGGGCCTCGCCGGCGAGAACCCGGGTGAGGCCGGAGGGATCGATCCGGCTTTCCTCGATCTCCTTCACCCCCGCCTTCGCTTTCGGCAGGGCGAGATCCCCGAGATCCGTCCGGAACGTCTCGGCCTCCGCGGGATCCAGCAGAAAGGGCACGCCGTTCTCGAGCAGGAGGTGCCGCGGCACCGGGTAGAGCCGGCGGAACGCATCGTCCTGGCCCCGGCAGAGCAGCGCCGGCGGGCCGAAGGTGAGGTTTCCCGTATCCTCGGGACCGTTGCCGAGGGCCTGCTTCAGCCGCGGGTTTTTGGCCCAGTCGCTGCGCCCGTCCCAGCCCATGGCGCGGGCGAGGGCGGCGCGGAAGGCGCCAGCCAGCACCGAGGGCCATGGCGGGAAGAGGGAACGCACCTCGGCCATGCCCTCGTCCTCCTGCTCGAAGGGCCGCCCGTCGCGGAAGAAGAGGGTGTCGGTCGGATGGACGAGATAGCGTGTCATGGGCCGCCTCCCGCAGGCACGGGAGAAGGCCCGCGAGAGCGATGATACCCATCGAGGGTACCGACCCCGTTGTCGGCCAGAAAACGGGCGATCAGCCCGCCCTCGATGCGGAAGACCGTCTTTCCGCCACCGGTTGCGGTCATGCAGACGTCGAGAAGTTGGTCGATGCGTCGCTCGTCGGCACTGCTGCGACCCTTCTTTCCTTTCACCCATTCCGCCAGCATGACGCTCTTCAGCTTTTCACGATCGTTCCCGAACACGTCCAGGACGTGCTCGTAGCGATCCTTCATGTTGTAGAGAAAGCTCGTCGAGCGCTCGATGTCCTGCGCATAGGCACCTGCGAGATCCTGGAGCCCGTCGATCGGTGACCTGCAGCAGTCGGCCGCTCTCGTTCGGACGAAGCTGGTCACGTATTCGGCCATCGTCCCGGACGGCTTTTCCACCGAAACGGCGATCGAATTGCGGTTGTTGCCGTCCTTGGCCGTCTTGTCGAGGAGCTCATGGGCCCTGTGGATCACCGAGGAAAGCGGCACGTGGTAGTGAGCGAAGACGAGCCCGGCGGAGATGGTGGGCGCCACATCGAGCTTTCCGGCCACTTCCTTCATGGCCTCCAGATACGCTCTGTGGAGCGCGATGGCGCAGGGAATCGCGGTGGTCAGCGGCAGAAACGCCTTCACATCGTCGCCGCCGGCGTAGATCAGCGTGCCGTCGTGCTCCTTTTCGACCAAGTCGACGACCCGGTCGGTGAACCGGCGCAGCGCCTCGCTGACCTCGTTTTCCCTGCGATGTTCTGCCGCGTTTCCGAGCAGCTTGCCGATCGCGTCGCCGTCCATCACCAGGAGCGCATAGAAGGGCGAGGCGGTGAGGAGTTTGACCTGACGGGCGCGAAGCTCCGGCCCGACCCGGCGTCGATAGGCCTCCCGGAGCCTCGCGAGTTCGCCGCGGATTTCCTCGACCTTCCGGGAACGGTCCCGGAGCTTTCGAGCACGTCCCGGATCGACCTGTTGGAGAGCTTCCGCCTCGCGCTCGAGATTTCTCGCTTCGGTGCGCAGCATATCGTCGAAGAAGAAGGAGCCGTCGAGCAGACCGAATTCCCTGGCCTCCTGGCTGTCCAGCCTACGGAAGGATTCGAGGTAACTGTCGTGTTCGGCCACCGACGGCACGTGGAGCTTCGCGCGGCAGGCCCGCTGGAAATCCTTGCATGCGTCTTCGATTTCTCGCCAGGCCGACAGCATCCAGGGTACCCCGGCCACATAGGCGGTCGACGGCCAGAGGCGGACGCGCGGGGGAAGGTGCCATTGCGGCTCTCCGTCCCGCATCTGGCAGCCCTGCGGCACCCAGCCGAGCACTTTCTCGAGTGTTTCGGCCGGCAGGCAGGGAAAAAGACGCTTGACCAGGGCGGGCGCGCAAAGGCGTTCGGTGGGCCGGATCTCCAGCAGCTCGAAGGTGTCGTCGGCACCGGGATTGACGACCGCCTTCACCTCCGCACGCAGCGCTTCCCAGAAATCGCTCTGTGCTTTTCCCTGCCCTTTCGCCCGCACCCAGCCCGACAGCTCCTGGAAGTCGCCGAGCATGCGGCAGTGGTCGCCGCGCTCCTCGGTGCTCGGGAGATGCGCCCGCCAGTTCTTGCGGCGGTCGAGCCAGGCGCCGTCGGACCCGTCTTCGGGATCCTTTCCCAATACCCAGTTCACCTCCCAGAAGTTCTCGATCTGACGATCCCAGATCTTTTTCGTATCGTTCCCGTGCACTGCCGCCGGGGCGAGGAAGGTGTTCCACACTATCTGCGCCAGGTTCTGCCAGCACTCCCGGACGGCTTTGGAACAGGGATCGTTGCCGCCCGGCCCGAAAGCGCTCGGATCCGAGAGCACCGCCTTCGTCCACCAGCGCCTTCATGGCGCAGGCGGAGAGCCAGGAAGTGAGGAACGAGCTCGCCCAGAAATCGCGGATCCGTCGGGAACCCTGGATCCAGCCTTGAACCCCCGCGGGCGAGGCGATCTGCCAGTGGAGGATAATGGTCACAGAACGATCACCTTGTTCGGGAAATAGTTTTTGGTTCTCTTCGGACTTCCTACATAATTTCCGTTTCTCGGTCCCATGAAGTCGTGGATGATTTGCTCCCAGTCGTGTGAAACGTTGACTGCTCTGCCTGTCTTTCCTCTTCCGTACATCCGCTTGTACCGCCGGGGATGAGTGACCAGCAGTTGCGAACCGGCAACATCATTTTCTCTCTCGATTTGCGCGGAGAGTTCGGCGCGTGCGACATTTAGGTAAAACTGGGCGGGCAAGAAAGCGAGAACGCCGACGTATTCGTTTTCCAGGCGATGAACATGAATAAACAAGGGGCTGGCGCGCCGGTCCGTCAGCGTGGGCGTCACACCGATCGTCGTGTTGCCGGCACGGCCGTAGCTGTGCGGCAGTCCGAAAGCGAGACGTTCGGGTACATGGTTGTCGTGACTACTGTTGTTCAGAAATTTGAACCAGTCGTGGTCATCCGGAAAATTTTTTCGCCGTTCGGGTCTCTCCATGAGCGATAGCGTCTCATCTGGAGACCGATCTCGTCCATCGCCGTCATTGCGTCCGGAAGCAAAGTCGCAACGATCTCGATCCGGCTGCCGTCAGAAAATGCCGAGAACGGCGGGGTCGCGTTTCCCGGTCGCCCGATGATGTCTCGGATCGCCTTGCGGTACCCCTCCACACTCTCGGGCTTCGTCCAGTCGACCTCGGGGCCGTGCAGCTTCTCCAGCGTCAGCGAACCCCAGCCGCGCCGCACCCGCGAGCCCAGGCCGCCCAGAAGCCCGAGCAGTTTCGCGGCGTCGAGAACACGCCGCCATTCGGCTTCGATCGTTTCTTTGCGTGCGCGGAACGCTTCGGCCGATTCCTCGAAACCGCCTCCGGGCTTCCCGAGCCGAAGAACAGGGCGCAACGTCATGTCGACCTCGAACCTCGCGCCCAGGAAACAGGAGCGATCGAGCTCCCCCTCGTAGCGCGCCACCAGCTTTCGACCGTTCTCCTTTATATTGTTTCCGGTTTTGGGATCTCTCTGGTAGGTACGGAAGGCCTACAGAAGACCGTATCCGAGATATCGACAGCCCTCTCCGATGACATCTTCGAGAGGCGAACCCTGGAGCCCGTTCGGCTGGTCTCCCGTCGCGCCCGTGCCGTCCCGGTTCAGTATATGTTCGGTGGAAAAACGCTTCTGCCGGAGGACCGGCGCTGGTGCCGCAGCCATCAATCGATCGTATCGGAACGACCGCAGGCGCAGAACGAGGTGTGACTGGCCGAACGCCTTCTCCCCGGCTTCCCCCGCCTTGCCGAACAGCCAGGCCTCGCGCTCGTGGAGCTTTGCGAGATCGCCGATCCGGGGCCAGGCCAGCGCCCGCCACCAGAAGCGGAGCTGGCCCTTGAAGCTCGCCAGCGACAGCCGGCTCGCGTCCCGGAGCGCATCGCCGAGAAAGAGGGGGGTGACCACGGAATAGGTGGCGGTAGATGCGGAACGCCCGACCATGCGCGTTGCTACCTCCCCAGTATGTCGCGGGCCGAGCGACCCGGCAGATATCGTTCGCTTCCGCGGTCTGCGCGCGGTTGGCACATCGGAATAGGTAACAGTCTATCGTAGCTTCCGAGAGGGGGCAAGCGATCAGCCGCCTATCGGCCTCGGGTGCGATGTGCTGGTCGGTTGCGCGGAAGAGGCGGCGGGGCGGGCGAACGGCGGCCCGCGCCCGGCCCGGAAGCCGCCGCCGGAGGGATGCGTCTCACAAAGTCGTTGCTGGGCGGATTTTCCGATGATACCGTCGACCGACGGTGCGGCGATCCCGCCGCGGCGGTGCGGTACGAACAGAAACATGAATGGAGACCCCCATGGGCACCCGGGCGACCGACAGCTTCTATCTGGTCGGAACGGTGGTCCGCTTCCTCGCCAGGAACGCGGAGACCGGCGGCTATTGTCTGTGTGAGGCGACGGTGGCGCCGGGTGCCGGCGCCCCGCCCAACCGGCATGCCGGCGAGGACGAGGCCTTCTACGTGCTGGAGGGAAGCTTCGACTTCACCATCGGCGAGGACACCCGGCGGGTGGGCCCCGGCGATTTCGTCAAGATCCCGGACGGGGCGCTGCACGCCTTCACCAACACCGGCGACGCGCCGGGGCGGCTGCTGATCGTGAACGCGCCGGGGCTGGTCCACGAGCAGTTCTTCAGCGAGGCCGGAGAGCCGCTGCCGCCGGGTACCCGCGATCTTCCGGCCAGCCCGGCGCCACCCGACATTCCGCGGCTCCTGGAGGCCGGCGCCCGAGCGGGCATCGCCTTTCCGCGCCCGGGCGGGTAGTGGACGTCGGTCGCCTCAGCGCCAGGCCAGGAGGCGGCGTTCGGCGAGGCCGATCAGGGCGCTGATGGTAAGGCCCAGCAGCGACAGCACCACCACCCCGGCCATGAGCTGATCGGTGCGCATCAGGTTGCCGGCCTGGAGAACCAGCGCCCCGATGCCGTACTGGGCGCCGATCATCTCCGCCGCCACCAGCAGCACCAGCGCGATCGAGGAGGAGATCCGGGCGCCGGCGAGGATCCCCGGCAGCGCCCCGGGCAGCAGGATCTCGAAGACGATGGCGCGGTGCGACAGGCCGAAGCTCTGGCCCATCCGCACGAGGCTCCGCGGCACGTTGTCGATGCCGGCATAGGCGTTGATGACGGTGGGAAAGAAGGCGCCGAGGGCGATGGTCGCCAGCTTGGAAGGCTCGCCGATGCCGAACCAGAGGATGAACAGCGGCAGCATGGCGATCTTGGGGATCGGGAAGAGGGCCGCCACCAGCGGGATGCCGAGGGTCCGGCCGAGGCTGGAGATGCCGATCAGGAGACCCAGCAGCAGCCCGGCGGAGGTGCCCAGGATCCAGCCCGCGACCAGACGGTAGAGGCTGGCCTCGAGATGACGCCGGAGATCGCCGCTCGCGGCGAGATCCGACAGGGCGGTGAGGATCGAAGACGGCGGCGGCAGGGCGAGGGGGGAGACGAGACCGGCCCGGCTCGCCCCCTCCCAGAGCAGCAGGAGGAGGAGGAAGAAGGGGGGCGCGAGATGGCGAAGGCGCCGCGGCGCGAAGCCGCCGCCCCGGAACGGCACCTCCCGTACGGGCTCGTCCGCGCGATGGGCGGGCTCAGCCATCGACGGGCTCCCTGGCGCTCGCCAGCTCGCGATCGGCGGCCCGCACTTCCTCGGCGATCATCCGCCAGAGTTCGGCCCGGAGCTCGCCGATCCGGGCCGCGTTTTCGGGCGCGGTGCGTTCGGCCACCGGCAGCGGCACCTCCAGAAGGCCGCGGATCCGCCCCGGCCGGCGGGAGAGGACGCAGATCCGATCGGCGATCCTGAGCGCCTCGTCGAGATTGTGGGTGACATAGAGGGTGGTCGTCCGGGCCTCGCGCCAGAGGGTCAGGAACTCCTCCAGCAGCAGTTCCCGGGTCTGGGCGTCGAGGGCCGAAAGCGGCTCGTCCATCAGCAGCACCGCCGGACGGACGGCGAGAGCCCGGGCGATCCCCACCCGCTGCTTCATTCCCCCCGAAAGCTGGCGCGGATAGGCTGCGGCGAAATCGGAAAGCCCGGTCCGGCGCAGGACCTCCGCCACCCGCTCCCGGCGCGCCCGGCGGTCGAGGGTCGCTTCGAGGGCGAGGGCGACGTTGCCGGCCACCGTGCGCCAGGGCAGGAGCGCGAAATCCTGGAACACGTAGGTGAGGGGGTTGAGACAGCCCGCGGGCGGGGTGCCGGCGAGGCGGACCCGGCCGCGGGCGGGCCGCAGCAGGCCGCCGGCGATCGCCAGGAGGGTGGATTTGCCGCAGCCCGAGGGGCCGAGAATGGCCAGGGTCTCGCCGGCGGCGACGGAAAGCGAGATGCCTTCGAGAACCCGCAGGCCGTCGAAGGCATGCCCCACCTCCTCGAAGAGGAGCTGCACCTGCCCCCGCTCCCGCCTTCACTCGGGGATGTTGAAATGCCCTTCGATGAAGGAGAGATCGAGGATCTCGGCGGGGTCCACCTTTTCGTCCACCAGCCCGTTCTCCTTGAACCAGGCGATCTGGGCGTAGACGCTGCCGACGTCGAGGCGGCCCAGGGGATCGATGTAGGGCGCGCCGTTGTAGATCGATTGCGGCTTGGCCTTGGTGTACTTCTGGATGATCGGCAACAGGGCCTCGGCCTTTTCGCCGAACACCCGCCGGCCGTCGGCGTCGAGCCGGTTGAAGGCCTCGTGATATTCGGTCGCCGCCCGCTGGTAGGCGCGGACGAACTTCTCCACCACCTCGCGCCGCTCGGTGACGTTGCGGGTCGAGGTGAACAGCCCGCCGAGCTGGTAGGGGGTGTACTGGTGCACCCAGCCGACGATCCGGCCGTTGCCCTTGGCTTCCAGCGCTTTGACGATGTGCGCGGGGAGGATGATGCTGTCCACCTGCCCGCTCTTGACGGCGGCGATCATGTTGGGAACGCTCTGCAGCGGCACGAGCTTCACCTCGGAGAGGGGAAAGCCGAGCTCGTCGGCGAGCATCCCGATCATGAGATGGAAGCTGGAGCCGTACTGGGTCATGCCGAGGCTGCGGCCCGGGAACTTCTCGGGGCTCGTGAAGCCGGCCGCGTAGGCCTGGTTGGACACCAGATAGCCCGAGAAATCGAAGCCCGGCTCCTCGCGGCTCTGGGCGCCGATCACCTTGAGGGCCCCCTGGCCGGCGAGATTGTAGAAGCCGGCGGTGAAGGCGGTGACCCCGAAATCGGCGTCGCCCGAGGCGATCGCCACCGCCACCGGCTGCGCCGCGCGGAAGAAGGAGAATTCGACTTCCAGCCCCTCTTCGGCGTAATAGCCCTTGTCCTGGGCGATGAAGAGCGGTGAGGAGGAGACGAAGGTCAGGGCGGCGATGGTGATCTTCTGGGCCTGGACCGGCAGCAGCGGCCAGGCGGCGAGGAACAGCGCCACGACGGTGGCTCGGAAGGGGTTGCGCATGACGGGGCCTCCCGGTCGCGTTGTTCTGGGCGGCGCCACTCTACCCGGATCCTCCGACGAATCCAGCCCGGCCGGCGGGCCCCGGGGACGGCGGCGATGAAGACGGAGCGCCGGCGTATCGGCCGCTTCCGGGCGGCGCGACGCGATCCCGCCCTGGTGGTGCTCGAAGGCTTCCACCCTCTCAAGCACGCCCTGCGCTTCGGGGCCGAAATCCTCGAGGCGGTGACGGTCGACCGGCAACGGGCGACGGCGCTGACCGAGGCGCTGGCGCCGGATCTCGCCGCCCATCTTCCGCCCCTTCTCGAACCGGTACCGGCCTCCCTCTTCGCCGAGCTCGCGCCGCAGCCGCCGGAGACCGGCGTTCTCGCCATCGCCGGACGGCCCGAGGTCGCGATCTCCGATCCGCCGAGGGGGAGCGGCGGGCCGCTGGTGCTGCTCGACCGACCGGCCCATGCCCGCAATCTCGGGGCCGCGGTGCGGGTGGCGGCGGCGGCCGGGGCCGCGGCGGTGGTCGCCCTCGGCCCGCTCGATCCCTGGCATCCCACCGCCGTGCGGGCGGCCGCCGGCCTCCAGTTCGCGCTGCCGGTGGTCCGAATGGGCGAGCTCCCGACCGTCGATCGTCCGCTCCTCGCCTTCGATCCCGAAGGGGATCCGCTGGAGCCGGGGCGGATCCCCGGTGACGCCGTGCTCGCCTTCGGCTCGGAAAGGCACGGCCTGTCGCCGGCGCTGCGGGTGCGGGCCGCGGGGAGGTTCCGCCTGCCCATGCGCCCCGGGGTCTCCAGCCTCAATCTCGCCACCGCGGTGGCCGCGGTGCTGTATCTGGTCCGTCTCGGTCACGGGGAGGAAAGGAGATGAATCTCGCCGCTCCCGCCCGCCGGCTGCTGTTCGGCCTGGCGGCGCTGCTGGCGCTCGCCGGGCTGGCCGCCGCCGGCGAGCTCGAGGATCTCGCCCGCGACCTCGGCCTGCGGGATGTCGCCGGCTTCGCCACCGCGGTCGAGCGGGTCTGCCGAACCGGCCGGTTGCCGGAACGCTATCTCACCAAGCGCGAGGCCCGGGCCCGCGGCTGGCGGCCGGGCCGGGATCTCTGCCGGGTGGCGCCGGGCCGGGTCATCGGCGGCGACCGCTTCGGCAACCGCGAGGGGCGCCTGCCCGAACGGCCGGGGCGTGTCTGGTACGAGGCCGATCTCGATTTCGCCTGCGGTCGGCGGGGGGCCAGGCGGCTGGTGTTCTCCGACGACGGGCTGGTCTTCGTCACCCTCGATCACTACCGGAGCTTCCGCCGCGTGCCGTGTCCGGAAGAATGAAGGTCTGTCTCCTGGACGGTCGCCACCGGACCCCCGAGGCGATCTACGACCGGCTCGCCGGGGAGCTGGATCTGCCGCCTCATTTCGGCCGCAATCTGGACGCCCTCTGGGACGTGCTGACCGCCGAGGTGGAAGGGCCGGTGCGGATCGTCTGGCGGCTCGATCCCGAACTGCGCGCCGAACTCGGCGCCTTCGCGACCGCCCTTCTCGCCCTCTTCGAGGCGGTCTCTCGGGAGCGGGAGGATCTCTCTTTCACCCTGATCACGGATCCGTGAGGTGGCCGCGACGGGTTGCCGATCCGGCGGGATCGGCCGATATCGCTCGGATGTTCGCCCGCCCGCGAGCCGGGGATGCCGTCGGGCCGCGAACATGTCGAGCATTGCGGGAAAAGCTCCATGCGCCTCTTCCTCCGCCTTTCCGGTTCCGCCCTCGCGACGATCGCCGTCCTGGCCTCCGCCGCGCCGCTTTCCGCCGCCAGCAAGACCGGCCAGTACGCGATCAAGGGCATCGGCGCCGATCGCTGCGCCAATTACGTGGAAGCGGCGGAAGCCAAATCGCCGCTCCTCGACGTCTTCGCCGGCTGGATCGAGGGGCATCTTTCGGCCACCAACCGCTACCGTCCCGACACCTTCGACATCGCGCCTTGGCAGAGCACGCGGCTGCTGATGGCGCTCTTGTACGCCCATTGCCAGAACAACCCGGACCAGCGGCTGTTCCAGGCGGTGGAGAACATGGAGGAGGTCCTCGCCAAGGGGCGCCTGACGGAGCGATCGGAAGTCGTCGAGATCGACGCCGGCGACGGCAAGAAACTGGCGCTCTATCACGAGATCCTGAAACGCGTTCAGAAGGCCCTGCTCGACGCCGGCCTGCTCGAGGGCAAGGCCGACGGCAGATACGGACCGAAGACCAAGGCGGCCCTCGAAGCCTTCCAGGAACGGGAAGGCCTGCCCGGGACGGGCCTTCCGGATCAGGAGACGCTCTACCGGCTGCTCCTCGAGAAGGACATCGCGCCGCCCCGCGGCTGAACGGCGGCCGGCCGCCGCCCGCCCTTTCCCCGGCCGGGAACGCGATCCGCCCGGCGGGGAGCCCGTTCGACGATGTTAACGAAATCTTGGGGATCGATCCCTATTCATCCCCGCGGCGGTGCGCATTCGTCGCCATGCGCGACGGATGGATGGTGGGACAGGCGAAACAGCAAGGAGGTCCCGATGTCTCCGCTGCTGGCGCGGGTGAAGATCCGCACCCGCATCCTCTTTCTCGCCGCCCTGCCGCTGCTGGCGCTGGCCGTGGTCGCGGCGTTTCTTTTCGATCGGGAACGAACCGTCGCCCGGGAGACCGGAAGGATCGCGCGGATCGTCGCCCTCGGCCCGGACATGGGGGCGCTGGTCCACGAGCTCCAGAAGGAGCGGGGCATGTCGGCGGGCTTCATCGGCAGCGGCGGCGCGCGTTTCGGCGCGGAGCTGCCGCGACAGCGCGCCGCCACCGACGCCGCCTTCGCGGCGCTGCGGAACGCCCTCGCGCGCACCGGAGACATCGACGGGAACAGCGGTTTCCTGCGGGATCTCGCGGAGGATCTCGCCCGGCTCGAGGCGCTTCCGGAGCTGCGTCGGAAGGTCGATGTGCTGGCCACCGATCTGGCCGGGATGGTCGGAATCTACACCGGTTTCATCCGGCATCTCCTGGACACCACCAGGGCGATGATCGGTATCGCCACCGATCCGGCGATGATCCGGGCGATCACCGGTCACGTGCATCTGCTCGAGGCCAAGGAGCTGGCCGGGCAGGCGCGGGCGCTGGGGACCGTCGGCTTCGGTCGCGGGCGCTTCGATGCCGAGCTCTACAACGGATTCCTGCGCCGGCTCCTGCTCCAGGAGCGCCATCTGGAAGAGGCCCGCTTCTGGGCGGATGCGGAGATGGGCGCCCTGCTCGAGCGGCTCGTCCGGAGCGCACCGTTCGCGGAGGTCTCGCGTCTCCGCGGGATCGTCACCGCGAGCCTCGGCGCCGGTGATCTCGGAGCGGTCACGGGCGAGGAATGGTTCGCCGCGATGACCCGCAAGATCGACGCGATGAAGGAGGTGGAGGATCGTTTCGTCGCCCTGCTCGCGACCCGGGCGGACGCGCTGGCGGAGGCCGCGGCGACCGACGCCCGGCGCTTCGGCGCACTCGCCCTCCTCGCGCTCGTGCTGATCCTGTTGCTGGCCGGGCTCGTCTCGCGCAGCATCACCGCCCCGCTCGCCGCGCTCGTGGCCAAGACCAGTCGCCTCGCGGAAGGCGACACCTCCATCGAGATCGTCGAGACCGGGCGCCGCGACGAGATCGGGGTGATGGCGAGAGCGCTCGAACGCTTCCGCGAGATCCGCGAGAAGAGCGATCGCGAGGAGAAGCGCAGGGCGATCCGCGCCCGGCGTCTGGAGGAGCTGATGGGCCGGTTCGGCGACCGGATCGGCGAGGTGGTCGCGACCCTCGTCGACACCACCACGGGTCTCGACGGCGCGGCCGAGGACATGGCCCGGACCGCCCGGTCGAGCCGCGCCAACGCCGCCGCCATCGGCGGCAGCGCCGAGCAGGCGTCCGCCGAAGTGCAGGCGATGGCCGCGGCGGTCCAGGAGCTGAGCGCCTCGGTGGCGGAGATCGCCGCCCGGGCCGACCGCTCCTCGACAATGGCCGGCGGCGCGGTGGAGGATGCCGCACAGGCACGCCGGGTGGCGGGCGAGCTGGCCGAGGCGACCCGCCGGATCGAGGAGGTTCTCGGCCTCATCTCCTCGATCACCGAGCAGACCCACATGCTGGCCCTCAACGCGACCATCGAGGCGGCACGGGCCGGCGAGGTGGGCAGGGGATTCGCGGTGGTCGCCGGCGAGGTCAAGAACCTGGCCGGGGCGACCGCCGACGCCACCGAGAAGGTCCGGGCCCTGGTCGAGAACATCGGCCGGGCGACGGGCGAAGTGGTCGCGGCGGTGGAGCGGGTCCACGGCGTTCTTTCCGAGCTCGACGAGGCCGCGGGCGGGATCGCCGGGGCCACGGAGGAGCAGAACGCCGCCGTGCGGGAGATGGCCCGCAGCGCCGAGAAGGCGGCCACGGAGACGGCCCGGGCCACGACGTCCATCGGCGAGTTGCGCGAGGCGGCCGATCTCACCGACGGGGCCGCGGGTCGGGTGCGCGAAGCGGTGACCGTGGTGGCCCGCCGTACCGCCGAGTTGCGGGACTGCGTCGAGGACTTCCTCGCCGGCATCCGGGCGGCCTGAACGGCATCGTCCGGCGAGGCGCTCGGTTCAGGCGGGGGCCGCGGTCGCCGCCCGGTCGCCGGTCGCCTCCGCGCGCACCGGTTCCAGCCGGACGGCGGTGTCGTGGAAGGCGCCGCCGCCCGCCGGCGGCGGCGGATCGGCGCCGATCAGGAGGTTGATGCCGATCCCTTCGATCCAGTGACGGTTGGGCCAGATGCCCTCGACCACCACGGTTTCCGGGCGCTGCCCCTCCCCCGCCGCGACATGGAGGAGGACCGAGCCACGGTCGTTGCCGAGCCGCACGAGGTCGCCTTCCCGGAGGCCGAGCCGTCGCATCGTCCCGGGATGGAGGAGGGCCGTCGGCCGTTTCTCCTTCGCCAGCGAGGTCGGCGTTTCGGTGAAGCTGGTGTTGAGGAAATCGCGCGCGGGCGGCGCCACCAGCCGGAACGGCCGCTCGGGTGTCACCTCCTCGATCAGCGGCAGATGATCGGGCAGGGGCGGCATCACCGCGTGGGCCGGACCGAAGGCGGACCAGTCGGGGCGGAAACGGAACCTCCCGTCGGCGGTGGGAAAGCCGCGCAGATGGTGGGCGGTGGCGAAATCCGGCAGCATCTCCCAGCCGCCATCCTCGATCCGCGACGCATCGGGCAGCCCCGAACGGGCCAGCAGATCCTCGATCAGCTCCCGCTCCGACATGGCGAAGCCCGGATGTTCGGCCCCCAGCCGCTTCGCGAGCTCGGCGATCACCCGGTGGTTGGAGCGGCATTCCCCCGGCGGCTCGAGCAGCTTGCGGCTGATCTGGAGACGGCTGTGGGCGGATGCGGTGTAGATGTCGTCGTGCTCCAGGAACATGGTCGCCGGCAGCACCACGTCCGCCATCCGCGCGGTGTCGGTCATGAATTGCTCGTGCACGCAGACGAACAGATCCTCGCGGGCGAAGCCGGCATGGACCCTGGCGAGCTCGGGTGCGACGCACATCGGATTGGTGTTCTGGATCAGCATCGCGGTGACCGGCGGCCCGCCGCCGAGGGCCTCGGCATCGCCGGTGAGGATCGGTCCGATGCGCGACTGGTCGAGCAGCCGGACCGTCGGATCGACCGCGTCCAGCCCCTCGATCACCGTCTTGTCGAGCCGATACAGGCCGCTCATGCTGTAGAGCGCGCCGCCCCCGGGATGGCGCCAGGCGCCGGTGACCACCGGCAGGCAGCTCACCGCGTGCATGTTGGCGGCACCGTTGCGGGAACGGGTGAAACCGTAGCCGAGACGCAGATAGGCCCGCCGGGTGCGGCCGTAGAGACGGGCGAAGGCGGTGATCTCCTCGGCCGACAGGCCGGTGATCGCCGCCGCCCAGGCCGGCCCGCGGCTCCGCAGATGGGCGGCGAGATCCTCGGGACAGTCGCTGTAGCGGCGCAGATAGTCCCAGTCCGCGTAGCCCTCGGCGAAGAGGACGTGCATCACCGCGCAGGCCAGTGCCCCGTCGGTTCCCGGGGCCAGCGCCAGATGCAGATCGGCCCGGCGGGCGGTGGGCGAACGGTAGGGATCGACCACCACCAGCCTCGCGCCCCGTTCCTTCCGGGCGCGGGCGATGTGGGTCATGAGATTGACATGGGTGGAGACGGGGTTGCATCCCCAGACGACGATCAGCTCGGAATGCTCGCCGATCTCCTCCGGCGGCACGCCCCAGCGGCGGCCGCAGCCGGCCTCCCATCCGGTATCGGCGAGGCGGACGCAGATCGTCGAATAGAAGCGCGAGTATTTCTTCACATGGGTCAGGCGGTTGATGCCGTCGCGCTGCACATGGCCCATGGTTCCGGCGTAGTAGTACGGCCAGACCGATTCCGGACCGTGCCGCCGCTCGGCTTCCAGGAAGGCCTCGGCGACCCTGTCGAGCGCTTCCTCCCAGCCGATGCGGACGAACCGTCCGGAGCCCTTCGGACCGTCCCGCCGCAGCGGATGGAGGAGGCGCTCGGGATGATGGAGGCGCTCCGCATAGCGGGCGACCTTGGCGCAGACGACGCCGGCGGTGTAGGGATTGCGCCGACTGCCGTGCACGCGTCCGAGCCGTCCCTCGGGCGTTCTCTCGATCTCCAGGGCGCAGACGCTCGGACAGTCGTGGGGGCAAACCGCGGGCAGGGGGTCACCGGGCATCGCAGCCTCGTTCGCTGGAACGTTGCCCGCAACCTACCGTCTTTTCCGCCCCACGTCAGGGGCCTCGGCGAGAACCTCGAGGATCGCCGTCCAGTCCTCGCGGCCACGACCCCGGGCCCGGGCCAGGGTGTAGGCCGCCTCGGCGGCCGCCCCGGTGGCCAGAGGACAGCGCAGGCGCGCCGCCAGCTCGAGGGCGAGCCGGAGATCCTTGTGGGCGAGATCGACGGCGAAGCCCGGAGTGACATCGCCGGCCAGAACCTTGGCCGGATAGGTGGTACCGAGATGGCCCCGGCCGGCCGGGGTGCCGCGCATGACCGCGAGCGCCGCCTCGCGGTCGAGGCCGCAGCGCTCGGCCAGCACCAGGGCCTCGGCGGTGACCACGTTGGTCACGATCGACAGATAGTTGTTGACGATCTTGGCGCGGGCGCCGCTGCCCACCGGTCCGCAATGGACGATGGTGTCGCCGAGCCGGGAAAGCACCGGTCGCGCCTCTTCCAGATCCTCCTCGCTGCCGCCGGCCATGATCAGGAGGCGGCCCTCGGCGGCCTCCCGGGAGCCGCGACCCACCGGCGCGTCGAGGAACCGCCAGCCGCCGGCCCGCAGGCGGGCGGCGAGGGCGTCGGTCTCCAGCGGCAATACGGTGCTCATGTCGATCACCAGCCCGCCCGCGGCGAAGCTCTCGAGCAGACCGTCCCTCCCGAAGAGCGCCTCGGCCACATCCTCGCCGGTGGGCAGCATGGTGATGGCGATCGCCGCCTCCCGCCCCGCTTCGGCGGCCGAGGTCACGGTTTCGATCCCGGCCGCACGGGCGGCGGCGCAGGCCTCCGCCGCCCGGTCCCAGGCCCGCAGCGGATGACCGGCGGCGACCAGCCGTCCGGCCATCGGCCGCCCCATCACCCCGAGTCCGACGAAGGCGATCTTCGGTATCGACATCTCTCCTCGGCACCTCCTGCGGGTGGTACGGGTCGGGGATCCGGCGCCGTCCGCGGCCCCGGTCTCAGCGAACGGGGGCGCGCTCCAGAAAGCGCTTGAGGGCCACCGCGGTGTTGCGTTCCCGGTCGCGGGAACTGTAGAGGAGGGTGACGTCCCCCTGCTCGACGAGCCCGCGCAGCCGCGCCACCGCCTCCGGCCGTCCTTCCAGTTCCGCCCAGTAGCGTTCGCAGAAGATTTCGAACCGATCCGGATCGTGGCGGAACCACCGGCGCAGCTCCGTACTCGGGCCGATGTCCCGGAGCCAGAGGTCGATGGCCGCCTCGCCCTTGCCGATCCCGCGCGGCCACACCCGGTCGACGAACACCCGTACCCCGTCCTCGGGCGCCGGCATGTCGTGGATCCGCTTCAGCCTGATCATCGGTTCCGTCTCACCGCGCCGGGGACGACCGGACGATCGGTGGGATCCGGGACTTCCGGCGGAAAACGGGCCGGTCCATCGCCGGCCCGGGGCGGTGCCCGAGGCCGCCCGGAACGCGGCCGCACCGCCGGTGCGGGCTGCCGTCTGGGCGCCGGTGGACCATCGTCCCTCCCTGTGTTCGTTTATTGTTCTGTGTCGCTGGCTTCCGCGACCCGCGGTCCGCCGGCCGTGCCGCTCAGCCTGCCGGCCGGCCTTCCCCTGCCAGCAGACGGTCGAGACGGGCCCGTTCTTCCTCGCTCAGCTCCTCGATCTCGGGCTCGCCGCGTGCCGACCGGCGCCGCATGTACAAGCCTACCGCGACTCCTCCCAGGATCAAGACCGCGAATGGTCCGCCCCAGAGCAGCCAGGTGGCCGGCCGGATCGGCGGGCGGAGGAGAACGAACTCGCCGTAGCGGGCGACGAGAAAGGCCTTGACCTCCTCGTCGGTGTCGCCGGCGACGAGCCGCTCGCGGACGAGCCGCCGGATGTCGGAGGCCAGCGGCGCATCCGAATCGTCGATCGACTGGTTCTGGCAGACCAGACAGCGGAGCTGCTTGCCCAAGGTCCGGGCGCGGGCCTCCAGCACCGGATCGTCGAGCATTTCGTCGGGTTTCACCCCCCCGGCCTCGGCCGCCCCGATCCAGAACAGGGCCGACAGCAGCAGCGGCAGCAGGCGTTTCATTGCTCTCTTCTCAGCTTCTCGATCAGAGGCAGGATGACCTCGTTGATCACCCGCGGTGTCATCTGCCCCACCTGTTTGTAGACGATGGTCCCGTTGCGGTCGACGACGAAGGTTTCCGGCACCCCGTACACCCCCCATTCGATCGCCACCCGGCCCTTGATGTCCCAGCCCACGTAGTTGAACGGGTCGCCGAGCTCCTCGAGCCAGGCCATGGCGTCCTCCGCCCGGTCCTTGTAGTTGAGGCCGTTGATGATCACCCCCTCCTCCTGGGCCAGCCGGTTGAGCAGCGGGTGTTCGGCGCGGCAGGCCACGCACCAGGAGGCCCAGACGTTGACCAGCATCGGTTCGCCGCCGAGATCGGCCCGGCTGAACCCGTGATCGTCCCGCCCCGGGATCGGCGGCAGCTCGAACTCGGGCGCCGGCTTGTCGAGCAGGGCGGAGGGCAGGACCGACGGATCACGGGTGAGACCGAAGGCCAGGAACGCGCCGATGACGACGAACACCAGCACGGGCAGCAGATAGAGCCACGCGCGCCGGTTCGAAGGAGCGGTGGTCTCGGTGGTCTCGGTGGTCGCGGTCATCTCCTTCTGCTCCCTTCCTCCTACGCCTCGGCGGGTGCGGTCCGGATTTTCGCCGGCGTCGGGGCGCCGACCCGGAGCCTGCGGTCGCTGAGGGAAACGAAGCCGCCGACGGCCATCACCACGAGCCCGCCCCACAGCCAGACGACCAGCGGGTTGAAATAGAGGCGCACGGTCCGCCCCCCTTCCTCGCCGACCTTGTCACCGATGACGAAGTAGAGGTCGCGCCACAGGGTGGTGTCGATGCCCGCTTCGGTGGTGGTCTGTCCTTCCACCGGATAGAAGCGGCGTTCGGAATGGATCTCGGCGACGAGCTCACCGTCACGCCGGGCCGAGAAGGTGCCCCGCTCCGCGATGTAGTTCGGTCCCGGCCGTTCGCTCACCCCCTCGAAGGTCACCTCGTAGCCGGCCAGGGTCACGGTCTCGCCGGGTTTCATGACGAGGATCCGCTCGATCTGGCCGCTCGTGGTGGCGGTCACGCCGATGAGGAAAATGCCGAGCCCGACATGGGCGGTGGTCATGCCCAGGGCGGAGCGCGGCAGTCCCTTGAAGCGGTTCCAGCTCCGTCCCAGCGGAACACGGAAGAGGGCGATGCGGCCGGCGAGCTCGAGCAGCGAGCCGAGGATGACCCATGCCGCCAAGGCGTAGCCGAAGGCGGCCAGCACGCCGCGCCAGTCGAACAGCGCGAGATAGGCGGCGGCCACCAGCACCGAAGCCGCCACCGCCAGCTTGAGCCGCGACAAGACGCCGGGAAGGTCCCCCCGTTTCCAGGACAACATGGTCCCGATCGGTATCGCCAGCACCAGCGGGATCATCAGCGGCACGAAGGTGGCGTTGAAATAGGGCGGGCCCACCGAGATCTTGGCCCCGGTGAGGGCCTCCAGCGCCAGCGGGTACAGAGTTCCCAGCAGCACCGTCGCCGTCGCCGTCGACAGGAGCAGGTTGTTGAGCACCAGCGCCCCCTCGCGGGAAATCGGCGCGAACAGCGAACCGCCCTGCATCGCCGGGGCGCGGATCGCGAACAGGGCGAGGGAGCCGCCGACGGCGATCAGCAGCAGCAACAGGATGTAGACGCCCCGCGCGGGATCGGTGGCGAAGGCATGGACCGAGGTCAGCACCCCCGAACGAACGAGGAAGGTTCCCAGGAGCGAAAGGGCGAAGGTCAGGATCGCGAGCAGGATCGTCCAGCTCTTGAGGGCGTTGCGCTTCTCGAGAACGATCGCCGAATGGAGAAGGGCCGTGCCCACCAGCCAGGGCATGAAGGAGGAGTTCTCCACCGGATCCCAGAACCACCAGCCGCCCCAGCCGAGCTCGTAATAGGCCCACCAGCTTCCCAGCGCGATGCCGAAGGTGAGGAACAGCCAGGCGACCAGCACCCAGGGGCGCAGCCAGCGTGCCCAGCTCGGATCGACGCGTCCCTCCAGGAGCGCCGCCATGGCGAAGGAATAGGCGGTCGAGAAGCCGACATAGCCGAGATAGAGGAACGGCGGATGCAGGGCGAGACCGGGATCCTGGAGGATCGGATTGAGGCCGCGACCGTCGGCCGGCGCCGGATCGAGCCGGAGGAAGGCGTTCGAGGTCAGGAGCATGAACGACAGGAAGCCGACCGAAATCAGGCCCTGCATGCCCAGCACCCGGGCCATGAAGGTCGGCGGCAAACGGCGGCCGAAGACGGCGACGCCGGCCCCGAACAGGGTCAGGATCAGGACCCAGAGGACGAGCGATCCTTCGTGATTGCCCCAGGTTCCGGCCAGCTTGTAGAAGAAGGGTTTGCTCGAATGCGAGTTCTCGAACACGTTGCGGACCGAGAAATCGCTCACCAGATAGGCCTGGACGAGGGTCGCGAAGGCGAAGGCCACGAGCAGGAACTGGGCCACCGCCGCATAGGGGGCGATGCCCGTCAGCACCGGATCCCGCCGCGCCGCGCCGTACAGCGGCAGGGTGCCTTGGACGACGGCCACGGCGAAAGCCAGCACCAAGGCGAAATGGCCCAGTTCGATGGTCATCGCGCGTTCTCCGCTTCCTTCTGGTCTTCCCAGTAACCCGCTTCCTTGAGGGCGTCGCTCACTTCCCTCGGCATGTACTGCTCGTCGTGCTTGGCCAGCACCTCGCTGGCAACGAAGGTGCCGTCCTCGGCGAGCTTGCCCAGGGCCACCACACCCTGGCCCTCGCGGAAGAGATCGGGCAGCAGCCCGCGGTAGACGACCGGCACTTCCTCGGCCGTGTCGGTGACGGCGAAGCGGACGGTACCGTCCGCCTCGCGGACGACGCTCCCTTCGACGACGAGGCCGCCGATCCTGAAGGTCTTGCCCGGCTCCACCTGGCGGGCGGCGAGTTCGCTCGGGGTGGCGAAGAAGGCGATGCTGTCCTGGAGCGAGGCGAGCACGAGCGCCGTGGCGCCACTGAGGAGCAGCATGCCGACGACGAGCAGGACCAGCCGTTGTCGCTTGCGGAAGCGCATTCGGGGTTTCCTCGCGTTCACGGGTTCGGGCCCGAGGCCGATGCGGTGGTGGCATCCTCGGTCGCCGGCCGGCGCTCGGCGCGCAGCGGCCGCATCGGAGCACGCGCCCGGCGCGGCCTGCGCTCGCGCAGCTCCGCGAGCTCGGCGGAACGTTTCCGGGCGTACCACCAGCTCTGGAGAAGGAGGCCGACGACGACGAGGAAGGTGAGGGCGTAGGCGGCCCAGACGTAGGGACCGTAGCCGTCCATCCAGAAGAACTCGCGCATTTCTCCTCCCGAACGTCCCCCGGCTTCGGGGCCCATCGGCGCTTGCCCGCGGCGTCGGCCGAACCTACACCGGGGCAGCGGGCACGAGCCGCCAGCCCACAGGGTTATGGTGGCGCCCTTCTCCGCAGACAAGGTGGGCCCGGTAACGGACCGAATGAATCTGCTGGTCGAAACCGCACACAGCGGCACTGCGTCGCAGATCGCCGAAGCCCTGGCCGGGCTCGGAGCCGATGCCGGACAGGAGGCCGTCCTGGCGGCGCTGCGCCGCCATCTGGAGGCGGGGCGGGCCCGGATCCGGGCCGGTTTCGAGGCCGGAGGCGGGGCCGAGACCGTGCATCGGGATCTCGCCCGCCTGATGGACGAGCTGATCGGGGCGGCCCTCGATTTCGCCGTCCGGCATCTCTATCGCGCCGACAACCCCACCCTCGGCGAAGAGATCGCGCTGCTGGCGGTGGGTGGTTACGGGCGCGGCGAGCTCGCTCCCTTTTCCGACATCGACCTGCTCTTCCTGCATCCCTACAAGCGGACGCCGCTCGTCGAGCAGCTCGCCGAGTTCCTGCTGATCAAGCTCTGGGATCTCAAACTCAAGGTGGGTCACGCGACCCGCTCGATGGACGAATGCCTGCGTCTCGCCGGCCAGGATCTGACGGTCCTCACCGCCCTTCTCGAAGCGCGCCCGGTCTGGGGATCGAAGGCGTTGTTCGGCCGGTTCCGCGAGCGTTTCCGTCACGAACTCGTGATCGGCCACGAGGCCCGGTTCGTCGAGGCCAAGCTGGCCGAACGGGACGCCCGCCACCAGCGTCTGGGCGACAGCCGCTACCTGCTCGAGCCCAACATCAAGGAGGGCAAGGGGGGGTTGCGCGATCTCCACACCCTGATGTGGCTCGGCCGCTTCCTCTACGATGCGACGAGCCCGTCGGAGCTCGTGAAGCACGGCGTGCTGAGCCCGGACTCGCTGCGGGTGTTCGCCCGCTCCCGGCGGTTCCTCTGGACCGTGCGCTGCCATCTCCACTATCTGACCGGCCGGCCCGAGGAGCGTCTCACCTTCGAGCTGCAGCCGCGGATCGCCGCCGCCATGGGCTATCGCGACCGGCCGCGCTCTCTCGGCGTCGAGCGCTTCATGAAGCGCTACTACCTGGTCGCCCGCGATGTCGGCAATCTGACCCGCATCGTCTGCGCGGCGCTGGAAGAGCAGCACAAGCGCCGACCGCGGCTCGCCTTCCGCTTCGGCTTCGGGCGCCGGCGCATCGGCGGTTTCCGGGTGATCGGCAACCGGGTCTCGCTGGCCGATCCCGAGCTGTTCGCCCGCGAGCCGATCCGCATGCTGGAACTGTTCCGGATCGCCCAGGAACGGGAGCTCGACCTCCATCCCGACGCGCTCCGGGCCGTCGATCGCCATCTCAAGCGCATCGATCGCCGGCTGCGCGAGGATCCCGCGGCCAACCGTCTGTTCCTCGAGATGATGACCGCGCGCGAGGATCCCGCCCTGACCCTCACCCGCCTCAACGAAAGCGGCGTCCTCGGCAAGTTCGTTCCCGAGTTCGGCCACATCGTGGCCCAGATGCAGCACACCCTCTACCACGTCTACACCACCGACGAGCACACCATCCGGGCGATCGAGGTGCTGCACCGGATCGAGCGCGGCGAGCTCGCCGAGGACCATCCCTTGGCGACCGAGCTGCTGCCCGAGATCCACTCCCGGACCGAGCTCTATCTGGCCACCTTCCTGCACGACATCGGCAAGGGCCGCGGCGGCGATCACAGCGAGATCGGTGCCGCAATCGCGGCCCGGCTGTGCCGGCGCTTCGGGCTCGCCGAAGACGCGACGGCGACCGTGGTCTGGCTCGTCCGCCATCATCTGCTGATGAGCACCACCGCCTTTCGCCGCGACATCGAGGATCCGACCACGATCAGCGATTTCATGGGCGTCGTGCAGTCGCCGGAGCGGTTGAAGCTGCTGCTGCTGCTGACGGTGGCCGACATCCGGGCGGTCGGTCCGGGGGTGTGGAACGGATGGAAGGGGCAACTCCTGCGCGAGCTCTATTACGAGACCCTGGCGGCGATGACCAGCGAGGATCCCCGGGGACGACGCCGGGAACGGATCGAGGTCGCGCGCCGGGATCTCGCCGGAGCTCTCGCCCGGGACACGCCTCCCTGGCCCGAGGAGCGGATCGCGGCCTGGATCGAACGGCACGAACCCGGCTACTGGCTGGCCTTTCCGGTGGCGGATCTCGCCCGTCACGCGCGGTCCGTCGCCGCCGCCGACGCCGCCGGCCGGGAGCTCTGCATCGAGTTCCGCCCCCGGCCCTTCCAGGCCCGCACCGAGCTCCTCGTCTACGCTCCGGACCATCCCGGCCTGTTCATGAAGATCGCGGGCGCGCTGGCGCTGAGCCGGGTGACCATCGTCGATGCCCGGATCTTCACCACCACCGACGGCATGGCCCTCGATCTGATCGGCCTCCAGGAGGCGGAGACGCGGCAGGCGATCGAGGACGAGGGGCGGCTCGCCCGGCTCCGGCGCAATCTGGAGCGGGCGATCGCCGGCGAGATGCGGCTCGAGGAGGAGCTGGCGGCGCACCGCCGCCGGCTCACCCCGGCCCGCCTGTTCCGGGTCGAGCCGCGGGTGATCGTCGACAATCGGGCGAGCCGTCTGCACACGGTGGTCGAGGTCAGCGGTCGCGATCGGCCCGGTCTGCTCTACGATCTCGCTCGGGTCTTCAAGGACCATGCGCTGGTGATCAAGAGCGCGCACATCGCAACCTATGGTGCACGGGTGGTGGATGTGTTCTACGTCAAGGACGTGTTCGGCATGAAGCTCGCGCAGGAGGCCCGGATCGCTCGCCTGCGCAAGGCCCTCCTGGAGGTGCTCGCCCAGGCATGAGAGACGGGCCCGCGTGAACATTCTCCGCGCCACCGCCACCGTCGGTTCCCTGACCCTCCTGTCGCGCGTCACCGGCTTCGCGCGGGACGCGCTGATCGCCGGTCTCCTGGGGGCGGGGGCGGCGGCCGACGCCTTCTTCGTCGCCTTCAAGCTCGCCAATCTGCTGCGCCGCCTGTTCGCCGAAGGGGCGTTCAACGCCGGTTTCGTCCCCCTCTTCGCCCGGACCCTCGAGGCGGAGGGGCGGGAGGGGGCGAAGCGGGTCGCCGAGGAAGCCTTCTCGCTGATGGCGACGATCCTCCTCTTCGTCGTCTTCGCCGCCGAGCTGGCGATGCCCTGGCTGGTCCGGGCCCTGGCCACCGGCTTCGATCCGGAAGGCGAACGCTACGCCCTGGCGGTGGCGCTGTCGCGGATCACCTTCCCCTATCTGCTGCTGATCTCGCTGGCCGCCCTGGTCTCCGGCGTGCTCAACGGCCTCGGCCGCTTCGCCGCCGCCGCCTTCGCCCCGGTCCTGCTCAACCTGACCCTGATCACCGCCCTCCTGCTGTCCGCCTTCCTCTTCGGGATGCCGGCGCAGCTCCTCGCCTGGGGTGTCCTGGGCGCCGGGGTGCTCCAGCTCGCCCTCGTCCTGCGGGCGGCGGCCCGGGCGGGCATGCGGCTGCGGCTGCGATGGCCGCGGGTGACGCCGCGCATGCGCCGTCTGTTCGAGCTCGTGCTGCCCGGGGCCCTCGGCGCCGGGGTCTATCAGCTCAACCTGGTGGTGGACACCTGGTTCGCCTCCCATCTGCCCCGCGGCGCCATCTCCTATCTGTTCTATGCCGATCGTCTCAATCAGCTTCCCCTCGGGGCGGTGGGCGTGGCCCTGGGCACGGCGCTGCTGCCGGCCCTCGCCCGCGAGCTCCGCGGCGGCCGGCGCGAAAGCGCGCTGGTGCTGCAGAACCGGGCGATCGAGATCGGCATGCTGTTCACCCTGCCGGCGGCGGCGGCGCTGATCGCCGTCGGCGAGCCGATCGTCCGCGGCCTGTTCGAACGGGGCGCCTTCGACGCCGCCGCCACCCGGGCCACCGCCGGGGCACTCGCCGCCTTCGCCATCGGTCTCCCCGCCTACGTGCTGATCAAGGTGCTGGCGCCGGCCTTCTTCGCCCGCGAGGACACCGCGACCCCGGCCAAGATCGCCGCCGTCTGCCTGATCCTCAACGTGCTCCTGGTGCTGGCCCTGATCGGTCCCCTGGCCCATGTCGGAATCGCGCTGGCGACCGGCCTCTCCAACTGGGCCAATGCCGGTCTCCTCGCCTGGATCCTGTGGCGCCGCGACGCCCTCGCGCCGGACCGCGAGCTGGGCGGCCGGCTGCTGCGGATGGCGGTCGCGGCGCTGCTGATGGGCGGGGTGCTGACGCTCCTCGTCCGCTTCGGCGCCGCCCTGCATCCGCTGCTGCTGCTGGGTCTGATCCTGCCCACCGGCGTCGTCACCTTCTTCGCCGCGGCCCAGCTCCTGGGGGCGGTGGATCTGCGGCGGCTCGGCGCCGCCTTGCGACAACCGCAGGCTTGACGAATCCGCGGGCGGCGTGTTCCTGAGGCGCCGCCTCGCCGGGCCCGCCGGCCCGGACCGGTCCTCACGGAAAGAGACATCGCATGAGCGCGCGCGTGTTTTCCGGCATCCAGCCGACCCACGGTCTGCATCTCGGCAACTATCTGGGCGCGATCCGCCACTGGGTGCGGCTGCAGGAGGGGCACGAATGCATCTACTGCATCGTCGACCAGCACGCGCTCACCACCCTCCACGACGCCGGCGAGATGCGGCGCAACACCCGCGAGGTGGCGGCCGCCCTCCTCGCCTGCGGCATCGATCCCGAGCGTTCGATCCTGTTCGTCCAGAGCAACGTCGCCGCCCATGCGCAGCTCGCCTGGGTGTTCAACTGCGTGACCCCGCTGGGCTGGCTCAACCGGATGACCCAGTTCAAGGAGAAGGCCGGCAGGCATCGCGAGAACGCGCCGGTGGGGCTCTACGCCTATCCCGTCCTGCAGGCCGCCGACATCCTCGCCTACAAGGCGACGCTGGTGCCGGTGGGCGAGGACCAGAAGCAGCATCTCGAGCTGTCGCGCGACATCGCCGGTGCCTTCAACCGGAAGTTCGGTACCGACTATTTCCCCCTGCCGGAGCCGATGATCGCCGGCGAGGCGACGCGGGTGATGTCGCTCCGGGACGGCACCCGGAAGATGAGCAAATCGGACGCCTCGGACATGTCGCGCATCAATCTCACCGACGATGCGGCGACCATCGCCCGCAAGATCCAGCGGGCCAGATCCGACAGCATCCTCGGTATCTGGTACGATCCCGAGAAACGCCCCGAGGCCTCCAACCTGCTCACCATCTACGCCGCCCTCGCCGAGCGGCCGCGGGCCGAGGTGGAGGCCGAGTTCCGCGAGGCCCCCTTCGCCGAGTTCAAGAAGCGTCTCGCCGAACTGGCGGTGGACAAGCTCTCCGCGATCAACGCCCGGATGCGGGAGCTGATGGCCGATCCGGCCGAGATCGACCGCATCCTCCGCTACGGGGCCGAACGGGCGCGGGCGATCGCCGAGCCGATCCTCGAGGAGGTCTACGACCTCGTCGGCTTCCTGCGACCCTGAGGGCGGCCGGCGCCCGGTCGGGGGACCGGGTCCACGGCGAAAAACGTTGACAAGACGGGCCGGTGGGCGAGCATTCCGCCCGGTCGCAGGGAGGACGAGGATGCGGGTGGCCGTCGTGCAGATGAACTCCGTCGCCGACAAGGCGGCCAATCTGGCCCGGGCGCGGCGGCTGATGGAAGCGGCGGTCGCCGGTGAGCGGCCCGATCTCCTGAGTCTGCCCGAGACGTTCGCCTTCATCGGCGGCACCCGCGACGCTCGCCACCGCTCGGCCGAGCGTTTTCCGGACGGTGAGGCCTACGCCATGCTCCGGGAGTTCGCCCGCCGGCACCGGCTCTTCGTTCACGGCGGCAGCATGTTCGAGCGGGACGGCGGGAGCTTCTATAACACCACCGTGGTGTTCGACCGCGAAGGCCGGGAGGTCGCCCGCTACCGCAAGGTCCACCTGTTCGACGTCACCACCCCCGACGGACGCAGCTACAGCGAATCGGATTTCGTCGGTCGCGGCACGGAGATCGTCCTGTTCGATCTCGAAGGGGTGAAGGTGGGGCTCAGCATCTGCTACGATCTGCGCTTCGCCGAGCTCTATCTGCGCCTCGCCGAGGCCGGGGCGCGGCTGATCCTGGTGCCGGCCGCCTTCACCCTGCAGACCGGCAAGGACCACTGGGAGATCCTGCTCCGGGCGCGGGCGATCGAGACCCAGTGCTACATCGCCGCCGCCGCCCAATGGGGGGCGTTCCCCGCCGGCCGCGAGGTCCGCCACAATTTCGGTCACAGCATGATCGTCGGCCCCTGGGGCCATGTGATCGCCCAGGTTCAGGACGGTCCCGGTGTGGCCGCCGCGCAACTGGACATGGCCTATCTGGAGCGTATCCGCCGCGATCTCCCGGTCCAGCGACATCGGGTTCTGGACCGGCCGCGGGTCGGGCGCGCCGAGGGGGAGGAGCGGCGATGAGCGGGAAGACGGAATCGGTGAGCCGCGGCAGGTGCCTGATCGGGGGGCGCTGGGTCGCGCCGGCGAGCGGCGAAACCCTGCCGGTGATCTGCCCCAGCGACGGGCGGGTGTTCGCCGAGATCGCGAGCGGCGGTCCGGCCGACATCGACGCCGCCGTCGCGGCCGCCCGCCGGGCCTTCGAGAAGGGGGCCTGGGGGCGGCTTCCCGCCTTCGAGCGCGGCCGCCTGCTGATGCGACTTTCGGCCGCCATTCTCGACCATGTCGAGGAGCTGGCGGAGATCGAATCCCGGGACACCGGCAAGCCCCTTAGTCAGGGACGGGCCGACATCCGCGCCTGTGCCCGCTATTTCGAATACTACGGGGGGGCCGCCGACAAGCTCCACGGCGACACGATCCCCTTCCTCGAGGGCTACACCGCGGCCAGCTTCTGGGAGCCCCACGGGGTCACCGCCCACATCATTCCCTGGAACTATCCGGCGCAGATCTTCGGCCGCTCGATCGGCGCCGCGCTGGCCGCCGGCAACGCCTGCGTCCTGAAGCCGGCCGAGGACGCCTGCCTGTCGCTGCTGCGGATCGCCGAGCTGATGCAGGAGATCGGCTTTCCGGAGGGGGCGCTCAACATCGTCCCCGGGCCGGGCGAGGAGGCGGGCGCCGCCCTCGCGGCACATCCGGGCATCGACTTCATCTCCTTCACCGGCTCCCCGGAGACCGGGACGGCGATCCAGGCGGCCGCGGCCCGCAACCACATCGGCTGCACCCTGGAGCTGGGTGGCAAATCGCCACAGATCCTGTTCGCCGACGCCGATCTCGAGGCGGCGCTGCCGGTCGTGGTCGCCGCCATCGTCCAGAACGCCGGCCAGACCTGTTCGGCCGGTTCGCGGGTGCTGATCGAGAAGACCGTCTACGAGGAGGTGACGGCGCGGCTCGCGGCCCGCTTCCGGGAGCTCGTGGCGGGCCCCCACGACCGCGATCTCGATCTCGGGCCTCTCATCAGCCGCCGCCAGATGGAGCGGGTACGCGGCTATCTCGGGGAGGCCCGCGAACGGGGCATCCCGGTGCTGGCGGAGGGACGGCTGGCGGCCGATCTGCCGCCCGGCGGCTACTACGTCCCGCCGGTCCTGCTGGGGCCGGTCCCGGCTTCCGAGCGGCTCGCCTGCGAGGAAGTCTTCGGGCCGGTCCTCGCCTGTCTGCCCTTCGCCGACGAGGCCGAGGCGCTGGCGCTCGCCAACGCCACGCCCTACGGGCTGGTGGCCGGGGTCTGGACCGCTGACGGCAGCCGCCAGCTCCGTCTGGCCCACGGCATCCGGGCCGGCCAGGTGTTCGTCAACGGCTACGGGGCCGGCGGCGGCATCGAGCTGCCCTTCGGCGGGGTCGGCCGCTCGGGCCACGGGCGGGAAAAGGGGTTCGCCGGCCTTTACGAGTTCGTGAAACTCAAGACCGTGGTGTGGAACCACGGATGATGGTCGGCCGGATCGGACTATATGCCGGAACCGGTTGGCAGAGCCGGAAAAAGCCGACATTCTGTCGCCGAGGGAGGCGCGGCCCGGCAGCCTGGGGCGAGCGCTTTCGCGAAGATCAACCGTACAGGCCGGGAGAAACGCGATGCTTTTCACCTGGTTGCTGCGACAGCTCGTTCGTCACGGGGATCTCGTGGTCCGCGACGCCCGGGGCGGGGTTCGCCGTTTCGGCGACGGATCCGGACCGCGGGTGACGATCCGGATCACCGATCGGGCCACCGAACTCCGGCTTTCGCTGCGCTCCGAGCTGGCCCTCGGCGAAGCCTTCGTCGACGGCCGGATGATCCTCGAGGAAGGCACGCTCTACGATCTCCTGTATCTGGTGGCCCACAACTACATGCGGATGCGGCGGCGGACCGCCGGCCGCTTCGTGCGCAGCGTCGAGACCCTCACCCGGCGCTGGTACCAGTACAACCCGGTCGGCCGGGCCCGGCGCAACGTCGCCCACCACTACGATCTTTCCAACGAGCTCTACCGCCTGTTCCTCGATTCCGACATGCAGTACAGCTGCGCCTATTTCGAGGCGCCGGGCGAGGACATCGACGCCGCCCAGCGGGCCAAGAAACGGCATCTCGCGGCCAAGCTCCTGCTGCGGCCGAGGCTCAGGGTGCTCGACATCGGCTCCGGCTGGGGCGGGCTCGCGCTCTATCTCGCCGAGGAGTTCGACGTCGAGGTCACCGGCCTGACCCTTTCCACCGAACAGCTCGAACTCGCCCGCCAGCGGGCCCGGGAGCGCGGTCTCGAGGACCGGGTGCGGTTCCTGCTCGAGGATTACCGCCAGCATCGCGGCCGCTACGATCGGATCGTCTCCGTCGGCATGTTCGAGCATGTCGGCGTCAACCACTACGGGGCCTTCTTCGGCCAGCTCGCCGATCTGCTCGCCGCCGACGGGGTGGCGGTGCTCCATTCCATCGGCCGGATGGGCGGCCCCGCCTCGACCAGCCCTTGGATCCGCAAGTACATCTTTCCGGGCGGTTACGTGCCGGCTCTCTCCGAGGTCCTGCCGGTAGTCGAACGCCAGGGGCTGTGGGCCTGCGATCTCGAGATCCTCCGGTTGCACTACGCCCACACGCTCGCCGCCTGGCGGGAACGCTTCCTCGCCAACCGGGAGCGCGCGGCGCGTCTCCTCGACGAACGCTTCTGCCGGATGTGGGAATACTATCTGGTCGCCGCCGAGATCTTCTTCCGGGTGATGGACGGCATGGTCTTCCAGCTCCAGCTCGCCAAGGAACGGGACGTGGTGCCGATCACCCGTGACTACATGTTCGAATTCGAATATCGGCACCGTCAGCCGACGGCGCATGCCGCCGAATAGCCCGACTCCGCGGCCGGTCGCGCTGACCTTCGAGCGGCTGGGAACGGGGCCGCCGCTGCTGTTCCTGCACGGTTTTCTCGGCAGCGGCCGCAACTGGCGCGGTATCGCGCGGGCGCTCGCCGACCGCTTCACCTGCCATCTCGTCGATCTCCGCAATCACGGCGCCTCGCCCTGGGCGGAGCCGACGGGCTACGAGGCGATGGCCGCCGATCTGCGGCTGCTGCTGGAGACGCAGCGGCTCGACGGGGCGATCCTCCTCGGCCACAGCATGGGTGGCAAGGCGGCGATGACCCTGGCTCTCGAGGGATGTCCGCGGCTCCGGGCGCTGATCGTCGTCGATATCGCGCCGGTGGCCTATGTGCGGGAGCTGGCGCCGATGCTCGATGCGCTCCTGGCCCTCGATCTCGCCCGCTACCGCAGTCGCGGCGAGGTGGACGCGGCCCTGCGGGCGGCGGTTCCGGAAGACTCGCTCCGCGGCTTCCTGCTCCAGAACCTCGAGGCCACCGGCGAGGGGTTGCGCTGGCGCTGCAACCTCCCGGCCCTGCGGCGCGGGCTGCCGGCGATCACCGGTTTTCCGGAAGCGCTCGAGGGCCGCCGCTGGGAGGGACCGGGCCTGTTCCTCCGCGGCGAACGCTCCTCCTACGTCGAGGACCGGCACGTTCCGCGGATCCGCCGGCTGTTCCCGGGGGCGCGGATCGTCACCCTCCCCGATGCCGGCCATTGGCCGCAGGTGGAAAAACCGGCGGAGACTCTTCGCGTCCTGGAAGCCTTTCTGAGCGAAACCGGCACCGGCGGTTCGAACGACAAATGACTGTTTTCGGAAGCGAAAAGGTGTATCCTCTTGTTCGCATATGAAGCTCGCCGGCCGGAGTAGGCACCTTGGGCGAGGCCGAACTACGCCGTTCCCACATCGTCGAGATCGTGCGGCGCCAGGGGTTCGCCGCCATCGACCAGCTCGCGGCCACCTTCAACGTCACGCCGCAGACCATCCGCCGGGACATCAACAGCCTCGCCCGGGCCGGGCGCCTGCGCCGGTTCCACGGCGGTGCCGGGCTGCCCTCGAGCGTCGAGAACATCGCCTACGCCACCCGACGGATCCTCAATCTCGAGGCCAAGAAGCGGATCGCCCGGCTGGTCGCCCGGCACATCCCCGACAACGCCTCGCTGATCATCAACATCGGCACCACCACCGAGGAAGTGGCCAAGGCCCTGATGGATCACAGCGGGCTCAGCGTGATCACCAACAATCTCAACGTCGCCAACATGATGGCCGAGAAGCCCGACTTCCAAGTGATCGTCGCCGGCGGGGTGGTCCGGCGTCGTGATCGGGGCATCGTCGGCGAAGCGACGATCGATTTCGTCGACCAGTTCCGGGTCGATTTCGCGGTGATCGGCATCAGCGGCATCGACATGGACGGCACCCTGCTCGACTTCGACTATCGCGAGGTGCGCGTCGCCCAGGCCATCATCCGCAACGCCCGTACCGTCTTTCTCGCCGCCGACCAGTCCAAGTTCGGCCGCAACGCCATGGCCCGCCTCGGCCATCTGAGCGACGTCGACGCGCTGTTCACCGACGCCCCGCCGCCGGAGCCGCTGCGGCTGGTGCTGGAGGCGGCGGAGACCGCCCTCCACGTCGCCGCCGATTGAAGGGCATTTCGGACCCGCGCATGCGATTTTCACTTGCGAACATCCGTCTTCCCTGTTAGCCCTCGCCCCGAGGTCCGGTCGCGGCGGGCGCCGACAGGGCGCAGGACCGGGGAACCGCAGGAAATCAGGGGGGAACGTGGCCGCGGAGACCTACGACCTGCTCGTCGTCGGCGGCGGCATCAACGGGGTCGGCATCGCCCGGGACGCGGCGGGACGTGGCCTCTCGGTCCTGCTGGTCGAACAGGACGATCTCGCCGCGCACACCTCCTGTGAATCCTCGAAACTCATCCATGGCGGTCTGCGCTACCTCGAATATTTCGAATTCCGCCTGGTCCGCGAGGCGCTCATCGAACGCGAGGTGCTGCTGCGCGCCGCGCCCCACATCATCCGCCCGCTGACCTTCGTCCTGCCCCATGCGCCGGGCATGCGTCCGGTATGGATGATCCGCCTCGGCCTCTTTCTCTACGATCATCTGGGCGGCCGCGAACGGCTGCCGGGTTCCCGCGGCGTCGTCCTCGGACCCCGGAGCCCGCTCGGCGAACCGCTGAAGCCCGGCTACCTCCGCGGCTTCACCTACAGTGACTGCTATGTCGACGACGCGCGGCTCGTGATCCTGAGCGCCCTCGACGCGGCCGAGCGGGGAGCGGTGATCCGCACCCGCACCCGCTGCACCGCGGCCTGGCGCGAGAACGGTCTGTGGCGGGCCGAACTCGCCGATCCCGGGGGCGACGGCAGCCCGGTTTCCGCCCGCGCCCTGGTCAACGCCACCGGCCCCTGGGTATCCCGGTTCCTCCAGGAGGCGGCTCGTACCGACACCCGCAACCGGGTGCGGCTGGTCAAGGGCTCGCACATCGTCGTGCCCCGTCTCTACGAGGGCGATCACGCCTACATCCTCCAGAACGACGACCGGCGGGTGATCTTCGTCATCCCCTTCGAGGGGGCGTTTTCGCTGATCGGGACCACCGACATCCCGTTCGAGGGCGACCCCGGCCGGCTCGCCGTCTCCGAGGAGGAGATCGACTATCTTTGCCGGGCCGTCGGCCGCTATTTCCGCTCGCCGGTGCGCAAGGCGGACATCGTCTGGAGCTACGCCGGCGTGCGGCCCCTCTACGACGACGCCAGCAAGGATCCCTCCGCCGTCACCCGCGATTACGTGTTCGATCTCGACCTCGCCGGAGGAGCGCCGCTGCTGTCGGTGTTCGGCGGCAAGATCACCACCTTCCGCAAGCTCGCCGAACACGCGATGGCCCGACTGCAGAAGGTGCTGGACTTCGAGGGCGGCCCCTGGACGGCCCGGGCGCCGCTGCCCGGGGGCGAGTTCGAGGGCGGCGATTTCGGCCGTTTCCTGGCCGATTTCCGGCGCCGCTTCGCCTGGCTGCCGGAAGCCCTCGCCACGCGTCTCGCCCGCGCCTATGGTCGGCGTGCCGAAAAGATCCTGGAAGGGGCCGGGTCGCTGGCCGATCTCGGGCGCGATTTCGGTGCCGGTCTCTACGAGCGGGAGGTGGGATACCTTTACGAGCGGGAATGGGCCCGCAGCGCCGCGGACGTTCTCTGGCGGCGCAGCAAGCTCGGCCTGTTCGCCGGCGAGGAAACGGTGCGGGCGCTGGGCGAATGGTTCGCCGCGCGCGCCCGGGAAGAAGGGGCCGCGACCGCGACATGAGCCTGGTCCTCGACATGGTCGGCAAGACGGTCGGCGAGGAGATGCATCTCGAGGACATCTCCCTCACCCTCGAGCCCGGCCGGCTCTACGTTCTGCTGGGCCCGACGCTGGCCGGCAAGACCACCCTGATGCGGATCATGGCGGGTCTCGAGCGGCCGACCGGCGGCCGCGTCCTCGAGGGCGGGATCGACGTCACCCGCGTCTCGGTCAGAAAGCGCAGCGTGGCCATGGTCTATCAGCAGTTCGTCAACTACCCGCCGCTCACGGTCTACGAGAACATCGCCTCGCCGCTGCGGATCGCCGGCCTGCCGCGGCCCGAGATCGACCGCCGGGTGCGCGAGATGGCCCGTATGCTGCACATCGAGGAGCTGCTCGACCGCCTCCCGGCCCAGCTCTCCGGCGGTCAGCAGCAGCGCTGCGCGATCGCCCGGGCGCTCGTCAAGCAGGCCCGCCTGCTGCTTCTCGACGAGCCGCTGGTCAATCTCGATTTCAAGCTCCGCGAGGAGCTCCGGGTCGAGCTGCGGGATCTCTTCGCCCGCCAGGAGACGACGGTGGTCTACGCCACCACCGAACCGCTCGAGGCGCTGATGATGGGCGGCGAGGTGATCGTCCTCGACCAAGGGCGCCTGCTCCAGACCGGCCCCACCGCCGAGGTCTACCATCGTCCCGGGACCACCGCGGTGGCGCGGGTGTTCTCCGATCCGCCGATGAACCTGGTGCGGGTCGCGGTGCGCAACGGGGTGGCGGTGGCGCCCGGCGGCCTCCACGTCCCGCTGCGGGCGCATCTCGCCCATCTGCCCGACGGTCGCCATACCTTCGGCGTGCGGGCGGCCCATCTCTCGACCCGGCGCCGGGGCGAAGAGGATCTCGAGATTCCGACCGAGGTGACGCTCGCCGAAGTGTCCGGCTCGGAAACCTTCGTCCATGTGCATCACGGCGGGGTCGATTGGGTGGTCCAGGAGGAGGGGGTTCACGAATACGCCCTCGGCGAGCCGCTCCGGATCTATCTCGACCCGGCGCATCTCTATGCCTTCGACCATCTGGGGGTCCTCGAAGCGGCCCCGGCCGTCGCCACGGAGCGGAGGTAGGCGATGGCCGGCATCACCTTCGAGCAGGTCGCCCACAGCTACGAACGCCATCCCCGCGGGGAAAGGGACTTCGCTCTCAAGACCTTGGACACCACCTTCGAGGACGGCGGCGCGTACGCGCTGCTCGGTCCCTCGGGCTGCGGCAAGACCACCCTCCTGAACATCGTCTCCGGATTGCTGCGGCCGACCCGCGGTCGGGTTCTCTACGACGGCCGCGACGTCACCCGTCTCTCGCCGGCGCAGCGCAACATCGCCCAGGTGTTCCAGTTCCCGGTCATCTACGACACCATGACGGTGGAGGAGAACCTCGCCTTTCCGCTGCGCAACCGGGGGCTCCCCGCCGCCGCCATCGCCCGCCGGGTGGCCGAGGTGGCGGAGATGCTGGAGCTCGAGAGCCTCCTCAAGCAGCGGGCGGCGGGGCTCACCGCCGATCAGAAGCAGAAGGTGTCCCTCGGGCGCGGCCTCGTGCGGGTGGACGTGGCCGCCATCCTCCTCGACGAGCCCCTCACGGTGATCGACCCCCAGCTCAAATGGCTGCTCCGGCGCAAGCTCAAGGAAGTGCACGCCCGCTACAATCACACCTTCGTCTACGTCACCCACGACCAGAACGAGGCGCTGACCTTCGCCGACCGGGTGGTGGTCATGTACGACGGCAGGATCGTCCAGGTGGGGGCGCCCCAGGACCTGTTCGAGCGGCCGCGGCACCGCTTCGTCGGCTACTTCATCGGCTCCCCGGGGATGAACTTCCTGCCCTGCCATCTGGCCGGCGACGGCCTCGGGATCGACGGCACGGAGGTGGTTCTGGGCGGCGCCTGGTTCGCGGAAGCGGCGGCCCGGCCGCGGGCCCGCCTCGAGCTCGGAATCCGACCCGAGCATCTGCAGCTCGCGACGGCCTCCGAGGCCGGCACGGTGCCGGCGAAGGTCGAGCGGGTCGAGGATCTCGGCAACTACAAGCTGGTCACCGCCATGCTCGGCCCGCACCGGATCTTCGCCAAGGTGCCCGAAGGCCGGGAGATCGGCGGCGACACCGTTCATCTGCGTTTTCCGCCGGCGCGGACGCGTCTCTACGCCGACGACGAGCTCCTGGTGTGAGGAGGGGACGAGGTGCACAAGCCCACCAACAACGGTGCCTGGCTGCTGGTCGTGCCGGTGGTGCTGCTGGTCGCCTTCAACGCCATCCTGCCGTTGATGGCGGTGGTCAACTATTCGGTCCAGGACATCTTCGGCCCCGGCCAGGCCTACTGGGTCGGCACCGAATGGTACCGGGAGGTGCTCGGTGACAAGCGCCTGCACGAGGCGCTGTGGCGGCAGTTCCTGTTCTCCGGGATGGTGCTGCTGATCGAGATCCCGCTCGGGGTGCTGATCGCCCTCGCCATGCCCCGCAAGGGCTGGGCGGTGTCGCTGGTGCTGGTGGTTCTCGCCCTACCGCTGCTCATCCCCTGGAACGTCATCGGCACCATCTGGATCATCTTCACCCGGCCCGACATCGGCCTCATGGGCTACAGCCTCAATTCCCTGGGCATCGCCTTCGACCACACCGCCTCGCCGCTGGATGCCTGGATCACCCTGATGCTGATGGAAGTCTGGCACTGGACGCCGCTCGTGGTCCTCCTGGCCTACGCCGGGCTCAAGGCCATCCCGGAGGCCTACTACCAGGCGGCGGCGATCGACGGGGCCAGCGCCTGGAAGGTGTTCCGCTACATCCAGCTCCCGAAGATGCGCGGCGTGCTGACCATCGCCGTCCTGCTGCGCTTCATGGACAGCTTCCTGATCTACGCCGAACCCTTCGTCCTGACCGGTGGCGGACCGGGCAACGCCACCACCTTCCCCTCCATCTATCTGGTCAAGGTGGCGCTGGGCCAGTTCGATCTCGGGCCGGCGGGCGCCTTCTCGGTGATCTACTTCCTGATCGTGCTGCTGTTCAGCTGGCTCTTCTACCAGGTCCTCCAGAACGTGGGCCGGGGAGGTGCACGATGAAGACCGGGCTCGCCCGCTTCGCCCTGGCCTTCTATCTGGTCGTCCTGATGTTGCCCATCTACTGGATGGTCAACATGTCGCTGCGCGACAACGCCGACATTCTCTCCACCTTCGTCCTGTTCCCCGAGAAGCTGACCTTCGACAACTACATCAAGATCTTCACCGACCCGAGCTGGTACTCGGGTTACATCAATTCGATGATCTACGTGACCATCAACATGGTCCTCTCGGTCTCGGTGGCGCTGCCGGCGGCCTACGCCTTCTCCCGCTACCGCTTCATCGGCGACAAGCACGTCTTCTTCTGGCTGCTGACCAACCGGATGGCGCCGCCGGCGGTGTTCGCCCTGCCCTTCTTCCAGCTCTATCAGACGCTGGGGCTGATCGACACCCACATCGCCGTCGCCCTCGCCCACACCCTGTTCAACGTGCCGCTGGCCGTCTGGGTGCTGGAGGGCTTCATGTCGGGGATCCCCCGGGAGATCGACGAGACCGCCTATCTCGACGGCTACAGTTTCCCGCGCTTCTTCTTCAAGATCTTCATGCCGCTGATCAAGACCGGCATCGGCGTCACCGCCTTCTTCACCTTCATGTTCTCCTGGGTGGAGCTGCTGATGGCCCGCACCCTGACCACCACCGAGGCCAAGCCCATCGCCGCGGTGATGACCCGGACGGTGAGCGCCACCGGGCTCGACTGGGGACTGCTGGCGGCGGCCGGGGTGCTGACCATCGTTCCGGGAGCGCTGGTGATCTACTTCGTGCGCAACTACATGGCCAAGGGTTTCGCCCTCGGCCGGGTGTAGGGAGGCTCGGATGTCCGTGTTCGCCTGGATGGCATGGACCTGGCCGACGGCGATCTTCTTCGCCGGGATCGCCCTGCTGCTGCTGTTCATGACCGTGCTGGAGATCCTCCGCCCGTCGATCGAGCGGCGCGGTTTCCTGCCGATCGCCACCAGCCGCGGCGACCGTCTGTTCATCAGCCTGCTGTCCGCCGCCTACATCCATCTCGCCTGGCTCGGGCTGGCCGATCTGCCGCTCTGGTACGGCTCGATCCTGGCCCTCGCCTGGGCGGGGGTGGTGATGCGATGGGCGTGAGTTTCCAGAACCCCGCTGCCGGACCGTGTCGCCTCCGCGGTCCGGTACAGCGAACCAACGGCGGGGGAACCCCGGGAGGCTGTCGAAAGGGAGTGAAACCGAAATGAAACGGCGTACGGTCAACAAGCTCATGGTGGGCAGCGCGGTCGGCGCGCTGGTCGCCCGTCCGGGCAATCTCTGGGCCCAGGGCATGGATGCCGCCGAACGGTGGGTCAAGGAGGAGTTCCAGCCCTCCACCCTCTCGCGCGAGGAGCAGCTCGCCGAGATGGCTTGGTTCAACAAGGCCGCCGAGCCCTTCCGGGGCATGAAGATCAAGGTGGTCTCGGAGACCATCCCCACCCACGAATACGAATCCAAGGTGCTCGCCAAGGCCTTCACCGAGATCACCGGCATCGAGGTGACCCACGATCTGATCCAGGAAGGCGACGTCATCGAGAAGCTGCAGACGCAGTGGCAGTCGGGCGAAAGCATCTACGACGCCTATGTCAACGACAGCGATCTGATCGGCACCCACATCCGCTATCCCTATGTCGTCAATCTCACCGACTGGATGGCGGGTGACGCCAAGGATCAGACCCTGCCGACCCTCGATATCGACGATTTCATCGGCAAGGAGTTCACCACCGGCCTCGACGGCAAGCTCTACCAGCTTCCCGATCAGCAGTTCGCCAACCTCTACTGGTTCCGCTACGACTGGTTCACCAACCCCGAGTTCAAGGCCAAGTTCAAGGCCAAGTACGGCTACGAGCTCGGCGTGCCGGTCAACTGGTCGGCCTACGAGGACATCGCCGAGTTCTTCACCAACGACATCGGCGAGATCGACGGCAAGGCCGTGTTCGGTCACATGGACTACGGCAAGAAGGCCCCCGACCTCGGCTGGCGTTTCACCGACGCCTGGCTGTCGATGGCCGGCGCCGGCGACAAGGGCCTGCCCAACGGCCGTCCGGTGGACGAGTGGGGCATCCGGATGGAGGGCTGCAACCCGGTCGGGGCCAGCGTCTCCCGCGGCGGCGCCACCAACGGACCGGCGGCCAAATACGCGCTCCGGAAATACATGGAATGGCTCCGCAAATACGCGCCTCCGGGGGCCCTGGGCATGGACTTCTACCAGTCCCTGCCGAGCCTCGCGCAGGGCAACGTCGCCCAGCAGATCTTCTGGTACACCGCCTTCACCGCCTCCCTCGTGGCGCCGCGCGAGAGCGGCAACAACGTGGTCGACGAGGAGGGACGTCCCCTCTGGCGGATGGCGCCTTCGCCGCATGGTCCCTACTGGGAAGAGGGCATGAAGCTGGGCTATCAGGACTGCGGCTCCTGGACCCTCTTCAACCAGACGCCCCTCGAGCAGCGCCAGGCGGCCTGGCTCTACGCCCAATTCACGGTCTGCAAGACCACCTCCCTGCGCAAGAGCCACGTCGGTCTGACCATCATCCGCGACAGCGATATCAATCACGAATCCTTCACCAAGCGGGCGCCCATGCTGGGCGGTTTGGTGGAGTTCTACCGCAGCCCGGCGCGGGTGATGTGGACGCCGTCGGGGGTCAACGTGCCCGACTATCCGAAGCTCGCCCAGCTTTGGTGGCAGAACATCGGCGAGGCGGTCTCCGGCGAGGTGACGCCGGAAACGGCGATGGACAATCTGGCGCGGGAGATGGACCGGGTGATGGCCCGCATCGAGCGTGCCGGCATCCAGGGCGAATGCGGCCCCAAGCTCAATCCGGAAACCGATCCGGAGGAATGGCTGAAAAAGCCGGGGGCGCCCAAGGCCAAACTCGAGAACGAGAAGCCGCAGGGGCAGACGGTCGATTACGACGTGCTCCTGCAGGCCTGGCAGGACGGCAAGGCGATGCCCGACATCAAGGGCTGAAGCCCTCCGCTATGTCGTATTCGCGGGGAGGGGCCTCGGCCCCTCCCTTCGATTCTTAAAATACAACGGTTTATTAAAGATATCGTGACAATCCTGGCCGCAACGCGAACGCTCGAATGGGGTTTGGCGATTGCGGCGGAGGTCCTCTTCCCGGTCGGTACGCACCGTTCCGGGGCATGTTCGTGCTCTGGTGACGGCGAGCTTCGACCCTGCGCTGCTGCTGGCCCCCGACGGCCGCATCCTGGTGGCGAACGAGGCCGCCCGCGATCTGCTGCGCCTCGGCGCCCTCGGCACCGCCGACCGCCGCATCGATGCCTTCCTTTCCGGTCTGCCCGATCGGGCGAAGCCCGGCGCCGAGCCCTGGCGGGGGACGGTGAACCTGCGGGACGGCACACCCTGCGAGGCGCGTCTGGTACGGCTGGGCGGCGGCAGGGAGGCCGGGCACCGGTTCCTGTGCCTGCGGCGGCCGGCCGATGCCGGCGAGGGGATGGCCTGCCTGGCCCTCGAGAAGCTGCCCCTGGGCTGCGCCCTCCTCGACGCCGAGGGACGGATCCTCTGTCTCAACACGGCCCTCGCCGCCCTCGCGGGAGGCCGACGGGAGGAGATGGTGGGCCGGGATCTCGCCCGGGCCTTCGGCCTCGGCCCGGAGGTGCGCGAGCTCGACATCGGGGCGCTCGCCGGCGGCGAGGCGACGCGGACCGACCATGTGCGGCGGCTGGACGACGGTGAACAGCGGGTCCTCCGCTTCACCCGCATCCCCATGACCGAGCCCGGCGGATCGCCGATGCTGCTGGTGACGGTGGAGGACATCACCGCCGATCTCGATTCCCCGGACGGTCTCGCCGGCGATGCCCGGCTGGTGCGCAGCATTCTCGACTACATGCCGGGTTTTCTTTCCCTGAAGGACGTTCACACCCGACGCTTCGTCTTCGCCACCGGCATCGACCAGGTGCTGACCGGCGGTTCCCGGGCGGATCTCATCGGCCGCAACGCCCGGGAGCTCTATTCCCCGGAGCAGGCGGCGGCGATCGACGCCACCGAGCAGCGGCTGATCGAGAACCCCGACCAGGTCATCGAGGCCCAGTTCGCCAACGAGGTGGCCGGCCGCAAGCGCTGGTTCTACTCGCGCAAGCTGATCGTCCCGGACCCCGAGGGCAAGCCGCGCTACATCCTGACGTTCAACATGGACATCACCGACCAGGTCGAGGCCAAGGAGACGATCTTCGAAACCAACGCCTTCCTCGATGCGGTGATCGATCATCTGCCGGCCCTCGTCTGGGTGCGCGATTTCGAGACCGGCCGGGTCGAGCGGGTCAGCCGGCGAACCGGCGAGTTCCTGGACCGGCCGCCCGCGGAGCTGGTGGGGCGCACCCTGGCCGAGATCCACGCCGGCCTCGCCGAGGCGGTGCAGGCGGCGGACCAAACCCTGCGGCGCGATCCGGGCGCGGTCATCGAACGGCGGGTCACGGTGGAGCTCGCCCGCGGCACCCGCACCCTGCAGATGTACCAGGTGGGCATTCCCGACCCCTCGGGCCGTACCCGGCACATCGTCACCATCCAGCTCGACGTCACCGATCAGGTGCGGGCCGAGCAGGGGCTCGCCGAAAGCCGGGCCTTCCTGCGCCAGATCATCGGTCATCTGCCGCTCGTGCTCTCGGTCAAGGAAGCGACCACCCGCCGCTACGTCCTCGCCAACCGCAATCCCACCCACGGAGTCAGGGATCCCGGCATGTCGGTGCTGGGGCGGCGCGCCGAGGACATCCATCCGCCGGAGATCGCCGCCCTCGTCAACGAGCTGGACGAGCGGATCATCGCCGACCCCGCTCGGGTGATCGAACGGGAGCTGCAGTTCGCCGATGGTCGGGAGATCTTCTGGTATCGTCTGCGCAAGGTGGGGATCGCCAATCCCGACGGGAGTTGCCGCTACATCGTCACGATCAGCGAGGATATCACCGAGCGGCGGCGGATGCTCGAGGAGCTGGAGCGCAGCGAAGCGAGCCTCAAGCGTTCCCAGCAGATCGCCCGGATCGGCTCCTGGTACTTCCGGCTCGCCGACCGGCAGCTCGAATGGTCGGAGCAGATGTACGCTCTCTGGGGCCTCGATCCGGAACGCTTCCTGCCGGACGAACGCGGCGTGATGGCGCTGGTCCATCCCGAGGATCGCGGCAAGCTGATCAAGGCCCAGGCCGCGGCGGTGGCCGGCGGTCGCCGCTACAATGTGGTCGTTCGGGCCCGCCGGGCCTCCGACGGGGCGCTGCGGCACATGAGCGTCGACGGCGAGGTGGAGTTGGACACCGAGGGCCGGGCGGTGGCGCTGGTCGGGACCTGTCAGGACATCACCGAACGTATCGAGGCGGAGCAGCGCATCCGCCGTCTCGCCCAGCACGATCCGCTGACCGGCCTGCCCAACCGGCTGCTGTTCGACGACCGGCTCCATCAGGCGGCCCGGCAGGCGCGGCGCAAGGGGAGCTTCTTCGCGGTCCACTGTCTCGATCTCAACGACTTCAAGGGGGTCAACGATTCCCTCGGCCATGTGGTGGGGGACGAGCTGCTCAAGCAGGTGGCGCAGCGGCTACGCGAGACCGTGCGCGGGGTGGACACCGTGGCCCGGCTCGGCGGCGACGAGTTCGCGGTGATCCAGACCGAGCTCTCGGGCCCCCGGACGGCGGCCAATCTCGCGGAACGGCTGATCGAAGCCCTCGGCAAACCCTATCAGATCGGCAACCACGAGCTCTACGCCTCGGCTTCCATCGGCATCGCCATCGGCGAGGGCGACGACGCCGATCCGGCGGAGATCCTGCGCTATGCCGATCTCGCCCTGTATGCCGCGAAAGCCGAGGGGCGCGGCCGCTTCCGCTTCTTTTCGCCGGAAATGAACGCCGCCCTTCGGCGCCGGCGGCTCACCGAGACCCGCCTCCGCCAGGCTCTGGAGGAGAACCGGCTGACCATCGTCTATCAGCCCCAGGTGGAACTCGCCACCGGCCACATGATCGGCGCCGAGGCGCTGGTCCGCTGGCGGGACGAGGAGCTCGGCGAGGTGCCCCCAGACCAGTTCATCACCGTCGCCGAGGAATGCGGTCTCATTCTCGAACTCGGCCGGTGGGTGCTGCGACACGCCTGTCGGCAGGCGCGCCGCTGGCAGCTCGAGGGCTTTCCCCTCGACCGCGTCGCCGTCAACCTCTCACCGGCGCAGTTCGCCTTCCAGGATCTGGTGGAGCAGGTGGCCGAGACCCTCGAGGAGACCGGCCTGTCGCCCGAGAAGCTGGAGGTGGAGATCACCGAATCGACCCTTATGCGCGATCACCGGGGGGCCGTCGGCACCCTCCAGGCGCTGCACGATCTGGGAGTCAGCGTGGCCCTCGACGATTTCGGCACCGGCTATTCCTCGCTCAGCTATCTCAAGCGTTTCCCGCTCGACAAGGTGAAGATCGACCGCTCCTTCGTCCAGGACCTGCCGCACGATCAGGACGGGGCCGCCATCACCCGCACCATCATCAGCCTCGGCAAAACCCTGCGGCTCAAGGTCCTGGCGGAGGGGGTCGAGACCCCCGAGCAATGCGCCTTCCTGCTCCGCGAGGGCTGCGACGAGGCCCAGGGCTATCTCTTCTCGCGGGCGGTCACCGCCGCCGAACTCGAACGTCTGCTGCGGGCCGGGAGCGAAGGACCGCTGGCGATCCCCGCGGAATGACCGGCGCTCGGCTCCGGCCCCGCCGCTCTCGTCAGCGGCGGCGACGGGGGGTAGGGTCGGACGCGGATGTTTCCCGGGAGATGCCGCCATGCGCTACGCCTTTCCGCCGCCACCGGTGATCGCCCTCCCCATCGCCGGCAGCGAGGTCCGTTTTCCGGTCCGCCGCATCTTCTGCGTCGGGCGGAACTATGCCGCCCACGCCCGGGAGATGGGGGGCGATCCCGACCGCGAGCCGCCCTTCTTCTTCACCAAGCCGCGCGACGCGGTGGTCGAGGACGGCGCCGAGATCCCCTATCCGCCCCTGACCCGGGCCCTCCACCACGAGGCCGAACTCGTGGTGGCGATCGGCCACGGCGGTTTCGCGATCCCGGAGGAGCGGGCCCTCGAGCATGTGTTCGGCTATGCCGCGGGCATCGATCTCACCCGCCGCGATCTGCAGCGGGCGCTGCGCGCGAAGGGGCGGCCCTGGGACTGGGCCAAGGCGTTCGACCGCTCCGCTCCGGTCGGACCGATCCGCACGGCAAAGGAGATCGGCCATCCGTCCCGGGGGCGGATCACCCTCGCCGTGGACGGCGAGGTCCGCCAGGATCAGGACCTCGCCGACATGATCTGGAGGGTGCCCGAAATCGTCGCCCTTCTTTCCCGGGCGGTACGGATCGCGCCCGGCGATCTCGTCTTCACCGGCACTCCGGCCGGGGTCGGACCGCTGGCGCCGGGCGATCGGGTGACGGCCCGGATCGAGGGGGTCGGATCCTGTACGATCCGGATCCTCGCCGGCGGGGAAGGCTAGCGTCTCCGTCACCCACCGGCCGGAACCGGCGCATCTCCGCGCAGCAGCCCGCGATCCTTGAGGGCCTGCCAGAAGGGGGCGGGGATCGGGGTCGAAAAGAGGGCGCGGTTGCGGCGCACCTCCTCCGGCGTTCGCCCTCCGGGAACCACCGACGCGACATTCGGATGGCCGAGGGGGAACTGCAACGCCGCCGCCGGCAGGGGGACGTCGAACTCGGCGCAGACCGTTTCGATGCGGCGTACCCGGTCGCGGATCTCGGGCGGCGCCGGGGCGTAGTTGTACCAGGCGTCGGGCCGGGCGCCGGTGGCCAGAATGCCGGTGTTGTAGGGACCGCCGATCAGCAGCGAGATCCCCTTCTCCGCGCACAGCGGCAGCAGGCTGTCGAGAGCGCCCTGTTCGAGCAGGGTGTAGCGGCCGGCGAGGAGGAAGCAGTCGAAATCGCCGGCCCGGGCGAAGGCCTCGCAGGCCTCGACCTCGTTGACGCCGGCGCCGATGGCACGAATCACGCCGGCTTCGCGCAGTTCGAGGAGGGCGCGGTAGCCGCCCTCCATCACCTCCCGGAAGCGCTGCCGGCGGGCTTCTTCGCTGCCGTGGGTCCAGACGTCGACATCGTGGACGAGGAGGATGTCCACCCGCCAGGTGCCGAGGCGCTGCAGGCTGTCCTCGAAGGACCGCATCACCCCGTCGTAGGAATAGTCGTAGACGCCCTCGAAGGGCAGCACCCGCTTGAAGAGACCGCCGTCCACGGTCGCCGGATCCCGCGGTCGAAGCAGGCGGCCGACCTTGGTGGATAGCAGATAGCTGTCCCGGGGCTGCCAGCGCAGCGCCTCGCCGAGGCGATGCTCGGCGAGGCCGTGACCGTAGAGGGGGGCGGTGTCGAACAGTCGCAGGCCGAGATCGAAGGCGGTCCGGACCGTCGCTCGCGCCTGTTCGTCGTCGAACTCGGCGTACATGTTGCCGAGCGGCGCGCAGCCGAAGCCCAGCGTGGGAACCGGCAGGCCGGTCCGCCCGAGAGATCGCCGATCGCCGGGATCCATCTTCGCCTCCCTCCGTTCGCGATTCGCCACCACCCTTCAAGCACGGGCGCGGCGCGAGGCCAAGCCGGGCCCTGCGGCGACGGGCGGAAAGCCGCGGGACTTCGCAAACAAGCCGTTGAGCTGCCGCGATTCCCTCTCCGAACGAAGCTCGAACAGCGGCTTTGCACGGGTGGCATCCTATGATATATACACCTCAGGTTGAAAAGCCTCTCCGGCAATTTCCCGTGAATTGCCGGGGCCCGAGATCGGACCGCCGGGGACCACGGAATTGGCCCACGCCCTGATGCCGCGAGGTTCGAGACGGTCTTCGCGTTCGTCGCGAGGCCGGCTCGAGATGTTCGTGCCGCTGGTGGCGCACGATCTCAAGGCGCCGCTGCGGCGTCTCGAGCGTCTCGCCATCGAGGCGCAGCGGGATTCCGGCCGCGACGGGGAACAGCTCCTGAGCCTCGTCTCCCAGGCCCGCCGGGCGCGCAGTCTGGTGGACGATCTTCTTTCATGGTGCCGGCTCGCGGAAGATCGCCGGGAGCGGGAGCGGATCTTCCTCGAACCCTTCGTCACCGGAATCTGGGAGGACATTCCGAAACCCGCGGGCTTCCGGCTGGTCCTCGACTGCCGGGTGGACACCGTCCTCGTCGACGCCGCGGCCCTCGGCATCGTCCTGCGCAACATCCTCGAGAACGCGGTTCTCCATCACGATCGGCCGGAGGCCACGGTGACGGTGGAGATCCGCCGGCTGCGGCGGCGGCTGGAGTTCCGGATCCGCGACGACGGCCCCGGAATGAGCCGGGAGAGGGCGACGGCGGTGGCGGCGCTGCTCGCCGATCCCGAGGCTGCGCCGATGCGGAGCGGTCTCGGACTGCGTCTCGTCGCCGAGGCGCTCCGCTACCTCGACGGCCGCGCCCGTCTCGGCCCCGCCGGCAGCGGCCGGGGCACCCTGATCGTCATCAGCCTTCCCGCCACCGCCTGACGCCCGGAAGGTTGCATCCCGCCGCCGGACCCGGCATGAGCCGGGGGCGCGAGCGGGTTCCCGGCGACGCGCGAAGGAGGCGCCCGATGATCGATCTCTACTACTGGCCGACTCCCAACGGCCACAAGATCACCCTGTTCCTGGAGGAAGCCGGACTTCCCTACCGGATCGAGCCGGTGGACATCGGACGGGGGGCCCAGTTCGCTCCCGCCTTTCTGGAGATCGCGCCCAACAACCGGATCCCGGCGATCGTCGACCACGAGCCGGCCGACGGCGGGCCGCCGCTTTCGGTCTTCGAATCCGGTGCGATCCTCGTCTATCTGGCGGAAAAGACGGGTCGGTTCCTGCCCTCCGGAGGCCGGGAACGGGTCCGCACCCTGGAGTGGCTGTTCTGGCAGGTGGGTGGTCTCGGGCCCATGGCCGGTCAGGCGCACCATTTCCTGCACTACGCCCCCGAGCCCTGTCCGTACGCGGAGAAGCGATACGTGGACGAGGTCGGGCGGCTCTACGCGGTTCTCGACCGCCGGCTGGAGAAGGTCCCCTTCCTCGCCGGCGAGGCCTACAGCATCGCCGACATGGCCTGCTATCCCTGGATCGTTTCCCACGCCCGCCAGAACCAGGATCTCGAAGCCTTTCCCCGTCTCGCCCGATGGTTCCGCGCCATCGCCGACCGGCCGGCGACGGTGCGCGCCTATGCCTGGCGGGAGAAGATCGGCCGCAAGGGGGCGACCGTCGATGCGGAGGCGCGCAGGCATCTTTTCGGCCAGAGTGCGGCGACGCTGCGTTCCCCCGGCCGTTCGTGACGGTTCAGCCCGCCGGCAGCGGGTGGAGCGATCGCCGCTCCACCTCCGGAGCACCCACCTCGCCCGTCGCGGCGGGGGGAAACCAGGGCGACCGCAGAACGCCGTGCAGACGGGCGAGCAGCGAGGGCCTTTCGAGTACCAGCCGCCGTTCCTCCTGATCGAGACCCAGCGGCCCGAGCCGGGCGAGCTTGCCGGTCACCGCCCGGAGCCGCTCGCGATCGCACCGCCGCGCCCGGCCGCCGATCGCCAGCAGACCGAGATGCAGGGCGAGCCGCGCCGGCTCCATCAGGGTCCGGGCGAACAGATCCTCCGGCGCCGCGCCCGCCGGGCGGCCGTCGGCGAGCTGCTCGACCTCCCGGACCACGGGTGACGGTGCCGTTTCCTCGGCGATCAGGAGGAGGCCGCACCGGCGCAGCCGGTCGCCCAGCCGCTCGCTGGCGGTGAGCCGGGCGAGGGGCAGGGCGAGCGCGAGGCCCAGCAGTACCGGCGACAGCCACACCGCGAGCGCGGGATCGAGCAGGAAGGCCAGCAGCAGGAGGCCGGCGCCGAGCAGGCTCGGCGGGGTGAACAGCCGGCGCAGCGCGATCGCGGTTCCGGGCGACACCGCCCGGCGCTGGGGGCTCCAGTCGACGGCGGCGCCGCCGAGGATGGCGGTGACGAACAGGCTGTGGAACAGCATCGTCACCGGGGCCAGCAGGGCCGCGAACAGATTCTCGAGGAGGAAGCCGGCGAACAATCGCGGACCGCCCCCCAGCGCCCGGCGTCGCCGGCGGTCCCCGAGGGCGAGACAGAGACCGAGCAGCTTGGGCGCCAGCAGGAGCAGGAAGGTGACCAGCAGCAGGGCGAGGGATTCCGCCGAGCCCGGCAGCATGCCGGCGAGGATCGCCCCCGCCCCACCCCCGGCGGGATCGACAAGGGGGGGCAGCGGCCAGGCGCGGATGATGGCCAGGAGGAGGAACAGCAGCCACAGCGGTGAGGTCAGATAGGACATCACGCCGATCGCCAGATGCAGCCGGCTGACCGGATGGAGGCCGCGCGACAGGAGGATCCGGGCATGCTGGAGGTTGCCCTGGCACCAGCGCCGGTCCCGGCGCAGGAACTGTTCGAGGGTCGGTGGCGGCTCCTCGTAGGAACCCTCGAGATCCCAGGCGATGCGCACCGCGTAGCCGGCCCGCCGCATCAGCGCCGCCTCGACGAAATCGTGGCTCAGGATGGGGCCGCCCAGGGGCGCCCGTCCCGGCAGTTCCGGCAGACCGCAATGGGCGGTGAAGGCACGGGTGCGGATGATCGCATTGTGTCCCCAGTAGTTGCCGGCATCCATCGCCCAGAAGGCGGTGCCGGCGGCCGCCAGCGGGCCGTAGAGCTCGCCCGCGAACTGGAGAATCCGCGCGAACAGGGTCCGGCCGCGAACCAGCTTCGGCGGCACCTGGACGAGGCCGAGGGCGGGGTCCGCATCCATCCGCGCGACCAGCGCGGCGACGGTGTCCGCGCTCATCAGACTGTCCGCGTCGAGGACCAGGAAATAGGCGTAGGCCCGGCCCCAGCGACCGAGGAAATCCTCGATGTTGCCCGTCTTGCGGCCGCGGTTGTCGAGCCGGCGGCGGTAGAAGATGCGCCCGCCTCCGGGCAGGCTCCGCCGCAGGCGCTGCCAGGCGTCGACTTCGCGCAGCCAGAGGTCGGTCGAGGTGGTGTCGCTGAGGACGAAGAAATCACAGCGGGCGAATACCGGATTCGCGGCGAGCTGCCGCCAGACGGCGGCGACGCCGGCGAACACCCGCTCGGTGTCCTCGTTGTAGATCGGCATCACCAGGGCCACCCGCGGCCCCGCCGCGCGCCCGCCGCCGTGCGGTGGCGGCGGCCGCCTCCCGCGCCGCCACAGGAGGAGGAAACCCGCCGCCAGGGTCCAGAAGGACTGCGCCAGCCACAGGGCGAGCAGGGCGAAGACGCCGATGTGCAGGAACTCGAGCAGGGTCAGACCGTCGCCGGCGAGCAGATGGACGAAGGTCGCCACCATCCAGGCGAAGGTGGCGAGCACCAGCGAGGCGAACAGCAGCCGCCGCCCTCCCCCCGGGGTCGCGACCGCCTTCGCCCGCCGCCGCGGAGCCCCGCGGCGGCGGGCGCGGATCATCCGTCGCAGGCGGGCGCGCAGCAGCCGGGCGTCCAGCAGCGGGCGAAGGCGCTGACGGGGAATCTCGATGGCGCCGCTGACGGTGGACGGGAGCATGTACCGTTCGGTATCCGGATGATTCGGATCTTCGGCCGTTTCCTGCGGGCGTTCCGTCGGGGGAGGAACGACACCCGCGTCCGGGCTTTCCGAGGCGGCCGGGACATCCGCCTCCGCCTCGATGCGGCACCCTCGACGCCCGGCGCTCCCGCCCCGTCCGGCCACCGCCGACGGGGGCTCCGCGCCGACCGCGCCGTCGGTCCCCTCCCTACCTGTCGTTTCCAACATCACCCGTCCGACTTGTAGATCTTGTTGCGGGTTACGGAAGACCGGCTCCGAGCTTCTCGCCGAACTGTGATCACCCCGGAGGATGCCCGGAACGGGGCGCGGCAGGTCCGATCCCGCGCTTCATGGACGGCGAGGAGGGGGGATTGTTCCGCGCCGCCGGCGGGGCCGCGACCGGCTATTCGGCGGGCGGCTCCCGCCGTGCCGCCTCGTCCGCCTGGGCGTCGTGGGCGGCGATCGCGGCGATGTTGAGGATGTCGGACACGCTGGCGTTCATCGGCACGATCTGGACCGGATGTTCGAGACCGACCAGGAGCGGACCGATGACCGTCCCGCCGCCGAGCTGCTGGAGCAGCTTCGAGGAGATGTGGGCGGTGTGCAGGGCCGGCATGATCAGCACGTTGGCCGGTCCCGAGAGGCGGCAGAAGGGATAGTACTGGCGCATCAGCTCGGCATCGAGGGCGACATCGGGCGCCATCTCGCCGTCGTACTCGAAATCGACCGCCCGGCGGTCGAGTTCGGCGACCACGTCGCGGACCCGCGCCGCCTTGGAGACCGGCGGGTTGCCGAAGGTGGCGAAGGACAGGAGCGCCACCCGCGGCGTGAACCCCATCGAGCGGGCCATGCCCGCGGTCTGGACGGCGATGTCGGCGAGCTCGATCGGCGAGGGCAGTTCGTGGACCATGGTGTCGGCGATGAACACCGTCCGCCCCCGGGCCACCATCACCGTCAGCCCGAACACCCGCTGGCCCGGCTTGGGGTCGAGGACCCGGAGGATCTCCTCGAGCACCGTGTTGTAGTTGCGGGTGAGCCCGGTGACCATGGCGTCGGCGTGGCCGTGGGCCAGCATGCAGGCGCTGAAGACGTTGCGGTCCTGGTTGACCAGGCGCTGGCAGTCGCGGAACAGCAGCCCGTTGCGCTGCTGCCGCCGGTAGAGGAATTCGGCGTAGCTCCGGTTGTGCTCCGACAGCCGGGCGTTGTGGATCTCGATCCCCTCCAGATCGTTGAGGCCCATCGCCCGGGCCGTCGCCCGCACCCGGTCCTCGCGGCCGATCAGCACCGGCCGCCCCATGCCGGCGCTGTACCAGGCGTGGGCGGCGCTGATGGTCTTGGCCTCCTCGCCCTCGGCGAACACCACCCGCTTCGGGTTGGCCCGCACCCGATCGATGACGAGCTGCATGCGGCTCGCCGCCGGGTCGAGACGCGAGCGGAGATCGGTGCGATAGCGTTCGAGATCGACGATCGGCCGCCGCGCCACGCCGCTTTCCATGGCCGCCTTGGCCACCGCCGGCGGGACATGGGTGATCAGCCGGGGATCGAACGGGGTGGGGATGAGATAATCCCTGCCGTACCGCAGCTTGCGGCCCCGATAGGCCGCCGTCACCTCGTCCGGCACCTCCTCGCGGGCCAGGGCCGCGATGGCGTAGGCGGCGGCGATCTTCATCGCCTCGTTGATGGCCGAGGCCCGGACATCGAGCGCCCCGCGGAAGATGTAGGGAAAGCCGAGGACGTTGTTGACCTGGTTCGGATAGTCGGAGCGGCCGGTGGCGACGATCACGTCCGACCGCGCCGCCTGGGCCTCCTCGGGAGTGATCTCGGGATCCGGGTTGGCCATCGCGAAGACGATCGGATCCCGGGCCATGGATCTGATCATCTCGGCGGTGAAGGCGCCCTTGGCGGAGAGGCCGAACAGGGCGTCGGCGCCCCGCACCGCCTCCTCGAGGGTGCGCAGGGAGGTGTCCACCGCATGGGCCGACTTCCACTGGTTCATGCCCGCCTCGCGACCGCGGTAGATGACGCCGCGGGTATCGCAGAGGATCACCTGGTCGTGGGGCACCCCCATGGCCTTGAGGAGTTCGGCGCAGGCGATGCCGGCCGAGCCGGCGCCGTTGATGACGAGGCGGATGCCGGAAAGGCTGCGGCCGGTGAGATCGAGGGCGTTGATCAGCCCGGCGACGGCGATGATGGCGGTGCCGTGCTGATCGTCGTGGAACACCGGGATGTCCATCGCCTCCCGCAGACGCTGCTCGATGACGAAGCATTCCGGCGCCTTGATGTCCTCGAGATTGATGCCGCCGAAACTGGGGCCCAGGAGGCGCACGCAGGCCACGAACTCCTCGACCTCGCGGGTGTCGACCTCGATGTCGATGCTGTCGATGTCGGCGAAACGCTTGAAGAGGACCGCCTTGCCCTCCATCACCGGCTTGGCCCCGAGCGGACCGAGATCGCCGAGGCCCAGCACCGCCGTACCGTTGGACACGACGGCCACGAGATTGCCCTTGGCGGTGTAGTCGTAGGCCTTGTTGGGATCGTCGCGGATCTCGAGGCAGGGATAGGCGACCCCCGGCGAATAGGCGAGGGAAAGGTCGCGCTGGGTGGTGAGCGGTTTGGTGGGAGTGATCTCGATCTTGCCCGGCCGACCGCTGGCGTGCAGGCGCAGCGCCTCCTCGGCCGTGATGCGGGCGCTGCCGCCGGTGTCCGGTTTGCCGCCTTCGGCCATGATCCGCCCTCCCTGGCGCTCGAAGATCCGTCGTCGCGCCCGTTCATCTAGCGACCAAACTCTCCGGACAGCAAGCAGCCAGCTGCAAGGCGCGCCCCACCCGCCCGACCGGGCGGGGAACGATCGCCCGTGAGACGGCGTCGTTCACGGGCGGGCGGGACACCGGGAATGATCGGTCGGTGGCGACGACGCCGCCGTTCAGCCGAGCTTCTCTCCACGCTCGCCATCGAAGAGATGCAGGCGGTGGTGATCGAGGACCAGGGAGGCCTCGGCGTTCTCCCCGATGTTTTCGAGCTGGCGTTCCTCGAGCACCGCCTCGATCTCGGCACCGCCGACGGCGAAGGTGACGATGGCCCGGGCGCCCAGGAGCTCGATCACCTCCACCCGCGCGGCGAAGGGCGGGCCGGCGCGCGCGGCCTCGAGGGTGCCGGCGAGATGAATGTCCTCGGGGCGCACGCCCAGAAACACCTCGCCCGCTGTGTCCGGATCGACAGTCCGTTGCCGATGCGGGCGTTGATGGCCGCCGTTGCGGCCGCCATCTGCAGGACTGTCTCCGATCAGCCGACGGAAATCGCAGCATGTCCCTCCTGCCGACACTCTTTCTCAGTCACGGGTCGCCGACGGTGGCGCTGGAGCCGACGCCGGCGCATCGTTTCCTGCGTACCCTCGGTGCGCGGATCGGTCGCCCGCGGGCGATCCTCTGCATCTCCGCGCATTGGGAAACCGCGACCCCGGCAGTGACCGCCGCCGAACGGCCGGAAACGATCCACGATTTCCGCGGCTTTCCCGAGGCGCTCTACGCGCTTCGCTATCCCGCTCCCGGCGATCCCGAACTGGCGGCCACCATCGTCGCGCGGCTCGCCGAGGCCGGGTTCGAAGCCCGGACCGATCCCGGGCGCGGTCTCGATCACGGCGCCTGGATCCCGCTCATGCTGATGTATCCGGATGCCGATATCCCGGTTCTCCAGCTTTCGGTGCAGCCGGCATCGGGGACCGGGCATCATCTGGCGCTGGGTGCGGCCCTCGCACCGCTGCGCGAGGAGGGCATCCTGGTGGTGGGCAGCGGGGCGCTCACCCACAATCTGGCCGATGCGCTGGGCCGGCTGCGGGCCGGGGCCACCGCTACCGGCGAAGCGCCCCCGGACTGGGCGTTGGCCTTCGACCGCTGGGTGACGGACAGGGTGGAACGGGGGGATCTCGCGGCGCTCGCCGCCTATCGCGAGCGGGCCCCCTTCGCCACCACCGCCCATCCCACCGAGGAGCATCTGCTGCCGCTCCATGTGGCGGCTGCCGCCGGCGGGGGGCGCGGGAGAAAGATCCACGAGAGCTTCGAGTTCGGCAGCATCGGCATGGCTGTCTTCGCCTTCCCCGATCTCGCCTGAGCGGACGGCCGAAAAGCACTGGCCGGAATGGGCGAGGGGGCTATCTTCCGCCCGTCGCGATCAGGGGGAGAGCAGCGGTGGTGGTGGTCGTCTTCGAGTTCGTCCTCGATCCCGAAAGGGGCGGGCGCTATTTCGAGCTGGCCCGGGCCCTGCGCCGGGAGGTGGAGGGGATCGACGGTTTCCTTTCGGTGGAGCGGTTCCGGAGCCTCGCCGAGGAGGGGCGCTTCGTCTCGATATCCTTCTGGCGCGATCTCGAGGCGGTGGAGCGCTGGCGGCGCCATCTCGAACATCGCGCGGCCCAGGAGGAAGCGTTGGGCGGGGGCTTCTTCCGGGATTTCCGGATCACCGTCGCCGAGGCGGTGCGCAGCTACACCAAGGAGGAAGCGGCGGTCCGCCACGCCGCCCGGGGGTGACGGCCGGCGTTCAGCCGCGACGGAGGGGTTCGCCCCAGAAATCGTCGGCGAGGAGCCGTTCGGCGAGCCGACCGGCGGCGAGTTCGAGCAGCTTCTCGCCCTTTTCGGGGGAGGCCGCCCGGGGATCGCCCAGCGCCCCGGAAGGCGTCCGGTCGGCGAAGCTCGCATACCGGTAGGCGCCGTCCGGCCGGAAGGCGGGATCGTCGCGCGGATCGGGGCAGGCCGCTTCCTCGAGCCGGCCGAGATCGACCAGATCGGCGCGGGTCACCAGCATCATCGAGGTTTCCGCCTCGCAGGCGTGATGGATTCCGCGTTGCCGCTCGAGGACCGGGTCGAGCAGATCGGCGGCGAGATGCCAGTAGGTGGTGGTCACCAGGGGAATGCCGAAATCGAGGGTCAGCCGCTCGGTCACCACCTGCAAGGCGGCGATGTTGCCGCCGTGGCTGTTCAGCAGGCAGATGTGCCGGAAGCCGTGGCGGTGGAGAGAGCCGACGATCCCCCGCAGCACCGCCTCGAAGGCCCGGAAATCGAGGGTGACGGTGCCGCCGAAGGCCATGTGATGCTCGGAAAGGCCCGTCCACACCGGTTCGGTCACCACCACGGGATGGCGGTCCACCGCCCGCTGGGCGGCGAGACGGGCCACCTCGCGGCCGAGGAACATGTCGGTGCCGACCGGCAGATGAGGGCCGTGCTGCTCCATCGAACCCACCGGCACGATGACGATGGCATCACCGCCGGCGAGTTCGCGCAGCTCCCTCGCGGTGAGTTCGGCCATCCGCTGCGAGCGCTGTCTCATGACGCCACCTCCAGGATGCGGTCGAGGGCGGCCGCCAGCCTCCCGAGATCGGCAGGCTCGGAGAGGCGATGATCGCCGTCCTTGACCAGTTCGACCGTGACATGCGGGGTTTCGAGTTTGGCCGCGAGTTCGAGCGACAGCTCCCAGGGCACCGCCTCGTCCCGCTGGCCGTGGAGAATGTGCACCGGGCAGCGGACGGGGATCCGTGCCGCCTCCAGCAGCAGATGCCGTCTGCCGTCCTCGATCAGCTTCCGGGTGATCGGCACCGGTTCCTCGTAATCGGAGGGTTCGTGGATCACCCCCTCCTCGAGGAGCCGCGCCCGCTTCTCCTCGTCCCAGGCCCGCCACATCAGCCGTTCGGTGAAATCGGGTGCCGGTGCCACCAGCACCAGCCCGCGCAGCCGTTCGGGACGGTCGCGGGCCGCCAGCAGCGCCACCCAGCCGCCCATCGAGGAGCCCACCAGGACCACCGGTCCCTCGACCAGCCGGTCGAGCACCGCGAGAGTGTCCTCCAGCGCCTGGCCGATGGTGAAATCCTCGAAACGTCCGGAGGAACGGCCATGCCCGCGATAGTCGAACCGCAGACAGGCCCGGCCGCGCTCCGCGCAAGCGGCGTCGAGGAACAGCGCCTTGGTGCCTTCCATGTCGGACCGGAAACCGGGCAGGAAGAGCACCGTCGGCGGCTTTCCCGCCCGCCGCTCGTAGGCCAGGTGATTTCCCGCGTCGAGAGAAAGCCGGGGCATGTGATAACTTCCGATTGAAGCGTGTGGCCGCCTGTCCGCCATCATGCTAGCACGGGGTCCGTTCCGTCGACAGCCGGACCGCGACCCCTCCCGGACGCCGGAGCCCGTTCCATCCGATGTGCGCCGTCGAAGCCGTTCCCCCGTCACCCGTCGCGCTGGTCGTGCCCGATCTCGCCGCGGGCTGGCACGGTCGGTACGCGCTGGCCCTGGCGCGGGCGTCCGGAAGGCGCGGCATCGGCTTCGCAGTGGTATCGGCGGGAGGCGATCTCGAACGGGAACTCGCCGCCGCCGGGGCGATCGACATCCGCCTCCCCCTGGAGACCCGCTCCCTCGCCGCGATCTGGATGAACGCGCGGCGCCTCGCGCGGATTCTTCGCCGCCAGCGGGTCGCGGTGGTGCATGCGATCGGACCGCTGGTCGCCTGCAGTGCCGTGCTGGCGGCCCGGCGTACCGGGGCGCGGGCGGTCGTCACCCTGACCGAGCTGCCGGAGGAAGGCGGCGGGGTGCTGCGGCAGCGCCTGCTGCGCATCCTCGGTCGCGCCGACCGCCTGCTGGCGCCTTCGGCCTATGCGCGGCGGGAAGCCGAGCGCCGGTTCGCATTGCCGGCCGAACGGCTGCGCCCGCTGCCGCCGGGAATCGACCTCGATCTGTTCGATCCCGCCCGGGTCACCGGGCACCGGATCCTGGCCCTCGCCGAACGCTGGCACATCCCGCCCGAGCGGCGGGTGGTGCTGCTGCCCGCCCCGCTCGTCGAAGGCTACGGTCACGAGCGGCTGCTGCGGGCGGCGGCGCGGCTCCGACGTCGCGACTTCGATCTTCTCTTCCTCGGGGGCGAGGAGCGTGGCGACGGGTTCGCCGGACGCTTCGAGAAGCTGCTGCGGGAGGTCGGCCTCGAGGAACGGGTCCGCTTCGCCGGCGACTGCGAGGACATGCCGGCCGCCTACCGGCTCGCCGATCTCGTCGTCCTGCCGGCCGAGCGTCGGCTCCTGGCCTGCCCGCCGATTCTCGAGGCCCAGGCCATGGGGCGCACGGTGGTGGTGAGCGATGCCGGCTGTCTGCCGGAGAAGCTGCGGCCGATGGAAACCGGTGTCCTTCTCGAACGCGGCGATTCCCGTGAGCTCGCGGCGGCGATCGATCTCGTCCTGTCGATGGCGGAACCGGAACGGCTGCGGGCGGGCGAACAGGCGCGCGCCTTCGTCGCCGCCGGGTTCGGCCTCGATGAGACGGTGGAAGCCACCCTCGACATCTACCGGGAGCTTCTCGGCGCCGCGCCGGCTCCACGACGGCCGGCGGAGGGGATGAGCATGGGCCGGGTCGCCGGTGACGCTTGACATCCCCGAAGCGGGGGCACAGCTTGCCGGACGCGTGCTCGGGTCGAAGGGGCGAGTCTTCGACCGTTTCGGGGGATCCGGATCCCGTTCGTGAAAGCCGACCATGAATCGTGAAGCCGCAGTTTCGGAAGGCGCGGCCGCTCGGAGCGACGGGCCGCGGCCGGTGACCGTCACCCTGCCCGACGGAACCACGAAAACCTTCGACCATCCGCCGACCGGGGCGGAGATCGCGCGGGCGATCGGCAAGAGTCTGGCCAAGGCGGCGGTGGCGATCGAGGTGGATGGCGAGCTCCGGGATCTCGATCGGCCGATCACCCGCGACGCCCGGGTCCGGATCATCCGGGCGAGCGATCCGGAAGCCCTGCCGCTGCTGCGTCACGATGCCGCCCATGTGATGGCGGAGGCGGTCCAGGAGCTGTTCCCCGGCACCCAGGTGACGATCGGCCCGGCGATCGAGACCGGCTTCTATTACGATTTCGCCCGCGACCGCCCCTTCACCCCCGAGGATCTGGAGAAGATCGAACGGCGGATGGCCGAGATCGTCCGCGAGAACAAGCCGTTCCGGCGCGAGGAGGTGAGCCGCGAGGAGGCCCGCCGGCGGTTCGCCGCTCTCGGCGAGACCTACAAGCTCGAAATTCTCGACGAGATTCCCGAGGAGGAGCCGGTCACCCTCTATCATCAGGGCGAATGGTTCGATCTCTGCCGCGGGCCGCACGGCCCTTCGACCGGCAGGATCGGGGCCTTCAAGCTCCTCAAGGTGGCCGGTGCCTACTGGCGGGGCGATCCCGACCGCCCGATGCTGCAGCGCATCTACGGCACCGCCTTTCCCGACCGGAAACAGCTCGAAGCCTATCTGCACCGCCTCAAGGAGGCCGAACGGCGCGACCATCGCCGGCTCGGCCGGGAAATGGATCTCTTCCATTTCCAGGAGGAAGCGGCGGGCGCCGCCTTCTGGCACCCCAAGGGCTGGACCCTCTGGCTGGAGATCGAGGCCTACATGCGGCGGCGGCTGCGAGCCGCCGGCTATGTCGAGGTGAAGACACCGCAGCTCATCGACCGCGCCCTCTGGGAACGTTCCGGGCACTGGGAGAAGTTCCGCGAGCACATGTTCACGCTCGAGTTCGAGAACAAGGCGCTCGCCATCAAGCCCATGAACTGCCCGGGCCATGTGCAGATCTTCAACACCCGGTTGCATTCCTATCGCGACCTGCCGCTCAGGATGGCCGAGTTCGGCTCCTGCCACCGCCGCGAGCCCTCCGGCGCGCTGCACGGGCTGATGCGGGTCCGGGCCTTCACCCAGGACGATGCCCACATCTTCTGCACGCCCGACCAGATCACCGGCGAGACTGCGGCCTTCTGCGACCTCCTGATGCGCATCTACCGCGATTTCGGCTTCGAGGATGTGCACATCAAGTTCGCCGATCGGCCGCCGGTCCGCGCCGGCGAGGACGCCGTCTGGGACCAGGCCGAAAACGCCCTCTGGGAGGCGGTCCGCGGCACCGGTCTCGAGGTCACCCTCAATCCGGGTGAAGGGGCGTTCTACGGACCCAAGCTCGAGTTCGTCCTCGAGGATGCGATCGGCCGCGACTGGCAGTGCGGGACGTTGCAGGTCGATTTCGTGCTGCCCGAACGGCTGGATGCGAGCTACATCGGCCCGGACGGAGCCAAGCACCGGCCGGTGATGCTGCACCGGGCCATCCTCGGCTCGATGGAACGCTTCATCGGCATCCTGATCGAGCAGTACGCCGGGCGGCTGCCGCTGTGGCTGGCGCCGGTCCAGGTGGTGGTGGCGACCATCACCAACGAGGCCGATTCCTACGCCCGCGAGGTCGGGGAGGAACTGCGGCGGGCCGGACTGCGGGTCGAGGTGGACACCGGCTCCGACAAGATCTCCTACAAGGTGCGGCTGCACTCCCACGCCAAGGTGCCGGTGATCCTCGCCATCGGCGGGCGCGAGCGGGAAGAGCGGACGGTCGCCCTGCGCCGCCTCGGCGGTCGTGCCCAGGAAATCCTGCCGCTCGAGGAGGCGGTTTCGCGCCTGCGGCGGGAAGCGCTCCCGCCCGATGCTTGAATGGCGCTCACCGGACGTATAGTTTGGCAATCGCGGGTTCGGCCGACGAACCGGCGGGGGAGCGCGCACCCGAGCCAACAACAGGAGGTTGATCGACCTTCATGAGCCCCACTTTACGCGAAGAATACCGCGTCAACGATCGCATCGACGCGCGGGAAGTCCGTTTGGTCGACGAACAGGGCAACATGGTGGGAGTGGTGCCGCTCGAGCAAGCGCTGGCACGCGCGGAACAGGTCGGATTGGATCTGGTCGAGGTGGCGGCCAACGCGACCCCGCCGGTCTGCAAGATTCTCGATTACGGACGTTTCAAATACGAAGCACAGAAGAAGGCGAGCGCCGCCCGGAAGAAGCAGAAGATCATCGAAGTCAAAGAAATCAAGATGCGTCCGAATATCGACGAAAACGATTATCAGATCAAGATGAGGAAGGTCAGGGATTTTCTCCAGGAAGGCGACAAAGTCAAGATCACGTTGCGTTTCCGTGGCCGGGAAATGGCCCACCAGCATCTGGCTCTCGAGATTTTCGACCGGGTCAAGAAGGACGTCGAGGGTCTTGCCAAGATCGAGCAGATGCCGCGTCTCGAAGGCCGCCAGATGGTCATGGTCATGGCGCCGGCCAAATAGCCCACGGAAACGGGCCGTGTCCCGGCCGTCTTCCGCGGTGATCGACGATCGGAGCGGACCGTCGAGGAGGAGCGGCGATGACGGGTGAGCCGGACCGGGGGCCCGCCGAGCGTCTCGCACGATTGCGGCGGCTGCTCCAGCGGGACGGCCTCGACGGGCTCTGGCTGCCGCGCACCGATCCCCACGGCAGCGAGTATCTGCCGCCGCACGAGGAACGGGTGGCCTGGCTCAGCGGGTTCACCGGATCGGCGGCGGTCGTCCTGGTCCTGCCCGATCGTGCCGCCGTCTTCACCGACGGCCGTTACACGCTGCAGGTGCGGGAGGAGGTGGATCCGCGGCTGTTCGAGACCTGTCATCTCGGCCGCGAACCGCCCGCCAAATGGCTGGCCCGGCATCTCCAGCCCGGACAGCGGCTGGGCTACGATCCCTATCTCGTCACCAAGGCCGAGCGTGAACGCATCGAACGGGTCTGCCGGCGCCGCGGTGCCGATCTCGTCGCCGTCCGGCGCAATCCGGTGGATGCCGTCTGGACCGATCGGCCGCCGCCGCCGGTCGGTCGGGTCACGCCCCACGAGCTCGTCCACGCCGGTCGCACGGCCCGCGAGAAGCGGCGGGAAATCGGACGGGCGATCGCCGAGCTCGACGCCGAATGGCTGGTCCTCACCGCCACCGACGCCATCTGCTGGCTGCTCAATCTCCGCGGCAGCGACATCCCGTTCAATCCGGTGATCCTGAGCTTCGCCCTGCTGCACCGCGACGGCCGATGCCGCTGGTTCGTCGACGCCCGCAAGCTGCCCGCCGATCTCCGGCTCGAGGAGGAGGTCCTGGTCGAACCCTACGAGACCTTCGGCGCGGCTCTCGATGCGCTCGCGCGCGGGGGCGAGGCGGTGATCGCCGATCCGCGCCTGGTTCGCGCGGGGTTCCTCGATCGGCTGACCGCCGGCGGTCGGCCACCGCTCGAAGAGGAAGATCCGGTGATCCTGGCCAAGGCCAGGAAGAATCCGGTCGAGATGGAGGGTGCGCGGCGCGCGCACCGCCGGGACGGGGTCGCCGTCGTCCGGGTTCTCAAGTGGCTCGACGAGCTTCCCCTCGACGGTTCGGTCACCGAACTGGACGTCGTCCGGCGGCTGGAGGCGGAACGTTCCCGCGATCCCCTCTACCGCGGCCCCAGTTTCGAGACCATCGCCGGGCACGGCCCCAACGGCGCCGTCGTCCACTACCGGGTGACCGCAGACAGGGCCCGGCCGCTCACCGGCGAGACGCTGCTGCTGATGGATTCCGGCGGCCACTACCTGGACGGCACCACCGACATCACCCGGACGGTGGCCCTCGGCCGACCGGCGGCGGCCATGCGCGAGCATTTCACCCGGGTGCTCAAGGGACACATCGCCCTCGCCACCGTGCGCTTTCCCGAAGGCACCGGCGGCGCCCAGCTCGACAGCCTCGCCCGGCTCCCGTTGTGGGAGGCCGGTCTCGACTACGATCACGGCACCGGTCACGGGGTCGGCAGCTATCTCTGCGTGCACGAGGGGCCGCCGCGGATCGCCAAGACGGGCTCCGCGGTGGCCCTGGAACCGGGGATGATCCTCTCCAACGAACCCGGCTGCTACCGGCCCGGGGCCTACGGCATCCGGATCGAGAATCTGCTGCTGGTCCGGCCCTGCGCGGAGCGGACGGAGGGAGGCGACAGGCCGCTCCTGGAATTCGAGACGCTGACCCTGGCGCCCATCGACCGGCGGCTGATCCTGCCCGGGCTCCTGACCGCCGGTGAGCGGGCCTGGTTGGACGCCTATCATCGGCGGGTGCGCGAGAGCCTGTCACCGGCGCTGGACGCCGAGCATCGCGCCTGGCTGGAAGCCGCCTGCGCCCCGCTCTGATCTCCGGCCGCGGCGATCCCCGGTCCGGCGCACGTCGCCTCCTACAAGACCTCGCGGATCCGCCTCGCGATCCTCCGGCCGAAGAGATTGAGCCTGAACATGAACCGGTGGAGCCAGGACTGCGCTCTGGCGATCATCGTACCGGCCCGCGGATAGCGCGCCTTGAAACGGTCGAGGAGGCGCTGCGCCCAGGGGTTGTGGCGGGACAGCAGCAGGAGCCCCACGACGATGAACAGCACGCCCTGGAGGATCGGCAGGAAGAGCCCCACCACGCCCAGCAGGAGAAAGGCGTAGCCCAGGGCGATCGTCAGGATCCGCGTCATGTCGCTCCTACGATGTCGTACCATTCCTCTTCGCTCACGATCCGCACCCCGAGCTCGCGGGCGCGGGCCAGCTTACTGCCGGGATCGGCTCCGACGACCACGAAGTCGGTGCGCCGCGATACCGAACCGGCGACCTTGGCGCCCAACGCCTCGGCCCGTTCCTTGGCTTCGCCGCGGGTCATCCGCGTCAGCTCGCCGGTGAAGACGATGGTCTTGCCGGCCAAGGGCGAAGCGGCAGCCGCCGGCGCCGCCACCGGCTCGATTTCGATCTCGCCGGCGAGCTCGTCCACCAGTCGCCGGTTGCGGGGCTCGCGGAAGAACTCGGCCAGGGCCTCGGCGATGGTCGGACCGATGCCCTCGATCGCCTCCAGCTCGGCGCGGACCCGCGCATCGCCCGCCGCCAGCTTCTCCATCGCCACCCGCCAGGCCTCGAAGCGGCGGTAGTGGCGGGCGAGGATCCGGGCGTTGACTTCGCCCACGTACCGGATGCCGAGGGCGAAGACGAAGCGGTCGAGGGGAACATGTCGCCGCGCCTCGATCATCGCCAGCAGGTTGCGGATCTTCCTCTCGCCCCAGCCTTCCAGCCCGGCGAGCCGCTGGAGCCGTTCGCGGTCCTTCGGCAGACGGAACAGATCCACCGGGCTCTCGAGGATTCCGGCCTCCATGAGCCGGGGGATCTGCTTCCGGCCGAGGCCCTCGATGTCGAAGGCCCGGCGACCGACGAAATGCTTGAGCCGTTCGACCCGCTGCGCCGGACAGAAGAGTCCGCCGGTACAGCGGCGGACGGCCTCGCCCGGCGGCCGGATGGCGAGGCTGCCGCAAACCGGGCAACGGTCGGGAAAGGCGAAAGGCCGGCTGTCCGGAGGACGCTTTTCGCGCACCACCTCCACCACCTGCGGGATGACGTCGCCGGCACGCTGGACCACGACCGTGTCGCCGATCCGGATGTCCTTGGCGGCGATGTAGTCCTCGTTGTGGAGGGTGGCCCGTCTGACGACCACCCCGCCGACGGTGACCGGCTCGAGTTCGGCCACCGGGGTGAGCGCCCCGGTGCGGCCGACCTGGACGGTGATGTCGCGGATCCGGGTGAAGGCCTTCTGGGGGCTGAACTTGTGGGCGATCGCCCAGCGCGGCGTCCGCTGCACGAAGCCGAGCCGCTCCTGGAGGGCGATGTCGTCGAGCTTGTCCACCACCCCGTCGATGTCGTAGGGGAGCTCGAAGCGCCGCTGCTCGAGCTCGTCGTGGTAGGCGATCAGCTCCGCCTCGTCGGTACAGCGGCGGGTCAGCGGATTGACCGGAAAGCCCAGCTCCCGGACCCGTTCGAGAAAGGCGCTGTAGGTGCCGGTGACCGGCGGATCGGCTTCGCCCCAGCCCCAGACGAAGAAGCGCAGCGGTCGTGCCGCCGTGACCCGGCTGTCGAGCTGGCGGAGCGAGCCGGCGGCGGCGTTGCGGGGATTGGCGAAAAGGGGTTCGCCGCGGGCCGCCCGCTCGGCGTTGAGACGGTCGAAATCGTCGCGGTTCATGTACACCTCGCCGCGGACCTCCAGCACCGGGGGCGGGCGATCGGTCATCAGATGCTGGGGAATCTCGCGGATCGTGCGAACGTTGGCGGTGACGTCCTCGCCGGTGTAGCCGTCGCCACGGGTGGCGGCACTCACCAGCAGGCCGTGCTCGTAGCGCAGCGAGCAGGACAGCCCGTCCATCTTGGGTTCCGCCACATAGGCGAGCGGCGCCTCGGGATCGATCCCCAGGAGGCGCCGGATGCGGGCCACCCAGTCCCGCAGATCGCCCTCCTCCATGGCGTTGTCGAGGGTGAACATCGGCACCGCGTGGCGGATCTTGCCGAACTCCTCGGCCGGCGGTGCACCCACCCGCAGGCTCGGGCTGTCGGGCCGCACGAGATGGGGAAAGCGCGCCTCGATCGCCCGGTTGCGGAGCTTGAGCGCGTCGTATTCGGCATCCGAGATTTCGGGCCGGTCGTGGAGGTAATAGAGCCGGTCGTGGCGTTCGATCTCCCGGGCCAGCCAGGCCAGCTCCTCGCGCGCCTCCTCCTCGGTGAGCTCGGCCACCGGCGCGAAGAAGCTCGGCGGTGGCGCGAGCTTCCGCAGGCTGCGGGGGGGAACGGGATCCTCCCGTTTCGGGGTCATCGTGGAGGCCCGGCGGCGAGAGAGAGCAGGCTGTCGGCGGCGGCCCGCGCCGCCTCGGTGATTTCCGCCCCGGCCAGCATGCGGGCGATCTCCTCGCGGCGCGCGGCGTCGTCGAGGGTTTCGACACCGACCCGGCTGTGACCCTCGCCGACCGACTTGGCGATCCGCAGGTGATGATCGGCGAGGGCCGCGATCTGCGGCGCATGGGTGACGACGATCACCTGCCGCTCCGCCGCCAGGCGCAGCAGCCGCTCGCCGACCGCCGCCGCCACCGCCCCGCCGATGCCCGCGTCCACCTCGTCGAAGATCATGGTCGGAACCGGATCGAGCCCGGCGATCACCACCTCGAGGGCGAGCATGAAGCGCGACAGCTCGCCACCGGATGCGATGCGGGCGAGGGGACCGAAAGGCTCGCCCGGATTGGTCGCGACTTCGAACCGTACCCGCTCGGCGCCGCCGGCGTTCCACTGCTCGGGATCGAGCGCATCGACGGCGACCCGGAAACGGGCCCGGTCCATCCTGAGAGGGGGCAGCTCGGCTTCCACCGCGGCCTGCAGCCGTGCCGCCGCCTCGCGCCGGGCGGCGGACAGCCGCTCGGCGACGGCGAGGAAGTCGCGCCGCGCTTCTTCCGCGACGGCGCGTGCCCGGGCCGTCTCTTCGGCGCCGGTCTCGAGCTCGGCCAACCGGCCGCGCCAGCGCTCGAGCCGGTCGGGCAGATCCTCGACCGCGCATCGGTATTTGCGGGCGGCGTCGCGGAGGGCGAACAGCCGCTCCTCGACCGCCTCCAGGCTGTCGGTGTCGAGTTCGAGATCCCGTGCCGCCCCGGCCAGCCCGCTTTCCGCTTCGCCGGCCTCGATCAGGGCGCGATCGAGAGCTTCGAGCGCCCGTTCCACGTTCTCCCCGCCGAGGCTCGCGGCCCGCGCGAACAGGCGTCGGGCGGCGGCGAGGCGATCGACGGCGGCCGCCGCGGCCGCCAGCCCCTCCCGGAGAAGGGCGGCCAGCTTCTCCCGGTGCATCAGCCGCCGGCGCCGTTCGGCCAGGATCTCCTCCTCGCCCGGGCGGGGCTCGAGATCGGCGAGCTCGGCCACCCGGCAGCGGAGCTCTTCCTCCTCGCGCTTCGCCAGTTCCAGACGTTCCTCGAGCGCGGCCAGGGCGTCGCCCGCCCGCCGCCAGCGCTCGAAGGCCGCTTCGAGCTCGGCGAGCAGCGGGGCGTGGCCGCCGAAGGCGTCGAGCAGCCGGCGGTGGCTGGCGGGGTCGAGCAGGCCGCGGCTCGCATGCTGGCCGTGGACGGCGAGCAGAGCTTCGCCGAGACGCCGCAGCAGCCCGCCACTCACCGGAACGTCCTCGACCCAGGCGCGGCTGCGACCGTCGCTCGCCACCCGGCGGCGGAGGACGATCTCCTCCCCCGCGGCGATGCCGTGGGCGTCGAGCTCCGCGCGCAGCGGATGATCGGGAGGCGGCGCGAAGATCGCGGTCACCGAGCCCTGCCGTGCCCCGCTGCGGACCAGGCTCCGATCCGACCGGCCCCCGCAGGCGAAGCCCAAAGCCCCCAGAATGATCGATTTACCGGCCCCGGTTTCGCCCGTGAGGACGGTGAGGCCCGGCGAGAAGGCGAGATCGAGCCGCTCGATCAGCAGGATGTCGCGGATGGAAAGGCCGGTCAGCATGCGGTTTCCGGCGTCGCTCCCTCAGAAGAGGCGCGAGAACCAGGACTCGCGGTCCGCCTCGGGGCTCAGACCGCGACCGGTGAGCAGGGCGTAGGAGCGTTCGTACCATTTGCTGTCGGGATAGTTGTAACCGAGCACCGCGGCCGCCGCCTCGGCCTCGTCCTCGACGCCGAGGGCGAGGTAGGATTCGACCAGCCGGTGCAGGGCTTCCGGCACATGGGTGGTGGTCTGGTAGTTCTCGACGACGTTGCGGAAGCGGTTGATGGCCGCCAGATACTGGCCGCGCCGCTGGTAGAAGCGGCCGATCTCCATCTCCTTGCCGGCCAGATGGTCGCGCACGAGATCGATCTTGAGCTGGGCGTCCCGGGCGTAGGGGCTGTCGGGATAGCGGCGCACCAGCTCGGTGAAGGCGCGCAGCGCCTCCTCGGTCATCCCCTGGTCGCGGCCGACGTCCGAGATGCGCTCGTAATAGGAGATGCCGATCAGATACTGCGCGTAGGGCACGTCCTTGTTGCCGGGATGCAACTCGATGAAGCGCTCGGCGGCGGCGATGGCGGCGTCGTATTCCCCGGCCTCGTAGTAGGCGTAGGCGGCCATCACCTGGGCGCGGGTCGCCCACTGGGAGTAGGGGTGCTGCCGCTCGACCTCCTCGAAGGCCTCGGCCGCCGCCGTGTAGTCCTCCGCCCGGACGAGCTCGTAGGCCTCGTTGTAGAGCTCTTCCACCGGCCGCTCGACATATTCGGCCTCGTTGCCGCCGGTGGCGCAGGCGGCCAGAAAAAGAAGCGCCGTCGATGCCACGAGTGACCGCATGCCGGACAGACCTCCCGCAAAGAACGAAGATTTCACCGTCACGTTCGTCTCGATCCTTCCGCTCCGGTCACGGGGGGCGCCCCGCCTTTCACCCGTGACTTCACCGGAATTGTAGAACCTTCGTCGGCGGTTTACACTCGCCGGCGGCGGCGACAACGTAAACCAGCGCGGTGCGGGTGCCCACCCGCCCGTCGGGGAAGGAACAGGTGAGCAGGCGCAAACCGACGCTCGAGCAGTATATAGGTGAACGCATCCGTCGTCGCCGTACTCAGCTCGGACTGACCCAGGAGCAGCTCGCGCGTACCATCGGCGTCTCCTACCAGCAGATCCAGAAGTACGAAACCGGCGCCAACCGGATTCCCGCCGGCAGTCTCCATCTGATCGCCCGTCGCCTGGAGGTCTCCCTCGACTATTTCCTGGCCGGCTTCGAGGCGCGCGAGGAGGGCGAGGGCGGCGGCACCGGCCACGGCGCCCGCGACCGCAGCCTGATCGAACTCGCCCGCGGTTTCAGCGAGATCGACGACACCGGCGTCAAGGCCGCCCTCGCCGCCCTCGTCAAGGCGGTGGTCGAGCGGCAGGCGCCGGTCGCACCCCGCCGCCGGAGCGGGGCCGCCTGAAGCGGCGGCTTCACCAGGGCGGCCGCAGGGCGCGGAGCTTCGCGACCTCCTTCTCCAGCCGGCGGGGGAGGATGGCGAGACGGTGGCGGTGCCAGCCGAGGACGAAGCCGGCCGCCGATGCCAGCCGCTCCCGATCGCGCCGCGGCGCCTCGGCGAGGAGACGGTCGAGAACCGGGCGCAGGGAAGCGAAATCGCTGTCCTCGCCGAGGAGATCCTGGAGACGCCGCAGCCGCCGGAGCCAGGCGGCGGTCCTTCCGGCCGGGTAGAGCGGGGCGAAGAAATCGATGGCGTAACGCAGGCGTTTGGCGGCGAGGCGCAGCTCGTGGCGGCCCTCGACGTCCAGCCGATCGAGATGGCGGCAGGCACGGGCGAGCCGCCTTCCGCACCGGCCCAGCACGCGGGACGCATGCTCGGCCACCGGCAGTTCCTGGCGCAGCAGCAGGGCGGCATCGGCATGTTCGCGCCAGCCCTCCCGCTCCAGCCAGGCGGCGAGCTCGAGGAGGAAGGCCGCGTAGGCGGGCGATTCGAGGAGCGCCAGCACCGCGTTGCGCACCTTGGCACGCCGCAGCTCGAGCGGCGCGATCAACGCCGCCGCGTCTTCCCCCGCCGCGGGGACGGTTTCCAGGAACTCGGCCCGCACCACGTCGAGCTCGCGCATTTCGGCCAGGCCCGCGAGGATGGTCTTGGTCCGCCGGCGCAGGCGCTCCCGGTCGGCGACCGGGAGCACCGTTCGGAACAGGCCGAAGAGCACGAGGCCGCGCCGCAGGGCGACCCTGAGCTGATGCACGGCTTCCGTCTCCCGGCCGTACCGGACGGCCGTGTCACTCGCCAGCCAGTGAACGAGGATCGCCCGCAGCAGCCGGCGGAAGGCGGCGGCGCTGCTCATCGACGGCTCGAGGGGCGGCCGGACGGCGCGGTAGGAGGGCGGCGGCGCGCCGTCGAGGAGGTGACCGCGGGCGGCCTTGTCGGCGCTCGAGGGTCGCAGCGGCAGCGCCTCGCCGAGCCGTTCGGCGAACGCGAAGGCCGCGGCGGCGGGCCCGTGGCGAAGCTCCAGTTCGAGTTCGGAAACGGGTTCCCGCCGTGCACCTGCGAGGATCCGGCCGCGGTCCAGCGCCAGCTCCAGCTCCACTCTACCGCCCGGCGATTCACGCCAGCGAAGCCGGGCGGTGCGGCGCAGGATGCGGGTCTCGAAGACGGGTTCGAGGGGGATGCCGGGGTTCAGTCCGGCACGGGACGCGAGTTCGGGGGGCAGGCGTTCCGGCCGGGGGGCGAAATCCTCGACCGGACAGCTCCATTCGATTCGGTCGGCGAGCGCGCCACGAGGCTCGTCGGCGAGCTTGAGGGTCTGCACGAAGCCCCGCCTCGTCCGGCGGATCCTGAGGGTCGCGTCCCGCGCCCGGAGGGCGCGGTCCGGCGTGTCGAAATAGCGACTGTGCAGCCGCTCCTGCCGGGGGGCGGCGGCCAGGCGCCGGCGGACCAGCGGATGATCGAGCACCGCGTCCTGGTCGCCCGGGGCGAGCGCGAGCTTGAGCTCGATCTCGCGTGGCCAATGCGGTTCGGTTCCTGTTGCCAATTTGCGCCGCTCTCGTCGGATATTCTGTGTTAAGGCCCGTCGCGACACGGGGCAACGGCGGAGGTGGCCGGGCCGCGTCTTTGTCGCGGGTCGGAACGTTCCTATCTAAGACTCGTGAACTGCAGCCGGCGGGAGGTACGGATGGCTTTCAAGGATATCCTCGTCCAGATCGACGACACCAAGGGGAGCGAGGCGCGGTTCGAAGCCGCCCTGAAGCTCGCCGACACCCATGATGCGCATCTCGCCGTGCTGTGTCTCGTCGCCGAGCCCTATGTCCCGGCCGCGGTGGGGGTGACGATTCCCGAGGAGATCCTGCGCGAGCAGCGGCGCCAGGCCGAGGAGACCGCGCGCTCGCTGCTGGCCGGGGCGGACGAGCGGGCGGGGCGCTTCGGCCGGCCCATCGAGCCGCGTTTCGAGATCGCGCCCGTCGAGCGTCTGCCGGCCGTGTTCACCCGTCACGCCCGCCACGCCGACATCAGCATCGTCGGCCAGCCCGATCCCGAGGTGGACGGCGCCGACATGGCGCTTCTGGTGGAAGCGGCCTTCATGCATTCCGGACGCCCGGCGCTGATCGTTCCCTACATCGGCTATCGGAACATGCCGCCGGAGACGGTGATCTGCGCCTGGGACGGCTCGCGCGAAGCGGTGCGGGCGATCAACGATTCCCTGCCGCTCCTGGTGAGCGCGCGGCGAGTCTTCGTCGTGGTCGTCGATCCCCAGAAGCTCGGCGGACGGGTGGGGCCGATCGCCGGTGCCGACATGGCCGCGCATCTCGCCCATCACGGTGTCGAGGTGGAGGTCCGCGACATCGAAAGCGGCGGGCTCGATCCTTCGGACGTCCTGCTCTCCACCGCCGCCGACGAGAGCGCGGACATGATCGTGATGGGCGGTTACGGCCATTCCCGACTGCGGGAACTGGTGCTGGGCGGGGTCACCCAGCACATTCTCGAACACATGACGGTGCCGGTCTTGATGGCGCACTGAGCCTTCCCCGCGGGGCACCGGGAACGGAAAAAGGCGGCGGGAGACCCCGCCGCCTTTCCCGTTCCGGCGATCCGCCCGCCGGTCAGCCCTCGACCTTCTCGCGACGCAGATAGGTCGGGATTTCGCCGATCTCGTCGTGATCGGCGCCCGTCTCGGCACGACTCCGGGCGGCCGGCCCGGGCTCCGCTTCGGCTTCCGGGCGGGTCTGTTCGGCGGTGCCGCGCTCGCCGCCCGGCATCCGTGCCCAGGCGAGATCGCGCATCCGCTCGAACAGATTACGCCCGCGCTCTTCGCCCCGGGCCGCCGGCCGCATCCGCGGCCCGGCGGTCGGCGCCGCCCGCTGGCCGGTCTCCAGGGAGGGCAGGCTGAAACTGCGCGGTTCCGCGCGCCCCTCGGCGGTCCCTCCGGCGCTCGGCTGACGCAGACGAGCGGCCGGGCTCGGTTCGCGCGGCGGAGTGTTGGGACCCACCGGCGGATAGGGGCGGGCGCTGTGGAGCTGCGGCTGGAAGCGGAAGGTGGTGGTACCCGACGCCGGCTGGCTTTCCTGGGCGGCGGTTTCCTCGCGGCGGGCGTCCGGGGCGTCGATGCCGGTGGCGACCACCGACACCCGCAGCCGTCCCTGCATCGAATCGTCGAAGGTCGAGCCGAAGATGATGTTGGCGTCGGCGTCCACCTCCTCGCGGATCCGGTTGGCCGCCGCATCGACCTCGAACAGGGTGAGATCGGCACCGCCGGTGATGCTGATGAGGACCCCGCGGGCCCCCTTCATCGACACCTCGTCGAGCAGGGGATTGGAGATCGCCGCCTCGGCGGCGTCGATGGCCCGGCTCTCGCCCTCGGCCTCGCCGGTGCCCATCATCGCCTTGCCCATCTCGCTCATCACCGTCCGGATGTCGGAGAAGTCGAGATTGATGAGGCCGGGCATGACGATCAGATCGGTCACCCCGCGCACGCCCATGTGCAGCACTTCGTCGGCCATCCGGAAGGCCTCGGCGAAGGTGGTGCGCTCGTTGGCGAGGCGGAACAGGTTCTGGTTGGGGATCACGATCAGGGTATCGACGTACTCCTGCAGCTCCTCGATGCCGGCCTCGGCCAGGCGCATGCGGTGCGCGCCCTCGAAATGGAACGGCTTGGTGACGACGCCGACGGTGAGGATCCCCTGTTCGCGGACCGCCCTCGCGACCACCGGGGCGGCCCCCGTGCCGGTGCCGCCGCCCATGCCGGCGGTGATGAACACCATGTGGCTGCCCTGCAGGTGATCGAGGATCTCGTCGAGGGCCTCTTCGGCCGCCGCCCGGCCGATTTCCGGTCGGGCGCCGGCGCCGAGCCCGTGGGTGATGGTGGTGCCGATCTGCACCTTGCGGTCGCTCAGGCAGTTGGCGAGGGCCTGGGCATCGGTGTTGCAGGCGAGGAACTCGACCCCCTCCAGATGCGAGGTGATCATGTTGCTGACGGCGTTGCCCCCGGCACCGCCGACCCCGACGACGGTGATCTTGGGCTTCAACTCGTGGGTCACCGGCATGCTCAAGCTGATCGTCATATTCTCCTCCTTGGTCGCGATCCGTTCTTCGGATCGTCCTCCTCGAAACCGGCCGCGGGCAGTCGGCCGGCGGATGGTCACGGGCGGGACAGCCCCCCTTCGCTCAGAAATTCTGCTCGACCCAGCGCGCCAGACGCGCGAGCCAGCCGGCCAGCACCGGCATTTCCCTTCCGTCTCCCCAGCTCAGCCCGTCGTCGTCACCGCTGGCCAACGACAGGGCACCACAGGTGGCCGCACAGCAGGGCTCGGTTTCCGTGCCGTGCCGGCCGTGCACGAGATCGGGCCGGCCGCGGCGGGCCGGAATGCCGAAAATCTCCTCGGCCAGCTCCTCGAGCCCGTCGAGCTGGCTGGCGCCGCCGGTGAGCACCACGGAACGTGGCGGGCGGCGCTCGAACACCTCCCAGTTGGCGCGGATCTTGTCCTGGACGAAGTCCAGGATCTCCTCCACCCGCGCCCGCACGATGTGGGTGATCCGGGCCCGCGCCACCTCGCCGGTGGGGGTCTCCGGCCGTTCGCCGAGAAGGGGGAAGGTGATGCGGGCATCGGCATCGCAGGCGCGGCGCACGACACCACCGTGGAGGGTTTTCAGCCGCTCGGCATGGGCGCGGCCGGTGGAGAGACCGTAGGCGAGATCGTTGGTGACATGGATGCCGCCGTAGGGCACCTGGTCGAGACAGAGCAGGCGGCCGTCCGCGAAATGGGCGAAGCCGCTGATGCCGCCGCCCAGGTCGAGCACCAGGCAGCCGCGTTCCATCTCGTCCTCGGTGAGGCAGGCGATGCCCGCGGCGTAGGGGGCGGCGACGATCTCGGTGACCCGCACATGGCAGCGCTCGAGACAGGCCACCAGGTCCCGGATCGGCTGGCGCCCGGCGCAAACCACCGTGGCCAGCATCTCCAGCCGCTCGCCGCGGGCCCCGCGCGGATCCTTGAGGGGACGCCCGCCGTCGAGGCTGACCGCCACGGGTACGGTGTGCAGCACCTCCTGCTCGGCACCCGCGGCCGCGGCCCGGGCCTCGACCAGGAGCGCGCGGAGCTGCTCGTCGCGCACCGTGGCACCGCCGAGCTCGTGGGTCACCCGCACCTGACGCGAGACCGGTCGCCCGGCATTGGTGACGATCACCACCTCGCGCACCGGGTCGCCGGCCTGTTCCTCGGCCTCGTGGAGGGCGGCGGCGAGGGAGGTCTCGGCGGCATCGACGTCGATCACCTCGCCGCCCTTGAAGCCCTCCGCCGCCTGATAGCCGCGGCCGAGGAGGGCGAAGCCCTGCGAGGGGCGCGGCCGGGCGATGAAGCAGGAGATCTTGGTGGTACCGATGTCGAGAACCGTGACCGGCGTCGTGCGCAGCCCGTCGAGTGCGGGTCGGACGCCTCTGCCGGCGCGGTCCAGGGTCCGCGTGCTCATGCTGCTTTCCTCCCTGGGTGGCGCAGGATCCGCCTGTTCAGCCGCAACACGATCCAATCCGGATTGCGCAGATCGACGGCGTCGATCGCCCGCTCCAGGAGACGGCTGCGCCGTTCCTCGCGGGCCAGCAGACGCCAGGCCTCGTCGGCTTCGCGCTCGGGCAGACGGATGGTGGTGCGACCGTCGACGAACAGGTCCCAGCGCCGGTCGCCGATCCAGGCCGCGCCGGTCACCCGGCGGGCGAGTTCGGGCTCGCTCCGCAGCAGGCGATGGAGGGCGGGGAGGCGGGCCGGCGCTCCGGCACCGTAGAGAAGGGGCAGATCACGGAAGGCACGAAGGTCCTCGATCGGGATCGCTTCACCCTCCGTTCCGATCAAGCGCAGACCCTCCGGACCGCGCCAGAGGGCGACGGGACGATGCTCTTCGAGGCGAACCAGGAGGGTCGAGGGGAGCAGACGCTTGACGGTAGCACGACGGACCCAGGGCAGACGTTCCAGCCGTTCGCGGACGGCCTGCAAATCAACTGCAAGTATATATTGCCCTTCATAGGAGGCAAGAGCCGCGGCGAGTTCCCGGCGCGCCGTCCGTTGCCGCCCCTGGGTGAGAATATCGCGAACCCGCAGCCCCAAACGATCCTCCGCCAGGCGGAGCTGCTGCCGCACCCGCTCGTAGGCGGCGGCCGTCAACCCCGTCTCAACCGTGAGGTATGTCGTACCAGAGAGTGCGGCGACCGCCAACGCCGGAATCGCGAGCCGGCGCAGGGGCGCGATCCAGCGCGGTCGCGGCGGCTGCCGCCGGGCCACCCGGGCGTGGCGAAGAAGGCGATTCACCTGTCGCATCGCGCCTCCTCCAGCAGACGTTCCACCAGATCGGCGAAGGAGAGACCGCAGTGGGCGGCCTGTTCGGGAGCCAGCGACAGTGGCGTCATGCCCGGCTGGGTATTGACCTCGAGGATGTAGAGGCCGGCTTCCCCCTCCTCGGGATCGAAGCGGAAATCGGCCCGGCTCAGGCCGCGACAGCCGAGCGCCGCATGGGCGGTGGCGGCCGCCTCCATGACCCGCGCGTAGACCCTCCCGGGCAGTGGCGCCGGCAGGAGATGGCGGGCGACGTTCGGGGTGTATTTCGCCCGGTAGTCGTAGAAACCCTCTTCCGGCGCGATCTCGGTCACCGCCAGCGGCTCACCGCCGAGCACCGAACAGGTGAGCTCGCGACCGGGGATGTAGCGCTCCACCAGCATCCGGGCGTCGGGATCGGCCCGGTTGCGCCCGCGCAGCTCGGCGAGGTCCGGATCGCGGACGATGACCACCCCGACGCTGGAGCCCTCGGCCGCCGGCTTGGCGACGAAAGGTGGCGGAAAGGGCGGGCTCTCGAGCAGGTCGGCGAAGCGGATCTCGCGGCCCTCGGGTACCCGCAGCCCGGCCTCGGCGAAGATGCGCCGGGCCATCGGCTTGTCCATCGCCAGAGCCGAGGCGAGCACGCCGGAATGGGTGTAGGGAATGCCCATGAGGTCGAACAGCCCCTGGACCCGGCCGTCCTCGCCGAAGCGGCCGTGGAGGGCGTTGAAGATCACGTCCGGCCGCAGCGCCGCCAGCACCGCCGGCAGATCGCGGCCGACGTCGATCCGGCTCACCCGGTAGCCCCGTTCCTCGAGGGCGGCGGCGCAGGCCTCGCCGCTGGTCAGCGAGACCTCGCGCTCGGCGGACATGCCGCCCATCAGCACGGCGACATGGGTCATGCCGCTTCCTCCCGGGCCCGATTACGGCCGACGCGGTGGATCTCCCAGCAGAGATCGACGCCGCTCTGCTCCCGTACCCGCGCCCGCACCATCTCGCCGAGTTCCTCGATCTCGGCGGCGGTCGCCCCGCCGGTGTTGACGAGGAAATTGCAATGCTGCTCCGAAACCATCGCCCGGCCGTGGCGCAGGCCCCGACAGCCGGCGGCATCGATCAGCCGCCAGGCCTTCTCCCCGGGCGGGTTCTTGAAGGTGCTGCCACCGGTCGCGACCCGGAGCGGCTGGCTGCGCGCGCGTTCCTCGCGGATCGCCGCCATGCGGGCGGCGATCGCCTCCGGATCGCCGGGGGCCAAGGCGAAGGCGGCGCGCAGCACGACCCAGCCCTCGGGCAGCCGGCTGGAACGGTAGGAAAGCCCGAGCTCGTCGCGGCGCAGACGGTGCGGCCGCCCCGCCTCGTCGAGCGCCTCGGCCCAGATCAGCCGGTCCGCGGTCTCGCCCCCGAAGGCGCCGGCGTTCATCCGCACCGCACCGCCGATCGTTCCCGGGATGCCGATCATGAACTCGAGGCCGGAAAGTCCGGCCCGGGCGGCGACCGTCGCCACCCGCTGATCGAGGGCGCCGGCCCCGGCCATCAGGACCTCACCCTCCACCGTCACCTTCGCCAGCGGCCCGCCGAAGCGGACCACCATCCCGTCGATGCCGCCGTCGCGCACCAGCAGGTTGGAGGCGACCCCCATCGGCAGCAGCGGCAGCGCTTCCGGCCGCGCCGCGAGGAAGGCGGCGAGATCCTCCGCATCGGCCGGCTGGAACAGGAACCGCGCCGGACCGCCGACCCGGAACCAGGTGAGGGGCGCCAGCGGCACCATCCGCCGCATCCGGCCGCGCACCGGCGGCAGATCGAAATCGCGCCCGCCGGTCATCGTTCGACCTCCGCGCCGAGCAGGGTGCTCAGCCTTTGCGGCAGATCGTGCGCCCAGCGGGTGATGGTGCCGGCGCCGAGACAGACCACGAGATCGCCGGCGCGGGCGTGCCGCGCCAGCAGCGGTGCGAGATCCTCCTCGCCGTCGATCGCGTGCACTTCGCGCTGGCCGTGGGCGCGCAGGCCGGCGACCAGGGCGTCCCGGTCGATGCCTTCGACGGGGGGTTCGCCGGCGGCGTGGACCGGCGCCACCAGCACGATGTCGGCGTTGACGAAGCAGGTGCAGAAATCCTCGAACAGGTCGCGCAGCCGGGTGTAGCGGTGGGGCTGGACGACGGCGATCACCCGCCCGTCCGGGGTCGCGGCCCGGGCGGTGCGCAGCACGTTGCGGATCTCCACCGGATGGTGGCCGTAATCGTCGATCACGGTGATGCCGGCGACCCGTCCGGTGCGGGTGAAGCGGCGCTGCACCCCCTCGAGACCGGCCAGCGCCCGGCACATCGCCGCGGCGCCGATGCCGAGCTGCCGTCCCACCGCCAGGGCGGCCAGGGCATTGGCGACATTGTGCAGCCCCGGCATCGCCAGATGCACATCCTCGAGCACCTCCTCTTCGCCGTCCGGACCCCGCATGATCACCGTGAAATGCTCGCCCTCGGCATCGAGGCGCGGGTCGCAGGCGCGGATGTCGGCCTGGGGATTGAAGCCGTAGGTGATGACCCGGCGATCGGTGATCCTGGGCAGCAGTGCCTGCACCTCGGGATGGTCGATGCAGAGCACGGCGACGCCGTAGAAGGGGAGCTGCTCGACGAAGGCGAGGTAAGCCCTCCGCACCGCGTCGAAGGAACCGTAATGGTCCATGTGCTCGGGATCGATGTTGGTGATCACGGCGATGGTCGCCGGCAGGCGCAGGAAGCTGCCGTCGCTCTCGTCGGCCTCGACCACCATCCACTCCCCGGCGCCGAGACGGGCGTTGGTCTTGTAGGCGTTGATGATCCCGCCGTTGATGACGGTCGGATCGAGGCCGCCGGCATCGAGAATGGCGGCGACCATCGAGGTGGTGGTGGTCTTGCCGTGGGTACCCGCCACCGCCACCGACCATTTGAAGCGCATCAGCTCGCCCAGCATCTCGGCCCGTGGCACGACGGGCAGGCGCCGCGCCCGGCCTTCGAGGACCTCGGGATTGTCGGCACCGACCGCCGAGGAGACCACCAGCAGCTTCGCCTCGCCCAGGTTTTCCGGCCGGTGGCCGATGGCGATGTCGATGCCGAGTCCGCGCAGACGCTGGACGTTCCGGCTCTCGCCGAGATCGGAGCCCTGCACCCGGTAGCCGAGATTGTGCAGGATCTCGGCGATGCCGCTCATGCCGATGCCGCCGATGCCGACGAAATGGATGGGCTCGACCGCGAAGGGGAGTTTCATCGCCCGGCCTCCCCTTCGAGCATCGCCAGCACCGCGCCGGCGAGCCGCTCGGCGGCGTCGCCCACGGCCATGCCGGCGGCGGCCTCGCTCATCCCGGCGAGGGTCGCCGGCGTCTCGGCGAGCGCGGCCAGGAGCTCCGCCAGCCGCGCCGGCGTGAACTCCTCCTCCGGCAGCATCCGGGCGGCTCCGGCGGCCACCAGCCGTTCGGCGTTGGCCCGCTGGTGATCGTCGGCGGCGTGGGGGTAGGGCACGAGGATGGCGGGACGGGCCAGATGCAGGAGCTCGGCCACGGTCGAGGCGCCGGAGCGGGTGATCACCAGATCGCTGGCCGCCATCCGTTCCGCCACATCCTCGAAGAAGGCGGCGAGTTCGGCTTCGATACCGAGACGGGCACAGCGCTGCTCGACCGCCGCCAGTTCCTCGGGCCGGCACTGCATGGTGAGCCGGACGCGTTCCCGGACGGCCGCCGGCAGGTTCGCGACGGCCTCCGGTACCACCTCGCCGAACACCCGCGCGCCCTGGCTGCCGCCGAGGACGAGGAGACGGAAATCCGTGCCGCTGCCCGGGGCGCGCACGGCGGCGACGGCGAAGCCGGGACGGATCGGGTTGCCGGTGACGAGGCTGCGACCGGCATGGGCCGGCGGCACCCCCCGCGTATCGGCGAAGGTGAGGGCGAGGGTCCGGGCGAAACGGGAGGCGAGGCGGTTGGCGCGCCCCAGCACCGCGTTCTGCTCGTGCAGAAGGATCGGCTGGCGGGCGAGAGCGGCGGCGAGAACCGTCGGCACCGAGGCGTAACCACCGAAGGCCGCGGTCGCCGCCGGACGCAGCCGGCCGATCAGCCGCCGGCTCTGCCAGGTGCCGCGGGCGATGGCCAGGATGCCATCGAGCCGCCGGCGCACGCTCCCGGTGGGGCTGGCGGCGGCGATCTCGTAGACCTCGTTCTCGCCGCGCAGATAGCGCGCGCCGCGCCGATCGGTGACGAAGGCCACCCGCCGTCCCCGATCCCGCAACGCGCGGGCGGTGGCGAGCGCCGGAAAGACGTGCCCGCCGGTACCGCCGGTGGTGATCAGCACCGGACCGTTCACGGCGCCCCCTCCAGCCGGGCCCCGACCCGGGTCAGGGCCAGCAGCATGCCCATGCCGATGGCCAGGGCCAGCAGGGAGGACCCGCCGTAGCTGACGAACGGCAGGGTCATCCCCTTGGTCGGCAGCAGATTGAGATTGACGGCGATGTTGACCAGCGCCTGGAGGCCGAACTGGGCCAGGAGGCCGACCGCGGCGAGCTGCACGAAACGGTCCTGCGCCTCGTAGGCCCGCCACAGTCCCCGCAGAACGATGAAGCCGAACAGCATCAGCACGAGGAGGGCGGCGATGGCGCCGAATTCCTCGGCCAGGGTGGCGAACACGAAATCGGAGTGGGCCTCGGGCAGATAGAATTTGACGACCCCCTCGCCGGGTCCACGGCCGAACAGTCCGCCCGAGGTCACCGCCGACAGCGAGGTTTCGACCTGGTAGCTCTCCTTGGTGGGGTCGAGAAAGTCGTCGATCCGGGTCTGGACGTGGGGGAAGGCGACATAGGCGGCGTAGAGGCCGAGGACGCCGAGTCCCGCGAGACCGCCGATCAGCAGCCAGGGCAGGCCGGCGACGAAGAGCTGGACGCCGAACACCGCCAGTACCAGCACGCTCATCCCGAGATCCGGCTGGATCACCAGCAGCAGGAGCATGAGCCCGGTGAGGGCCGCGGCCTGCGGCGCGCCCGCCATGCCGGGCCGCCGCGCCAGCAGCCAGGCGGAAACGACGACCAGGGCCGGTTTGACGAACTCGCTGGGCTGCAGGATCAGGCCGGCGACCGACACCCAGCGCCGCGCTCCCTTGATCTCGGTGCCGAGGAAGGGGGTGAGGGCCAGCAGCAGGCCGAAGCCGGCGAGCAGCAGGAAGGCCGCCCGCAGGACCCCGCGCGGGGCGAGGAGGGAGGTGCCGAGAAGCAGGAGGATGGCCGGCAGCAGGAAGGTCAGATGCTTGACGACGAAGCGGGTCTCTTCGTAACCGAGACGTTTCGCGATGGGGGGGCTGGAGGCGAAGACCATGACCACGCCGACGAGGGCGATCACCAGAAGTCCGCCGAGGAGCGCCCGGTCCAGGGTCCACCACCAGTTGGCCAGAAGGCCGCGGTTGGTCCGTGCGAAGGGGCTCACGCGGCACCTCCCGCGGCGGCTGAGGCGAGCTCGGCGACGAGGGCGGCGAAGGCCCGTCCGCGGGCCTCGAAATCGGTGAACTGATCGAAGGAGGCGCAGGCCGGTGCCAGGAGCACCACCGGCGCCTCGCCTTCGCTGCGGTCCGCGGCCCGGGCCGCCGCCGGAACCGCGCGGGCGAGCTCGCCGACCATCTCCGCCGGCACCCGCCCCTCGAGGAAGCGGGCGAGTTCGGGGGCCGCCTCGCCGATCAGGAAGGCGGCGCGGATGTTGCCCAGATGCGGCTCGAGGGCGCCGAACCCGCCCGGTTTCGCCCGTCCGCCGGCGATCCAGTAGATCTCGGAAAAACTCGCGAGGCTGCGGCCGGCGGCGGCGGGATTGGTGGCCTTGCTGTCGTCGATGAAGCGGATCCTGCCGAGGCGCCCCACTTCCCGCATGCGATGCGGCAGACCGGGAAAGGATGCGAGGCCTCGGGCCGCGACGGCGCCGTCCACTCCCAGGAGACGGGCGACGGCGAAGGCGGCGGCCGCGTTCTGATGGTTGTGCCGGCCGCGCAGACGGGGCAGCCCGGCGAGCTCCGCGATCCGGCGGAGACCGCCTTCGCTCCGCGCCACGAGCCAGCCGTCCGCGACGCCGACCTCGACGTCGGCCCGCGATCCGCTGACCCGGATCGGCGCGCGTCCGGCGGCCTCGAGCTCCTCGGCGAGAGCCCGCGAGACATCGTCGTCGACGGCGACGACGGCCCGGTCGCCCGGCCGCTGGCCCGCGAACAGTCGCCGTTTGGCGGCGATGTAGCCGTCGAGATCGCCGTGGCGGTCGAGATGGTCGGGCTCGAGGTTGAGCCAGACGGCGATCCGGCAGCGCAGCTCCCGCGACAGGTCGAGCTGGAAGGAGGAGAGTTCGAGGACCAGAATCGTACCCGGCGCCGGTTCGAGATCGAACACCGGCCGCCCGATGTTGCCCGCCGCCTCGGCCGGCAGACCGGCGGCCGCGAGGAGGTGGGCGATCAGCGCGGTGGTGGTGGATTTGCCGTTGGTCCCGGTGACGCCGATCAGGAAGGTTTCGGGATATGTGGCGGCGAACAGATCGACGTCGCCGCAGACCGGTACGCCCGCCCGCCGGGCGTCCTCGATCAGCGGATGGGGTGCGGGATGGGTGAGAGGCACCCCGGGACTGGCGACCAGGAGGGCGAGATCGGGAAGATCGGCGGCGGCACCCGGCCGCCCGCCGGCGGTGCAAGCGGCGTCCAGGGTCGCGGGATCGTCGTCGTAGAGAAGCGGATCGGCGCCGGCCGCCCGCAGGGCCCGGGCCACCGCCCGCCCGCTGCGGCCGAGACCGAGGACGCCCACCCGCTTTCCGCGATATGCTCCGATCCCCTTCATCGCCCTACCGCAGCTTGAGGGTGGAAAGGCCGATCAGCGCCAGGATCGAGGCGATGATCCAGAATCGGATCACGATCGTCGGCTCCTCCCAGCCCTTCTTCTCGAAATGGTGGTGCAGCGGCGCCATCCGGAAGACGCGCCGGCCGGTCAGCTTGAAGGAGGCGACCTGGACCATCACCGACACCGCCTCGAGAACGAACAGCCCGCCGATGATGGCGAGCACCAGCTCGTGCTTGGCGGCCACCGCCACCGCCCCGAGGGCACCGCCGGTGCTCAGCGATCCGGTATCGCCCATGAACACCATCGCCGGCGGCGCGTTGAACCAGAGGAAGCCCAGCGAGGCGCCGACCATGGCCCCGGCGAAGACCGCGAGCTCGCCGGTCCCGGCCACGTAGGGGATCCCGAGATAGGCGGCGAAGATGGCGTTGCCCGAGAGATAGGCGATCAGGGCGAAGCAGCCGGCGGCGATCATCACCGGAACGATGGCGAGCCCGTCCAGCCCGTCGGTCAGATTGACGGCGTTGGACGCGCCGACCATGACGAAGGCGCCGGCCAGCGGGAAGAACGCCCCGAGCGGAATGTAGAGATCCTTGAAGAAGGGGATGGCGAGGCTCGAACCCAGCGGCTCCGGCGTCAGGGTCGCGATCACCCAGGCGGCGGCGAGGGCGATGACCGACTGGGCGAGCAGCTTGACGCGGCCGGAAATCCCGTTCGAGGACCGCTTCCTGAGCTTGCTGTAATCGTCGAAGAAGCCGATCAGCCCGAAGCCCAGGGTCACCACCAGCACCACCCAGACGAAGGGATTGGTGAGATCGACCCACAGCAGGGTGGCGACGGTGAGGGCGAGGAGGATGAGCACCCCGCCCATGGTCGGGGTCCCCTTCTTGCGCAGCAGATGATCCTCCGGCCCGTCCTCGCGGATCGGCTGGCCGTGGGGCTGCTGGCTCTTGAGCCAGCGGATGATCATCGGACCGAGCAGGAAGCTCACGAACAGGGCCGTCATCACCGCTCCGCCGGTGCGGAAGGTGAGATAGCGGAAGACGTTGAAGGCGCCGACGTAGTCCGAAAGCGGAAACAGCAGATGATAGAGCATCGGCTCAGAGTCTCCCTTCCGCCGCCTCGGCGCGCAGGTTCTCGACGATGGTTCCCATGCCGCTCGCGAGCGATCCCTTGACCAGCAGCACGTCGCCCGGCCGCAGCGTCTCCCGCAGGAGGCGGCGGAGCGCCGTCGCATCCTCGGCGTGGCCGCCGCGGCAGGCGGCCGGCAGTGCCGCCTGCAGATGGGCCATCAGGGGGCCACAGGTGAACACCTTCGCCACCCCGGCCTCGGCCAGCGGGCCGGCGAGTTCGGCGTGGAGGCGCGGGGCTTCCCGGCCGAGCTCCGCCATCTCGCCGAGGGCGGCGAGCCGGCGGCCCGGCATCAGCCCGAGAAGGGCGATGGCGGCGCGCATCGAGGCCGGATTGGCGTTGTAGCTTTCGTCGAGCAGGAGGAAGCTCCCGTCGCCGATCGCGAGCCGCTCACGACGGCCGCGGCCGGTCAGGGGTTCGAGCCCGGAAAGACTGCGGGCGGCCGCCGGCGGATCACCCCCGAGGGCCTCCACCGCCGCCAGCACGGCGAGGGCGTTGGTCACCCAGTGGCGACCGGGAAGGCCGAGGGTGAACTGGAAACTGCGACCGTCGCGTATCGCCTCGACGCGGCTCCCGTCCGGGCCGCACTCCGCCGCCAGCAGCCGCCAGTCGGCGTCGGCGCCGCCGCCGAAGGTGAGAATCCGCGCAACGCCGGCGCCGATCGCCCGTTCGACGAGCAGCGGGAAATGGGGATTGTCGGCCGGCAGCACCGCGCATTCGGGAGGTTCGCCGGCCTCGAAGATCTCCGCCTTGGCCTCGGCGATCGCCCGTTCGTCCGCGAAATAGGCGAGATGAGCCCCGGCCACCCAGGTCACCAGCACGACCTGGGGACGGACGAGAGCCACCAGTTCCCGGATCTCGCCGGCGTGGTTCATGCCGATCTCGAAGATCCCGTAGGCGGCGTCGCGGGGCAGCCGGGCGAGGCTCAGGGGCACGCCCCAATGGTTGTTGTGACTGGCGGCGCTGGCGTGGGTCGGTGCCTCGGCGGCGAGAGCCCGGCGCAGGGCTTCCTTGGTGCCGGTCTTGCCGACACTGCCGGTGAGCGCGAGGATGCGGGCCCGGCTGCGTGCGCGGGCGGCGCGGGCGAGGGCTTCGAGGCCGCGCTGGGTATCGTCCACCATCACCAGGGGGCCGGCGGCGTCGCGGGCGCCGGCGACCAGGGCGGCGGCGGCGCCGCGGGCGAAGGCGTCGGCGAGAAAGGCGTGGCCGTCGTGGCGGGGCCCCCTGAGGGCGACGAAAAGATCCCCCCGGGCGAGGCTCCGGCTGTCGATGGACACGCCCCGCGCCCGCCAGCCTCCGGGCCCGCGCCCGCAGGTCGCCGCCAGCACCTCGGAAGCTTCCCATAGGGCCGTCATCCGCCGCCCCTCCCGGCCAACGACCGCAGCACCTCGGCGTCGTCGAAGGGGAACACGGCATCGCCGACGATCTGGCCGGTCTCGTGGCCCTTGCCGGCCACCAGGAGGGCGTCCTCCGCGCCCAGCATCCCCCAGCCGCGGGCGATGGCCGCGGCCCGATCGCCGATCTCCAGCGCTTCGCCCCGGATGCCGGCGAGGATTTCGGCCCGGATGGCGGCCGGGTCCTCGCCGCGGGGATTGTCGTCGGTGACGATCACCCGGTCGGCGAGTCGCCCGGCGATGCCGCCCATCTGCGGGCGCTTGCCGCGGTCGCGATCGCCGCCGCAGCCGAAAACGAGGATCAGCCGCCCCCGGAGATGAGCGCGCAGGGCCGCCAGCGCCTTCTCGAGCGCGTCGGGGGTGTGGGCGTAGTCGACGAAGGCCATCGCCCCGTCCTCGCGTCGCACGACCCGCTGCATGCGGCCGGGGACGCCGCGGAGACCGGTCAGGGCATCGGCGGCGATCTCGGCCGAGAGGCCACCGGCGACGGCCAGCCCGAGGGCGGCCAGGACGTTGTGGGCCTGGAACGGGCCGAAGAGGGGAAGGGTGGCGTTCTGGACCGCGCCCCGGCAGGCGAACGCGAGGGTGATCCCCTCGCTTCCCGCCGTCAGCTCCAGCAGCACCAGATCCTGGGCCCGGCGGCCGTAGTCGATCACCTCGATCCCCCGCCGGCGGCAGATCCGGGCGAGCTGGTCGTATTCCGGGACGTCGGCGTTGAGCACCGCCCGTCCCCCGCTCCGCAGGAGCTCGGAGAACAGCCGGGCCTTGGCGTAGAAATAGGAATCGCGATCGCCGTGATAGTCGAAATGATCGCGGCTCAGATTGGTGAAGGCGGCGGCACCGATGGTCAGCCCGTCGAGCCGGTACTGGGCGAGGCCGTGGCTCGAGGCCTCGATCACCAGCCTGGTGATGCCGGCGTCGGCGAGGGCCGCGCAGGCCTCGTGGAGGCTCACCGGATCGGGGGTGGTGAGGCTGCAGGTGACGCCGAGGCGGGCCGGCTCCACGCCGAGGGTGCCGAGGCTGGCGGCGGGCAGCCCGGCGATTTCCCAGATCTGGCGCAGGAAGCTGGCCACCGAGGTCTTGCCGTTGGTCCCGGTGACGGCGACCACCTGTTCCGGCTGGCGGTCGTAGAAACGCGAGGCCATCTGGGCGAAACGCCGGCGCGGATTGTCGTCGATCACCAGATTCACGCGATCGGCCCAGCCCTCGACGGCGGCATCCCCGAGCACCGCCACCGCCCCGCGGGCCACCGCCTCGGCGACGAACCGGCGGCCGTCGGCGCGGCTGCCGGGGAGGGCGGCGAACAGATCGCCCCGGCGCACGGTGCGGCTGTCCGCGGTCAGGCCTCCGACCTCGGTGTCCCCGGCGCCCAGGATGCGGGCGCCCTCACCAGCCAGCATCGAGAGCCGCAAGACCTTCCTCCATCTCGCCGGTCCGCCCGTTCATGGCCGGCACGATCTTGAGCCTCGCGAAAAATCGCTGCCGGGCCCCCGGATCGGAGGGGGCGACCCCGAGGAGCGGACCGATCCGATCGACGATTGTCGCCACGACCGGGGCCGCCGTCCAGCCGCCGTAGCGGAAACCGAAGGTTCCCTCGTCGCCCTCGGGATCGTCGAGAGTGACCAGGACCACGTAGCGCGGATCCTCGATCGGAAAGACCCCGACGAAGGAGGCGATCACCGCCTCGCCGTCGTAGCCGCGCCGCCCCTTGCCGGGCTTGTCGGCGGTCCCGGTCTTGCCGCCGATCAGATAGGCCGGCAGCCGGGCCTTGGTGCCGGTGCCCTTCTCGACCACCAGCCACATCAGCCAGCGCAGATCGCGTACCGTCCGTTCGGAGACGAGCCGCACCCGCGGCTCCTTCGGCGGTCCGTCCCGGCGCAGGAGGGTGGGGGCGACCCGGCGGCCGTCGGTGGAAAGGCCGGCGACGGCGGCGGCGAAATGGAGCGGTGTCACGGCGATTCCGTGCCCGAAGGAGACCGTCGCCGAAACGATGTCGATCCAGCGCCGGGGCACCAGCGGCCGACCGCGCTGCACGAGCTCGATCTCGAGCGGGCGGGTCATGCCGAGGCGCTCCAGGAACGCCTGCTGGCTCGCCGCGCCACCGGCGGCGAAGGCCATCTGCACGGTGCCGACGTTGGAGGAGAAGGCGAAGATCTCGGGCACCGTCAGCCAGCGCGCCTTGGCGTGATCGTCGCCGATGCGGTTGCGGCCGATCCGGATCGGTTCGCTGGCATTGAAACGGTCGTGCAGCCCCACCTCGCCGGATTCGAGGGCCATCGCGGCGGTGATCACCTTGAACAGGGAGCCGAGTTCGTAGACGCCCCCGGTGCAGCGGTTCTCGCGCTCGGCGGGACGTGCCCGCTCGTAGGCATTGGGGTCGAAATCGGGCAGGCTGACCAGCGACAGCAGTTCGCCGCTGCGGGCGTCGAGGACGATGGCGCAGGCGCCGATGGCCCGGAACCGCCGGTAGGCCCGGAGCAGAGTCTCGCGGACCACTTCCTGGACCCGAATATCGAGGGAGGTCACCAGCGGCTCGGGGGTCTCGCGCAGCCGCCGATCCATCGCGAGCTCGATCCCGGCCAGCCCCTGGTTGTCGACGCCGGTGAAGCCGAGGACGTGACTCGCGAGACGGCGCTGGGGATAGAGACGGCGCTGCGAGATGCGGAAGTCGAGCCCCGGCAGGCCCAGCTCCAGGACCGCCCGCTGCTCGGCCGGGGTGAGCTCCCGCTTCACCCAGGCGAAACGGCGGCCGACGGTGAAGCGGCGCTTGAGTTCGGCCGCCTCCACTCCGGCCAGACGGGCGGCGAGGAGTTCGGCCGCCGCGTCGGGGTCGGGAAGCTCGCTGGGATCGGCGGTCAGGGACAGCACCTGGACGTTGGTCGCCAGCAGGATGCCGTTGCGATCGCGGATCTCGGCCCGGGCGGGAACGCGGGCGGCGCGTGCGGCTTCGTCGCCGCTCGCCGCCGAGCGCACCGGCGTCGCGTCCGAGACCATGTCGACGAGACGGATGCCGACGCTCAGGAAGGCGAGGGCGAAGATCGCGGCCAGCAGACGGACCCGCAGCCGCCCCCCCTCGACCGCCGTCAGCGCCCGGCCGCCGCCGTCGGGATCGCCGGTCATCGTCGCTGCCGTCCCGAATCGAAGGCGAAGGTGACGACCGGCTTCGCCCGCAGCAACACCTCCCGCCCCGAGGGCAGCGGCACCGGGACCGGCCTGGCGGCGAATTCGAGCTGGTCGCGGGTGCCGATCTGGTCGAGCCGGACGATCCGGGTGGCGCTCGCCGGCTCGAGACCGAGCCGGGCGGCGAGCCGCGAGAGGCGCTCGGGCCGGGTGAGATAGGCCCAGCTCGCGTGCAGACTGCGCAGGCGCCAGCTCGTTTCGGTGATCGCCCGCTCGATCGCCGCCCGCTCCAGCTCCAGATTGCGCACCGCGTATTTGAGCTGGTAGACGGCGCCGACCGCCAGCAGCAAAAGCGCCAGGAGAACGATCGCCGGACGCGACATCATGCGGCGCACCTCCAGCCGGCCGGCTCGGTTTCGCCTTCCTCGGGGGCGAGCCTGCGGGCGACCCGCAGGCGGGCGGAGCGGGCCCGGGGGTTGCGGGCGATTTCCTCGGCTCCGGGACGGATCACGCGCCGGCCGCATGGGGCGAGCAGGGCCCGACGACGCGGCGGTTCGGGACGGTGGCGCGAGGCCCCGGCCGACCGTCCGGCGTGGCGGTCGATGAAGCGTTTGACCAGCCGATCCTCGAGGGAGTGGAAGGAGACCACCGCCAGCCGACCACCGGGAACCAGCACGCCCAGAGCCGCTTCGAGGCCCCGTTCGAGTTCCCCGAGTTCGTCGTTGACGGCGATCCGGAGGGCCTGGAAGGTCCGGGTGGCGGGATGGCGGTGGTGATGGCGCCCGCCGGTCACCCGGGCGATCAGCTCGGCCAGTTCGGTCGTTCGGGTCAGGGGGCGGTCACGGCGGCGGGCGACGATCGCCCGGGCGATGCGACGCGCCGCCGGCTCCTCCCCGTAGTCGCGGAAGATCCGCGCGAGTTCCCGTTCGTCCAGTCGGGCGAGGAGTTCGGCCGCGGTCGGCCCGCGCCGCTCCATGCGCATGTCGAGCGGCCCGTCCCTGGTGAAGGCGAAACCACGGTCCGCCGCCCCGAGCTGGAACGAGGACAGGCCGAGGTCGAACACCACCCCCTCGACCGCGGTCACGCCGATCCCGGCGAGAAGCCGGTCGAGGGCGCCGAAACTGCCGGCGAGCATGGTGAAGCGGGAGGTCGTCGCCGCCAGTTCGCGGCCGCGCGCGACCGCCTCGGGATCGCGATCGATACCGATCACCCGGCAGCCCGCGTCGAGCAGCGCCCGGCTGTAACCGCCGCCGCCGAAGGTGGCATCCACCACCAGCCGACCGGGCCGTGGCGCCAGCGCCGCGAGGGTCTCGTTCAGGAGGACGGGAACATGGGTCATGTGCCGTCCGTTCATGTTATCCACAGGGGGGTGAGACGGAGAGAGGGCGGCGCCATCGCGGGTCCCGAAATCGACGGTCGAAAGAAGCGAAAATGGTCCCGGAACGGGCGAAGACAGCGATGGAGCACAGATCCGATCTCGCCTCGACGAACGCGCATGGATCCCCAAGCCGAAACGCAAGCGTTTTCAGCACGAGCAAGTAATGGAGAAAAAAGTGACACCGCCGTTGGAAGACGTAGTCACGACGCAGGTCCGATCTCATCACCGCAACTTGACGCGTCCGCCGTGCAACAGGCCACTTCTCTTGCGGGAAACGCAGGAATTCGGTCGCCAGCGTTGCGCGTCGGATACACTGTACGAACGCCCTTCGGGTCGGTCAAGAGAGGACAATTGAGAAATCTCGTCAAAAGCCATTCAATAACCGCTTGATAAAAGGGGAAAAACCAATGTCTGGAACATTTCTGTGGATAAGCCTTGGCCTTGCCGTGGAAAGTCTTGGAAGAGGGGAGCGGTGGTTCCGGGTGGCCTGTAAGCCGGGTTCTGTACCTGCTCGCGGCAGGTGACGGCCATTCCTCTGGGACGCGCGTCGCCGCGCGCCTCGCGCGACCAACCCGGGCGGCGGGTCCGGAAACCGACCTGCATCCATGGATGCGTGCCGCCCCTATTCGGTCTTGCTCCCGGTGGGGTTTGCCGTGCCGTCCCCGTCGCCGGGGACGCGGTGCGCTCTTACCGCACCCTTTCACCCTTACCCGCAGACCGCGAAGCGGTCCCGGCGGGCGGTCTGCTCTCTGCGGCACTTTCCCTGGGGTCGCCCCCGCCGGGTGTTACCCGGCACCGTGTTTCCGTGGAGCCCGGACTTTCCTCCCCCGCATTCGCGGGAGCGGCCGTCCGGCCACCCGGAACCGCTCCGAATCTAGGGCGGCGGGATCAGGCCGACAAGGCGGCCACCGCTTCGAGCAGCCCCATGGTTTCGGAGTCCGCCACCCCGTCCACCCGCCGGGGGCGGAACCGCCGCTGGAAGGCCCGCAGCAGGGTCGCGAGCGGGGGAGCGTCGGCTCCGCGGGGATAGCCGATCCGCTGCAGCAGGGCGCGGGCGTACAGCGGATCGACGGGACGCGGTGGCGCCTCCCGGGGCCAGAGGGCGAGCCCCCGGGCCGCCAGGGCCGGCCAGGGGAACAGCTCTCCCGGATCGCTCTTGCGGTCGGGAGCCACGTCGCTGTGGCCCACCACCGCCGCCGGGCCCAGACGGTGGCGTCGCAGCAGCATATCCAGAAGCGTGCAGAGCGCCTCGATCTGGGCCCCGGGAAACGGCCGGTAGCCCCACTCGTGACCGGGATTGACGAGCTCGATCCCGATCGCGACGTCGTTGACGTCGCGATGGTGCCGCCAGGCTCCGCGACCGGCGTGCCAGGCCCGCCGATGATCCGCCACCAGCCGATGGGCGGTGCCGTCCTCCTCGATCAGATAATGACAGGAGACGCCGCTTCCCGGCGTGCACAGCCGCTCCAGGGCCGAAGCCGCATCGCGCATCCCCGTATAATGCAGGACAACGAGAGCGATCGCCGCCCCCTCGGGGCGCGGTCCGTGGTTGGGCGAGGGATGGTCGAAGATCCGCAAGAGGCTCAGAAACGGTCCAGCAGGCGCTCGTAATAGTCGAGTTCGTAGCGCGGCCGGCGGCGTTCGCCGGAGCGCCGGTAGAGCTCTTCGAGGACGCCGCGCGCGCGGCCGAGATCGTAGTCGTCCGGCAGATCGACGCCGTCGGTCTGGAAACCGCCCTCGTTGCGCATCGCCCGGCCCAGCGGATCCCGGCCGCGGCGGCCCGGCAGGCCGGGGCGTCCGGCCCCCGGCTCCCGGGCGAGCTGCTCGCGGAGCTGCTCGAGCATCGCCTGGCCGCCCTGCTGCATGAACTCGAGCGCCCGGGTCTGGGGCTGCGTCGCCCGACCGGGGGCGCCGCGGTCGAGCGCCCGGCGCGCCTCGCGCATCTGCAGTTCGGCATCGCCCAGGGCGCGCGGGATCTGCATCCCGGCCTCGCCGAGCCGGCGCATGAGCTCACCCAGCGCCCGGCGCAGCGCCTCCTGTTCCATCGCCGCCCGTCCCGAAGCCTGCGGCCGCGTCTCGCCCTCGCCTTCGCGGCCCCGGCGGCCGTCGCGGAGATCGGCCCGGCCGCCGCGAAGCTGTCGGTCGAGCTCGAAACTGCGATCGAGGAGCTGGCGCTGCAGCTCGATCATCCGCTGCAGATCGTCCAGCGCCCGTTCCCCGGGGGTCGGCTGGAGGCGCGGCATCGCCGCCTGCATGTTCTCGAGCATGTTCTGGAGTTCGCTCAGCAGTTCCCGGGCGGCGTCCCGCATGCCGCTCTTCACGAGCTCCTCGACCCGGCGCAGCATCTCCATCAGATCGTCCCGCCGCAGGAGGCGCTCGGGATCGAGCGGCCCGAGCTCGCTTTCGCGCGTGGGCTCGCGCTCCATCATCCGTTCCATCGCCCGTCGCGCGAGCTCGTCGAGATAGCGTTCGAGGGCCTGCTGCAGCTCGCGCATGAGCCGTTCGAGCTCCCGGTCCTCGGCGCCCTCGAGCAGGGCCCGCCGGAGCTCCTCCTGGAGCTCGCGCATCTGCCGTTCGGCGATCGACAGCGCGCCCTCCTCGATGAACAGCGCGATCTCCCACAGGAGATCGACCACCGAACGGCGGCCTTCGGCGCCCCGCTGGCGCTCCAGACGGGCGGCCGCGACATCGAGGGAGAGCGGCACCGAAAAGCCGAGCGCGAGCGCCTCCTCGGTCGCCGCCAGCGCCCGCAGGCGGCGGGCCACCAGGGCCCAGCGGGCGGGCCGCTCGACCAGCCGCTTGCGCTGCTCGATCACCGCCCGCGCCAGCGGATGGTCGAAGACCCGCTCGGGGAGGGTGATTTCGAGGGGACCGCTCCGGCCCGTCTGGCCGGTGGCATCGACCGCCTCCAGCCGGAGGACGACCGGCAACCCGGCCCGCGGATGGGGCGTGAGATCGAGGAAGCTGCGGCTCGCCAGATCCGCCGGCTGCTTGGCGGGACGCACCAGGACATGGCGCTCGACGGCACCGCCCGGCTCCTCGCTCGGTGCCGGCGGCTCGATGACGAGGGCGATCTCCACCAGCCCGTAATCGTCGCCGGCCTCGAAACGCAGGTCGAGCGCCCCGCGCAGCGTGGTGCGCGGGGCCTCGAGGAAGCGGATGGTGGGTGGGGTGTCGGGCAGGGCGTGCAGGGCGAGCCGTGCGAGGGGGGCGTTTTCCCCGAGCCGGACCTCCACGGTGGCATCCGCGGTGACCTCGAAGCGCGCCTCGGCGCTGCCGCCGCCGAGGAGGGTGAACGGCCGTGCGACCCCGTCGGCGATCAGCTCCGGCGGTTCCTCCGCATGCTCTCCGAGCCCGTGGACCTGGAGCTGCATGACGCTGCCGGCCGGGACTTCCACCGGCGCCGTCCAGGCCGCGGGATCGAGACGGAAGGGCGCGCGCCGGGTGTAGGCGGGTGGCGCGAACCACACCTCGAGCGCCGGAGTGCCGAGCTGCCGGGTATCGCGCGGCTGCGGCCAGACGGCCCGCAGGAGCCGGTCGCCGATCTCGCCCCGGGCCTCGACCAGCCCCACCACCAGCAGCAGCAGGAGGGCGGCCCGCAGTGCCCAGGGATCGCGCCGTGGCAGCGGCGAGCGGGGCGGTCGCGGACGGAGCCGGGCGAGGAGGGCTTCGAGACGGGCGCGGTGAAGCCTCCAAAGGCGCCGTGCCCAGGGATCTCCGGCGCCGACGGCGAGGGCGTCCATCGCCGCCCGCAACGGCTGATGGGCGACCCCGCTGTCGCGCTCGAGCCTCGCCATCGCTTCTTCGCCCGAGGGCGGGTGCCAGACGTCGCGGCTGCGGTGGAGGGTGAAGAGGAAGCCGGCGAGGAACAGCAGGAGGCCGGAGAGGTGGAGCCAGCGCGGCAGGAGGGTCCAGAGGTCGAACAGGGCGAACAGCAGGAACAGCCCGAGGATCGCGGCGCTCGGCCAGAGACCCGACCACAGCCGCTCCCAGAAGAGGGCGAGCCGCGCGGCGTGGAGCTTGGCCCGCAGCCGCGGATCGCGGAGGATCTCCTCAGTCGTCGGCATCGCCGTGGCTCCCGCTCGGGCGGTCCTGCGCATCCGGCCCGGGAAGCCAGGAAGGCACGACCTCGTCGGCGAACTGGGCGGCCGGCTCCAGCCGCGGCTTGATCACCGCCCAGCGATCGCCGTCGACCAGCACCTCGGCCGGTCGAGGCCTGGAATTATAGTTCGAAACCATGGCCGCGCCATAGGCTCCGGCGGCGCCGATCGCGATCAGCTCGCCCCGGGACAGGGGCGGTAGACGGCGATCGCGGCCGAGCACGTCGCTGCTCTCGCAGATCGGTCCGACCACGTCCATCACCAGCAGAGGCGTACCGGGAGGAGGCTCGCGGACCGGGAAGATGTCGTGCCAGGCGTCGTAGAGGGCGGGTCGCAGCAGCGTCTGCATGCCGGCGTCCACGACCAGGAATCGACCGGCCCGGGTCTCCTTGCGATAGATGACCCGGCTCACGAGGATCCCCGCCTCGCCGACCAGGGCACGCCCCGGCTCGAAGATCAGCCGGCACGCCGCCCCGCCGAGGAGATCGCGGACCAGCGCCGCGAGAGCCACCGGATCGACCGGCGTCTCCTCGCGATAGCGGATGCCGAAGCCGCCGCCGAAATCGATCCGCTCGACGGCGATTCCCCGCGCCCGGAGATCGCGCCACAGCTCGACCCCGCGGCGGTAGGCGCGGGCGAAGGGGCCGAGACCGGTGATCTGGGAGCCGATGTGCAGATGCACGCCGACCGCCGCGACCCCCGGCAGACCCGCCGCCCGCTCGTAGACCGCCGTCGCCTCCTCGAGGGGGATGCCGAACTTGTCGCCCCGCCGTCCGGTACTGATCTTGTCGTGCGTTTCGGCGGCGACGTCCGGATTGACCCGGATCGCCACCGGTGCGGTGGTTCCGGCGGCACGGGCGACGGCGGCGAGCCGCTCCAGCTCCTCCGCCGACTCGACGTTGAACTGGTAGATGCCCCGGCCGAGGCCGAGCCGCATCTCCTCGTCGGTCTTGGCGACCCCGGCGAAGACGATCCGTTCGGGCGGCATCCCGGCGGCGAGGGCACGCTCGATCTCGCCTCCCGAAACCGTGTCGGCGCCGGCACCCTCGGCCGCCAGGAGACGCAGGATGGCGAGGTTCGGGTTGGCCTTGAGGGCGTAGCAGAACAGGGCCGGAAGGTCGGCGAAGGCCGCCGCGAAAGCCCGCAGGCGCGCGCGCACGGCGTTGGCGCTGTAGACATAGACCGGAGTGCCGACCGCGGCGGCGATCTCCGCGACCGGCACCGCCTCGGCGAACAGCTCGCCGCGCCGGTAGGAAAAGCCGCTCACATCCCGCCTTTCTCTTCGCTGTCGTCGTTCCGGTTCGCGGGTGCCGCGGTTTCCGCGGGCAGGCGCAGCGGACCGCGCCGGCCGCAGCCGGCGAGCAGCAGCGACAGAGCGGACAACATCAGAAGACGCGCCCGCGCAGGCGCGCTTCGCGAATTCCTCTTTCGCCGTTCCATGATCGCAGGCTAGCACAGGCCCCGCCGGAGGAAAACGCGGCCACGGAGGGGGAGGGGAAGATGGTGCAGGATCTGCCGGAACGGACGGATGTGGTGATCATCGGCGGCGGCATTCTCGGCTGTGCCATCGCCTATCATCTCGCGAAGTTCGGCATCACCGAGGTGGTGCTCCTCGAGCGCCGCCGGCTCACCTGCGGCACCACCTGGCACGCCGCCGGCCTCGTCGGGCAGCTCCGCGCCACCCGCAACATGACCGAGCTCGCCAAATACACCGCCGAGCTGTTCGCCGGGCTGGAGGCGGAAACCGGCCAGGCCACGGGGTTCCGCCAGAACGGCTCGATCGCCCTGGCGCTGCACCGGGAACGGTTCGAGGAACTGAAACGCGGGGCCTCGATGGCCCGCGCCTTCGGCCTCGAGGTGGAGGTCGTGGGCCCCGCCGAGATCGGGGAACGCTATCCGCTGCTCGACACCGAAGGGGTGGTGGGCGGCGTGTTCCTTCCCAAGGACGGACAGACCAACCCCATCGACACCACCCTCGCGCTGGCCAAGGGGGCGCGCATGCGCGGGGTGCGCATCCTGGAGGAGACGCCGGTCGAGCGGATCCTCGTCGAACGGGGGCGGGCGGTCGGTGTCCGCACCCCGCGGGGTGACCTGCGGGCGGGCACGGTGGTGCTCGCCGCCGGCATGTGGTCCTGGTGGCTGGCCCGGGATGTCGGTGTCCGTCTGCCGCTTCACGCCGCCGAACATTTCTACGTGGTCACCGAGGTCATCGAGGGGCTGCCGCGCGATCTCCCGGTGCTGCGGGTGCCGGACGAATGCGCCTATTACAAGGAAGACGCGGGCAAGATGCTGATCGGCTTCTTCGAGCCCGAAGCGAAGCCCTGGGGCATGGAAGGCATCGCTCCCGACCACGCCTTCGAAACCCTGCCCGAGGATCTGGAGCAGATCGCGCCGCTGCTCGAAAAGGCGGTGGCGCGCCTGCCGATCCTGGAGACGGCGGGCATTCACACCTTCTTCAACGGCCCCGAAAGCTTCACCCCCGACGATCGCTATCTGCTCGGCGAGGTGGCCGAACTGCGCGATCTCTTCGTCGCCTGCGGCATGAACTCCATCGGCATCCAGTCCTCCGCCGGGGCCGGCAGGGTACTGGCGGAATGGATCCGCGACCGGCGCGCGCCCGTCGATCTGGTCGATGTCGACGTGCTCCGCATGCAGCCCTTCCAGGCCGGCCGCCGCTACCTGTACGATCGGACCCGCGAGACCCTGGGGCTGCTCTACGCCATGCACTGGCCCCACCGCCAGTACGCGACCGCCCGCGGCGCCCGCCGTTCCCCCTTCCACGAGCGGCTGGCGGCCGCCGGCGCGGTGATGGGGGAGATGGCCGGCTGGGAGCGCCCCGACTGGTTCGCCTTGCCGGGCATGGAGCCGGTCTACCGCTACACTTGGGGAAAGCCGGACTGGTTCCCCGCCTGTGCCGCGGAATGCCAAACCGTGCGCGACCGGGTGGCGCTGTTCGATCAGAGCAGCTTCGCCAAGTTCCTGGTCCAGGGTCCGGACGCCCGCCGGCTGCTCGACCGCATCTGCGCCAACGCGGTGGACGTGCCGCCGGGGCGCATCGTCTACACGCCCTGGCTCAACGAGGCCGGCGGCATCGAGGCCGATCTCACCGTCACCCGCCTCGAAGAAGACCGTTATCTGATCGTCACCTCGGCCGCGTCCCAGACCCGCGACCGGGTCTGGCTGGAGCGGCACCTTCCCGAGGATGCCCGGATCACGGTCACCGACGTCACCTCCGGTCTGCCCATGCTCGGGTTGATGGGGCCGAACGCCCGGGCCCTGCTCGAGCGGCTCACCGGCGAGGAGTTGTCGAATGCGGGCTTTCCCTTCGCCACCTCCCGCATCCTCGAGATCGGCTACGCCCAGGTGCGGGCGAGCCGCATCACCTATGTCGGCGAGCTGGGCTACGAGCTCTACATTCCGGCCGAATTCGCCCTCCACGTCTTCGAGCGGATTCTCGAGGCGGGCGAAGCGTTCGGCCTCGGCTTCGCCGGCATGCAGGCCATGAATTCCTGTCGCACCGAGAAGGGGTACCGGCACTGGGGGCACGATATCGGCCCCGAGGACACCCCGCTCGAGGCCGGGCTCGGCTTCACCCTCGCCTGGGACAAGCCGGGCGGCTTCATCGGCCGCGAGGCGCTGCTCGAACGGCGCGCCGAACGGCCACCCGGCAAGCGCCTGGTGCAGATCCGGCTCGAGGATCCCGAGCGCCTCCTTTTTCACGAGGAGCCGATTCTGGAAAACGGGCGGATCGTCGGTTCGGTGACCTCGGGCGCCTTCGGCTTCCGCGTCGGGGCGAGTCTCGGCATGGGTTACGTGCGTCACCCCGAGGGGGTCACCGCCGACTGGCTGGCGAACGGGAACTTCGCGGTCGAGATCGCCGGGGAACCGGTCCCCGCCACCCTCCAGCTCCGCCCCTTCTACGATCCGCGCGGCGAACGGGTGCGCGCCTAGAACCCGGTCCGTTTCAGTCCCTGCGGCGCCAGGACTCGATCCACAGGGTGGTCGGGGCCTGGTGGCCGGTGGGCGTCACCCCTTCGAGCCATTTCGGCCAGATGTGCGGATTGGCCCGGAAATAGAGCGGCAGCACCGGCAGATCGGTGGCGTAGAGGCGCTGCAGCCGGGACCAGAGCTCGCGCCGGCGCTCGCGGTCGAGTTCCACCTCGATGGCGTCGATCAGCGCGTCCATCTCGGGATTGCGGTAGCCGGTGTAATTCTGCCCGGACCAGCCGTTGGCCTCGGTCGGGATCTCCTCGGAATGGAGGGTCGAGCGGGGCGGGTTTTCGGGCGAGCTGATCCAGGCGAACATCGCCATGCCGGTGAATTTGCGCTTGGCCACCGTCTCGCCGAAGAAGACCCGCGCCGGTTCGTTGCGGATCGTGATCTCGACCCCGGCCCGGCGCCACATGCCCTGCAGCACCTGCTGGACGAGCTCCCGGGTCCGGTTGCCGGCGGTGGTCATCAGCTCGAGGCTCAGCCGCCGTCCCTCGCCGTCCACCAGAATGCCGTCGGGACCGGGACGGAAACCCGCTTCGGCGAACAGTTGCGCCGCCCGCTCGGGGTCGTAGCGGTAGCGCGGCACATCCGGATCGTGGACCCGGTCCAGGGGATGGACGTTGGTATCGGCCACCGGCTGCCGGCCGGCGAAGAGCTGCTCCACCAGCATCCGGCGGTCGATCGCATGGAGCAGGGCCTGGCGCACCCGGCGGTCGGCCAGCAGCGGATTGTCCAGCATCAGCTCGATGTGCTCGTAGACGAGACCGGGCTGGTAGCGGACGGTGAACCGATCGCCGTTGCGGCGCTCGAAGGCCAGCGCCTGATCGAGGCTCATCCCCAGACCGCCGTCGATCATGTCGATCTCGCCGGACAGAAGATTGGCCTCGAGGGCGGCGGTGTTCTCGATCGCCCGGACGACGATGCGGTCGAACCAGGGTTCCTCGCCGTACCAGACGGGGTTGCGCTCCAGCACGATGTGGCTGCCGGAGACCAGCTCGGTGATCCGGTAGGGACCGAAATAGAGCCCCGGGTTGGTGGGGTCGGTGTCGTAGAGGGTGCGGTTGCGGTAGGTCGCCGGATCGGCCTCGAACACCGGCCGTTCGAGATGGGCCGGAAGCAGGCGGAAATCGTTGATCGTGTTGTATTGGAAGGTCAGCTTCTCGTCGTAGATGGTGAAGGTCTTCTCGTCGATCACCTCGATCTCGTAGATGCGCCGGTACATCTCGGCATTGCCGACTCCGCTCTGCGGATGGCGTCCCACCTCCCAGGTGAACAGCACGTCCTCGGTGCTCACCGGGGTGCCGTCGCCCCAGGTGGCCTCCGGCCGGATGGTGTAGGTGAGGGCGACGCCGCGCCCGCCTTCGGGGTTGGTCACTTCCCGGGCGCGGCCGTTCTCGAAGGTCGGCAGTTCGGTGCAGAGGAAGCAGCGGGGATTCCAGTCGGCGTCGTATTCGGTCAGCGGCCGGCGGACCATGGCCAGCACGTAGCTCTTGGCGGCCATCGAATCGATGTTCGGATGGAGGGTCGCCGGATACTGGGTGATGCCGATCGTCAGGGTCCGCGGATCGGCGGCCGCCTCGGCCGCTTTCCCTGCCGGCAACAGGAGTGAAAGGGCCAGCATCCACCAGCGCAGCATCGCGTCCTCTCCCACGGGCAACTCGGGATGTACGGACACCATAATCCGGTGGATGCCCGCCGCAACGACGATGACAAACCCCCCGCTCTGGCGTAAGCCGGTCGCCGGTGAACATGCAGGACGGGCGGACGGGACATGCCGTTGCACAAGAGCACCAAGATCGTGGCGACGCTCGGTCCGGCCAGCTCGCGCGAGGAGGTGATCGCGGCCATGGCCGAAGGCGGGGCCGACGTGTTCCGGCTCAACTTCAGTCACGGCGGTCACCAGGAGCAGCGGGAACGCTACCGCGCGGTGCGGGCGATCGAGGAACAGCTCGGCCGGCCGCTCGGGGTGCTGATGGATCTGCAGGGGCCGAAGCTCAGGATCGGCGGTTTCGAGGCCGGCAAGGTCCGGCTGGAACCCGGCCAGAGCTTCCGCCTCGATCTCGATCCGACCCCGGGTGACGAGCGGCGGGTCTGCCTGCCCCATCCCGAGATTTTCGCCGCCGTCGGGCCGGGTCGCGAGCTGCTCCTGGACGACGGCCGCCTCCGGCTCGAGATCCAGGAGAGCGGCGAGGACTACGCCCTCACCCGGGTCGAGATCGGCGGCGTGCTGTCCAACAACAAGGGGGTCAACGTCCCGGGGGTGACCCTGCCGATCCCGGCGCTGACCGAGAAGGACACGCGCGATCTCGCCCTCGCCCTCGATCTCGGCACCGACTGGGTGGCCCTCTCCTTCGTGCAGCGGCCCGACGACGTGGCCGAGGCGCGCAAGCTGATCTCCGGGCGGGCGGCGGTGATGGCCAAGATCGAGAAGCCGGCGGCGATCGAGCATCTCGACGAGATCGTCGATCTCGCCGACGGGATCATGATCGCCCGAGGCGATCTCGGGGTGGAGATGCCGCCCGAGGACGTGCCCGGCCTGCAGAAGCGGATCATCCGTCGCTGCCGCGCCGCCGGCAAGCCGGTGGTGGTGGCGACCCAGATGCTGGAAAGCATGATCGAATCGCCGGCGCCGACCCGGGCCGAGGCCTCGGATGTGGCGACCGCCGTCTACGACGGGGCCGATGCGGTGATGCTCTCGGCGGAAAGCGCGGTCGGCGCCTATCCGGTGGAGTCGGTGCGGATGATGGCACGCATCATCCGCCGGGTGGAGAGCGACGAGCTCTACAGATCCTATCTCGAGGCCTATCGGGCGGAGGTCGAGGCGACCGCGGCGGACGCCATCACTCTCGCCGCCTGGCAGGTGGCGGAGACCATGAACGCGGCGGCGATCGTCACCTACACCACCTCCGGCGCCACCGCCCTGCGGGCGTCCCGCGAACGGCCGACGCGGCCGATCCTGGGGCTCATGACCCGCCGGACGACGGGTCGCAAGCTGACCATCGCCTGGGGGGTGCATCCGGTCGTCGCCGGCGATGCGGTGGACATCGACGACATGGTGGAGAAGGCCCGCCGCTGCGCCCGGGAGGTGGGCATGGCCCCACCCGGTTCGGCCATCGTCGTCACCGCCGGGATGCCCTTCGGCACTCCCGGCGCCACCAACCTCCTGCGCCTCGCCTGGGTCACCTGAAGCGGGCCGGCCGGACGGCGCTCAGACGTCGAGCAGCTCCCGGGCGAAGGCGGCGTTCTCCTGGATGAAGGCGAGACGCAGTTCGGGCCGTCGCCCCATCAGATGCTCCACCAGCTCGGCCGTGGACCGGCCCTCGAGATCGTCGATCGTCACCCGCAGGAGCTGCCGGCCGGCGGGATTCATGGTGGTCTCCCTGAGCTGGCGCGGGTTCATCTCGCCGAGACCCTTGAAGCGGCTGATCTCGACCCGTCTGCGGCCCTTGAAGCGGGTGGCGAGCAGCATCTCCCGTTCCGCCTCGTCACGGGCGTAGGCCACCTCGCCGCCGGCCGACAGACGGTAGAGGGGCGGCTGGGCGAGGTAGAGATGGCCGTGTTCGACGAGCGGCCGCATCTCGGCGAAGAAGAAGGTCATCAGCAGGGCCGCGATATGGGCGCCATCGACATCGGCGTCGGTCATGACGACGATCTTCTCGTAACGCAGATCGGCGAGCCGGAAGTGGCGGCCGGTGCCGCAGCCGAGGGCGGTGATCAGATCGTGCAGCTCGCGGTTGCCGCGCAGCTTTTCCGCGCTGGCGCTGACCACGTTGAGGATCTTGCCGCGCAGGGGCAGCACCGCCTGGGTCTCCCGGTCGCGGGCCTGCTTGGCGGAGCCGCCGGCGGAATCGCCCTCGACGATGAAGAGCTCGGTGCCGCGACGGTCGGCCCGGCTGCAATCGGCGAGCTTGCCGGGCAGGCGCAGCCGCCGGGTCGCGGCCTTGCGGGCGACATCGCGCTTCTGGCGGCGGGCCAGCCGTTCCTCGGCCCGGGCGAGGGCGTGTTCCAGCAGTTCCTGTCCGGCCGCCGGATGCTCGCCGAGCCAGAGCTCGAACCGGTCGCGGACCGCGGCCTCGACCAGCCGCGCCACTTCCGGCGAGACCAGCCGTTCCTTGGTCTGGCCCTGGAACTGCGGTTGCCGCACGAACACCGAAAGAAGCACGCAGGCTCCACCCAGCAGATCGTCGGCGGAGAGATTCGCTGCCCTGCGGTTGCCGAGACGTTCGGCATGCGCGCGCAGGCCCTTGACGAGGGCGGCGCGGAAGCCGGCCTCGTGGGTGCCGCCCAGAGGGGTCGGTACGGTGTTGCAGTAGTAGCCGGCGTAGGCCTCCTCGTCCCTTGGCCAGGCCACCGCCCATTCGACGCGGCCGATCGTCTCGGGGGCACCGCCGTTGCCGCCGAGCGGGGCTTCGCCGGTGAAGGGGGTGTCGGTGACCACCGGGCGGTCGGCCAGCATGGTCCGGAGGAAATCGGCCAGTCCTTCGGGAAAATGCAGCCGCGCTTCGGCTGGCGGCGGGTTCTTGCCGGTGAGGAGTTCGGGAGCACAGCTCCAGCGGATCTCGATACCGCGGAACAGATAGGCCTTGCTGCGCGCCATCCGGTAGAGGAGCTCGGGCCGGAACCGGGCTTCGGCACCGAAGATCTCGGGATCGGGGACGAAGGTGACGGTGGTGCCGCGCCGGTTGGCGACGGCGCCGATCTCCTCGAGTCCGGTCACCGGCGCGCCGCGGCGATAGCGCTGGCGGTAAAGGCGCCGACCGCGGGCCACCTCGACCATCAGCTCCTCGGCCAGGGCGTTGACCACCGAGACGCCGACGCCGTGCAGACCGCCGGCGGTGCGGTAGGCCCGGGAGCCGAACTTGCCGCCGGAATGGAGGGTGGTCATGATCACTTCGAGGGCGCTGCGGTCCGGATATTTGGGATGCGGCTCGACGGGGATGCCGCGGCCGTTGTCGCGCACCGTCACCCGGTTGCCGGCGGCGAGCTCGATCTCGATGCGGCCGGCGTGGCCCGCCACCGCCTCGTCCATGGCGTTGTCGAGCAGCTCGGCCACCAGATGGTGCATGGCCCGTTCGTCGGTGCCGCCGATGAACATGCCGGGCCGTCGGCGCACCGGCTCCAGCCCTTCCAGGATCTCGATGTCGTCGGCGGTGTAGCTTTCCTCGGTGGCGGTGGACGCGAGCGCGAGCAGGTCGGTCATCGATTCCATTCGTTTTTCGGGGTGCGGCCCGGGACCTTGACCCGAAGGTGTGGTCCCGGCATGGGTCTTCTACCCCCGCTCGCGGGGACCTGGCAAATCCGGCGGTCGCGGGAGCATGAAGGAGAGACCCTCACGGGAACCGGCGGTGCGGACCCTGGCGATGCCCGCCGACACCAATCCCTCGGGCGACATCTTCGGCGGCTGGCTGCTGGCGCAGATGGACATCGCCGCCGGCACGGTGGCCTATCAGCGGGCCCGGGGGCGGGTGGCGACGGTGGCGGTGGACGCCATGACCTTCCACGAGCCGGTCTATGTCGGTGATGTGGTGAGCTGCTACGCCGAGGTGGTGCGGATCGGCCGCAGCTCCATCACCCTCCAGGTCGAGGTCTGGGCGAGGCGGGGACGTACCGGATCGGACATCAGGGTCACCGAAGGGCGTTTCACCTGCGTGGCGCTGGACGAGAACGGCCGTCCGCGTCCGGTTCCCCCCGAGTAGCGGCGGGCTCAGCCCTGGCGGGCGGCGCAGCCGACACAGACCGGCGTGGCGGGATCGAGATCGAGCCGGGCGCTGGCGATCGCTTCGCCGCAGACGGCGCAATGGCCGAACTCGCCTTCCTCCATGCGGGCGAGGGCGCTTTCGATACGGGCGATCTCGCGCTGACGGCGGTGTTCGCCTTCTCTGGCGATGGCCTGACGTTCGAGGGCGTCGGCCCGTGACAGCCGACCCTGGCGCCCGGGATCCAGCTCCACCGGCCGGAGATCGTCGCTGTTGCTCGCGACCAGGGCGCGGAGTTCGGCGAGCCGGGCCCGCAAACGCCGGCGGTAACGTTCGAGCTCTTCGGATCCGCTCATCCGTCGTCTCCGTAGCGCAGGACCTGCACCTTCTCGAGGGTGACGAGGCCGCTTCCCATCATCGGTTCCAGGGCGTCGAGAAAGGCCCGGATCCGGTCCTCGCCGTCGACGATCTCGACGACGATCGGCAGGTCCTCGGAAAGCCGCAGGATCTTCGCCGTGTGCAGGCGGCTGGAGCGGCCGAAGCCCATCGGCCCGCGCAGGACGGTGGCGCCGGCGAGGTGCATCTCCCGTGCGGCGAGGACGATGCGTTCGTAGAGCGGGCGCCCTTCGAAACGGTCGCTCTCGCCGAGGAAGATGCGCAGCAGAAGGGCATCCCGAGGGATCCGCATGTCAGCCTCCGGGCAGGCGGTTCCAGTGGAGACCGGCCAGATGGCCGAGCCAGACACCGAGCAGGCAGGCCGCCACCGAAGCGAGGACGTTGGCCCCCGCCCCCGGCCAGTCGCCGTCCTGGAGAAGGGTCAGGGTCTGCAGACTGAAGGAGGAGAAGGTGGTGAAGCCACCGAAAAGCCCGATCATGGTGAACTGGCGGATCGCCGGATCGACGAGCCACCGTCCGTCGGGTGCGGTGAGTGTCGCGAACAGCCCGATGCCGAAGGAACCCAGGACGTTCACGGTCAGGGTGCCGAAGGGGAAGGTCTCGCCGATCCAGCCGGCCACCAGGCCGGAGACGGCATAGCGGGCGATTCCGCCGAGGGCGCTGCCGAGTCCCACCCAGAGGTAGATGTCCATGACGGTCCTTCCGTTGACCGGGTCTAGCTTGCACGTCGCCGGGCCGCGGGCAAGCGGGCACCGGCCGCCGCGGCGAGGCGCCGCTGCCGCGCGGGCGCGATCAACCGGACGTTGCAGGTGATTCGGAACGATACAAGTGATCTACGAAAAAAAAGCCGCGGCCTGGGCCGCGGCAGTGGTAGGGAGGAAACGCCTCAAGTCGGGTGTCACAGGGGAAATCCCATGAACACGGTACTCTTGTGCATCATTTCGTCGATCGACGCAATAAAAAACTTGCGTGCTGATTGAAATTACGCAAGTGATTTAGATGAATATTCGAGAAAGTTTCTCTAAAATTTTATACGCATGCACATGATGAAGCCGATACGGACTCACGCTGGGTGGCGAGCCCGAGGTTGGGTACGGACTGCGCATCCGCGCATGCAGCGACCGGCTCGGCCGCGTCGGCCACCGCGCTCCTCGCTCCGGGCGGATCCCGTGGATCCCACCCTCTCCGTCCGGTTTCGGGCGATGCGGGCTCCGCTGGCCTCGATCGCAGCGGGCTCGGCCGGTACGCGGATCCGGATCTCCGGCCCCGTCGCCATGTGCGGTCGCGGAGTTGTGGGGGGCGGGAGACCTTCGCCGTGGTTTCCCGCCTGGCCTCGAGGCCCTTGATTTCATTCGATTCCGTTGGAGCGGGAGACGGGATTCGAACCCGCGACCCCGACCTTGGCAAGGTCGTGCTCTACCCCTGAGCTACTCCCGCGCGGGCCCCGCCGGGCGGGCCGGCCGGACGCCGCCCGTATCTAGGCGATCCCCAGGGGGTTGGCAAGAGCGTCGGCTGGCCCCCGGTCGGTCACCGCGAGGCTTGTAACGGCGCTCCGGACTGGCCATCTTAGCGGACGACAGGACAGAGCGGCCGGCCCTTCACCGGCCGCTTCCACTTGGTCGAGGAATGCCGCGCGATGCAGATACTCGGTGGTGCCGCCGCCAAGCCGTCCGAAGGCGACGAGATCGTCAAGGACGGCGATCTCGAGAGCTTCACCCGCGACGTCATCTACGCCTCCCAGCAGGTGCCGGTGCTGGTCGATTTCTGGGCCCCCTGGTGCGGTCCCTGCAAGCAGCTCGCTCCGGTGCTGGAAAAGGTGGTGCGCGCCGCCAAGGGCAAGGTGCGGCTGGTCAAGATCAACATCGACGAGAACCCGGAGATCGCCCAGCAGCTCCGCATCCAGTCGGTGCCCACGGTCTACGCCTTCGTCGGCGGCCAGCCGGTCACCGGTTTCGCCGGGGCCCAGCCGGAAAGCCAGGTCCGGGCGCTCGTCGAACGGCTGATCGGTGGACCGCTCGCGGCCGATGTCGAGGCCGAACTCGCCGCCGGCAAGGCGGCCCTCGGGCGGGGCGAGGCGGAGACCGCGGCCTCGCATTTCGGCCGGGTGCTGGAAGTGGAGCCGGAAAATCCCGAGGCCCTGGGCGGGATCGCCCGGGCGCTCCTGAGCCTGGGCGAGCGGGAGGAAGCCCGCCGCCTGCTCGAGGAGGTCCCGAAGGCGATCGCCGATCACGCCGCCATCGCCGGGGCCAGGGCCGCCCTGCAGCTCGCCGAGGAGGCGGGCGAACTGCCCGATCCGGCCGAGCTCGAGGCGCGGATCGCCGCCGATCCCGACGATTTCGAGGCCCGCTACCGGCTCGCCACCGGCCTGTTCCTGCGCGGCCGGTACGAGGCGGCGATGGAACATCTCCTGCACATCGTCCGCAAGGACCGGAGCTGGCGGGACGATCTCGCCCGCCGGCAGCTCCTGAAGTTCTTCGATGCCCTGGGCCCCTCCCATCCGGCGACCCTCAAGGGGCGGCGCATGCTGTCGACGGTGCTGTTCGCCTGATGTCGGTCGCCGGCGAGACCCTGCCCGATCATTTTCCGGTCTTTCCGCTGCGCGGCGCCCTGCTGCTGCCAGGCGGCAACCTGCCGCTCCGGATCTTCGAGCCGCGCTATCTCGTCATGGTGCGCGATGCGATGCGCACCGCGGAGGTGATCGGCATGGTTCAGCCGCGGCCCCACGAGGAACGGGAGGAGATGCCGGAACTCTACCGCACCGGTTGCCTCGGGCGGATCACCCGGCTCGAGGAGCAGGAGGACGGACGCTACGCCATCACCCTCACCGGCATGTGCCGCTTCGATGTCCTCGAAGAGCTGCCGACGACCACCCCCTACCGCCAGGTGCGGGCCGATTTCGCCCGCTGGCGGCACGATCTCGCCCCCGCCGAACCCCTCGACGGGGTGCGGGCACGCCTGATGCCGCGCCTCCGCACCTATCTCGAGACCCTCGGGATCGAGGCCCGCTGGTCGGGGCTGGAGGCCGCTCCGCTGCCGGCGCTGATCACGACCCTGGCCATGGTGCTGCCGTTCGCGCCCGACGAAAAGCAGGCCTTCCTCGAGGCCCGGGGGCTCGCGGATCAGGCCGAGCTGCTGATCACCCTCCTGGAGATGGCGCTCGCCGGGCAGCCCGGGGACGGGCCGCCGCACTGAGCATCGAGACGGGGATCGCCGCGATGACCGAGACCGGAAACGAGCCGCCCATCGACCCGCGCCTTCTGGAGCTCCTGGTCTGTCCGCTGACCAAGGGGCCGCTGCGCTACGACCGGCTGCGCAACGAGCTCGTGAGCGACCAGGCCGGACTCGCCTATCCGATCCGCGACGGCATCCCCGTGATGCTCGTGGACGAGGCCCGCCGGCTGCGCGAGGACGAGGCGATTCCGCCGGAGCTGCGGGCGGAGAGGGACGAGGATGACCGCTGACCGCTACACCCCCTGGCCGAAGGAGATCCGTGTCTATCGCGGCGAGCGGCGGATCGAGATCGATTTCGACGACGGCGCCAGCTTCAGCCTGCCGGCCGAGCTGCTGCGGGTCGAAAGCCCCTCGGCCGAAGTCCAGGGCCACAGTGCCGCACAGAAGGTGACGGTGCCGGGCAAGCGGCAGGTGGGCATCCTCTCCCTGGAGCCGGTCGGCAACTACGCCGTTCGCATCCTCTTCGACGACGGCCACGACACCGGTATCTATTCCTGGTCCTATCTCTACGAGCTCGGCCGCGACCAGGCCGAGATCTGGGCCGCCTATCTGCGGGCGCTCGAGGAGAAGGGGCTCTCCCGCGACGCCTGAGCGCCCTCCGTCGCCCCGCCCGCCACCGGGATCACCGGTTCGCCGATCCTCCCCAGCACCCCCAGCATGTGCGAGCGGAACTCGCGTCGGTAGACGACGAGAACCACCCAGGCGCTGGCCAGGATCAGGAGATGAGGGTGGACGAACCAGCCGAGGGCGGCGAGACCGAAATAATAGGCCCGCATGCCGCGGTTGAAGTGGTCGCCGGCCCGGGTCGCCACTTCCGCGGCCCGATCGGCGAAGGCTCCCGCCCCCGGCACCTCCGGTCGCGGCGCCGCCCCGAGGACGACGGCGAGATAGTTGAACTGCCGCAGCGCCCAGGTGAACTTGAAGAAGGCGTAAACGAAGACCAGCACCAGGAGCAGCACCTTGAGATCCCAGACCACCGGCGCCACCGGCTGGGCGAAGGGAATGTGACGGATCACCTGCATGGCCTTCTCGCCGGCGCCGAGGATCGCCACCAGCCCGCCGACGATGAGCACCGCCCCGGAGGCGAAGAAGGAGATGTTCTGCACCAGCAGACGGACGATGGCGATGTCGACGATGCGGTTGTCGCGCGCCAGCATCCGGTGCATCCAGGCGAGGCGGTACTCGTGGACCCGGGCGGCCAGCGTGTTGCGCCGCGCCCGCCGGCGGTCGGCGTACTGGGCGTAGCCGATCCAGCAGAGAAAGAACCAGAGGGGTGCCACCAGATTGGCGGGGCCCAGTTCGGTGAGGAATTCGGTCGGATCGAGAGGCATCGCCGGTCACCTTTCGCGGAGCCGCGGGTGGCTCCGCCCGTCGCTTCCACGCCGGTATGCCGGCTGCGGCGGCCCGGCGGCAAGTCCGCGCCCGACCGTATCGCGCAGTACTTGACGAGAAGGATTTTTTGTCGTCTTTGGGTTGTGGGAGCGGTCGGAGGAGGACGCTTCCCGGCAGTCTCGAAACCGCATTCGATCGCAGGCACTTACCCACAAGCTGTTGGTAAGGTTGGGGATCGTTCGCCGTGCGCCACGCCTCTGTGGACAGCATTGTGGACGGTCGGGGGAAAGCCGTGGCTTGCCGGCGTCGCGGCGGCGGGGGATATTGCGGCAAAAGGTCTTGCATCGCTTGAGGAGCCGTGGCGCGATGTGAGATGCAGGCGGCGAGGCCGCGAGATGCATGCGATCGACAGTCTGGGAGGGTGCCATGGAGGTCGAGGTCTATCCGGTGCGGTCCGAATGGGCCGAGAAGGCCTGGATCGACGCGCGCAAGTACGAGGAGATGTACCGGCGCTCGGTCGAGGATCCCGAGGGCTTCTGGGCGGAGATGGCCGGCATCGTCGACTGGTACGAAAAGCCCAGCAGGATCAAGGACACTTCCTTCGAGGGCGAGGTCTCGATCCGCTGGTTCGCCGACGGCGTCCTCAACGTCTGCCACAACTGTGTCGATCGCCATCTGGAGACGCGCGGCGACCGGACGGCGATCATCTGGGAGGGCGACAATCCGGGTGAGGATCGCCGGATCACCTACCGCGAGCTGCACCGGGAGGTCTGCAAGCTCGCCAACGTTCTCAAGGGCATGGGGATCGGCAAGGGCGATCGGGTCACCATCTACATGCCGATGATCCCGGAGGTCACCTACGCGATGCTCGCCTGCGCCCGCATCGGCGCGATCCATTCGGTGGTGTTCGGGGGCTTCTCCGCCGACAGCCTCGCCGACCGCATCAACGACTGCGGGGCGAAGCTCGTCATCACCACCGACGAGGGGGTGCGCGGCGGGCGCCGCATTCCTCTCAAGGCCAACACCGACAGGGCGCTCGAGAAATGCGATCCCGGGGTGAAGACGCTGGTGTTCCGCTACACCGGCGCCGAGGTCGCCTGGCGGGAGGGGCGCGATTTCGACGCCGGGCGGCTGATGGCCGAGGCCTCCGAGGACTGCCCGCCGGAGCGGATGAATGCCGAGGACCCGCTGTTCATCCTCTACACCTCGGGATCGACCGGCAAGCCCAAGGGGGTGCTGCACACCACCGGCGGCTATCTGGTCTATGTGAGCCTCACCCACAAATACGTCTTCGACTACCACGACGGCGACATCTACTGGTGCACCGCCGATGTCGGCTGGGTGACGGGCCACAGCTACATCGTCTACGGGCCGCTCGCCAACGGCGCCACCACCCTGGTGTTCGAGGGGGTGCCCAACTACCCGACCTTCTCCCGTTTCTGGGAGGTGGTGGACAAGCACGGGGTCAACATCTTCTACACCGCACCCACCGCGATCCGGGCCCTGATGCGCGAGGGCGACGAATGGGTGAGGAAGACCTCGCGCCGGAGCCTCAAGTTGCTCGGCACGGTCGGCGAGCCGATCAATCCCGAAGCCTGGCGCTGGTACTACAAGGTGGTCGGCGAGGAGCGCTGCCCCATCGTCGACACCTGGTGGCAGACCGAGACCGGCGGCATCCTGATCACCCCGTTGCCGGGCGCCATCGACCTCAAGCCGGGTTCGGCGACGAAGCCCTTCTTCGGGGTCCGTCCGGCGATCGTCGACAACGAGGGGCGGATCCTCGAGGGCGCCTGCGAGGGCAATCTGGTGATGCTCGATTCCTGGCCCGGCCAGATGCGGACCGTGTTCGGCGACCACCAGCGCTTCGTGCAGACCTACTTCAGCACCTTCGCGGGCATGTATTTCACCGGCGACGGCGCGCGGCGGGACGCCGACGGCTATTACTGGATCACCGGCCGGGTGGACGATGTCATCAACGTCTCCGGTCACCGCCTGGGCACCGCCGAGGTGGAAAGCGCCCTGGTCGCCCATCCGGCGGTGGCGGAGGCGGCGGTGGTCGGCTTTCCCCACGAGATCAAGGGACAGGGCATCTACTGCTACGTGATCCTGGTCGAGGGCGTGGAAGCGAGCGAGGATCTGCGGAAGGAGCTCGTCCAGCAGGTCAGGAAGGAGATCGGCCCGATCGCCACCCCCGACATCATCCAGTTCGCGCCCGGTCTGCCCAAGACCCGTTCCGGCAAGATCATGCGGCGGATCCTGCGCAAGATCGCCGCCGACGAGTACCGGCAACTCGGCGACACCAGCACCCTCGCCGATCCGGCGGTGGTCGATCAGCTCGTCGAGGAGCATCTGCGCCTCAAGGGCACGGCCTGAACCGTACCTCCACGGCCGGGGCCGGGAAGGGCGGCGCCGGTCCCCCTGCCATCCCGGCCGTGGGCACCGTCCCCTCGCCACGACCACGACACGGAAACCTCCACGATGGACGACCTCTTCGCCCGCAACCGGGCCTGGGCCGAACGGATGCGGGCCCGCGATCCCGAGTTCTTTTCCCGGCTCGCCCGGCAGCAGGCGCCGCGGCTGTTGTGGATCGGCTGCGCCGACAGCCGGGTGCCCGCCAACCAGCTACTCGATCTCGATCCGGGGACCGTGTTCGTCCACCGCAACATCGCCAATCTCGTCGTCCACACGGACATCAACATGCTCTCGGTGCTGCAGTTCGCGGTCGAGGCCCTGCAGGTCGAGCATGTGGTGGTCTGCGGCCACTACGGCTGCGGTGGGGTGCGGGCGGCGATGGCCGACCGCCAGCTCGGGCTGATCGACAACTGGCTGCGCCACATCAAGGACGTCTACGATCAGCACGGCGCCGAGCTCGCCGAGATCGCCGATCCCGGGCGCCGCGAGGACCGTCTCGTGGAGCTCAACGTGCTGCACCAGACGCTGCACGTCGCCCGCAGCACGGTGGTGCAGAACGCCTGGGCGCGGGGACGGCGGCTGGAGGTCCACGGCTGGGTCTATTCCATTGCCGACGGCTTGTTGCGGGATCTCGGCTACCGGGTCCGGCGCCCCGAAGAGATCGGTGCCGTCTACCGCATGGTGGGCGAGGGGATCACCTGAGCGCGGCCCGTCGCAGCGGCGCGAGGGCGTGGTCCTCGATGCGGATCCGCCAGGCCAGCAGCAGCAGATTGAGAGCGCCGAAGAACAGCGCCGCCCCCTCGGCGCCGTAGGCCAGCGGCAGCAGCGGGATCTCGAGGGCGACGATGGCGTAGTTGGGATGGCGCAACCAGCGATAGAGGCCGCGCCGGACCGGACGCGCGCCGGGCAGCACCAGAATGCGGGTGGTCCAGAACGGTCCCAGGCTCAGGATCACCCACAGGCGCAGCGGCTGCAGCGCCAGATAGGCGAGCAGCAGCACCGGATCCCCGGCCCGGTCCCAGGGCACCAGCAGGAGCAGGCTCGCGAGCCAGGTCCCGTGCAGGAGGACGAACAGCGGATAGTGGCCGGCGCCGTGTTCGATCGCCCCGCGGTCCCGCAGCCGGCGTGCGTTCCGGGCCGCGTACCACAGCTCGAGCAGGCGCTGGAGGAGGATCGCCGGGACCACCCAGAGGATGCTCACCGGAGCTGCTCCAGAACCGCGAAGCCGGCGGTGAAGCCGGGACCGAGGGCCAGCGCCAGCGCCCGCCGCCACGGTCGGATCCCGATCAGGCGCTGCAGGACGAGCAGCACCGAGACGGCCGAGACGTTGCCCGCGTCCCGCAGCACGGCGGCGGCGAGGGCGCGATCCTCGGGCGGCAAGGCGAACGCCGCGTCGAGGGCTTCCAACACCTTGGCGCCGCCGGGGTGGACGGCGAAGGCGTCGATCTCCTCGAAGGCGAGCCCGTGCCGGGCGAGGAAATCCGAAGCCGCCGGGCGAACGGCACGGCGGGCGATCTCCGGAATGGTCGGAGAGAAGAGGACGCCGAGCCCGTCGTCCTCGATGCGCCAGCCCATGACGTCGAGACTGTCCGGCAGGCGGTGCTCGCCGCTCGCGATGACCGCCGGCCCGCCGGCCTCGGTCGACAGCAGCGCCGCCACGGCCGCATCCCCGAACAGGGCGCAGGCGACGAGATTGGCCTTGCTGACGTCCGCATGCCGCAGGGCGAGACTGCAGAGCTCGGTGACCAGCAGCAGCACGCGACTTCCGGGACGGGCCCGGGCGAGGGTCGCGGCGCGGCCGAGCCCGAGGATGCCGCCGGCGCAGCCGAGCCCGAACAGCGGCGTCCGTTCGACGTCCGGGCGAAGGCCCAACCCTTCGGCGAGCCGGGCATCGAGGCTGGGGGTGGCGATCCCGGTGGAGGTGACGCAGACGACGGCGTCGACGGCCGCCGGCTCGAGGGCGAGACGACCCAGCAGACGTCGGGTGGCGTCGGCCAGCAGGCGTTCGGCGTGGTGCAGGAAGAGGCGGTTGCGCTCGGCGAAGCCGGCTCCCACCAGATACCAGTCGAGGGGCATGCAGCAGTGCCGGCTGGCGATGCCGGCGTGATCGTAGACGGCGAGGAGCCGCTCGAGGCCGGGCAGGCGGCCGGCGAACAGCCGGGCCGCCGCCTCCCGGGCCGCCGCCTGGTCGAGGCGATGTTCGGGAAAGGCCGCCTCGATGCCGGCGAGGCGCGCCGGCGCGGCGGCGCCCACCGGCCTCCTCCCCGCTCTCAGACGCCTTCCAGACGCTCGGCCAGGATCGCGCCCCGGGAGGCCATGAAGTAGAGGCCGCAATGATGGGCGAGGGGGCGCGGATGGGCGGCGGTGGCCGGAAGCCCGAGCTCGGCCGCGCTCTCGCGCGGCAGATCGTAGGTGGCCGTGGCCGGCTCGTAGACGACGATGTCCCGAAGGCTCGGCATCAGGCCGTGGTTGCGGGCCGAGAGCAGGGTGAGGACGAGATCCATGACGCAGATGTCGGTGCAGATGCCGACCGTGACCAGACCGACGAGGCGCTCGCGGTTGACCCAGTCCACCAGGCGATTGACGAAGGCCCCGTGGGTGCCGCGGACCACCGCCGGTTCGATGGCCCCGACGAAGCCGTTGATGCAATCCTTGCGGATCAGCACGACGTCGGGATGCTCCTCGAGCCAGGCGAGGGCCGGGACCAGGTTCTCCTCGCCCGTGCCGCGGATGCAGTGCGGCGGATAGGGCGGTTCGGGGCGGTCCGGCTCGTGGGTGTCGAGGAAGGCGAGCACCGCCCGCCGCCGCTCGAGGAACGCCCGCGCCAGCCGGTCGGTCTCCTCCACCATGGCCTGGATGCGGGCATCGGGCGCCGGCGGGGCGAGATTGCCGGCGCCCGGCGTACAGAACCCGTTGACTTCGTCGACGATCACCAGACCGGCGCCCTCGGCGGGCAGCTCGTAGCTGGCGAGGGCGACGGGCATTTCCTCGCGCAGATCGTTCAGCAGACGTTCCCTCTCGTGCATGGCCATTCCTCCACCGCGGTCCCGAGGACCCGTGCAACCCCGGAAACTGCGCCCGAAGCGGTCGGCGATCAAGAGCGCCCCTCCGGTTGACAGGTTCCGCCCGACGGCGCTTTGTCGGCGGCGCAGGAGCGGGAGACGGGACGATGAAGGTCGGAATCGCCGGCTGCGCCGGACGGATGGGGCGCGCAAATCTGCGTGAGGTGCTGGAAACACCCGGGATCGAGCTCGCGGGCGGCGTCGAGCGGCCCGGTCACGAGGCGATCGGGCGCGATCTCGGCGAACTCGCCGGCGGTGACCCGATGGGCCTCCGGGTCGAGGAGGATTTCGCGGCTCTCGCCGGGCGATCGGCGGTGATCATCGAGTTCTCCTCGCCCGAGGCGACCATCGAACATGCCCGGATCTGCGCCGCGAAGGGATGTGCGCATGTGATCGGCACCACCGGGCTGACGCCGGCGCAGGAGCGGGAGCTCGCCGATCTCGCCCGGCGGATCCCGGTGCTCCGGGCGCCCAACATGAGCCAGGGCGTCAATCTTCTGCTGGTTCTGGTGGAGCAGGTGGCGCGGGCGCTCGATGCCGGGTTCGACATCGAGGTGCTGGAAATGCACCATCGCCACAAGGTGGACGCACCTTCGGGCACCGCCCTGGCCCTCGGCCGGGCCGCCGCCCGGGGGCGCGGCATCGCCTTCGAGGAGCAGCGGATCGAAACCCGCTGGGGGCAGACCGGGCCGCGGCCGGAGGGGGCCATCGGCTTCGCCGTCCTGCGCGGCGGCGACGTGGTCGGCGATCATACCGTGGTCTTCGCCGGCAGCGGCGAGCGGATCGAGCTCACCCATCGGGCCGGCGACCGGCGCATCTATGCGCGTGGCGCCGTTCGTGCCGCCCGCTGGCTGGCCGGCCGCCCGCCCGGCCTCTACGGGATGGCCGAGGTGCTCGGCTTCGGGACCGGCGGCGGTGACGATCAGTAGGTGACGAGGGTCGGGAGACGACGGGCTTCCGCCACCCAGGCGGCCACCTCCTCCGGTGTCGGGGCGCGGCGGGCGAGGCGTTCGCGGGTGTTGAGGGCCTTGAGGCGGGCGTGCAGCAGCGCAGGATCCTCCTCGGCCAGGGTCTGGATGTCGCGCACCCCGAGATCCTCCAGCATCATCCCGAACACCGCCCCGATGCCCTTGATGCGGGCGAGATCGGCGCGCTGGACGAGCTCCTGCAGGAGCTCGGAATCGATGCCGGTGTCGGCGGCCAGGCGGCGGCGCAGATCGGCCCGACCGGCGGCGCGCAGGAGCTGCTCGCAGTTGGTGATGCGGCGGTGCTTGAGCACCACCCGCACGCGGCTGGGCACGCCTCGCAGCTTGCTCAGGGGCAGGCTGACCTGTCGTATCTCCGCCCGCGAATGTCGATCGCGAGGACTGCCGAGGTTGCTCATCTTCTCACACGTCGGTGAAATATAACAATTCTTCTTCCGGTATCCGAGCATCGACAAGAGATTGTCCTCCCGCAACCGCGATCATCGTTAACGTCGGTAAATGTTGATCGCGCATCACAATATTCATACCCGGGTATTGTCACGATCTTCACGCACATAACCCGGTATGTTGTCGAGAAAGGCACCGGAGCTCCCGCGATGGCTCCGGTTCGAGGAGATTGGCAACCGGCGGGCGATCCGTCTGTGGTTCAGGACACGCTCGCGGTACCGGTCCTGCCGCTGATTTCAGGCCGCGCCGCAGGGCGCCGGGAGTTCGCGGTGCCGCCGCAGGGCCTGGCGCAGGGCACGGGCGAGATCGAGCCGTTCTTCCGGGGTCAGGAAGGAGCCGATGCGCAGGCGCCGGCCGTGCGAGGCGAGGGTCACCAGGCTTCCGGGGCCCGGCGGGTCGTCCATTTCGATCCGGACCCAGTAGGGCTCGAAACGCCAGCAGCGGGTGCGGCCGTCGGGCTCGATCCTGCAGACGTGGAGCCCTTCGGCGTCGAGGCGCACCAGTTCACGACGGGCGGCCGCTCGGCGGGCCACCCGGAAGGCGATGTAGACCAGCGCCAGATCGAGGCCGAAGAAAGCGCCCACCGGCCAGGCTCCCATCAGCGCGAAGGGCACCGCCGCACACAAGGACGCCGCGGCCAGGACCGACATGAACAGCCAGAACCCGGTCCGGCTCAGGGGCGGATTGGGATACAGCACCGCTTGGAAGGACGGTGCGTCGCGTTCGGCACCTGCCATCGCTCCGTGTCGGTTTTTCGTGGCCCGGCTTGTCACCGTGAATGCTACACGGCTATGAGGGCGCCTGCCAAGTGGGAGGGGCGGGATGGCAGGCCCGAAGGGTCCCCGTCCGGCGGCCGGCAGCCGCCTGACGGAGGAGGAGATCGCACGCTTCTTCGAGGCTCTGGCGGCGGCCGATCCGGAGCCGCGCACCGAACTCGCCTACCGGGATCCGTTCACGCTCCTGGTCGCCGTCGTACTCTCCGCCCAGGCCACCGACGTCGGGGTCAACAGGGCGACCGCCGAGCTTTTCGCCCATGCCCGTACTCCCGAGGACTTCGTCCGCCTCGGTGAGGAGGGGGTCCGGCGCTACATCCGCTCCCTCGGCCTCTACCGCAGCAAGGCGAAGAACCTGGTGGCGCTGTCGCGGATCCTGCTCGAGCGTCACGGGGGTCGCGTGCCGGGGGAGCGGGAGGCCCTGGAAAGCCTGCCCGGCGTGGGCCGCAAGACCGCCAACGTGGTGCTCAACGAGGCCTTCGGCGAACCCACCATCGCCGTCGATACCCATGTCTTCCGGGTCTGCAACCGCACCGGCCTCGCCCCCGGCGAGACCCCGCGGGAGGTCGAGGCGAAGCTCGATCGGCTGGTCCCCGAACGCTTTCGCCGCGGCGCCCATCACTGGCTGATCCTGCTAGGGCGCTACATCTGCAAGGCGCGCAGGCCGGAATGCTGGCGTTGTCCGGTGCGCGAGATCTGCCGCCATCCGGACAAGCAGCTCAATCCGGATCGAACCGCCCGAGCACGCCCGCGGAGGTCAACAGCGCGCCGGTGAGACGGCGCTCGTTCCCGAGCATCCGGAAGGAAAGAAGCGCCTGGGCCTCGGCCAGGACCTCCGCCCGTCGTCCGGGATCGGAGGCGATGTCGGTCCGCCAGTCGGGATCCCGCTCGAGATCGTAGCACAGCGCCGGCAGGGCCGCGAAATGCACATAGGCCCGGCGCCGGCTCAGCCGCACCATCAGGCAGCAGGCCTCGGGCGACAGCTCCAGGTACCGCTCGAAGCGGCCGTTCCGGAGATCGCGGAAATCGTGCTCGTAGACCGCGGCATCGCGCCAGCCCGTCGGCCGCCGGCCGCGCAGCAACGGAACCAGGGAACGGCCGTCGCACTGCAGCGGCACCGCGAGACCGAGCCATTCGAGCATGGTCGGCATCAGATCGACATGTTCGGTGAAGGCCCCGATGCGCACCCCGCGCACCGCCTCGGGAGAGGGATCGCGGATGATCAGGGGCACGTGGAAGGCCTGGGGGAAGAACCCGCGCTTGTCGAGCATCCAGTGATCGCCCAGCATGTCGCCATGGTCCGAGGCGAAGACGACGAGGGTGCGGTCCATCTCGCCGCGGGCTGTGAGGCGGGCGAAGATCCTCCCCAGATGATGGTCGAGCTCGGCGATCAGGCCGTAATAGGCCGCCCGCATGCGGGCGACGGTGGCGGCATCGAGATCGCGCGGCTGGCCGAGATGGCGGGCCGTCCAGCCCCCGTAGCCGAGTTCCAGATGCAGGCGCAACCAGGGATGCACGGCCGCCTCCTCGGCGAGGGTGGGGGCGCGCACCGGCGGCGGCACCTCGCTCGGCGAGACCGCGGCGTGCCAGGGTGCGGCGGCGATGTAGGGGGGGTGCGGCTTGATGTAGGAGAGATGGGCGAACCAGCCGCCCCTCTTCCGGTCGTCGAGCCATTCCAGGAAGCGGTCGGTGAGAAAGGCCGTCTCGCTGTCCTCGGCCCGGAAGGGGGCCGGTGTGCCGAAAGGGCGTTCGTACAGGTCCTCGAGGGCGAGCTCGCCATGGCCGCGGCGCCGCAGATGTTCGAGCCAGGGGGCCAGATCCTCGCCCATGAGCAGCTCGGCGCGGAAGCCGGGGGCGATCCCTTCGTAGGTCCGCAGCCTCGGATCCCCGGGGGCGAGCCCGCGGGGATCGGCGCTGACGTCGGTATGGCCGAACAGTACCGGATCCCAGCCGGCGCGGCGCGCGATCTCCGCCACCGTCCTGTGGCGGGCATCGAGCGGGGTGCCGTTGCTCACCGAGCGGTGGTTGAACATGTAGAGGCCGGTGTAGAGGGAGGCCCGGCTCGGGCCGCAAGGGGTGGCCTGGCCGTAGTGACGGAGGAACAGCGCCCCGTCGTTCGCCAGCCGGTCGAGATTGGGCGTCTTCACGCAGGGATGGCCGACCGCCGACAGGCAATCGCCGCGCCACTGGTCGACGGTGATGAAGAGCAGGTTGGTCATGCCGGCGCCGTTCCCGGGTGCGGCGCGGCTGTAGGGGGGATGGGGTGGGGACGCAACAGGGTTGTGTGCCAAGTACTAGGATGATATACCTATCCCCCGTCGATCCAGTCGCGGGAGACCGATCCGTGCTCTTCATCACCAACCGTCGTCTCGAGGAGGGACCCAGATCGCGCCCGGGCCGTCGGGTGCACTTCGATCTGTCCGATTCGGAACCCTCTCCCTCGCTGTTCTTCTGCGAAAGGCGCGGCGTCGAGAACTATGTGGAACTGACCGCAGTTCCCTTCTTCAATCGTCTGCGCGGTGGCGGGCGGCCCCAGATCCTGTTCTATCTGCACGGCTTCAACAGTCAGCCGGAAAAGGATATCTTTCCGATCGCCGCCCGTCTGCAGGCGCTGCTCGACCGGCTTTCCGACCGCGCCGTCGAGGTGGTGCCGCTGATCTGGCCCTGCGACGACGATTTCGGTCTCCTCAAGGACTACTGGGACGACCAGGACGCGGCGGAGATGAGCGGCTTCGCCTTCGGCCGGGCGATCGGCAAGTTCCTCGACTGGCGCGACTCCCGCACCGGCGAGGCACCGTGTCTCAAGCATGTCAATCTGCTGGCCCATTCGATGGGCAACCGGGTGCTGCGTTTCGCCCTCGCCAAATGGGCCCGCGATCGCGGGGCGGCACCGGCACTTTTCCGCAATCTCTTCCTGGTGGCCGCCGACATCGCCAACGAGAGCCTGGAGCCGGGCGAGCCCGGCCACCCCATCACCCGGGCGGCGCGCAACGTCCTCGTCTACCACGCCGACGACGATTTCGCCCTGCGCACCAGCAAGATCGCCAACCTGCGCCGCAAGGTGGTGACCCGCCGCCTCGGCCACACCGGCCCCGAAAACCTCGAGCGGACGCCGCGCAACGTGGTGGCCGTCGATTGCGATGCGGTCAACAACCGCTACGACCGGCTCGGCCACACCTACTTCCTCGACGACGGACGGGGGCGGCCCGGCCGGGTTCTCGCACATATCGCCGCGACCATCGTGTCCGGGCGTCCCGCCGGCCTGCGGCCCGGCGAAAGGAGCTTGCGCCTGGAGGAGGAGGCGGCGGTGGCGGCCGCCGCCTGAGCGGGAAAGGAGCGGGCCGAACACGGGATCCTTGATCCGGACACGCCTCCCGCGTTAGCAAGGGAGCCAACCATTCCACCAAGGGAGGCCAGGATGTTCCGCCAACTCCGATTCCGTGCGCTGGTGATGGCGGCCGGCTTCGCCGCCACCTTCGGCACCATCGCGGGCAGCGGGGCCGTGACGATCACCCTCTCCTGCGGCGCCGTCGGTCTCGAACTCGAAATCTGCAAGGAGGGGGCCGAAGCCTGGGCGCAGAAGACCGGCAACCGGGTCGAGGTGATCTCGACTCCCAACTCGGCCACCGAGCGGCTGGCGCTCTACCAGCAGATCCTGGCCGCCAACTCCGCCGATATCGACGTCTTCCAGATCGATGTGATCTGGCCCGGTATCCTCGCCGGCCATTTCATCGACCTCTCGAAATACATTCCGCGGGAGGAAATCGATCGGCATTTCGAGGCGATCGTCGAGAACAACACCGTCGACGGCCGCTTCATCGCCATGCCCTGGTTCACCGACGCCGGGATCCTCTACTACCGCAAGGACCTGCTCGAGAAATACGACCGCCCCGTCCCGGGGACCTGGCAGGAGCTGGAGGCGACGGCGCGCCACATCCAGGCCGCCGAGCGCGAGGCCGGCAACGAGAAGATGTGGGGCTTCGTCTACCAGGCCAAGGCCTACGAGGGTCTCACCGTCGATGCTCTCGAATGGATCGACAGCTGGCGCGGCGGCACCATCGTCGAACCCGACGGCACCATCTCCATCGACAATCCCCGCGCCGCCGCCGCCCTCACCTGGGCGGCCGGCACCGTCGGCACCATCGCCCCTCCGGGGGTGCTGAACTACGCCGAAGAGGAAAGCCGCGGCGTCTTCCAGTCCGGCAACGCCGTGTTCATGCGCAACTGGCCTTACGCCTGGGCGCTGTCCCAGGCCGAGGACAGCCCGATCCGCGGCAAGGTCGGGGTGGTGGCGCTGCCGAAGGGAGGACCGGACGGCAAGCCCACCGGCGGACTCGGTGGCTGGCAGCTCGCGGTCTCCGAGTACAGCGAGAACCCCGAGGTGGCGGCCGATCTGGTCCGCTATCTGACCTCCTACGAGGAGCAGAAGCGGCGCGCCATCAAGGGATCCTACAATCCCACCATCGAGGCCCTCTACCGCGACGAGGAAGTGCTGGCGGCGGTGCCCTTCTTCGGCTCGCTGTTCGACACCTTCGTCAACGCCGTGGCCCGCCCCTCGCGGGTCACCGGGGCCAAGTACAATCAGGTCAGCGCCGAGTTCTTCAACGCCGTACACGCGGTGCTGAGCGGCGAGACCGACGCCAAGACCGCGGTCGCGGCCCTCGCCCGCAAGCTCGAACGCCTCTCCCGCGGCGGCCGCTGGTAGGTCGAGGCCCGGGGGAGCCCGTACGGAAGAGGACGGGCTCCCCCGCGGACCCACGGGCGGACGATGGCGACAGCCTTCGAGGCCGGCACGAACGAACCCGGGCCGCCATCGAGGCGGCGGTCGGCCCTGTCCCGGCAGCGGGTACGGGCCGCCTGGCTGTTCCTCGCGCCGATGCTGGTGGTGCTGGGGTTGGTCGCCGGCTGGCCGCTCCTGCGGACCCTCTGGTTCGCGCTGACGGACGCCAGTCTCGCCGATCTCGACCGCTACGAGTTCGTCGGTCCCCTCAACTTCCTGTACCTGTCCACCGATCCCGACTGGTGGCGGGCGGTCCGCAACACCCTGGTCTTCACCTTCGTGTCGGTATCGCTGGAGACGGTTCTCGGGATGATGATCGCCCTCGCGCTGCACACCCGCTTCCGGGGACGCGGGCTGCTGCGGGCGGCGGTTCTCATCCCCTGGGCGATCCCCACCGTGGTCTCGGCCAAGATGTGGGCCTGGATGTTCAACGACGTATTCGGCATCGTCAACGAACTGCTGCTGACGGTCGGGGCGATCGCCGCCCCGATCGCCTGGACCGCCTCGCCGGACACGGCGATGGCGGCGATCATCATCGTCGATGTGTGGAAGACCACCCCCTTCATGGCGCTGCTGCTGCTCGCCGGGCTGCAGATGATCCCCGAGGAGATCTACGAGGCCGCCCGCATCGACGGGGTCAATCCGGTCGAGGTCTTCTTCCGGGTGACCCTGCCCCTGATCCGGCCGGCGCTGGTGGTCGCCATCGTCTTCCGGACCCTGGACGCGATGCGGATCTTCGATCTCGTCTACGTGATGACCGGCAACAACCGGACCACCATGTCGATGTCCATCTACGCCCGCCAGCAGCTCGTCGACTTCCAGGACGTGGGCTACGGCTCGGCCGCCGCCGCCATGCTGTTCGCCATCATCGCGGTGATGACCGTGATCTATCTGATGGCGATCCGTTTCGGTCGCGAGGCCTAGGGCGGTGGGTGCCTGGCTCTGGCTGTTCCTCGCGGGGCTGGTCGCGGCCCTCCTCGCCGGCTGGGGACGGGCGCCCTGGCGCTGGCGTCGGCGCATCGGCCGGATCGGTTTCGCCTGTCTCCTGCTGCTGCTGATCCTCTACACGGTGTTCCCCTTCTACTGGGCGGTGGTCTCCTCGCTGCGGACCGGCTCGGCCCTGTTCTCGACCGAGCTCTGGCCGCGCGATCCCGCCTGGGACAACTATGTCGCCATTTTCCGCGAGCAGCCCTTCGCCACCAACATCCTGAATTCGGTTCTGGTGGCGGTGGCCACGGTGGCGGTCTCCCTCCTTCTCGCGGTGGCCGCGGCCTACGCCCTCGGGCGGGTCTCCTTCCGCGGCCGGCTGCCGCTGCTGTTCACCGTGCTTTCGGTTTCCATGTTCCCGCAGATCGCGGTGCTTTCCGGCATGTTCGAGCTGGTCCGCGCCTTCGGGCTCTACAACCGGCTTGGCTCCCTCGTCCTCTCCTATCTCGTCTTCACCCTGCCCTTTTCGGTCTGGGTGCTGACCAGCTTCATGCGCGAGCTGCCCAAGGAGCTCGAGGAGGCGGCGATCGTCGACGGGGCCCGGCCGGTGACCCTGGTGCTGCGCATCTTCCTGCCGCTGCTGGCCCCGGCCATGGTCACCACCGGCCTGCTCGCCTTCATCGCCGCCTGGAACGAGTTCCTGTTCGCCCTGACCTTCACCCTGTCGGCCGAGCAGCGCACGGTGCCGGTGGCCATCGCGCTGATTTCCGGGGCCAGCGCCTACGAGCTGCCCTGGGGCAACATCATGGCCGCTTCGGTGGTGGTGACCCTGCCGCTCATCCTGCTGGTGCTCGTTTTCCAGCGCCGCATCGTCGCCGGGCTCACCGCCGGTGCGGTGAAGGGCTGAAGGCATGCGGGCCACGAGGCCGCTTCCCCGGGACCGGCGGCTGCCGCCGCGGCGCGATCTCTGGTGGCGGGGGGCGGTGCTCTACCAGATCTGGCCGCGAAGCTTCGCCGATGGCGACGGCGACGGGATCGGCGATCTCGCGGGCCTCACCGAACGGCTCGGGCACATCGCCCGCCTCGGCGCCGATGCGGTGTGGATCTCGCCCTTCTACGCCAGCCCGATGAAGGACTGGGGCTACGATATCACCGATCACTGCGCGGTCGATCCGAGCTTCGGCAGCCTCGCCGATTTCGACCGGCTGCTGGCCCGCGCGCATGCGCTCGGCCTCAGGGTGCTGGTCGATTTCGTGCCCTCGCACACTTCCGACCGGCATCCCTGGTTCCTCGAATCCCGTGAGGACCGCACCAATCCCCGGGCGGACTGGTATGTCTGGGCCGATCCCCGGCCCGACGGCACCCCGCCCAACAACTGGCTGTCCGTGTTCGGTGGCCCCGCCTGGCAGTGGGAGCCGCGCCGTCGCCAGTACTATCTGCACAACTTCCTGAAGGAACAGCCCGATTTGAACCTGCACCGGCCGGAAGTCCGCGAGGCGTTGCTGGCCGTCGCCCGCTTCTGGCTGGAGCGCGGGGTCGACGGATTTCGCCTGGATGCCATCGAGTTCGCTTTCCACGATCCGCGGCTGCGCAGCAATCCACCCCGCCGCGCGCCGCCGGTCCCGGGTGGAGCCGCACCGGGCTCGCCCTGGGCCATGCAGGAACACCGCTTCGACAAGGGTCGGGCCGAGCTCAACGCCCTTTTCCTCCAACCCCTCTGGCGTCTGACCGAGGCATACGGTGGCCGGGTGCTGCTGGGCGAGGTCACCGGGGATCGGGCCCGGGCCCGCATCGCCCGCCATACCAATGGCGGCGGTCTGGACATGGCCTACGGCTTCGATCTCCTGAGCGGCACCATCACCGCCTCCCGCATTCGCGAGGCGGTGGACGCGATGGGCGCCCGGATCGGTCGGGGCTGGATGTGCTGGGCCTTTTCCAATCACGATGTGCGGCGGGCGCCGAGCCGTCTCCGGCATCCCGATCCGCCGGATGCGGCCCGTCTCCTGCTGCCGGTGCTGCTCTGCTGCCTGCCGGGCTCGCCCTGCCTCTATCAGGGGGACGAGCTCGGTCTGGAAGAAGCCGAGCTTTCCTTCGAGGATCTCCGGGATCCCTTCGGGATCGCCTTCTGGCCGCGCTTTGCCGGACGCGACGGCTGTCGCACGCCGATGCCTTGGCGGGCGGATGCGGCGCAGGGCGGCTTTTCGACGGCCCGGCCCTGGATCCCGTTTTACGCGCCGCATCGCCGCCGGGCGGTCGATCGCCAGTACGCGGATCCGAACTCGGTCTACGAGCGGCTGCGCATTTTTCTGGCGTTTCGCCGCGGTGAGCCGGCTCTGCGCCTGGGCGACATCCGTTTTCTGGAGGTCCCGGAGCCGCTCCTCGCCTTCGAGCGAAGCCGGCGGGGCCGACGGCTCCTCTGCGTCTTCGATCTCGGCGGCGAAGGAGGGAGGGTGCGGATGGGCGGCGCGGCGGAGCCGCGCTTTTTCTCCGGCGCAGCGGTGCACGGGACCGGGATCGATCTCGCCCCCTGGGGCTTCGCGGTCGTTCTGCTCGACGGGGAGGGGTGAGAGGTGGCGGAAGTCCGGCTCGAGAAGGTGTGGAAGGCGTTCGGCGGCAACATGGTGATCCGGGGCGTCGATCTCACCGTCGATCCCGGCGCGTTCGTGGTCTTCGTCGGCCCTTCGGGATGCGGCAAGTCGACCCTGCTGCGGCTGATCGCCGGGCTCGAGGAGGTGAGCCGCGGCAATGTGTGGATCGGCGGTCGCGATGTCACCGAGCTGCCGCCCTACGAGCGCGGCATCGCCATGGTCTTCCAGTCCTATGCGCTGTATCCGCACATGACGGTCTACGACAACATGGCCTTCGGCCTGCGTCTGGCCAGGGAAGGCCGCGCCGCGGTCGACGCCCGGGTCCGCGAGGCCGCCCGCATCCTGCAGATCGAACCGTTGCTCGAGCGCAAGCCGCGGCAGCTTTCGGGCGGCCAGCGCCAGCGGGTGGCGATCGGCCGGGCCATTACCCGCAACCCCGAAGTGTTCCTGTTCGACGAGCCGCTCTCCAATCTCGATGCCGCGCTCCGGGTGCAGATGCGGATCGAGATCGCCCGGCTGCATCGCCAGCTCGGCGCCACCATGATCTACGTCACCCACGATCAGGTGGAGGCGATGACGCTGGCCGACCGCATCGCCGTGCTCGATGCCGGCGTCCTCCGCCAGTTCGCGGCGCCGCTCGAACTCTACCATCATCCGGCCGACCGCTTCGTCGCCACCTTCATCGGCTCGCCGCGGATGAACCTTCTGCCCTGTCGGGCGGTGGGCGAGGCGGAGGGCGGGGTGATGGTGGAGATCGCGGAGGGGACGGTTCTGGCGACCCCCACCCGCGCCGAAGAGAGCGCGGAGATCCTCGAGATCGGCCTGCGTCCCGAACATCTTCTATGCGGCGGCGGAGGCGACGCCGGGATCGCGGGCGAAATCCTCGCCGTGGAACGGCTGGGCGGCGAGAGCTTCGTCCATCTCTCCCTGGTCGGTGATCGCACGCTCGTCGCCAAGGCACCCGGCGGCATCGAGGCCCGGCCGGGCACCGTGATGCGGATCGGCATCCCGGCCGGTGCCGCCTATCTGTTCGACCGGGACGGTCGCTGCCTGCCGCGGCCCGCCTTCGACTGAGGCGCTCGCCACCGACCCTGCCGTGCGGCGACGGAGCGTGCTAGAAGCGGCCGCAGACGAGGGGGAGACGAGTGATGACTGTGGATACGGGGCCGGTTCTGGCGTGGATCGAAGCGCATTTCGACGACAGCGTGAAACGTCTCGAAGAATTCCTGCGCATCCCCAGCGTCGGCGCCGATCCCGCCCATGACGCCGACACCCGGCGCGCCGCCGAATGGCTCACGGGCGAGCTCCGCGGGATCGGAATCGAGGCCGCGCTCCACGAGACGCCGGGCCATCCCATGGTGGTCGGGCGCTCGGAGGAGGGGCGGGGGCCGCGCATTCTCTATTACGGCCATTACGACGTGCAGCCGCCCGATCCCCTGGAGCTCTGGGAATCGCCGCCCTTCGAGCCGGTGGTGGTCGAAGGCCCCCACGGTCCGCGCATCATCGCCCGCGGTGCGGTGGACGACAAGGGCCAGCTCCTGACCATCCTCGAGGCGCTGCGCGCCTGGAAGGCGGTGCACGGCGCCCTGCCGGTGCCGGTCACGCTCCTCGTGGAGGGGGAGGAGGAGAGCTCCAGCCCCAACCTCGATCCGTTCCTGGAACGCCATCGGCAAGCGCTCGCCGCCGATGTGGTGGTGGTCTCCGACACCCTGATGCCGGCCATCGACCAGCCGGCCATCACCACCCAGCTCCGCGGCCTGCTCTACGCCGAGGTGACGGTGGGCGGGCCCGCCCGGGACCTCCATTCGGGCATGTTCGGCGGGGCGGTGGTCAACCCCGTCCATGTGCTCGCACGGTTGATCGCCGGGCTGCACGACGCCCATGGCCGGGTGACGGTGGCGGGTTTCTACGATCGGGTGCTGCCGCTTTCTCCCGAACAGCGCCGTTCCTGGCAGGAGCTCGGCCTCGATGAACGGGCGATCCTCGCCGCCGCCGGCGTCGAACGTTCGGTGGGCGAGGAAGGCTGGTCGGTGATCGAGCGGATCTGGGCCCGGCCCTGTCTCGACGTCAACGGCATCCGGGGCGGCTACACCGGCGAGGGGGCGAAGACGGTGATCCCCGCCGAGGCCCATGCCAAGTTGAGCTGCCGCCTGGTCCCCGAACAGCGCCCCGAGGAGATTTTCGCCGCCCTCGAACGGCATTTCCGAGCCCGGCTGCCCGAGGGCTGTCGCCTTTCGATCCGTGAACTCGGCCGCGGCGATCCGGTGCGGGTGCCGACGGATTCTCCCCATCTCGGGGCCGCCCGCCGGGCCCTCGGCGAAGTGTTCGGCCGCGAACCGGCGCTCATCGGCTGCGGCGGTTCGATCCCGGTGGTGGCCTCCTTCGAGCGGATTCTCGGCCTCGACACCATCCTCGTGGGTTTCGGCCTCGACGACGACCGCATGCACGGCCCCAACGAGAAGTTCGAGCTCGCCTGCCTTCGCAACGGCATCAAATCCCACGCCCTGCTGCTGGCGCGGATGGCGGAACTGGCCGCCGGCTGATGGTGGGTTCGCTCAGACGTTGAACCGGAACAGGCAGACGTCGCCGTCGCGGATCACGTAATCGCGGCCTTCCAGACGCATGCGGCCGCGCTCCTTGGCCCCCTGCTCACCGCCGCAGGCGACGTAGTCCTCGAAAGGGATCACCTCGACGCAGATGAAGCCGCGCTGGAAATCGCTGTGGATGACTCCGGCCGCTTCGGGTGCGGTGGCGCCGCGCCGCACCGTCCAGGCCCGGGTTTCCTTGGGGCCGGCGGTGAAGAAGGTGATGAGATCCAGGAGCGCGTAGCCCTCGCGGATGAGGCGGTTCAGCCCCGGCTCCTCGAGGCCGAGTTCGCGCAGGTATTCGGCCCGCTCCTCGGCGCCCAGCTCGGCCAGCTCGGCTTCGATGCCGGCGGCCAGGACCACGCAGCCCGCTCCCTCCCGCGCGGCCATCTCCGCCACCTTGCGGCTCAGGGCGTTGCCGCCGGCGGCCGAGGCCTCCTCGACGTTGCAGACGTAGAGCACGGGCTTCGCGGTCAGCAGATGGAAGCCGGCCAGAAGCTCGTGTTCCCCGGCCGCCAGATCGAGCCTGCGGGCAGGCCTGCCCTCGGCCATCGCCGGCAGCACCTTCTCCAGGAGGGCCAGCCGGATCCCGGCCTCCTTGTCCCGCCCCCGCGCCCGCTTGATCAGGCCTTCCTTCTGCCGTTCCAGGCTCTCGATATCGGCCAGCAGCAGCTCGGTTTCGATGAGCTCGGCATCGCGTACCGGATCGACCGCTCCCTCGACATGGGCGATGTCGTCATCCTCGAAGCAGCGCAGCAGATGGAGGATGGCATCCACCTCGCGGATGGCGGCCAGGAAGCGGTTGCCGAGGCCCTCGCCCTTGGAGGCTCCTTTCACCAGACCGGCGATGTCGCGGATCTCGATCCGGGTCGGAACGATGCGGGCCGATCCCGCGAGCGGGGCCAGATCGTCGAGCCGGGGATCGGGAACCGGCACCTGGCCGATATTGGGCTCGATGGTGCAGAACGGATAGTTGGCCGCGGCCGCCGCCGCGGAACTGGTCAGGGCGTTGAAGAGGGTGGACTTGCCGACGTTCGGCAGTCCGACGATGCCGCAACTGAAACCCATGAACCTGCCTTCGTCCGGAAAAATGTCGCATCGGGCCGCGGTCTTCTGGCCAAATGCGCGCGAGCTGGCAAGATGCCGCGACATGTGGCCACGGCGCGACGGGATCGAACATGAATATAGGCGAGCTCACCCGGCCTTTCAGGATCACCGCGGGGCGGAAGTTCCGGCTTTCCGACCATCGTCCCGACGCCCGGGCCGGTCTCGACATCGGCAAGACCGAGGCCAAGGCGCTGATCGCCGCCGGGACCGACCGCCTGGCGGCGTTGCAGAATCTCCTCTACGCCGACGGGCGGTGGGCTCTCCTCCTGATCTTCCAGGGGATGGACGCCTCGGGCAAGGACGGGGCCATCCGCCATGTCATGGCCGGACTCAATCCCCTCGGCTGCCAGGCCTACGCCTTCAAGGCGCCCTCGGAGGAGGAACGTGCCCACGATTTTCTCTGGCGCCACGCCTGCCGGCTGCCGGAACGGGGGCGCATCGGCATCTGGAACCGCTCGGCCTACGAGGAGGTGCTGGTGGTGCGGGTGCACCCGGAGCTGCTGGACAGCCAGCATCTTCCGGAGCGACTGCTCACCGAACACGTCTGGCGGGAGCGGCTCGAGGACATCGCCGCCTTCGAGCGCCACCTGGCCCGCTCCGGTACGGTCATCCTCAAGTTCTTCCTCCACATCTCCCGCGAGGAGCAGAAGCGGCGTTTCATGGAGCGGCTGGAGAGGCCGCACAAGCACTGGAAGTTCGATCGCGCCGATATCGAGGAGCGGGCCCACTGGGACCGCTACATGAAGGCCTACGAGGCGGCGATCCGGGCGACGGCCGCGCCCCACGCCCCCTGGTTCGTGCTTCCCGGTGACCGCAAGTGGTTTTCGCGGGCGGTGATCCTGGCGGCGGTGGTCGGGGCGCTCGAGAGCCTCGATCTCAGCTTTCCCGAGGTGTCGGAGGAAAAGCTGCGGGACATCGAGGCCGCCCGGACCCGCCTCGAGGCGGAAGACGGCGAGGCTTCAGCGGCCTGAGCGGACCGCCCCTTCGGCGGCCTTCCGGGAGAGCAGCGCCACCCGGTTCATGAAGCCGGCGTCGTCGCCGGCGGCGAGCAGCGGCGCCGCCTCGGCGATGGCTTCCAGGAGCGGCTCCAGCCAGCTCGCATCGGCCTCGGCGAAATCGCTCAGCACCCAGGGCACCACCCGCTCGCGGTCGCCGGGATGGCCGATGCCGATCCGCACCCGCCTGAAATCGGAGCTGCCGAGACAGGCGGCCAGGCTCCGCAGCCCGTTGTGGCCGGCGGTGCCGCCACCGAGCTTGACCCGGACCTTGCCCGGGGCGAGGTCGAGCTCGTCGTGGAAGACCACCAGACGCTCGAGGGGCAGCTTGTAAAAGCGGACCGCCTCGGCCACCGCCCGGCCGGATTCGTTCATGAAGGTGCCGGGCTTCATCAGCAGGGTCCGACGACCGTCGAGATCCGCTTCGGCGATCTCGCCCCGGAACCGCCGCCGCCAAGCCTCGGCCCGCCAGCGTGCGGCGATGGCGTCGATCGCCATGAAGCCCAGGTTGTGGCGGTTGCGGGCATGGCGCGGGCCGGGATTGCCGAGGCCCACGAACAACCGCGACGGGGCCCCTTCCGAGCGCCGCCGGAAGCGGCCGAACACTACTCTTCCGCGGCCTCTTCCTCGGCCTCCTCCGCCTCTTCGGCGGCCGCCTCGGCGACCACCGTGGGCGGCACGATGGTGCAGATGGTGAAGTCCCGATCGCGGATCGTCGGCACCACCCCTTCGGGCAGGCTGATATGGCTGATGTGGACGCTGTCGCCGATATCGAAGCCGGCCAGATCCACCGCGAGTTCGGCAGGAATGTTGTCGACCGGACATTCGAGCTCGACCTCGCGACGCACGACGTTGAGGACGCCGCCGCGCTTGAGGCCGACGCAGGTCTCCTCGTTGAGGAACACCACCGGCACCTCGACCTCGACCCGGGCGCCCGCCTCGGCGCGCAGGAAGTCGAGATGGAGGGGCTCGTCGGTGACCGGATGGTACTGGATCTCCCGGGGCAGGGCGCGCATCACCTGATCACCCGCACGCAGTTCCCAGAGCGAGCTCATGAAGCGCGGATGGCGGGTCAGCACCCGCTTGAGTTCGCTCTGGGAGAGGGCGATCTTCTGCGGCTCGCCGCGGCCGCCGTAGAGGATCGCCGGCAGCTTGCCGGCCCGCCGCAGCGCCCGGGCGGCCCCCTTGCCGGCCCGCTCGCGCAGTTCGATCTCGAGGCTGATGATCTCGGCCATGTCTCGCTCCTTTCGCCCCTCCGGTCCGGTGCGCCGCACCCCGGACAGACCGTTTCCCGCGCCGCCGTCAGTCGAACAGGCTGGAGACCGAGCTTTCGGTGGAGATCCGGCGGATCGCCTCGCCCATGAGCTGAGCGACCGTCAGCACCCGGATCTTCTCCGTGACCCGCACGCCCTCGCTGGGGCGGATGCTGTCGGTGATCACCAGCCGCTCCAGCGAACTGGCGGCCACCCGGGCCACCGCCCCGGCCGACAGCACCCCGTGACAGACATAGGCCTGCACCGACACGGCACCGGCCTCGAGCAGGGCGTCGGCGGCGTTGCACAGGGTCCCGCCGCTGTCGACGATGTCGTCCACGAGCACGCAGCGCCTGCCGCGCACGTCGCCGACCACGTTCATCACTTCGGAAACCCCGGCGCGTTCGCGGCGCTTATCGATGATGGCCAGGGACACGTCAAGCCGCTTGGCGAAGCCCCGCGCCCGGGTGACGCCGCCGACGTCGGGCGAGACGATCACCAGATCCTCGGTCCCGAGATGCTTGCGGATGTCGGGGACCATCAGCGGGGTCGAGAAGAGATTGTCCACCGGGATGTCGAAGAAGCCCTGGATCTGGCCGGCGTGGAGCTCCATGGTCAGGACCCGGCTGGCCCCGGCGACGGTGATGAGATTGGCCACCAGCTTGGCGGAGATGGGGGTGCGCGGACCGGGCTTCCGGTCCTGACGGGCGTAGCCGAAATAGGGGATGACGGCGGTGATCCGCCGCGCCGAGGCGCGCCTCAACGCATCGATGATGACCAGAAGCTCCATGAGATTGTCGTTGGCGGGATAGGATGTGCTCTGGATGATGAACACGTCCTCGCCGCGGACGTTCTCGTGGATCTCGACGAACACCTCCATGTCGCTGAAACGGTGTACCGTCGCCTTGGTGAGTTCGACACGGAGCGATGCCGCAATCGCCTCGGCCAACGGCCGATTGCTGTTGCCGGCGAGCAGTTTCATGGGCGATGTCCGGGTCTGGATCGGGGGCTCGGTGGGCGCGCTTCTAGCAACATCACCCGGGCGAGTAAACGGCCGGTGAAAAGTCTCCGCCTCCCGGTACGATCGGGCTTTTCAGCCCAGGGCTCGGAGCCGCAGAGGGGCCTCGGAGAGGGGTTCGGCACCCCGTTCCGTGACCAGGCTGGTGCGCCCGAGGGTCATCGCCCGGCCCCGTTCGCTGTCCATCAGGATCATGTGCAGGAAGAAGACCATGCCCGGGGCCATCTCCACCGGATTGCCGGCGTAGAACATCGGCCAGTCCATCCAGGAGGGCGCGTAGGTGGCCCCCAGCGAATAGCCGCAGGCGTTGAGCCGGTGCGGCCCGTAGCCGCGGGCATCGAAGGTCTCGGCATGGGCGGCGAACACTTCGCCCATGGTGGCCCCGGGGCGCATCCGTTCCTCGCAGGCGAGCAGCGCTTCCCGGCAGGCTTCGAACATGGCCCGGTGGTCGGGATGGATCTCCCCCACGAGCAGCGTCCGCATCAGGCAGACATGGTACTGGCGGTAGACACCCGCGAACTCGATGGTGAGCTGATCGACGGGATCGAGCCGGCGCCGCCCGCTGGCATAGCGGCACAAGAGCGCCTTCTCGCCGGAGCCGATGATGAACGGGTTGGCGGGATAGTCGCCGCCCCCTTCGAACACCGCATCCTGCATCCGGGCGAGGATCGTCCCTTCCTCGGCTCCCGGCCGGGCATGAGCGACGGCCGCCTCGAGGGCGCGGTCGGCGAGGACCGCCGCCTGTCGTACGTACGCCAGTTCGGCCGGAGATTTGACCAGCCGCAGCCGGCTCACGAGATGCGAGGCGTCCACCGCTTCGGCGAACCCTTCGAGAGCGCGTTCGAGACGTTTGCCGTTGGCGGCGGTGAGGCCGTGGGTCTCCCATTCCACCCCGAGCCGTTTGCCGGCGAGCCCCTTCTCGCGCAGCAGATCGACGAGTTCCTTCGCCGGCTCGGCATCGGCGCGATCGACCCAGATCCGGATCCGTTCGATCACCGAGGTCCGCTGCGCCTGACGCAGATCGGGCGAGCGGGTGAACAGCACCATCTCGCCATCGGCGCGCAGCAGCAGGCACTGGAAGAAACAGTAGCCGAAGCTGTCGAAGCCGGTGGTCCAGTACTGGCTCTCGGGCTTGAACATCAGCAGGCCGTCGAGCCCCGCCCGCTCCATGGCGGCGAGGACCCGCCGCTGACGGGTCGCGTATTCCTCGCGGGGGAAATGCAGGGCCATGAGCGGCCTCCTCTCTTCAGCCCGCCTGCGGGCGGCCGGCGGCGCGCAGGCGGGGCCAGGCGGCCTCGAAGGCGACCGCACCGCAGATGATCAGGATCGCGATCCAGTCGACCGGGGTCACCGGCTGGCCGAGGATGAACAGCGCCAGCAGGGCGGCGATCACCGGTTTGAGGAAGAACAGATAACCGGCCCGGGCGATGTCCGGGGCGGCGGCGAGCCCGCCCAGCCACAGCCACTGGGTGATGGTGGTGTTGTAGAGACCGATGGTGACCAGCGCCAGGGCTTCGCCGCCGCTGCGATCGAACAGGGTCGTGAAATCCACCCAGCGGCCGAACAGGAGGCCCACTCCGAGCCACAGCGCGATGGCGGCGATGGAGATCGACAGGGTGGTCATGCGGAGCGCCCCGTAACGGGCGAAGTAGGGCCGGACGAGGATCATGAAGGCGCCGCCGAAGAAGGCGGTCCCCAGCGCCATCAGCATGCCGATCAGATCGTCGCCGGTACCGGCGAGCTGCTCCAGGGCGCCATCGGTCAGCAGGGCGGCGATGGCGAGGACGGCGGCGATGCCGGTGACCCATTTGACCGGCGTCACCTTCTCCCCGGTGCGCCACTGGTTCACGATGGCGAGGAAGATGGGCATGGTGGTGACGGTGATCGCCACCTGCGGGACGGTGGCGAAATCGAGCGACCAGTGGAAGAAGAGATAGGCGACCCCGAACCCGAGCACCGAAATGCCGGTGATCGGCCAGAAATGCCGTCGCAGCGGGGTCAGCAGATCGCGCGTGCCGGGCATCGCCAGGCAGAGCAGGATCAGCCCGGCGGCGCCGATCGCGAAGCGCCAGACCGAAACCTCGGGGCCGGAAACGCCCGTCAGCACCGAGACGAACTCGCTCGAGGCGTGGCCGATCACCCCGACGAAGACGGCGAGATAGGCGGCCCAGGCGTGACGGTGCCAGAGGCCGTCGCTCACGGGAGCGGCTCCCCGATCCGGCCCGCCAGCGCCAGACAGGCCTCGATCACCGCTTCCGGATCCTCGGCCGGGATCAGATGGCCGGCCTCGGCGAGATCGACCCGGAGAGCGTTGGGCAGGCGGGCGGAAAGCCGCCGCACCGCCTCCTCCTCGTAGAACACCCGGTCTTGCCGGCCGGTCATCACGATCACCGGCAGATCGAGCTTTTCCCAGGGCAGGTTCCAGTCGGCGGTGGCGGCGCTCGCCAGCAGGCGGACATCGGCATGGGCCGGATCGAGGGCGATGTAGGGCTCGTCCTGGAGGAACTGGGCGCGGTTGGCGGCGAGCCACTTCTCGCCGAACAGCAGCGGCAGGTAGAGATCGCGCAGCAGCCGCAGGCCGCCGGTCCGGGCGCAGCGCGCGAGGGCGGTGTTTAGCCAGGAAAGACGCGGTCCCTCCTCGCGCAGGGTGTTGATCAGCAGCATCGCCCGGGCGCGCGGCCCCGCGAGATGGACGTTGGCGGCGAACAGCCCGCCGATCGACAGGCCGACGTAGATCGGCCGCACCGGCGCCTCGGCCTCGATCACCGCCCGCGCATCCTCGACGATGTGGGCGGCGGTGATCTCGGCGTTCGGCGCGATCGGGCTTTCCTTCTGTCCCCGCAGATCGAACACCAGCCAGCCGTGCCCGCGGGCCTCGAGCGCCGGGGCGATCCGCTGCAGCCAGATGCCGGAATCGCCGGTCAGCGGGTTGAAGAACACGAAGGTGGCGCCGTGCGCCTGCGGCCCGTGCGATTCGTGATGGATGACGACACCGTCCGGTCGTGCCAGAAACGCCATCTCGACCTCCCCCGTGGATGCGCCCGAATGTTGACGCCGGCGGGGGCGGTTTGGCAAGCGGGCAGTGGACACGGGCGGGAGACCGGGATGGCGCGCTGGTTGTTCAAGACCGAACCCGGCGATTACAGCTGGGAGGAGTTCCTCGCCGACGGCGAGACCGAGTGGGACGGAGTCCGCAACTACCAGGCGGCGAACAACATGCGGGCGATGCGGCGGGGGGATCTGGCGTTCTTCTACCGCTCGGTGAAGAAGCCCGCTCTGATCGGGATCATGCGGATCACCGGCGAGGCCTTTCCCGATCCCGACGATCCCCGCTTCGTGCGCGTGCTGGTGGCGCCGGTACGGCCGCTGCCGCGCGAGGTGCCGCTGGCGGAGATCAAGGCCGACCCACGGCTCGCCGATCTCGCGCTGGTGCGCCAGGCGCGCCTCTCGGTGATGCCGGTGGCCGAGGATCACTGGCGGATCCTCTGTGAAAAGGCCGGCCTCGATCCCCTCTGACCCTGCCGCGGTCGGTCCGCGGGGGGCGCGGACCACGGCCGGGAGGCTGGCGGGCGCGCTTCTGGTCGGCTTGCTGGGCGGCGCCCTGTTCGCTGTCCTCGGCCTGCCGCTGGCCTGGCTGCTGGGGGCGATGTTCGCGACCACGCTGGCGAGCCTTTCCGGCCGATCCCTCGAGGTGCCCGCCATCGTCCGCCTGCCGGTGATGGTGATCCTGGGCGTTCTGATCGGCGCCTCCTTCACCGCCGACCGTCTCGCCGCCGTCTCCTCCTGGATCCCGAGCGCCGCTCTCCTGCTCCTCTACGTCCCGACGGTGGGATTCGTCTGCCTGCTCTATCTCCGCCGGACCGCCCGCCTGGCGCCGGTCACCGCCTATTTCGCGGCCGCCCCGGGCGGGCTGTCGGAGATGGTGCTGATGGCGGAGCGCAGCGGGGCGGACATGCGCACGGTGGCCCTGGTGCACACCGTGCGGGTCCTGCTGATCGTCTCGGTCGCCCCCTTCCTCGTCACCCTCGCCGGCGGCGACGGGGGGGTGGTATCGCCGGCGGCGTCGCGCATCGACTGGGGCGAGCTCGCGCTGCTCGGGGTCACCGGCGGTGTCGGGGCCTGGATCGCCACCCGCCTGGGCCTGCCCGCGGCCGCCTTCTTCGGCGGCATGGCGGCGAGCGCACTCGTGCATCTCGTGGGTCTGGCCGAAGGCTCGGTGCCGGGACCGCTGCTGGCCGCCGCCCAGCTCGTGCTCGGGGCCTCCATCGGCAGCCGTTTCCGGAGCATGCATCCGATCACCGTCCTCCGGCAGATGCTGGTGGGCTGCGGCCTCACCCTCCTGATGTTCGCCGTCACCTTCCTGTTCGCGGCCCTCGCCCATCTCCTGACCGGCCTCTCCTTCGTCGCATTGGTCCTGGCCTACGTGCCGGGAGGCGTCACCGAGATGGGGCTGGTGGCCCTGGCGCTCGGTGTCGACCCGGCCTTCGTCGCCACCCATCATCTGGTGCGCATCCTGATCGTCGTGACCTTCGCTCCTCTGCTGCTGCCGGTCTGGCGCCGGATCGGCGGCGGCCGATCCCGATGACCCGAAAGGAGAATCGATCATGGATCCGAGTCGTCGCGCCTTTCTGCGGGGCGCGTTTCTGAAGGGCAGGGACGCGGACGGGAAGCCGGCTCCTCTGCGTCCCCCCTGGGCGGTCGAGGATTTCACCGACCGCTGCACCCGCTGCGAGGCCTGCCTCGACGCCTGTCCCGAAAAGGTGCTGCGGCGGGGAGACGGGGGCTTTCCCGAGCTGGACGTCCGGGAGCGCGGCTGCACCTTCTGCGCCGCCTGTGTCGAGGCCTGCGAGCCCGGGGCCCTCGATACCGTCCGGGGAATCGAGCGCCGCTACCGGGCGGTGATCGGCCCCACCTGTCTGGCCAAACGGGCGGTCACCTGTCGGCTGTGCGAGCTCGCCTGCGACGACGACGCGATAGGTTTTGCGCTGCAGCGTGGCGGGGTTGCAACACCATTGGTTGACCCCGGTCAATGCAGCGGCTGCGGGAAATGTCTAAACGTGTGCCCGTCGCACGCGATCAGCCTCGAGGAGCGCGCCGGATGAACATCTGTGGGATCTTGGTGCACGCGCGGCCGGGGCAGGCCGCCGCGGTGCGCACGCAGATGGATGCGATGCCCGGTGTGGAGGTCCACAGGGAGACGCCCGAAGGCCGTTTCGTGGTGACCGTGGAGGACCTACCCGGGGTCGACGTCGGCGAGACGGTGCTGGCCCTGCACCGCCTTCCCGGTGTCCTGACCGCTTCCTTAGTCTACCACCATTTCGAGCCCGACCCGGAGAACGAGGATGCACCAGTCAAGGCGTGATTTCGTCAAATCGACCGCCGTCGCCGCCACCGCCGCGACCGCCGGCATCACCCTCGGGGACGGCAGCGCCCGGGCGGTCGGCCCCGCCAACGACATCCGCTGGGACAAGGGGGTGTGTCGCTTCTGTGGTACCGGCTGCGGGGTGCTGATCGGGGTCAAGGACGGCCGGGTGGTGGCGACCCAAGGCGATCCCGATGCGCCGGTCAATCGCGGTCTCAACTGCATCAAGGGCTACTTTCTCTCGAAGATCATGTACGGGGCGGACCGCCTCACCACGCCGCTGCTCAGGAAGCGCAACGGCCGCTACGACAAGGAGGGCGAATTCGAGCCCGTCTCTTGGGACGAGGCCTTCGACATCATGGCCGAGAAGTGGAAGAAGGTCCTCAAGGAGAAGGGGCCGACCGCGATCGGCATGTTCGGTTCCGGCCAGTGGACGGTGTGGGAGGGCTACGCCGCCGTCAAGCTGATGAAGGCCGGCTTCCGTTCCAACAACATCGACCCCAATGCCCGCCACTGCATGGCCTCGGCGGTGGCGGCCTTCATCCGCACCTTCGGCATCGACGAGCCGATGGGCTGCTACGACGATCTCGAATATGCCGACGCCTTCGTTCTCTGGGGCGCCAACATGGCGGAGATGCACCCCATCCTCTGGTCGCGCCTCACCGACCGCCGCCTGACCGCCGGCCATGTCAAGGTGGCGGTGCTGAGCACCTTCGAGAACCGCAATTTCGAGCTCGCCGATCTGCCGATCGTCTTCAAGCCGCAGACCGACCTCGCGATCCTCAACTTCATCGCCAACTACATCATCCAGAACGGTCGGGTGAACGAGGATTTCGTCAGCAAGCACGTCAACTTCCGTCGCGGCGTCACCGACATCGGCTACGGTCTGCGCCCCGAGGATCCCCGGCAGAAGGCGGCCGCCAACGCCGGTAAGGCGGGGGCTTCGGAGCCGATGACCTTCGAGGAGTACAAGGCCTTCGTCGCCGACTACACCCTCGAGAAGGTGGCGGAGATGTCCGGCGTGCCGCAGGACAAGCTGGTGGCGCTGGCGGAGCTCTATGCGGATCCCAAGCGGAAGGTGGTCTCCTACTGGACGATGGGATTCAATCAGCACACCCGCGGCACCTGGGTGAACAATCTGATCTACAACGTCCACCTCCTGGTGGGGAAGATCAGCGAACCCGGTAACGGCCCCTTCTCGCTGACCGGTCAGCCCTCGGCCTGCGGTACCGCCCGCGAGGTGGGCACCTTCGCCCACCGCCTGCCCGCCGACATGGTGGTCAAGAACCCCGAGCACCGGGCGATCGCCGAGAAGATCTGGAAACTCCCGGAGGGCACCATTCCCGCCAAGCCCGGTTATCACGCCGTGCTCCACAACCGGATGCTCAAGGACGGCAAACTCAACGCCTACTGGGTGCAATGCACCAACAACGTCCAGGCGGCCGCCAATCTCAACGAGGAAACCTGGCCGGGTTACCGCAATCCCGACAATTTCATCGTCGTTTCGGACGCCTATCCGACGGTGACCACCGCCGCCGCCGATCTCATCCTGCCGACCGCCATGTGGGCGGAGAAAGAGGGGGCCTACGGCAACGCCGAGCGGCGCACCCAGTTCTGGCGCCAGCAGGTTCGAGCGCCGGGCGAGGCCCGTTCCGATCTCTGGCAGGTGATGGAATTCTCCAAGCGCTTCAAGGTCGAGGAGGTCTGGCCCGAGGAGCTGATCGCCAAGAAGCCCCTGTACCGGGGCAAGACGCTGTTCGACATCCTGTTCCGCAACGGTCAGGTGGACAGGTTCAGCGTCGACGAGATCCAGGCCGGCTTCGACAACGACGAGAGCGTCCACTTCGGCTTCTACGTGCAGAAGGGGCTCTACGAGGAATACCGCCGGTTCGGCCTCGGCAAGGCCCACGATCTGGCACCCTTCGAGATGTATCACCGGACCCGTGGTCTGCGCTGGCCGGTGGTCGACGGCAAGGAGACCCTGTGGCGCTTCCGCGAGGGCTTCGATCCCTACGTCGAGAAGGGCCAGGGGGTCCGTTTCTACGGCAAGAAGGACGGCCGCGCGCTGGTGTTCGCGGTGCCCTACGAGCCGCCGGCCGAAGTGCCCGACGAGGAATACGACCTCTGGCTGGTCACCGGGCGCGTTCTCGAGCACTGGCATTCGGGTTCGATGACCCGGCGGGTGCCCGAGCTGCACCGGGCGGTTCCCTTCGCCGTGCTCTATATGCACCCCGATGACGCCCGCAGGCGGGGCCTGCATCGTGGCCAGGTGGCGATGGTCAGGACCCGGCGCGGCGCGGTGGAGACCCGGATCGAGACCAAGGGGCGCAATCGGCCGCCGGAAGGAGTGGTGTTCTTCCCTTGGTTCGACGAGAGCCAGCTCGTCAACAAGCTGACGTTGGACGCCACCTGTCCGATCTCCAAGGAGACCGATTACAAGAAGTGCGCCTGCCGTGTCGAAGCGGTGTGAGGGAGACGAGGGGAAGGCGCTCATGGCACCCATCTCTCCCGAGCGGCGGCGGTTCCTCGAAAACGGCTTCCGGGCGGCGGCGGGGGCGGCCTGCGCGGGGCTGGTGATCGGCCTTCTCGGCGAGCGCGCCCGGGCCCTGCCGCCGACCGCCCTCCGCCCGCCCGGGGCGCTACCGGAAGATGCGTTCCTTTCGGCCTGCGTACGCTGCGGGCTGTGCGTACGGGACTGCCCCTACGACACGCTGCGGCTCGCCGATCTGCTCGACGGGCCGGCGGCGGGCACGCCCTATTTCATCGCCCGCGAGGTGCCCTGCGAGATGTGCGAGGATATTCCCTGTCTCGCCGCCTGTCCGACGGGGGCTCTCGATCCGGCACTGACGGATATCGCGCAGGCGCGCATGGGGCTCGCCGTCCTCATCGACCAGGAAACCTGTCTCAACTGGCAGGGGCTGCGCTGTGACGTCTGCTACCGGGTCTGCCCGCTGATCGACGAGGCCATCACCCTCGAAATGCAGCCCAACCCGCGCACCGGTGTGCATGCGCTGTTCATCCCGACGGTACACAGCGAGGCCTGCACCGGTTGCGGCAAATGCGAACGGGCCTGCGTCCTCGAAGAGGCGGCGATCAAGGTCCTGCCGCTCGCCATCGCCAAGGGCGAGCTGGGTGCCCACTATCGCTGGGGCTGGAAGGAGAAGGAGAAGGCGGGTCAACCCCTGGTCGAAGGGATCATCGATCTTCCCGATCGTGCTCCGCCGGGCGCTCTGCCGGGCGGGAGGAGCGAACCATGAGCCTGGCGCCCCGACTGCCCGAACGTCCGGGGGCCGAGGCGGTGGCCGCCAAGGGGTGGCTCGCGGCCCACCGATGGCTGCTGCTGCGGCGGGCGAGTCAGATTTTCTTCCTCGCCCTGTTCCTCACCGGCCCCTGGTTCGGCGTCTGGATCACCAAGGGCACGCTCGCCTCCAGCCTGACTCTCGGCATCCTGCCGCTGTCGGACCCGTTCATCGAGCTGCAGAGCCTGTTGGGCGGGCATCTGCCGACCTTGACCGCGATCACCGGCGCGCTGATCGTGCTGGCGGCATATCTGCTGGTCGGCGGACGCGCCTACTGTAGCTGGGTGTGCCCGATCAATCCCGTGACCGACGCCGCCCACTGGCTGCACCGGCGGCTGGGTTTCTCCAAGGGCTGGCAGCCCAGACGCACCACCCGGCTTTGGCTGCTCGGTCTGGCCCTGCTCGGATCGGCGGTGACCGGCACGGTGTTCTGGGAGTTCGTCAACCCGGTGACGATCTTCCACCGGACGCTGGTCTACGGTCTCGCCGGCGGCTGGTTCGTGATCCTCGCCATCTTCCTGTTCGATCTCGTCGTCAGCCGGCGCGGCTGGTGCAGCCATCTCTGTCCGGTGGGCGCCTTCTACGGCCAGCTCAACCGCTTCGCCCTTCTGAAGGTCAGCGCGCGGGGCCGCGCCGCCTGCGACAACTGCATGGACTGTTTCGCGGTCTGTCCCGAGCCGCACGTGATCACACCGGCGCTGCGTGGTACCGGGCCCGACGGCAGCCCGGTCATCCGGCATTTCGACTGTACCAACTGCGCCCGCTGCATCGATGTCTGTGCCAAGGACGTGTTCGGTTTCGCCATCCGCTCGGACCGCAGCGAGGTATCCGTGAGACCGCATCTGGCACCGGAAAGCTGAGGAGATTGGCCGTGAAAAAGACCCTGACCCTGTTTCTCGCGTGCGCCTTTGCGGCCGCCCTGCCGTTCGTCTCCGGAGCCCAGGAGGTCGTGCCCCTGCGTGGGGAAATCGGTATCGACGAGGTCAATGAGGCGCCGCCGACGGTGCGCCTGCGTTCGGGGCGCCCATTGCCGCGGGCCTATCGCCAGCAGCCGCCGCTGATCCCCCACCGGATCGCCGGCTATCAGATCGATCTTCGCGTCAACAAATGTCTTTCCTGTCACGACTGGCCGAACAACGTCGAGGAAGGAGCTCCGAAGATCAGCGAGACTCATTATGTCGATCGTAACGGCGTCGCGCTCGACCATGTGGCACGCAACCGTTGGTTCTGCACCCAGTGCCACGTGCCGCAGACCAACGCGCCGAGTCTGGTCGAGAACGTCTTCAGGAACGCCAAGGACCTCCGCTGACCCGGAAAGGAGCCGACCATGAGCGACGACACTCCTCCTGCCGCAGCGCCGGCCGATTCGGGAAAGACGGACGAGAAGAAACCTCCCTTCCGGCGGCGTGTCTGGCACTTCTTCACCCGGCCGAGCACCCGCTGGGCGGCGGGCACGCTGACCGCCTTCGGTATCGTTCTGGGCGTTCTCTTCTGGGGCGGCTTCAACTGGGCGATGGAGCTCACCAACACCGAGAGCTTCTGCATAAGCTGTCACGAGATGGAGGCCAACGTCTACCGCGAATACCGCAACACCATTCACTATTCGAACCGCTCGGGCGTGCGGGCGACCTGCTCCGACTGCCATGTGCCGCGGGAGTGGATCTACAAGGTGGTGCGCAAGGTCAAGGCGACCAGGGAGCTGTTCTATCATTTCACCGGCGAAATCAACACGGCCGAGAAATTCGAGAAGAAGCGGATGCAGCTCGCCAAGAACGTCTGGTACGAAATGAAAACGACCGACTCCCGGGAGTGTCGGAACTGCCATAATTTCACCTTCATGGATCTCGCCGTGCAGGAGCCGCGGGCGGCGGAGCGCCACACCCAGGCGGCCAAGGAGGGCAAGACCTGCATCGACTGTCATCGCGGCATCGCCCACAGACTGCCGGAAGGAGCGCTCGAGGTGGATCTGGAGCAGCTCGTGTTCGAGCGCGAGGGCGGCGCCGCCACCGTCAGACGGGAATAGCGGGTTCGCCTCCCGGGAGGGGAAAGGCCCGTGCTTGCCGGCGCGGGCCTTTTTCGTGCAGATGGGCGGCGGACGACGAGGGAGGAGATGGTGTCGAGCAGGGAACGGGCGTTCGTACAGCGTTTGTTCGAAGCCGCCATCGCCGCTGCCGATCCCCTCGAGGTGGTGCCGCCACATCTGCCGGCACCGCCGCGCGGTCGCACCCTCGTGGTCGGAGCCGGAAAAGCTTCCGCCAAGATGGCCAGGGCGGTCGAGGAACACTGGCCGGGACCGCTCGAAGGGCTGGTGGTCACCCGTTACGGCCACGCCGTGCCCTGCCGGCGGATCGAGATCGTGGAGGCCGCGCACCCGGTGCCCGATGCGGCCGGTCTCGCGGCCGCGCGCCGCATCCTCGATCTGGTCCGCGGCTTGGGCGAGGAGGATCTGGTGATCGCCCTCGTCTCGGGCGGCGGCTCGGCGCTGCTGACGCTGCCGGCGGAAGGGCTGACCCTGGCCGACAAGCAGGCCGTCAATCGGGCCCTGCTGCGGTCGGGGGCGACCATCCTGGAGATGAACTGCGTGCGCAAGCATCTCTCGGCGATCAAGGGCGGCCGGCTCGCCGCCGCGGCCCATCCCGCCCGCCTGCACGCGCTCATGATTTCCGACGTGCCCGGCGACGATCCGGCGGTGATCGCCTCCGGCCCGACGGTCGCCGATCCCACCACCTTCGCCGACGCCCTGGCGGTTCTCGAGAAATACGGCATCCGCGAGCCCGAGGCGGTGATCCGCCATCTGCGCGAGGGGCGCGAAGAAACGCCGAAGCCCGGGGATCCGCGCCTTTCCCGCACCGAGAACGTGATCGTCGCGCGGCCCCAGCAATCTCTCGAGGCGGCGGCGGATCTCGCGCGGGCGGAAGGCATCGCACCGTTGCTCCTCGGCGATGCCATCGAGGGGGAGGCGCGGGAAGTGGGCCGGGTGATGGCCGGCATCGCCTGGTCGGTGGTGCGGCACGGCCATCCGTTGCCGGCGCCCTGCGTGCTGCTGTCCGGCGGCGAGACCACGGTGACCGTGCGCGGCCGGGGACGGGGCGGTCGCAACGTGGAATTCCTCCTGAGCCTCGCCATCGCCCTCGAAGGGGCGGAGCGGGTCTGGGCGGTGGCCGGCGACACCGACGGGGTGGACGGTGCGGTCGAGGTGGCCGGTGCCACCATCGGCCCCGACACGCTGGTGCGGGCGGCGGCGGTCGGCCTCGACGCCCGGGCGATGCTCGCCGACAACGACGCCCACGGTTTCTTCGAGGCGCTCGGCGATCGCCTGGTGACCGGCCCCACCCTCACCAACGTCAACGACTTCCGGGCGATCCTGGTCACCCCGGCAGGGTGAACCGGTGCTCCATCACATGGCGGTAGGTCTCGCCGGGGCGCAGGATGCAGTTCGGGAAATGGGGGATGTTCGGGGCGTTCGGGAAGTTCTCGGTCTTGAGACAGAGCCCGGCCCGGGGGCCGAGACGGCGGCCGGCCGATGTCGTGATATCGAGTTTGAAGCCGGTGTAGAGCTGCACGCCCGGCTGATCGGCCCAGAGTTCCATGCTCCGGCCGGACGACGGATCCTCCAGCCGGGCCACCCGTCGGAAGCCTTCGCCGCGGACCACGAAACAGTTGTCGTAATCGGCATCGCCGGCGGCATCGAGACGACGCGGCCGGCGGAAATCGTAGCGGGTACCGGCGACCTCCGCGATGCGGCCGGTGGGGATGGTATCCGCACCGGCCTCCAGGTAGCGATCGGCGTCCAGGCTCAAAAGATGACCGTCGATGGTTCCCGAGCCGGCGAGGTTCCAGTAGCTGTGATGGGCGAAGTTGACCGGCGTCGGGGCGTCCGTCCGGGCCTCCATCTCGATGCGCAGCACGCGCTCTTCGGTCAGCCGGTAGGTACAGCGGGCGTGGAGATCACCCGGAAAGCCCTGGTCGCCGTCGGGCGAGAAGATGGAAAGCCGCACCGCACATCCTTCGGGATCGCTTTCCGCCCGCCAGACCCGCCGGGCCAGATTGTCGGGGCCGCCGTGCAGCGTATGGCGCCCCTTCTCGTTGCGTGGCAGGGTATAGGTGCGTCCATCGAGGGTGAAACGGCCGCCTGCGATCCGGTTGGCGAAGCGGCCCACCGTGGCGCCGAGATAGGTCTCCCGGGCGGGATACTCCTCGAAGCGTTCGAGGCCGAGAACGAGATCGACATCGGTCCCGGCCACCCGCAGCGATCGGAGGGTGGCGCCCCAGCCGATGATCTCGGCGACCAGCCCGCCGCGCTCCAGGGTGAAGCGGAACACCTCCTCGCCACGGTAGCTGCCGAACAGGGTGCGATGCAGGGGCATCCGCTCAGCCCGGGCGGGGCGGGAACTTCGGTACCGGGGGCTCGTCCCAGCAGCCGTGTACCGTCTGGTCGAAATCGACGATGGCGCCGGTCATCATGCCGCTTTCCTCGGAGGCGAGGAAGGCCACCGCCCGGGCCACCTCGGCCGGTTTGAGGAGGCGCCCGAAGGGCCGCTGCGCTTCCACCGTCGCCAGCCAGTTTTCCGGGGCGTCGTGATAGCGCTTCTGGATCAGGTGCTCGCCCGGCGTGTCCATCCAGCCGATGTTGAGGCCGTTCACCCGGATGCGGTGCGGCAGCAGCGAGAAGGCGATGTTGCGGGTGAGGCCGGCGAGCGCCGTCTTGGAGGCGGAATAGGGCGCGAGAAAGCTCTGGCCGCCGTGGCCGGACATCGAGAGGATGTTGACGATGCTGCCCGCGATCTTTTCCCGCAGCATGATCCGTACGGCGTCCTGCATGAGAAAGAACGGCGCACGGACATTGATCGCGAACATGCGGTCGAAGAGCTCCGGCGAGGTGTCGAGGAGATTGCCGCGGTCGGTGATGGCGGCGGCGTTGACCAGACAATCCACCCGGCCGAAGCTGGCATCGGTGCGGGCGAGAACGCTCCGGACCTGATCGAGCGCCGCCAGTTCGACCGGCACGAACAGGGCGTCTACCCCCAGGGTCCGGAGATCTCCCGCCACCCGCTCGCCGCGTTCGCGGTCGCGGCCGCAGACCACGATCCCGGCCGCACCGCGGGCCGCGAACAGCCGGGCGACGGCCTCGCCGAGACCCTGCGTGCCGCCGGTTACCACCGCCACCTTGCCGGCGAGGGTCCGAGGTTCGTTCATGATCCGGCCTCCCTTCGCCAGCACTCTAGCGCGCCCCGTCGGGCTCCGCCATGGCTGCTTGTGATCGCTCCCGAGACGGGCTAGAGCATGGCCTCGGCCCTTCGTCACTCGGGCGAGGGGGCGGAAATCAGGGAGGTAAAGACATGAAACGGCTGTCCCTCGCGGTCGCCGGCGCGATCGCGCTGGCCTCGGTCTTCGGTTCGGGCACGGCGAGCGTCGCCCAGGAAAAGAAGTTCACCATCGCCCTCATCCCCGGGCTCACCACCGACGCCTTCTACATCACCATGCGCAAGGGCGCCCAGGTGGCCGCCGACGCTCTCGGCGTCGAACTCCTGTTCCAGGGTGGTCCCGATTTCAACCCGACGGTACAGGTGCCGGTGCTGCAGGCGGTGATCGCCCGGGCACCGGATGCCATTCTCATCGCGCCCACCGACAAGCAGCAGCTCATCGCGCCCCTGCGGGTCGCCCACGAGAAGGGCATCCCGGTGATCACCGTCGATACCTTCATCGACGACGGCCAGTACCAGGACGGCGAGGGGGCGGGCGACTTCCCGCTTTCCTACATCGCTTCGGACAACGTCCTCGGCGGTCGCATGGCGGCCCGGGCCCTGGCCAAGGCCATCGGCGGCGCGGGCAAGGTCTACGTCTCCAATGTCAAGCCCGGCATTTCCACGACCGACCAGCGGGAAGAGGGCTTCAAGGCGGAGATGGCCAACTATCCCGACATCGAGGTGCTGGAGACCCAGTTCAACGACGACGACGCCAACAAGGCGGCGGCCCAGCTCCAGGCGGTCTACGCCCGCAATCCCGATCTCAAGGGAGTGTTCGGGGCCAACCTCTTCTCCGCGATCGGTGCCGCCGACGGCGTCAAGGCGCTGGGCAAGAGCGGCGAGATCAAGGTAGTGGCCTTCGACGCCCCGCAGCGCATCGTCGACGACATCAAATCGGGTCTGATCGACCTGGCGATCGCCCAGCATCCCGCGGAGATCGGCTACTACGGCGTCGTCACCGCCTATGCGGTGCTCGCCGGCCAGTCGGTGCCGGTCCAGATCGGTACCGGCTTCACGGTGATGGACGCCGACAACATCGACGATCCCGAGATCCGCAAGTTCGTCTATTCCGACTGAGCGAGGAGGCGGGGCGGCATCCGCCGTCCCGCCGGCAGCGTCGCATGGCCCAGCTCCGGACCTCCCGCGCCCTGCACGAGCAGGAAGCGGCCCGCCATCCCGTACTCGTCTTCCTGGCCGCCGCCTGGCCGTGGTTCTTCCTCTTCCTGCTCCTCGTCTTCTTCGAGACCTGGGCGCGTCTCGCCTATGGTGTCTCCTTCGTCTTCAACGGCTTCAACGCCCAGAGCATCGCCCTGTTCGCCGCCGCACCGCTGCTGCTCGGTCTCGGCCAGACCTTCGTGATCATCGCCGGCGGGATCGACCTTTCGGTCGGCTTCGTAATGGGACTGGCGGCGGTGATCATGGCCCGGGTGATGCAGAGCCTCGCCGGGGTGGATCCGGGGCTGGCGCTGGCCGCCGGTATCCTGGTCGCCTTCCTGGTCAGCCTGATCCCGGGCTGGATCAACGGCACCCTCGTTTCCCGGCTGCGGGTGCCGGCCTTCATCGGGACCCTGGGCATGTACGGGGTGGCCCGGGGGACGGGCTTTCTCGCGGCCGGCGGAACCACCGTCCCGGTCAACAATCCCTGGCTGTTCGAGATGGGCAACGGCAAGCTCCTGGGTGTGCCGATCCCGGTGGTGATCACCATCCTGGTGGTGATCGCCATGCATTACGTCCTCTCCCAGACCCGTTTCGGCCAGCACACCTACGCCATCGGCGGCAACCGGGCGGCGGCCCTGCGGGCCGGGATCAACGTCCGCCGCCACACGCTCCTTCTCTACGTCATCTCCGCCGGCTGCGCCGGTATCGCCGGTCTGCTCTATACCGCCCGCTTCTCCGCCGGGGCGGCGCAGGCGGGGGAACCGCTGCTCCTCGATTCCATCGCCGCGGTGGTGATCGGCGGCGCCTCCCTGTTCGGTGGTTCGGGAACCATCATCGGCACGGTGATCGGTGCCCTGATCATCGCCATCATCCAGTACGGGCTGGTGTTCATCGACGTCGAGCCCTTCTGGCAGTTCGTGGCGGTGGGGATCGTGATCATCGTCTCGGTGCTGATCGACCAGTCGCGGGAACGGCTCACCGGTGAGGCCAAGGATGAAGGCTGAGGTCCCTCTTCTCCGATGCCGCGGCATCGGCAAGCGTTTCGGTGGCGTGCGGGCGCTGGAGGATGTCGGCTTCGACCTCGACCGGGGCGAGGTCCTCGCGCTGGCCGGCGACAACGGCGCCGGCAAATCGACCCTGATCAAGATCATCTCCGGCGTCTATCACGCCGACGAGGGCGAGGTGCTGTTCGACGGCGCCCGCATGGAGTTCGACAATCCGCGGGCGGCCCGCGACGCCGGCATCGAGACCATCTATCAGGATCTGGCGCTGGCCGACAATCTCGACGTCGGTGCCAACGTCTTTCTCGGCCGCGAACCGGAGACCCGGTTCCTGGGACTGCTGCCGCGGGTCGATCGCCGGCGGATGCGGGCGGCGGCGCACGAGGTGCTGGAAACCCTCGAGATCGACATCCCGCCGAGCAAGCTCACCGAGCCGGTGCGCAACCTCTCGGGCGGGCAGCGCCAGGCGGTGGCCATCGGCCGGGCCATCTTCTGGAAGGCGCGGCTGCTGATCATGGACGAACCCACCGCCGCTCTCGGGGTGCCCGAGCAGCGCAAGGTGCGGGAGCTGGTGCATCGTCTGCGGGCGCAGGGCGTGGCGATCATCTTCATCAGCCACAATCTCCAGGACATCATGGCGGTGGCCGACCGCATCCTGGTTCTGCGGCGCGGCCGCAAGGTGGGCGAACTGCCGCGCGCCGAGGCGACCGGCGACGAGATCGTCCGGCTGATGGTGGGCGGCTGAGCGGCGCCGCACGCTTTGCTCTCTCAATCCAAAAGAGTATATTTCGCGCGTGATTCCACCATCCCGATGGATATCGCGCATGCGTTTCTGCCAATCCGCTCGTCCGCTCGCCTTCATCCTGCTCCTTGTCGCCGCCTTGGCGGTCCTGCCGGCATCCGTTCGTGGCGGTGAGAAACCGCCCGCTGGAGAAGACGTTCCGGGGAGCGGGGACCACCCCGCCCTGGGGCGCATTCCGGGATCGCGCATCGTCGTTTTCGAGCGGAGCGATTTCGATGTCCTGCGCTTTCCCCTGGCCGACGAGCGCCGTCGCATCACCAAGGTCGGCGAGGCGAGTGGCGAAGCCTGGCGGATCGACTATCGGCTGCCCTCGGATTCGAGCGCGGTGAAGGCGGTGACGGTCTACGAGAGACGCCTCGAAGGGCTCGGGTTCGCGCTGCTCTATCGCTGCGACCGGCAGAACTACAGTTTCTATCGCTATCTTCTCAGGGAAACGGGCGAACCGGCGTGGGGCAGGAACGTGAGCGAGGTCCACTGCCGGGTCATGCGCGGTGAACTCGAGGGACGGCCGACGGTGGTCGCTGTCTATGGATACGCACTCGGGCGCCGCGAGCCGCGCGAAGTGCATCTGCGTCTCAATCTCGTATCCAAGGCGGCGTTGGACGAAACTCTGGAGGTGGTGACCGCGGAAAAGATGGCGGAAGAGATGGGGGTCAACGGGCGGGTCGCACTCTACGGCATTCTCTTCGATCACGACAGTGACCGCCTGAAGACGGAATCCCGGGAAACCATCGCCGAGATCGCGCGGTTCCTCGAAACCGCGCCGGAGGTGCGGGTCTATGTCGTCGGGCACACCGACAATACCGGCGCCTACGAATACAATGTGAAACTTTCCGAACGGAGAGCGGCTGCGGTGGTGCGGGCCCTGGTGAAGGATCACGGCATCGCCGCCGACCGGCTGAAGGCGGTGGGGGTCGGCCCGGTGGCCCCGGTGGCTTCCAACGCCGGGGAGGAAGGTCGCAGCAAGAACCGGCGGGTGGAACTGGTGGAACGTTGAAAGCGTGCTTTAGCCGCTCATCTGCTGCGGCAGCCAGGTGATGAGCTCGGGAAAGGCGAGGAACAGGCCCACGGTCACCACATCGGCGATGAAGAAGGGGCCGATGCCCCGGAACACGTCGCTCACCGGAATGTCGGGACGGACACCGGAGACGACGAAGCAGTTGAGGCCGATGGGCGGGGTGATGAGGCAGATCTCGGCCATCTTGACGACGATGATGCCGAACCAGATGGGATCGTAGCCGAGGGCGATCACCGCCGGATAGACGATGGGCAGGGTCAGGAGCAGCATCCCGATCGCATCCATGAACATGCCGAGCACGGCGTAGGCGAGAAGGATGCAGATCATGATCAGGATCGGCGGCAGCGGCAGCGACACCACCCATTCGGTGAAGGCCTCCGGCAGTCCGGCGAAGCCCAGGAAGCGGACGAACAGCAGCACGCCCCAGATCAGCGAGAAGATCATCACCGTGAGCTTGGCCGTCTCCATCAGGGCTTCCCGGAGGGTTCCCCAGCGCATCCCCCGCTGCAGGGCGAGGACGAAGACGACGAAGGCGCCCAGCGCCCCGGCTTCGGTGGGGGTCGCCCAGCCGCCGTAGATGGCGGTGAAGATGATCAGGATCACCAGGACGATCGGCATGGTGCCGGGCAGGGAGCGGAAACGATCGCCCCAGGTGAAGCCGCGGATGGGGCGTCCCAGCTCGGGCTTGACCGCGCATTGGCCGATGATCAGAGCGGCGTAGACGAGGGCCGAGACCATTCCCGGCACGAAGCCCGCGAGGAGCAGCTTGCCGACCGATTCCTCGACGATGATGGCGTAGATGACGAGGATCGCGCTCGGCGGAATGAGGGAGGCGAGGGTTCCGCCGGCGGCCACCACGCCCGCCGCGAGACGACGGTCGTAACCCCATTTGAGCATGTCGGGAATGGCCACCCGGGAGAACACGGCGGCGGTCGCCGTACTGGCCCCCGAGACGGCGGCGAAGCCGGCGGTGGCGAAGACGGTGGCCACGGCGAGGCCGCCCGGCACCCAGCCGACCCATTTCCGGGCGGCGTCGAAGATCGCCTCGGTGATCCCGGCATGGAAGGCGAGAAAGCCGATGAGGATGAACATCGGCAGCACGCTCAAGGTGTAGGTCGTCGCCTTCGAATGGGGAATGGTGCCGGCGATGCCGGCCCCGGCGTCCCAGCCGATCAGCCAGACGAGACCGACGAGGCCCACCACCGCCGCGGCGATGTAGACGCGGACCCCCATGAACACCAGAGCGAGCAGGGCGAAAACGCCGATGAGGCCGATCGTCTGACTGTCGAGTTCAGGCACGGTCGGTCCCTCCGGCCGACGGCGCCTCCTCGCCGACCACCTCCTTGATTTCCTGACGCACGATGTCGTCCATCTTGGCGATCATCGGGACCGCCACGGGCTCTGTCCGGGGGTTCGCGAACAGGCGCGCGTATCCCAGCAGATGGACGAGCAGCCGCAGCCACAGGAGCCCGAACGCCAGCGGCACGACGAGCTTCGAGGGCCAGATCGGATATTCCGCGTCGATGGTCGAATCGCCGAGCTCGTAGGCCCGCAGGAAATGCGTGAAGCCGTAATAGGCGAGCACGGCGATCACGAACATCGCCACCAGCGTGCCGAAGATTTCGGCGAGCCAGCGGGTCCGGCCACGGATTCTCCCCAGCACCAGATCCATGCGCACGTGACCGCCCAGGCGTTCGCACCAGGCGATCCCGAGAAAGGCGAAGGCCGCCATGCTGATCTCGATCAGATCGATATAGCCGAACACCGGCATGTTCAGGATCTTGCGACCGAGGACCTGGGCGACGCCGATCAGCATCAGTCCGAAGATGAACAGTGCGGCGACGAGATTGAACGCCCGCTCGATCGGCGCGAGCCACCGATCGAGCCGGGCGACGAACCTCCCGAGGCCGTCGCCCGGCGACCGGTCGTTGCTATCCATCAGGCATCCGGAGCCGGCGTGGGTGGGTTCCGGCTCACCGGCCCTCGACTTCGGCCGCGATCTGGAAGATCCGATCGATCAGCTCCTGACCGTCGAACTTGTCCTTGTTGGCGGCCACCCATTCGTCCCAGACGGGTTTGCCGGCGACTTCACGGAACTTCTCGATCTGCGCGTCGGTATAGACGATCTTCTCGAGCTCGGCCTCGAACATCGGCAGGTTCTTCTCGTCGGCCTCCCGATAGACCTCGATCTGCCGGTCGAGGACCGGCCCCTTGGCGTCCTCGAGAAGCTGCTTGTACTGCTCGGGGAGCGCGGCGTAGGCGTCCTTGTTGATCACCACCGGACACTCGGAGGTGCCGGGCGACATGTTGGCGGTGAACCAGTCCGAGACCTCGTGAATCTTGTACGCGGCGTGCGCGTAGGTGAAGGGGAAGGACACCGCGTCGATGGTCCCGCGCTCGATCGAGGTGTAGACCTCGGTCGCCGGCATCGAGGTCGGAATGGCGCCGAGCTTTTCCATCGCCTTGCCGATGCCGCCGCCGGCCCGCACCCGCATGCCCTTCCAGTCCTCGAGCTCCTCGGGCGGCTCGCCCTTGCCGAGGAACTCGTACTGCGGCAGCAGGGTGGAGACGTAGAACATGGCGTTCCAGCGATCGAGATCGGCCTTCAGCGCCGGGTGCTCGGGGAGCTTCATGCGCACCGTCCGGGAGACCTCGACGTCGCCGAGCGGCAGGAAGGGCATGGTGTAGACCATCCAGGCGGGGTTCTTGCCGGGATGATAGAAGTTGCAGAAGAACGCCATCTCGAAGGCGCCGAGCTTGATGCCGTCGAGATTCTCCCGCGACTTGGACAGGGTCGCGCCGTAATAGAGTTTGATGTTCCAGTTGCCGTCCGTTTTCTCGGCCACGATCTCGGACAGCTTCTCGATCCCCTCGGTGAAGGCGCGCCGCTTGCCCCAGACGGAAACCTTCCACTCGAGCTTCGGTCCCTCGACCTCGGCGGCCGACAGCCCGCCCGGGCCGGCGACCAGAGTGCCGCCGGCACCGATGACCACCGACAGCGAAAACACCGTCCATTTCCTGTACACGTTCCGGGCCCCCTCTGACGTCCGATGATGCTTCCGCGACCGCTCCCCCCGACGGTCACGCCTGCAACCTGCCAATCCTGCGCGAAAACTTCAAGCGCGGCGGTTCGGCGCGATCGTACTCCGGTCCGTCGGGCGGGTCGCGCCGGCGTGGTTGGCGACCGCCTCCGCCATCGTGCTATAGAGCCCTCATGAGCCAAGGACCGTCGCCCCGGCCCACGGAACGGAGCCTTGAGCGCTATCGCGGCGCGGAGCGCTGGCCGGTCGAGGAATGCCTCGCGGCGATGCTCGAAAACCAGATCCACGCCTTCGCCGCCGTCAGGCAGGCGCTGCCCTGCCTCGCCCGGGCGGCGACGGCGGCGACCGCCCGGCTGCGCGAGGGCTCCGGCCGGCTGGTCTACGCCGGTGCCGGCTCCTCGGGGCGCATCGCCGTCCAGGACGGGGTCGAACTCTGGCCCACCTTTTCCTGGCCGCGCGAGCGGGTGGCCTTCGTTCTGGCCGGCGGCGAGGCGGCGCTCACGCGGTCGATCGAAGGGGCCGAGGACGACGCGGCGGCCGGCCGCGACGCCGTGGCGGAGCTCGCTCCGGGGCCGGAGGACGTCCATGTCGCGGTCGCCGCTTCCGGCACCACCCCCTTCGTTCGCGCCGCCCAGCGGGAGGCGCGACGGCGCGGGGCGCTCACCATCGCCCTGGCCGGCGATCCCGGGTGCCCCCTCCTGGAGGATGCGGAAATCCCGATTCCGCTGGTCACCGGGGCCGAGTTCCTGGCCGGCTCGACGCGGATGACGGCGGGCACCGCCCAGAAGATCGCCCTCAACCTGCTTTCCACCCAGATCATGATCGGTCTCGGGCGGATCTACGAGGGGCGGATGGTGGCGCTGGTCCCGGCCAACGCCAAGCTCCGCGAGCGGGCGCGGCGTCTGGTCGTCGAGCTCACCGGCGCCGCTCCCGAGAGCGCCGCGGCTGCACTCGAACGTGCCGGCGGTGACGTGCGGCGGGCGGTGCTGATCCTCGACGGCTCGTCGCCGGAGGAAGCGGCGCGGCGACTGGAGGAGGCGAGGGGCGATCTGCGCCGGGCGCGGGGGCGCTGAATCTCAGGGTCGGGCGATGCGGCCGCCGCAGACCGGATGTCGAACGCCGGTGGTTCCGGGGAAGGAGGTCGGCAGCCCCCGCAGCACCCGCACCGCCAGATAGGCGAAGCATTGCGCCTCCAGCGCATCGCCGTCAGCACCCACGACCTCGATCGGCTCCACCGCCCGCGAAAGCCTTTCGGCCAGCATCGCCATCAGCACCGGATTGCGGCGTCCACCTCCGGTGACCAGCCAGCGCCCGGGTGATGCCGGCAGCCAGGCCGTGGCCCGGGCGACGGCGGCGGCGGTCAGCGCCGTCAGCGTCGCCGCCCCGTCCTCGGGCGAGAGCCCTTCCACGATCTCCGTCGAGAAATCGAGCCGATCCAGGGATTTGGGAGGCGGACGATCGAAGAAGGGATGGGCGAGCGCGGCCGCGAGACGTGTCTCCTCGACCCTGCCGCGGGCGGCGAGACCTCCGTTCTCGTCCAGGGGACGGCCGGTGTGGCGCAGTGCCCAGTCGTCGAGGAGGGCGTTGCCGGGCCCGCTGTCGAAGGCGAGCATCTGTTCCCCTTCGCCGATCCAGGTGAGGTTGGCGATGCCGCCGATGTTGAGGATGGCCAGGGGGCGCGCCAGGGAACGGGCGAGACAGGCGTGGTAGACCGGCGCCAGCGGCGCCCCCTGACCGCCGGCGGCGAGATCCGCGCTGCGGAAATCCCAGACCACCGGGCAGCCGGCGAGCCGCGCCAGCAACTTCCCGTCGCCGAGCTGCCGGCTCCGGCCCTCTTCCGGACGGTGCAGGACGGTATGACCGTGAAAGCCGATCAGCTCGGGGTATGCTCGGGTACCGCGAAGGAGCTCCCGTACGGCCCGGGCGTGGAGTTCGGTCAGCTCCCGCTCCACCGCGGCGCATTCCGTCGCATCCTGCGGGCCGGCGCGGACGAGGCGGTCGAGGCGGGATCTGAAGGCTTCGGGATAGGGAAAGGTCCGGGACGCCACCGGCACCGCCGAGGCGTCGCCGTCGGTGCGCAGGATGGCGGCGTCGATCCCGTCCATCGAGGTGCCGCTCATCAGGCCGATCGCGAGTTGTCCCCTCGAACCCGTCATGTCTCTGGTTTACATCATGACCGGCGGAACGACAGGAGATCGACCATCACCGGGTTGCCGAAGCTGGAAGGCTCGATCCTCACCCCGACCGGCTGGTGTCGCGGCCGGATCCGGTTCGATGCCCGCATCCGGGCGATCGAGGGAACGCCCGGCGAACCGGAGGCGCCGTACATCCTGCCGGGGTTCGTGGACCTCCACCTGCACGGCGGCGGCGGTGCCGACGTCATGGAAGGGGAGGAGGGCGTGCGCCGTGCGGCAGGTTTCCATGCCCGCCACGGCACGACGTCGATGCTGGCCACCACCGTGACCGCTGCCCCGGAGGAACTCGAGACCGCGCTCCGCGGGATCGCCCGGGCGATGGCCGCACCCGATCCCGAAAGCACACGCATTCTGGGTGTTCATCTGGAGGGCCCGTTCCTCAGCCCCGAAGCGCTGGGTGCGCAGCCTCCCTGCACCCTCGCGCCGGATCCCGATCTGGTGGCCCGGCTGGCGGCCATCGCGCCACTGCGGGTGGCGACGGTGGCGCCGGAGATCGATCCCGAAGGTGTCCTCCGCACCGCTTTCGGGCGATGCGGAACCCGGCTGCAGATCGGCCATACGCGTTGCAGCTATGCGCGGGCGAAGGCGGCACTGGCCGCCGGCTATGCCGGTTTCACCCATCTCTTCAATGCGATGAGCGGCTGTGCACACCGCGGGCCGGGCGCCGCGGCGGCGGCTCTCGCGCACGGCGAATGGGCGGAAATCATTCCCGATCTCCGGCATGTCGATGTCGGCATGATCCTCGCCGCACGGCGCGCGATTCCCGGTCTCTACGGGGTGACCGACGCGGTCGCCGCCGCCGGCATGGCCGACGGGCCCTATCGACTCGGGCCGCATGCGATCGAGAAATGCGGCGACTGCGTGCGCCTCGCCGACGGCACGCTCGCCGGCAGCGTGCTCACCATGGATCGGGCGCTGCGCAATCTGGTGGCCATCGGCCTGCCCCTCGAGGAGGCCTGTCGCCGGCTCTCCACCCTGCCGGCCGACTATCTGGGGCTCGCCGATGTCGGCCGGCTCGCCGTCGGGGCCGCCGCCGATCTCCTCGAACTCGACGCCGATCTGCGGCTGCGGGGGGTGTGGATCGGCGGCCGGCGGATCGACCCCGCCGCCCCCGATGCGGAAGAGTGAGGCGCGCTCAGGAGGGGCGCAGCTTGTGGATCCCCAACGCCCCGAGCAGGTATTGCTCGAAGATGTTGTCCGCCGTCCCCCGCCGGACCTTGCCCAGGAAATAGCGCTCGAACGCCACCTTGGCGTAGTGGACCCATTTGCCTTTCTTCATCCAGTTGACGTTGCGCGGCGGCATCTCCGGCATGGCCACGAAGGCGATTCCGGTATCGCCCATGTCGGCCAGACAGATGGCGTTCCAGCTGGCCACCGATTCGGGCTCGCGCCCGTCCAGTACCGCCCGGATGTTGAGGGCCGCGGCATGGGCCATCGTCTCGATCATGTAGCCGGTCTTGGGCACGCCGGTGGGGACCGGGGTCGGTTCGATCGGGGGGATGGCGACACAGACGCCGACGGCATAGACGTTGGGGAATTTCGGGTTGCGCTGGAACTGATCGATCAGCACGAAACCGCGCGGGTTGACCAGACCCTCGTTGCCCGCGAGCGCGTCGATGCCCTTGAAGGCCGGCAGCATCATGGCGTGCCGGAACGTCACCTCGTGTCGCCGCTTCGTCTCCCCCCGCTCGTCGACCTCGGTCACCTCCATGCGCCCCGCCTCGATCCCGGTGACCTTCGCGTTGGTGATCCAGTTGATGTGATGCTGACGCAGCTCGGATTCGAGCATGCCCTTGGAATCGCCCACGCCGGCGAGGCCCAGGTGGCCGATGTAGGGTTCCGAGGTGACGAAGGTCATGGGGACGCGGTCGCGCAGCCTGCGCCGACGCAACTCGGTATCCATGATGAAGGCGAATTCGTAGGCCGGGCCGAAACAGGAAGCACCCTGCACCGCGCCGACCACGATCGGTCCCGGATCATCGAGGAACCGCTGCCAGGCCACGGCCGCCTCGCGGGCGTGGGGGGTCGTACAGATCGACGTGGTGTGGCCGTTCGGCCCGAGGCCCTCGACTTCCTCGAAAGCCAGCTTCGGTCCGGTGGCGATCACCAGGAAATCGTAGTCCAGATGCTTGCCGTCGGCGAGCTCGATGCGGCTGCCGTCGCAATCGAGCCGCTTCGCCCCGCTGGGGAGGAAGTCGATCCCGAGCCGGTCGAAGACCGGCTGCATCGGCACCAGGATCTGATCGGGCTGGCGCCAGCCCACCGCCACCCAGGGATTGGAGGGGGTGAAGCTGAAATCGGGATTGTCGGAAACCACCGTCAGACGGTCTCCGGGGCGCCGGAGCCCGGCCAGCTCGAAAGCGGTGGTCACACCGCCGATGCCGGCGCCGAGAACCACGATATGAGCCATGTCCGTTCCTCCCGGACCTGGATCGGGCGCGGGGCCGTGCTCGGCCACGGATCCGACCCGTTCGCACCGATATGACAAAAATGGCGATGTGTGGCCCGGGAAGATACTACCGCGGGTTGGATCGGGGCGCTAGTCGTCGAGGGTGACCGGGCTTTTGAAGCCGGGCGGCTTGATCGTCAGCAGGGCGCATTTCACTTGGCGCAGCAAGGCCTCGGTGGTGCTGCCGAGAAGAAGGCCCTCGAGATGCGACTGGACATGCGTGCCAACGACGACGAGGTCGATTCCCAGCCGTGCCGCCTCCTCGGCGATCGTCACCTGGGGGCGGCCCTTGACGAGATGGAGCTCGATCTCCACGGAGCGCTCGCGGAACGGTTCCACCAGCGCCTCGAGGGCGGCCGCATGGCGCTCGCGCTCTTCGGCGATCATCGCCTCCACCTCCTCCTCGGCCGCTTTGCCGAACGCGCGACCGCGCAGAGCGGTCTCGCCATAAAGCTGCCAGACGTGGAGAACGTGCAGCTCCGCCCGTTCGCTCTCGGCGATCGAGGTGGCGAGCTGGAGGATCGTCACCTGGAGTTCGGGAGCGCTTTCCACCGCCAGATCGACGGCCGCCAGAATGCGGCTGTAGCGGGCGTGGGGGATCGGTTTGTCGATCCACACCGGGCAGGGGCAAAGCTCGATGAGACGGGTGTCGAGGGTGCCGAAGATGTGGGTCTTCAGGCCACCGTCGGGGGAGGCCGTCTTCATCACGAGATCGTGCCCCGCCCGCAGGACTTCGCGCACCACCGCCAGATGCGGCCGGCCGGTCAGGACCTTGCAGCGGAGATCGGGCCGACCGGGACCGATGGCCCGCGCCACCGCGCGCAGCTCGGCCTCCGCCTCCTCGAGGATCGTGCGATAGATCGCGTCGGCCAGCCTGCGTGTACCTTCTCCGGAGCCGGTCCCGCCGGGCTCCTCGACGACATGGGCGAGCGTCAGTACGGCCCCGTTCCTGCGCGCCAGATCCGCCGCCCGATCGACGGAGGCGTTGTGCTCGGGCTCGTCCTCGAACAGGTAGAGAATGCGCTTGAAACGTCGCATCGGTTCCGCTCGTCCCGCTGCTTCTCCCGCCGGGCGGGCCGAACATGACATGTCCGGCGGGCGAGGCAAAGAGGGCAGGAGGGCGCGTCGGTCTCACCGGCCGCCGGGGAGGGCGTACCGCGTGATGCCTGTCGGCCGCTGGGGGTCGCGACATTGCGCCCGGAAAGGCAAATAGATTGTTGCCTGTGACAACATCCCGCTGTAACAGCGACGTTTGGGGCGTGCGTTCGCCGCGCCCCGCCGGCAAGGCTCGCGCCGATCGTCTGATCGATCATCGGCACCGTCGGGGATGGGCCGGCTCCCGTGCACGACGACGCAACGCTCGGAACGACAAACAAAACTGTACGCTCGCCCGATGCTACCATTCAACCGCAACGACCTCGAGAAGCTGTTTCCGGACTCCGTCTGGACCAAGGCGGAGGATCTGGTCGCCAGCGGCGCCCTGGTCGACGTCAACGTCGAACGCGACGGGCGCTCGATCACCGGCCGTGTCCGGGGACAGCGGCGCACCCCCTATCTCACGCGGGTCAAGGTCGCCAACGGCCGCGGCGGCCGCGTGCGGCTTTCCAGCACCTGTACCTGCTTCGTCTCGGACTGCGAACATGTGGCCGCCATGCTGCTCGGCGTGCTCGAACGGTCGGCCGCGCCCGCCGCCGACGACGTCACCTCGACCATCGATCAGGAACTGGAGGCCTGGGTCCGCAACGTCGGCCAGACGGTCCGCGAGCTCGCCTCCCGTACCACCGAGGCCGGCGACGCCATCCTCTACGTGCTCGAACCGGCCCAGCGGTCCTGGTCGGATCTCGGTCTGGCACAGCCGATCGCCGTGCATCTGGCGCGGGCGAAGCGGCTGCGGGAGGGCATCTACGGGCGCGAACATCCGCTGGCGATCGCCAATCTCACGGCCGAGGAACCGCCCGCTTTCGTCACCCTCGACGATCAGGTGATCGGCAGGCTGCTGGGCGGTGTGCCGTCACCGCTGCGACGGTTGGGAGGGTCCGCGGATGCCGAGACCCTGAGCCGCATGATCGCCACCGGGAGATGCTTCTGGCGGAGCGTCCGGGGAACGCGGCTCCATCTCGCCGAGCCGCGGCCGGGGCGCATGGTCTGGCGCTTCGACGGCGAGGGCCGACAGCGTCTGCTGTGCGAGCTCGAAGAGATGCACGAGGAAATGCTGGTCACCTCGCTCGGTGATCCCTGGTACATCGACATGCGTTCGGGCGCCTGCGGCCGCATCGAGACGGGGGTGCCCTCGCGCCTCGTCGCCCTCCTCCTCAGGGCACCCGCGGTGCCGCCGCCGGCGGCCACCCTCGTCCGCCAGAAGCTCGCCGCCCATGCCGACAGGATTCCCCTGCCCGAGCCGCTGCGGCGCCGCGAGCGGGTCGATGTGACGCCGACACCGGTGCTCCATCTCCATTGCCCCACCATCACCGTGGTGCGGGGCAGCGGCTGGAAGCGGGAGGAGGAGGAGGTCGTCGTTCCGCTCGCCCGGCTCGGCTTCGACTATGCCGGTGCTCTGGTGCACTGGCACGATCGCCGCACCGAGATCAATCACGTGGTCGAGAACCGGCTGCTGGTCATTCCACGGAACAGCGTCTTCGAGATGCAGATGGTGGAGCGCCTCAACGCCATGGGGCTGCAGCCGCTGGGTCCCGTCGGCCTCGGCCGTTTCGCGCCGGAGCATCTGCGGCAGGACTTCACCTTCGAGGAGGACGAGGACGACGATGTCAGCCTCCGCTGGGTGGAGTTCAACCACCACGAGATCCCCCGACTCCGGAGCGAGGGCTGGAAGGTCACCTTCGACGCCGAGTATCCATACGAGGTGGTGATTCCCCCGGCGAACTGGCAGGCGGAGATCACCGAGACCGGTACCGACTGGTTCGAATTCGATCTCGGCATCGAGATCGACGGCCAGCGCGTGCCGCTGCTGCCGGTGCTGCTGGAACTGTTCGAGCAGGCCCGCGAGACCATGACCCCGGCGGCGCTCGAGGAGTACGGCGACGAGCCGATCTACGGAACCCTGCCGGACGGCCGCATCCTGCCGATTCCCGCGAGCCGTCTGAAAGCCATTCTCGAAGCCCTGTTCGAGGTCTTCGAGACCGCCCGCATCGACAAGAACGGACGGGTGCGGCTGTCGCGCGCCCATGCCGTCCGTCTCGAGGTCATCGAGCGGGGGGTGCCGGCGGAAGCCATCGCCTGGCGGGGAGGCGAGCGGCTGCGCGAAATCGCCCGCCGTCTGCGGGAGAGCGACCGGGCGGCGGACCTTCCCCAGCCGCCCGGGCTCGCCGCCGAACTGCGCGGCTACCAGCGTCAGGGCATGGCCTGGTTGCAGTTTCTCGCCGACTGCGGCCTTTCCGGCGTGCTCGCCGACGACATGGGCCTCGGCAAGACGTTGCAGACCCTGGCCCACATTCTCTGGGAGAAGAAGCGCGGCCGCCTCGACCGTCCCGCCCTGGTGATCGCCCCCACGAGCCTCATCCCCACCTGGCGCAGCGAGCTGCGGCGTTTCGCCCCCGATCTGCGGCTGCTGGTGCTCCACGGCAACCGGCGCCAGGAGCTGTTCCCGCTCATCGACCGCCACGACATGGTCCTGACCTCCTACACCCTGCTGCTGCGGGACAGCGAGCAGCTCCTGCCCCGGGAATGGCGGCTGGTGGTCCTCGACGAGGCGCAGGCGATCAAGAATCCCTCCACCAAGCTCGCCCGCACCGCCTGTCAGCTCCGGGCCGATCAACGGCTGGCGCTGACCGGCACGCCGATGGAAAATCATCTGGGCGAGCTGTGGTCGGTGTTCCATTTCCTCCTGCCCGGACTGCTGGGCGACCGCGAGACCTTCCGCCGGGTGTTCCGCAACCCGATCGAGAAGGAAGGCGACGGCCAGCGGCAGACTCTCCTGGTCGCCCGGATCGCCCCCTTCATGCTGCGCCGGACCAAGGAGCAGGTGGCCGCCGAACTGCCGCCCAAGAGCGAGGTGGTGCGGGAGATCGAGCTCACCGACGAGCAGCGCGATCTCTACGAAAGCGTCCGCCTCGCGGTGCACGCCCGGGTGCGGGAGGAGATCGAGCAGCGCGGCCTGGCGCGCAGCAACATCGCCATTCTCGAGGCCCTGCTGAAATTGCGGCAGGTCTGCTGTGACCCGCGCCTGCTCAAGAACCTCGGCGAGCGGACCCCACCGGCGAGCGCCAAGTTCGAGCTGCTGATGGAGATGCTCGGCAACATGGTGGAGACCGGCCGACGCATCATCGTCTTCTCGCAGTTCGTGGAGATGCTCGGCCTGATCGAGGCCGGGCTGAAAAAGCGCCACCTTCCCTACACCATCCTCACGGGCCGCACCCGCGACCGGGAAGCGCCGGTGACACGCTTCCAGAACGGGGAGGTTCCGATCTTCCTGATCAGCCTCAAGGCCGGCGGCACCGGCCTGACCCTGACCGCGGCCGATACCGTGATCCATTACGATCCCTGGTGGAATCCGGCGGTCGAGGCCCAGGCCACGGACCGCGCCCATCGGATCGGTCAGGACAAGACGGTGTTCGTCTACAAGCTCATCGCCAGCGGCACCGTCGAGGAGCGTATGGTCGAGCTCCAGGAGCGCAAGAAGGCGCTCGTCGAAGGCGTGCTGAGCGGCGCCCGCACCGGCCTCGCCTTCACCGAGGAGGACATCGAGACGCTGTTCGCCCCGCTGCCCGATTGACTTCCGCGCCGTCCCCCGTCACCGCCGCTGAACGGATGGTGCATCGCATTGAACCGCCCCGCGCCGACGCCCATCTTCGGATGGAAACCGAGCCGGCGCGGATTGGCGCCGGAGAAGGCGACGGAGGAGAGCGGCCATGGCGGGCGCTCCCGGCGGGACGGTCGCCGAGGGTGGACGCGGCACGCGACGGGGAGCGGCGGCGGCCGCGCATATCGGCACCTCGGGCTGGGCCTATCCGGGCTGGCGCGGGATCTTCTACCCGCGCGATCTGCGGCAGGGCGAATGGCTCGGCCATTACGCGCGCTTCTTCGACACCGTGGAGGTCAACGCGAGCTTCTACCGGCTGCCGACGGAGAAGCTGATCGCCGCCTGGTGCGCCCGCACGCCCGAGGGCTTCCGCTTCGCCGTCAAGGCCTGGCGGGCGATCACCCATTACCGACGCCTCGCCGCCTGCGAGGATCTGCTCGCCGATTTCTTCGACCGTATCGCCCATTTCGGTGACCGGCTCGGTCCGGTGCTGTTCCAGCTTCCCCCCCGCTTCCCCGCCGATCCCGGGCGCCTCGCCCGGTTCCTCGAACGGCTTCCGAAGGGGCACCGCTACGCCTTCGAATTCCGCGATCCGAGCTGGCACCGGGAGGCGGTCTACGGGCTCCTGCGGAAAGCGGGTGCCGCCTTCTGCCCGTTCGACCTCGCGGGTCTCCTCGGGCCCCGGGTGGTCACCGCAGATTTCGTCTACGTCCGGCTGCACGGCCACGAGCGGCGCTACCGTGGCGCCTACGACGAAGCCCTGCTGGCCGACTGGGCGCGCTGGCTCCGGCAACGCCGGGAGGAAGGCCGCGAGGTCTGGTTCTATTTCGACAATACCGACGAAGCGGCCCACGCGGTATTCGACGCCATGCGCCTGAGGCGGCTCCTCGGCCAATCGGCGCCGGCCACCGCCGCGCCGTTAACCAATCCGTAAGGACCCGGCGTCTATGGTGGCGGGGCCGGCAGACGGCCCGCCCGGTGACACTGCCAGATCGGGACGTTCCGTGAGGCCGGTCGCGCGAGTTCCTTTCCATCGATTTTCGCGAGAGGTGACCGGTGCTAGGCCTTTTCGAGCGGAGAGCGACCACGAGAGCGGTCCGGCGAACGATCGTGCCGACCGGCAGGGAACGCCGTTTCCGCCGCCAGGATTTCATCCTCAGCAAGACCGATCTCAAAGGTCGCATCACCTATGCCAACGACACCTTCCTGGCCATTTCGGGCTTCACCGAAAAGGAAGTCCTCGGGGCACCGCACAGCATCGTCCGCCATCCGGAGATGCCGCGCTGCGTGTTCCAGTATTTCTGGGAAACGATTTCCTCGGGCAAAGAGATCTTCGCCTACGTCGTCAATCTCTGCAAGAACGGCGATCATTACTGGGTCTTGGCACACGTCACCCCGACTTTCGACGGGGACGGAAAGATCATCGGCTACCATTCCAATCGCCGTTCTCCCGACCCTGCCGCGGTGGCGGAGATCAAGAGGATCTACGGCGAGCTTCTGACCATCGAACGGAACCACCAGGATCGCAAGGCCGGCCTCGCCGCCTCGCGGGCCGCTCTCGACCGGATGATCGCAGACAAGGGGCTGTGCTTCAATGAATTCACCCTCTCCCTCTGAAAACCCGGGTGCCGCCCGGGCGGGCAGGGACCGTCGCCGGGCGCCGGTTCCGCGCTTCGACAGCTCTTCCCTGGGGCTCGCCGCCATCACGGGGACGGCCACCGCGTTGCTCGCCCTCCTGCAGCTCGCGGGTGTCGGCACGGCCGGGGGTCTCGCCGGCGCCATCGGCATCACCCTGGTCCTGTTCGCGTCGATCACCGCGGCCTTCGCCTGGCGTGCCATCAACCGTCTGCGCAAGGTCGCCGAAGTGTGTGCGGCGGCGGCCGAGGGCGACCTCCAGCAGCGCATCGTCTTTTTCGGTGAGCGCGGTCTGTTGCGGGCGCTGGCGCGGGACGTCAACCGGCTCTCCGATCTCGCCGACACCTTCGTCCGCGAGCTGGGCCAGACCCTCGGGCATGTCGCCAACAACGAATACTACCGGCGCATCCTGGTTCAGGGTCTCTCCGGCGACTATGCCCGCTGGGCGTCGCTGGCCAACGAGGAGATCTCCCGCATCGCCGAGCGCGGCAAGAGCTTCCAGTCACTGACCGGCCAGTTCGAGGAGGAGGTGAAGAGCGTCGCCGAGGACGTCGGGACGACCGCCGAGCGGCTCGGGGGCATCGCCCGCGACGTCGGCCAGGCCTCCGAGGAGAGCGCCGAAAACGTCCAGAACGTCGCCGCCGCGGTCGAGCAGCTCACCGCCTCGGTGCAGGATATCGCCAGCAACGCCACCCTGTCCGCGGAGGTGGTGCGTTCGGCGGCATCCGAAGCCGAACAGTCGCGCGAGGCCGCGGGCCGACTGACCGAGACCGCCCAGCAGATCGCCTCGGTGGTGGAGACGATCCGCGACATCGCCGAGCAGACCAATCTCCTGGCCCTCAACGCGACCATCGAAGCGGCCCACGCCGGCGAGGCGGGCAAGGGCTTCGCGGTGGTGGCCGGCGAAGTCAAGACGCTGGCCGGCCAGACCGGCAAGGCCACCGAGACCATCCGCCGGCGGGCCGAGGAGATGCGGCAGGTCATCGACGATGTGACGGCGGTTCTCGGCCGTATCTCGGCGCGGGTGACGGAGGCGGATACCGCCGCCTCCTCCATCGCCTCGGCGGTGGAGCAGCAGGCCGCGGTGGTCCAGGACATCGCCCGTCGCATGGACGAGGTGTCGCGGGCCGTCGGCACGGTAACCGCGGCGGTCGGGACGATGGAAGGCGGGGCCGACGACGGCACGCTGTCGGCGGCGGTGGCCGATCTCGACAGCCGGGCGAAGGCGCTGCGGGAGCAGATCGACGGGTTCCTGCAGGCGGCACGCCGCGTCGCCTGAGCGGCCCGTGGCGGCGAGCCTTTCCACGGCGGCGGCTCCCGCCGGGAACCGCCGTCGCGGCGCGCTCCGATGCCGGGCTCGGTGCGGGTTTTCCGCCCGGGTCCCGGGCGGGGCGTGCAAACCTGCGGTCGGCGGAGGAGCCGACCGCCTCCGGCCCCGCCTGCCGGAATGTTCCCGGGTTTCCTCAGTCCCGGGAGAGTGGCGGTCGGTCGTCGCCGCCCCGGCGGCTCGCGAAGAAGCGGCGCAGGAGCCGGGCGCTCTCTCGCTCGCCGATGCCGCCGTAGACCTCCGGCCGGTGATGACAGGCCGGGCTGTGGTAGATGCGCGGGCCGTGGTCGACCCCGCCGCTCTTCTCGTCCTCGGCGCCGTAATAGAGACGCCGCAGCCGGGCGAGGCCGATGGCGTAGGCGCACATCGGGCAGGGTTCGAGGGTCACGTAGATGTCGCAGCCGACCAGACGGGGCACGCCCAGACGCCCGGCCGCGGCACGGATCGCCAGGAGCTCGGCATGGGCGGTCGGATCGTTCGTACCCTCGACGGCGTTGCCGCAGGCGGCCAGCAGCCGGCCGCCGGCATCGACGATCACCGCTCCCACCGGAACCTCGCCGCGCGAGGCGGCCGCCCGGGCTTCGGCGAGCGCGCGGGCCATCGGCGACGGCCGGCGCGTCATGAGCCGAACGCCACCCGGTCGAGGAAGGTGACGGTGAAGCGCTCGGCCGCCGGCGGCGGATCCACCAGCCGCGCCTCGAAGCGGGCGAAGGCGCCCGGCGCCAGCCGGCGCCGCGGCGGATCGAACAGGCCGAAATCGAGCTCCCTCCCGCGGGCGTCGAGCAGCGCCACCCGCAACGGCGGCAGAACCCGCTCCCGGCGCGCGGTGTTGACGATCTCCGCGGTGATCCGGAGCATCGGCACGCCGTTCTCTTCGAACCGCTCGGACGCCAGCTCCCGCAGCTCGAGGCCGAGCGACAGGGTGACCGGCAGACCGAGTTGGCGGTAGAGGGTGGTGGCCTGCGGCCAGGCCGCGACGATCTCGTTGCGGGCCAGCATCGCAGCGGCGAGCAGCAGCACCACCAGCACCAGCAGCGACCAGCCGACGATCGTGCCGGCCGTCGGGCGCGAGGTCCGTGCCGTCGCCGCCTCGTCTTCCGCCGCCCCTTCGACCGGCGGTGTCTCCGGCAACGGCGGCGGCTCCGGCTCCTCGGCCGGGGGCTCCGCGAACCAGCGGTGCCCGCACTGGGAGCAGCGGACCATCTTGCCCCTCGGCGCGAGGGCCGCGGCGTCGATCTTGAACCGGGTCTCGCAGTTCGGACAGGTGATGATCATCGCCGCCGGAGGTCCTCCGTGGGGACGAGCCGGTTTCGCGTAAAAGTTGACGGAACGCTGGACGACAAACCCGTTTTGTGCAAGTCTATTCGCACGCTCGCCATTGTCCGAGGTCCCCTTGGCGCCGCAAGAGACGGTCATTCTCCGGATGCGGTCGGTCAGCATGCGGTATGCCGCCGGCAGCGAGGTTCTGCACGATATCGATCTCCTGCTCAAGGCGGGCAGCTTCCACTTCCTGGTGGGGCCGAGCGGAGCGGGAAAGACCTCGCTTCTGCGGGTGATCGCCCTCACGGTACCCGTCTCGCGCGGCACGATCACCCTGTTCGGCCGGGACGCGGTGGCGCTCGGTGAGGCCGAACGCGCCCGGTTGCGGCGCCGCATCGGGGTGGTCTTCCAGGATTTCCGGCTGCTCGGTCATCTGAGCGTCTTCGACAATGTGGCGCTGCCGCTGCGCATCAACCGCGTTCCCGAGGCCGTGGTCGCGCGACGGGTCACGGAACTGCTCGACTGGATCGGGCTCCGGGACCGGACCCGGTTGCCGCCGCCCCGTCTTTCGGTCGGCGAACGGCAACTCGTCACCATCGCCCGTGCGGTGATCACGCGGCCGGATCTGCTGCTGGCCGACGAGCCGCTGAGCAACCTCGACAATCGGCGGGCGGAACGGCTGATGCACCTGTTCGTCGAATTGCACCGCCGCGGCACGACGGTGCTGCTGGCGACCCACGACAAGGGCCTTCTGGAACATCACCGTTTTCCCATTTTGGAGATGGATTCGGGACGACTCAGGAGCGGCTCGCTCATCGGTCCCCTGGCCGCCGCCGGATGACGGGGCCGGAGATGTCCGAGCTCGAGCTCGATCTGCCGCTGGCCGAGCAGGGAACGGGGCGTTTTCTGCAGTGGATCCTCGCCGCCGCCACCTGCCTCGCGGTCCTGGCCGCGGCGCTGGCGGTCCTGGCCGACGCCGAGCTCAGACGGGCGGCCATGCGGCCGATGGTCGTGACACTGGCCCTCCCGGCCGGCACCGCGGCCGCCGAGGTCGAAGCCGTCGTCCGATTCCTCGGGAGGACCGAGGGCGTGGCTTTCGCCGATCCGGTCAGCGAGGAGGAGCTCGCGCAACTCGTCGAACCCTGGCTCGGTGATCTCGGAGAAGAAAGCCCGCTGGCGATCCCGCGGCTGATCGACGTGACATTCGATCCGGGTTTCCGAGCCGACCTCCGGGAGCTCGAGGCCCGGCTGCGCGAGCTGGTGCCGGGCACGACCTTCGACCGCACGGCGGTCGAGCCACCGGAAACCGGGATGCTGCGCAACCTCCGCCTGTTCGCTCTGATCGCGGCCGTCGCGTTCGTATCCTCCGGCGTCGTGGCGACGGCGGCGGTCGTCCGCGCCGGACTCCGGGCGCAGACCGATACCGTGGATCTCCTGCGGCTGATGGGGGCGGTGGATCGCTATCTCGAGGGCCAGCTCGTGGATCACGTGCTCCGCTGCGGTCTGCGCGGCGCCGTCGCCGGGTTCGCGACCGCAGGGATGCTGATCCTGGCCGGCATCGAGATCGGCGGCCGGTTCGACATCCGCCCCTTCGATGCGCTGGTGCTGCGGCCCGTGGACTGGCTGCTGCTGACCGCCGTCCCGATCCTCCTCGTCCTGCTGGCGACCTTGGCGGCGCGGCTCGCGATCGACCGCAGTCTCGCCCGTGCCGCTTGACTCCTGCTTGCCGCAGCCCATGCATCTCCCGGTGGAACGAGGAAGCGAGGGGGAGACGCGGCGCATGCAGGTTCCTCCCGGCCAGTCCCTGCGGGCCGGCCTCTTCAACCTGTGTTTCTATTTCTGGACGGTGGTTCTCGCCCTGGCGCTCCTGCCGGCGGCGCCTTTCGCCGGGGCGCCTGCGGTTCGCGCATATGCGCGCTTCTGGATGCGGGGGACGCAAGCCCTGCTGCGACGGATCGTCGGGCTCGATCACGAGGTTCGCGGTCTCGAGCGGCTGCCCCCGGGGCCGGTGATCATCGCCAGCAAGCACCAGTCGGCCTGGGAGACGCTGTTCTTTCATCTGGTGCGACCGGATCTGGTGATCGGGCTCAAGGAGGAGCTGACCCGCATCCCGATCTTCGGCTGGTATCTGACGATCGCCGGCAACATCCGGATCGACCGGGGCGGTGCCGGCAGGGCGTTGCGCTCGCTGCTGGTGGGGGCGAGGCGCGCGGTGGCCCGTGGCGAAAGCGTTCTCATCTTTCCCGAGGGAACCCGAATGCCGGTCGAGGCGCCACCGGCGTACAAATCCGGCGTCGCCGCTCTCTACAAGGCGCTCGATGTGCCCTGCGTGCCGGTGGCGCTGAATTCCGGTGTCTACTGGGGCCGTCGCAGCTTTCTCAAGCGCCCCGGGCGGATCCTCGTCGAGTTCCTGGAGCCGATCCCTCCGGGACTGCCGCGGGAGGAGTTCATGCGTCTGCTCGAGGAGCGGATCGAGACGGCGACCGCCCGTCTGGTGTCGGAAGCCCGTGGCGTTGCGGGGAGGTCACCCGGGCTGGAGCATGTCGGTCTCCGCGGGGAGGGGTCGCGGTAGTCGCCGCCGAGGGACCGCCGCCGGTCCCGCACGCGCCGCGATCCAGCGTTCGAACGCCGCGATGTCGAGCGGCGGCGAAAACAGGAAGCCCTGCAAGCTGGTGCAGCCGATCCGGGCGAGCAGGGCGGCCTGCTCCTCGGTTTCCACGCCCTCGGCGACGACATGGAGGCCGAGGGTACGACCGATCCCGACGATGGCTTCCACCAGACCGCGGACATCGCTCTTGTCCATCATCTCGGCGACGAAGCCGCGATCGATCTTGATGGTGCCGACGTCGAGATCCTTGAGCCGGGTAAGGCAGCTGTAGCCGGTACCGAAATCGTCGATGGCGATGCGCACCCCGAGGGCACGCAGTTCGGTCAGGCCGCGGAACGCCTTCTCGCTGTCGAGCACGGCGCTCTCGGTGATCTCGATCTCCAGCTTCGCCGGTGGGATCCGCTCCGCGCGCAGGAGTTCGTCGATCGCCGCCACCAGCCCCTGGTGGCGGAGCGCCAGGGGCGACAGGTTGACGGCGAGGTGCGGAATCCGGTCGTCGAGCCGATGCAGCACCCGGCAGGCCAGCCGAAAGCATTCGAGGGTGAAGGGTACGAGGAGGTCCGAATCCTCGATCAGCGGCAGGAACCGCTGCGGCATGACGAGGCCGCGCTCGGGATGACGCCAGCGGGCCAGGCCCTCGACCCCGACCAGCTCGCCGCTCGCGGGATCCACCTGGGGATGGAGATGGAGGAGGAACTGCCCGTCCCGCAGGGCGTGATGCAGTTCCTCCCGGAGTCGCGCCCGCTCGCAGAATTCGGCATGGACGTCGCGATCGAACACGCAGAGCACGCTTCCCGAGCGCCCCTTCGCCCGGCGCAGGGCGAGTCCGGCGAAGGTCTGCAGCTCGCGGGCCGAGCAGGCGTCCTCCGGATAGATCGCGAGGCCGAGGCTGGCGTTGACGTAGAGTTCGTGGCCTTCGATCCGGAAGCTCCGCTGGAATTCCGTCAGCAATCGCCGGGCCGCTTCCCGGGCCGCCTCCGCGGAGCTCGGATGGCGCAGCAGGACACCGAACTCGTCGCCGCCGAGACGGGCGATCAGATCCCGGCTCCGCACCCGGCGGGAAAGGCGTGCCGCCACCTGTTCGAGAAGCGCGTCCCCGACCGCCTGGCCGAGGGCCTCGTTGACCTCGCCGAAACCATCGACGTCGATCAGCAGGAGACCGATGGTCCGCCCGTCGCGTCCCGCCGCCGAGAGTGCGGTGGTCAGTTCCTTCTGGAACAGCGAGCGGTTGGCCAGGCCGGTGAGCAGGTCGTGATGGGCGAGACGATCGACGGCCGCCGTCGCCCGAGCCAGTTCGGTGACGTCGTTGACACAGAGGATCTGGCCGCGATCCTCGCCCCAGGCCCCGGTCAGGGGGGCGCCGGTGACCATCAGCTTCCGCTCCTCGCCGTCGATGCGGCCGACGATCCGCGCGCAGCCGCCCTCGGAAAGGCCGCTGCAATCGTCCAGCAGTGTCGCTAGCTGTGCCGCGATCCCGGCATCGTCCGGCGCCCCCAGCATGCGGCGTAGCGCCGGGTTGGCATAAAGAAGGGAGCCGTCCGCTCCGAGCCGGGCGATGCCGAGCGGTGCCTGTTCGGCCAGGGTACGGAAGCTGCGCTCCGCCTCGGCCGAACGTGCCCAGGCTTCGCGCGCGCCGTCACGTTCCCGCCGTAGCAGGCGGGCCAGGCGGGCGTTGTCCTTTTCCAGAGCGACCGAGCGCAGGAAGGCCTTCTGCTGCCAGTATCCGGCGCTCGCCAGAAGGAGGAAATAGAGGGGCACCAGTGCCGCCAGCGACAACGAACCCGGTCCGTCGGCGGTGGCGAAGGAGAACGCCAGGGCGGCGACGATCGGCAGATCGTGGGCGAGGGCGGTGGGCAGATGCGGACTCGAGAGGATCATCGCCGCCGCCATCACCCCGCCGATCATGAAGATCAGGAAGGGACCGGTATCGAAGGTGGTGACATCGGGCACGTGCAGGACGAGCACCGACCAGACCATCCCCGTGATTCCCGCGCCGAGGCCGACGAAGACGAAGCCGGGCCGCGGATCGGCGTGCTCGCGCGCGAACCGTCGTGCGGCGCTGCCGAGACCGAGCTTGGCGATCAGCGCGGCCGCGAGGGCCGCTCCCCAGAGAACGAGCTGCCGCGTCTCCAGCACATGGGAAAGCAGCCAGGCGACGATCGCCGCATTGACCGCGGCGGCCACCACCGCGGCCGGAATCATCGAGACCAGGACCGCGAGCTGTTCCCGGGCTATGGTGGTGGCGCTCTCGCCGGATTCCGCCGCTCCAGTGCGCGTCGGATCTCGGATGTCGGGCTCGGGTGCGACCACCGGTGTTCTCTTTGGGCTGGAGGCGTAGCGGGAAGGCCCGAAGGCCGTCGGGTTCCGGGAGGCACCCTAGACCCCATTTCTTAAGGACTTATTACTGCGCGGTTTTCCTCCCCCCCGGCAGCGGGTCCCCTGCGGCTCTCCGGAGGCGGCAAACCGCCGCACCCGGCTGTCGCGACGAACGGTGAAGGGGCCAAGATCGCGGGGGGGCGCAGCGGAGACGTGACGGCAGGATCGGGGGATGCCGCAACTGGCGAGGAGGCGGTGGTGAAACTGGCGATCATCGGCGATGCCACCGGCGCTGCGGACCGGGCCGCGGAGGCCGGTCTCGAGATTGTCACCTATGCCGGCACGCGCGCCGAAAGAGAGGCGCTCGTGGCGCGGGGACACCGGCTCTTGCGGCAATGGACGGATGTTCTCGAGGCGATGGAACCGCCACGTCGCTATCTCCTGGACCTGCCGCTCGGGGCCGGGATCGACGCCGTGATCGACGAGGGTTCGCAGGTCATGGAGCCGGGCGACGTGGTGATCGACCCCGGCGGGAGCTGGTGGTGCGACACCCTCCGACGCTACCGGCGCATGCGGCACCGGGCACTCTATTTCGTCGATGCCGCCCGGTTCGGCGAAGGTGAGGCGGCGGTCCTGCTGGTGAGCGGGGACGGAGAGGGGGTCGAACTCGCCCTTCCGGTGCTGCGCGAGCTGGTCGCACCGGGCCGGGCCCTGGCGTTCGGATCCGCCGGTGCCGCCCACTATGCGCGGATGGTCGCCGACGGTGTGGCCACCGCCGTGGCCCAGGCGCACAGCGAGGCGGTCCAGCTCATGGAGGCCTGGCCGGGCGATGCCGACCTCGAGGCGGCACGCCGGCTCTGGCCGTTCGAGAACATGCCGCCCGCCCCGCGCGACTGCTGGCTTCTCGACGATGCGGTGCGGCTCGAGGCCACGGTTCCCCTGCTCGCCCAGGCGGTGATGCTGCGTCTGGCCGAACGGCTCGACGAGCACAGTTCCGAGCCGCCCGCACCGCGTCTCGGGGGGTTCGTCCTGCCCGAGGACATCCTCTGAGCGGCGACGGAGGCTCCGGCGGGCGGATCCGGAGAAGGAGGGAGGATCGTGGAACGGGTTCGGTTGGGAAATTCGGGGCTGTGGGTCGGCCCCCTCTGCCTCGGCACCATGATGTTCGGGGGACGGACGGAGGAGACCGAAGCCCGACGCATCATGGCCGTCGCCGCGGAGGCCGGGATCGATTTCATCGACACCGCCGACGTCTACAACGACGGGCGTTCCGAGGAGATCGTCGGTCGGGCCATCGCCGCCGAGCGCTCACGCTGGATTCTCGCCACCAAGGTCGGCAACGCGATGGGCGAGAGCCCGAACATGCGGGGGCTTTCCCGACGCTGGGTCCTCGCCGCCTGCGACGCCAGTCTCGCCCGCCTCGGCACCGATTGGATCGACATCTACTATCTGCATCGCGAGGACCCTTCGACGCCGCTCGAGGAAACCCTGAGCGCCGTCGCCGATCTCCTGCGCAGCGGCAGGATCCGCTATTTCGGCCTGTCCAATTTCCGCTCCTGGCGGATCGCCGAGATCATCCGGCTGTGTGACCGGATCGGCATGCCGCGGCCGGTGGTGCTGCAGCCCTACTACAATCTCCTCAACCGCCAGCCCGAGGTGGAACTGCTGCCCTGCAGCGCCTTCTACGGGCTCGGGGTGGTACCCTACAGCCCCATCGCCCGCGGTGTGCTGAGCGGCAAATACAGCCCCGAAGCCCCGCCGCCGCCGGACAGCCGTGCGGGCCGCGGCGACAGGCGCATGCTGGAGACCGAATGGCGTCGCGAAAGCCTCGTGATCGCGCGCAAGATCGAGGAACATGCCGCCGCCCGCGGGATCACCCCGAGCCAGTTCGCGGTCGCCTGGCTGCTCGCCAACCGCATCGTCACCGCGCCGGTGATCGGCCCGCGCACGGAAGCGCAGCTGCGCGACTATCTGGGCGCCGTGGACTACCGTTTCACCGCCGAGGACGAGGCCTTCGTCGACGGCCTGGTCCCTGTCGGCCATCCCTCCACCCACGGCTACAACGACCCGCAGTATCCGGTGGAAGGACGCCGCCCGCGGTTCGCCGGGTGAGGCGGCGGAGGCAGGCGGCGGGGAGGGATCAGGAAGCGGATTCGGGCTCCTTCAGCAGATCCTCCACCCGCCACAGCAGACGCTTGGCGAGATAGGGCGAGACCTCGAAAACCCGGCCCTCGAGCCGTTTCTGCAGGGCGGCCACCCGGGCCGCTACGGGCTCGCGCCCCTCCTCGGTGACCGCTTCTCCGGCCGGATCGGCATCTTCGCCCCCCGCCGGGCGCTCGCGCGGGGCCACCTCGGAAGCGGTGAAGGCGATCCAGTAGTCGGCATCCTCCTCCTCGCCGAAGACGCCGATCCGGGCCTCGATCCGGAGCCCGTCGAAACTCGTGAAACGGGCCACGGCGGCATCCTCCGGCAGCGGCCTTTCCTCGGCCGCGGCAAGATCCAGCATGGTGATGCTGCCGAGGGTGCCGGCCAGCATCGGCGGCTTGGAGGCGTCCGGCTCCCGGCCCGCGGGCACGGTGGCGAGGGCGAAGGCGTCACTCTCGGCGCCGGTGCGTTCGATCCGCACTTCCTCGGCGGTGCCGGGTCGCAGCACCACCTCCGCCACCTCGTCGCGCGGCAGGCTCAGGATGGTGCGATCGAACCAGTCGAGGGGTTCCTCGGGAACATCGAGGGCCCGATCGGCGAGCCAGGCCTGGTCCTCGTCGGCGCGACGTACGTAGCTGCCGGATTTGCCCGGCCCGTAGAGACTGAACTTGCGCTTGCCGACCACCACCTCGGCGAGGATCGTGCCGGCCGCGTCCGCGAGGATGATCTCCCGCGACTTCGCGCCTTCGGAATCCACCGGCTCCAGCTCCAGCCGGGCGAGACGTTCGGGATCGCGGGTCTTCGGCTCGACGAGGCGCATCTGGGCGAGGCCGAGGACGAGTTCGCGCACGTTGTCGAGCTCGACCGGATAATCGCCCTTCTCCTCGAGCACCCATCCCTCCTCCGTCCGGCGCGCGGTCATGCTGGTGTCGGCGGTACGCACGGTGATCCGCGCGACATCCGCGACCCGCCCCGCGAGATCGGGCAGGAAGGGCGTGTCCAGCCGGGTCCGGGCCACCGGCAGATCGCGGTTGGCGACCGCGTAGGCGGCGAGGCCGAGGCTGACGATGGTGGCCAGAACGAGAGCCAGGAAACCCTTGGGTGACATGAGAGGACCTCCTTTCCCGGCGGCCTTCAGGCGGTCGTCGTCGTGACCTTGCGCCGGTAACGCGCACGGCGCACGAGCGCGAGCCCGATGGCCACCAGCCCGACCAGCAGCGGCACCGCGCCGATATTGGCGAAGCGGATGCGCGCCTTGAGATTCTCGATATCGCTGCGCAACGCGCGCTGCACCTCCCGCAGTTCGGCACGGGTCTCGAGGAGCTGGCTGCGGAAGTTCTCGATCTCCTGCTGCTGGGCTTCGCTCAGCACGGCAGCACCCCCGTCGTCCGAGACCTGGAGCTTGCGGAGCTTGTCCTCGAGCTCGGAGAGGCGGTCGAGAAGCTCCTGCTCCTTGGCCCGGTAGCGCTGTTCGGCCTCACGGCGGATGGCGATGATCCGGGTGAACGGCCGCAGCGCCACATCCCGCCCGCGGAGCGCCATCAGCACCTCGCTGCCGGCCAGGAAGTCGAGGGCGTTGGCCACGAAATCGGCGTTGCTGGCGAGCGGCAGGGTTACTTCCTGGCCGAGCAGGTTCTGCCGCGCGAGCCAGCTCCGGTCGTCGAGCAGATCGGTGTCGGCGACGACGATCACGCTCACCGGTTCCGCCGCCTCGCGGCGATGTTCGGCGGTAGTCTCGGCTCCTTCGGGAGGCCCGTCCGGGAAGGCGGATTCGAAGCGACCGGTGACCACCGCCGCCATGTAGAGAGCCTCGTCACCGGGCTCGTAGTCCCCGATCAGCTTCAGCGGATCGGGAAAGAGGCGCACCTCCTCGGCGTCGATCGCCTGCGCCTGTGGCGAGGAGATCAGGAGCGGCACGAGCTCGACCTCCGCCCCTTCCTTTTTCTCGATGAACCCGGCCGAAGCCAGATTGACCCGCTGCAGTTCGGCGGTGATCGGCTGGTCCGGATTGAGATGCGAGGGATCCAGCGACAGCCAGGCCAGATAATCGACGATCTGCTGGCGCTGACCGCTCGGGAACTGGACCTGACGGGCGGCGCTCGGGTCCGCCACCACCCTGTTTTCGTCGAAGGCGATGCCCCAGGCGTCGAACAGCTCGGCAAGGTCGGAAGAGGTCGGCTCCATGCCCGGTCTCTGCTGGCGCAGCGCCGCCGCCTCGGAGTGGGGATCGACGAAGACCAGGAGTTTGCCGCCGCCCAGCACGAACTGGTCGATGGCATAGAGGGTCCGCTCCGAAAGGCCCTTCGGATGGGCCACCAGCAACAGCTCCATGTCCTCGTCGAAGCTGCCGATCTCGCCGCCGAGGTAGCGGATGTCGAACTGCTGGGCGAGCTGACTGTAGACCTGCCAGGGCTTGTACTGCAGGGCCGGGTCGCCGTTCATCGGCAGGCCGGTGACGAGGCCGACGACCGGCTTGTCGGGGTAGGCCAGATTGTAGACCAGCCGCGTGAGATCGAATTCGAGGAAACGCTCCCGCTCCGGGGAGAGGACGGCGATGACGTCGGCGTCGTCGGTGCTGTTGGTGCCGGCGATGCCGAAGTAGCCGGTGGTGCCGTCACCCAGGCTGATCGGCTGGAGGCCGAAGCCGACCGCCCGATCCTCTTCCTCCGAGAAGGGTTCGGGATCGATGTAGCGGACGGAGATCCTGCCGTTCGCGGCCTCGGCGTAAGCCTTCAGGAGATCGTGTACCCGATCGGCGTAGGAGGCCAGGAAGGGGTTGGCCTCGCGGATGCCGGAGGAAACGTAGAGGCGGAGCTCGACCGGTTCCTCGAGTTCGCCGAGCAGCTTCAGAGTACCTTCCGAGAGGGTGAATTGCTCGTCCGCGGTGAGATCGATCCTGAGCGGTCGCAGCACCAGCGCGCCGAAGGTGTTGAGCGAGAACAGGAGGACCAGCGCCAGCGCCACGCCGGCGATGGCGAGACCGCGTCGGTCGAAGGATTTTCCGGACATGGGCGCCATTCCCTCACGAAGCTTTCTTGAGCTCGGCCAGGAGCGCGTTGATCACCAGCGAGACCACGATCACGGAGCCGAAGAAGAGGATCGTGGACAGGCTCACCACCCCTTTGGTGAGCTGGGTGAAATGGCTGACGAAGCTGAAGGAGGCGACGATCTCGACGAGCTGGGGCGGGGCGATCGCCCGCAGCGGCGAGACCACCAGATCGACGCCCGTCATGACGAAGAAGAAGCAGGCCGCGGCCGCCAGCACGAAGGCGATCACCTGGTTCTTGGTCAGCGCCGACATGGCGGCGCCGATGGCGAGGAACGCCCCGGCCATCACCCAGCTTCCGAGATAGCCGGCGAGAATGACGCCGTTGTCCGGCTCTCCCAGATAATTCACGGTGATCCAGACCGGGAAGGTGAGGGCGAGAGCGATGCCGGCGAACAGCCAGGCGGCGAGGAACTTGGCCACCACCACCCGGGTCATGGTCACCGGCAGGGTCATCAGGAGCTCGATGGTGCCGCTGCGGCGTTCCTCGGCCCAGAGGCGCATCGCCAGCGCCGGCATCAGGAAGAGATAGAGCCAGGGATGGAACAGGAAGAAGGATTCGAGATCGGCCTGGCCGCGCTCGAAGAAGCCGCCGATGTAAAAGGTGAAACCGCCGGCCAACGCGAGGAAGAGGAGGATGAAGAGATAGGCGAGCGGAGTGGCGAAATAGGCGGCCAGCTCCCTTTTCATGATCGTCGTGATGGCGCGCATGTCTTCTTCCGTTCTTCTTCTGCCGCTGTTCAGGAAGTGGTGAGCTGCCGGAAGACCTCCTCGAGGCGTCCCCGTTCGATACTCGCACCGTGGACCGTGAGGCCACGTTCGCGGGCGAGAGCGAGGATCTCCGGGGCGATGTCGATGCCATTGGCGGGAGCGACGAGGAACTCGACGGTCCCGTCCAGCTCTCCGACCCGCCGCACTTCCCGCACCCGCTCCAGGCTCGCGACCAGCTCCTCGAAGCTCTCGGCCCCCTCGCGCCCCAGCGTCAGGCGCAGGGCGTTGTGCCAGGGAGAACGGCGCCGGAGCTGCTCCGGGGTTTCGTCGGCGATCACCCGGCCGCGGGCGATGATGATCGCCCGCGTGCACACCGCCTCCACCTCCTCCAGGATGTGGGTGGAAACGATGATCGCCTTGTCCGGCGCCATCTCGGCGATGAGCCGGCGGACCTCGAACTTCTGATTGGGGTCGAGCCCGTCGGTCGGTTCGTCGAGAATCAGCACCGGCGGGTCGTGGAGAATCGCCTGGGCGAGGCCGACCCGTCGCTTGTAGCCCTTGGACAGGGTTTCGATCGGCTGGTGGAGAACTTCGCGAAGACCGGTACGGGCCACCGCGTCCTCGATCCGGCGCCCTTTCTCCTCGCCGGCGAGGCCGCGCATCTCGGCGATGAAGCCGAGGAAGGCCCGTACCGACATGTCGTCGTAGAGAGGCGCGCCCTCCGGAAGATAGCCGATCCGCCGCTTGGCTTCGATCGGCCGGGTGACGACGTCGAAGCCGAGAACCCTGGCGGTGCCGGCGCTCGGCGCGACGAAGCCGGTGAGCATCCGCATCGTCGTCGTCTTGCCCGCGCCGTTGGGGCCGAGGAAGCCCACCACCTCACCCCGGCCGACGGTGAAACTCACCCGATCGACGGCGACCAGTGGCCCGAAGCGCTTGGACAATCCGTCGAGCGAAACCATTTCCTGCACGGCCCTTCCTCCGCACAAGCTGCCGACGCACGAGTGATCGGGGGAGACACGGAGTCTCCGGTCGCCGGCCGCGGCTCCTCCCCTCGGCCACCTGCGCCGCCTTCCGGCGAAACCGTGCCGTCAAGATAGGCGTCGTCCGAGGTTCGACAAGAGGAACCCGATGTCGGAGGCGTTCGCCTCCCGGGTGACGTAGATCACAGCGCCCCCCCGCCGGGCGGCGTAGAAAGAGGCCGTCCCCTTGGTCTCCCCTCCCCCCAGCGGACCAAGTCGGACCTGCGTGAAAGCCCCCAGGAAACCGCCGTGCCTCCCCCGGGCCGGCGGTTTCTGTTCGCTCCCCGGACGGCTTCTCCCGCTTGGTTCCGCACCGCCGCCGCGCTATGCGGGGGGCGGGACCCGGTCCGGGTCGGTGTCACGGGGGAGCCAACACCATGGACGATCTGCTGCACTGCGATCTCTTCATCGGCGGCGAATGGCGGCCGGCGGCCGACGGGCGCCGCATGGAGGTGGTCGATCCGGCCACCGAGGAACCGGTCACCCGGATCGCCCAAGCGAGCCGCGAGGACACGATGGCGGCGATCGAGGCCGCGGCCGCCGCCCTGCCGGCCTGGCGCCGGGTGCCGCCCTGGGACCGCTCGGCCGTTCTGAGGAAGGCGGCCACCCTGCTCGCCGATCGGGCGGAGAAGGTGGCCCGCCGCCTGACCCTGGAGGTCGGCAAGCCCATCGCCCAGGCGCGGGCCGAGATCCAGGCCACCGTCGAATGCATCGACTGGTACGCCGACGAGGCCCGCCGGCTCTATGGCGAGAGCCTCGCCGGCCGCGCTCCGGGACAGCGGTTCTTCGTCGTCCACGAGCCGGTCGGGGTGGTCGCCGCTTTCACCGCCTGGAACTTCCCGGTGGTGCTGCAGGCGCGCAAGATCGCGCCGGCGCTGGCGGCCGGCTGTACGGTCGTCGCCCGTCCCGCGGAGGAGGGCACGGGCGCGGTCACCGAAATGATCCGTTGTTTCGTCGAGGCCGGGGTACCGCCGGGTGTGCTCAATCTGCTGACCGGCCTGCCGCAGGAGATCGCCGAGACGGTGATGGATTCGGACCTCGTCCGCAAGGTCTCCTTCACCGGCTCGATTCCGATCGGCCAGCATCTCATCCGGCGCTCCGCCGACACCGTCAAGCGTCTGTCGATGGAGCTCGGCGGCCATGCTCCGGTGATCGTGCACGAGGACGTCGACGTCGCCGAGGTGGCGGCGGTATCCGCGGTGGGCAAATGCCGCAACGCCGGCCAGGTCTGCGTCTCGCCCACCCGCTTCTTCGTCCATCGCCGCATCAAGGACGCCTTCGTCGAGCATTTCGTGGCGGCGACCCGCAGGCTCAGACTCGGCCACGGGCTGGATCCGGAGACCGACGTCGGTCCGCTCATCAACCGCAGACGCCTCGAATTCGTCGAGAAGATGGTGGCGGACACCGTCGCCGACGGCGGCAAGCTGCTCCTGGGCGGGCGCCGGCCGGCCGATCTCAACCGCGGCTTCTTCTTCGAGCCCACGGTGTTGGACGAGGTGCCGGACGAGGCGCGGGCGATGCGCGAGGAGCCCTTCGGACCGATCGCCCTGGTCACCGGGTTCGAGGATTTCGACGAGGTGGTCGCCCGGGCGAACGCGCTGCCCTACGGTCTCGCCGCCTACACCTTCACGCGCTCGATGAACACCGCTCAGCGTACCATCGACGCGCTCGAGGTGGGCATCGTCGGCGTCAACACCTATGTGGCGGCGACCACCGAGATGCCCTTCGGCGGCGTCAAGCATTCGGGTTTCGGCCGGGAGAACGGCCGGCAGGGCATTCAGGACTACCTGAACGTCAAGTTCGCCAATGTCGTGATGTAGGCCCGCCTCGCGGCCGCATCAGGCGCAGAGCCGGGCGCGGGCCTCTGCGTATTCCCGCTCGAGGCGCGCCACCAGCTCGGCCACCTGGGGGACGTCCGCGATCGCCGCCACCCCCTGGCCGGCCGACCAGATGTCGCGCCAGGCCCTGACCTCGCCCCGTTCGAGCTCGGCCGCGAGATCGCCGCGGGCGGGGGCCCGCGGATCGACGCCGGCGGCTTCCAGACTCTGGCGGAGGAAGCTCCCGGCGATGCCGGAGACGGCGTCGGTGTAGACGATATCGCCGGCGCCGGCGGCGCACAGCATGCGCTTGTAGGCGTCGGGAGCGCGGCTTTCACGGGTGGCGATGAAACGGGTGCCCATGTAGGCGAGATCGGCACCCATCGCCTGCGCGGCGAGGATGTCGCGGCCGGTCGACAGCGCCCCGGCGAGGAGGATGGTGCCGGAGAACAGCCGCCGCACCTCGGCCATGAAGGCGAAGGGGTTGAGAGTGCCGGCGTGGCCGCCGGCGCCGCCGCAGACCAGGACGAGACCATCGACCCCCGCCTCGGCCGCCTTCTCGGCGTGACGGCGGTTGGCGACATCGTGGAAGACGAGGCCGCCGTAGGCGTGGATCTCGCGGACCACGTCGGGGACCGCGCCGAGGGAGGTGATCACCAGCGGCACCCGATGCGCGACGCAGACCCGGAGATCGGCCTCGAGACGGCGGTTGCTGCGATGGACGATGAGATTGACCCCGAAAGGCGCGGCCGTCGCCTCGCCGGCGAGGGCCGCTTCGATCTCCTCGAGCCAGCCCGCGAATTCCTCGCTGCTGCGCCGATTGAGCGCCGGAAAGCTGCCGATGACGCCGCTGCGGCAGGCGGCGATCACCAGTTCCGGGCCGGACACCAGGAACATCGGTGCGCAGACCAGCGGCAGTCGCAGACGTCCTTCGAGGCCGGGTGGCAGAGCCATGCTTCCTCCCCCCGCATGCACCGCCGCGACCTTGCATCGCCCGATGCGGGCTGACAAGGTGGGCCACCGGGCGGTACCCCCTTCTTCCCCGGAGGTTTCCGGCGGATGGGGCCGAGCTTCTGCGGAGCATGTCATGGCGCGGTCCACTCTTCCCTCCCTCGGAGGGCGGCTCGATCAGATCGCCGGCTTCGCCGTCGTTCTGCTGCTGCTGATCGGCTCGGTGATCGTGCTTCGCCCCTTCTTCTCGCCCCTCCTCTGGGCGATGGTGCTGACCGTCTCGACCTGGCCGCTCTACCTCCGGCTCTGCCGCTGGACGGGCGGGCGCCGGGCGCTCGCCGCCGGTATCATGACCCTTCTCCTCGGCGCCGCCTTCGTGCTGCCGCTGCTGCTGGTCGGCACCCGGCTGGCGGAGAACGCCCGCATTCTCTGGGAAGCGGTCCGGCTCGCCTTCGTCAACGGCCCCCCGGAACCGCCCGCCTGGTTGCCGAAGATCCCGTTGGTCGGCGCCGATCTCGCCCGCTACTGGCAGGCGGTGATCGGGGATCCGAGCCGGGTGGGGGAGATTCTGCAGCCGCTCCTGGCTCCGCTCCGGGATCTCGTGCTGGCCAGCGGGCTCACCGCCGGCACCGCCATTCTCCAGGTCAGCATGAGCGTGCTGGCGGCCTACTTTTTCTACCGGGACGGTGCGACCATCGGCCGCTATCTGCGCGCCGCCGGCGAACGCATCGCCGGTGAAGGGGCGCTGCACTTCTTCGCCGTCGGCGAGAACACGGTCCGCGGGATCGTCTACGGGACGGTGGGCACCGCCATCGTCCAGGGCGGGCTGGCGGTGGTCGGGTTCCTGATCGCCGGCGTGCCCGCGGCCTTCATGCTCGGTTTCGTCACTTTCATCCTGTCGCTGTTCCCGGTCGGCGCACCGCTCGTCTGGGTCCCGACCGCGATCTGGCTCTATTACGTGGAAGGTATCGGCTGGGCGGTGTTCATGGCTCTCTGGGGGGCGCTCGTGATCAGCGGCGCCGACAACATCGTCCGCCCCTATCTGATCAGTCGCGGCAGCAAGCTCCCCTTCCTGATCGCCTTCATGGGGATCATCGGCGGCGCCGCCGCCTTCGGTTTTCTCGGGATTTTCCTCGGTCCGACCCTGCTGGCGCTGGCATTGGCTCTCATGCGCGAATGGAGTTCGCCGGACGAGCCGGCATCGTCCGCCTCCGGCGACGCCGGCGGGTGAAGCCACGGCGGCCGGCTCCGCCCGCCGTCCGGCGCTTGCTCTCGGCGGTCCACGGGACTAGCTAGGATCGCAATGGCACGAACCGGCGGGTGTCATCTCGGGAGGGCGATCATGCCGCTCGTTTGGGGACCTTGGAGCGCCAGGCGCTTCCGTCTCGACAGGATGAGCCTCGGCGATCTGGTCAGGGCCTATTTCACCTACTACGCGATCCAGATCTATCTCCTGCTGGCCGTGATCGCCGTCCTGCTGGCGATCGCCTGGGCGGAGAGCGCGACCGGCCCGCTTCTCGCCGCCGCCCTCATGGCGCTGCTCTACCCGCTGGTCGAGTACTGCGTCCATCGTTACGTCCTGCATTCGCGGCTGCTCTACAAGAGCCCCTACACGGCGAAGCTGTGGAAACGCATCCACTACGACCATCACCAGAACCCCCACGATCTGGCGGTACTGTTCGGCGCGCTCTACACGACCCTGCCGGTGATCGCGATCGTCACCCTGCCGCTCGGCTGGCTGGTGGCCGGGAAGGCGGGCGCGGCCGCGGCCTTCGCCGCCGGCTGCGTGATCTTCTGCTTCTACGAGTTCGTCCACTGCGTCGAACATCTCCCCTTCAAACCGAAATCGCGCTGGTTGCGGGAGGTCAAACGCCGGCACCTCGCCCATCACTTCCACAACGAGCAGGGCAATTACGGCATCACCAGCAATCTCTGGGACCAGGTCTTCCACACCTTCTACGACCGCCCCTCCGAATGGCCGAAGAGTCCCACCGCCTTCAATCTCGGCTATGCGGGCGAGGATCGCGAGCGCTATCCCTGGGTGGCCCGGATGTCGGCCGCCGACGAGGAGTTGGCGGAGGCCCGCCGGCGTCGCGCCAGTGCTTGACAGGCCCGTTCCCGCCCGATGACCCGCCTCGAGGTGCGACCGGTCGAGAACCGGCGCGATCTGCGCCGGTTCGTGACCATGCCCCGGCGGATCTACGCCGGCGATCCGCACTGGGTGGCGCCGCTCCTGTTCGAGCGCCTGCAGCATCTCGACGCCCGCAGGAACCCCTTTCTCCGCGGGATCGAGCTTCGCTACTGGCTGGCCTTCCGGAACGGTCGCTGCGTCGGCCGGATCAGCGCCCAGGTCGATCGGCGCCATCTCGAACGCTACGGTGACGATACCGGGCATTTCGGCTTTCTCGAGGCGGAGGACGATGGGGAAGTGTTCGCGGCCCTGCTGGAGACCGCCGAAGCCGATCTCCGCCAGCGCGGCATGCGGCGCATCCGCGGGCCCTTCAACCCTTCGATCAACGACGAATGCGGGCTCCTCGTCGAAGGTTTCCACGTCGGTCCGAGCATGATGATGGGCCATGCGCGCCCCTACTACCGGCAGCGCCTCGAGGAGCTCGGCTACGTCAAGGCCAAGGATCTGATCGCCTACGATTTCGAGGTCGGCAGGCCTTGGCCGCCGCGGGTGGCGCGGATGCTGGCGCGCATCCGCCGCGCCGGCGACATCCGGGTGCGGCCTCTCGACATGCGCCGCTATCGCGAGGAGATCGCCACCATCTGCCGGATCTTCAACGATGCCTGGGCGAACAACTGGGGCTTCATCCCGTTCGGCGAGGAGGAAGCGCAGTATCTGGCCCGGAGCATCCGTCCCTTGGTCGATGCCAACTGCTTCGCCATCGGCGAAATCGGCGGCGAGCCGGTGGCGATGTGCGTCACCCTGCCCAATCTCAACGAGGCGATCCGCGGCCTCGACGGTCGGATCCTGCCCTTCGGCTGGGCGGTTCTGCTGTGGCGGCTCAAGGTCCGCGGTGTTCGTTCCTGGCGCATGCCGCTCATGGGGGTGGCGCGGCGCTTCCACGGCACCAGTCGCGGCGCCGCGCTGGCCCTGCTGGTGATCGACGCGCTCCACGATTATCATGCCCGCCGCGGCGTCGAACGCGGCGAGCTTTCCTGGGTCCTCGAGGACAACCGTCCCGTCCGCGAGCTCATCGAGGGGATCGGCGGTGTGCCGTACAAGACCTACCGGATCTTCGAAAAACGCCTGACATGACGACAGCGATTCCCGCCCTGGTTCTCGCCGGCGACCGCCGTGGCGAGGCCGATCCCGTGGCCGCGCGGGCCGGCGTCCGTCACAAATGCCTGGCGCCGGTGGCGGGAATCCCGATGCTCTGCAGGGTGGTGGAGAACCTGGCCGCCGTGCCCCGGATCGGCACCATCCATGTCGCCCTGCCCGATCCGGCGCTGCTGGAGGAAACTCCCTGCCTGCGGGACCGGCTGCGGGCGGATCGCATCCGGGCGGCGGATTGTGCGGCCAGCGTGTCGGGGTCGGTGGCGGATCTGTTCGCGCGTACCGGCCCGCCGCTCCTGGTGACCACCGCCGATCACCCGTTGCTGACCGCGGCCATGATCGAGGTCTTCCTCGATCTCGCCGCGCAGCAGCCTGCCGACCTCGTCGCCGCTCTCGTCGCCGAGGACACCATCAGGACGGTTCTCCCGGCGACGCGGCGGACCTTCCTCCGGTTCCGCGACGGCGCCTTCTCGGGTGCCAATCTGTTCCTTCTGGCGGCCCCCGGAACCGCCGCCGTGCTCGCGTTCTGGCGACGGGTGGAGCGGGAGCGCAAACGTCCGTGGCGCATCGCCCGCGCACTCGGTCCCGGGCTCCTGCTGGCCTATCTGTTGCGGCGGCTGACCCTGGAGAGGGCCATGGAGCGGGCGTCGGACCGCATCGGCGGAAGGGCGCGGGCGGTGGTCCTGCCCTTCGCCGAGGCGGCGGTCGACGTCGACCGGCCGGCCGATCTCGAGCTCGCCGAGCGGCTGCTGCGGCGACGGGAGGCGGCGTGACATGGATCCTCCGGCCGTTCTCCGCCTCGCCCATCTGAGCGACGTTCATCTGGCGCCGATGCCCCGGGTGCGGCCGAGCCTGCTGCTCGGCAAGCGCCTGCTGGGCTGGCTGTCCTGGACTCTCCGGCGCCGGCACTTGCATCGTCGCGCGGTGCTGGACGCGGTCGTCGCCGACATGCGCCGACAGGCGCCCGACCACGTCCTGGTGACCGGTGACCTGGTCAACATTTCCCTGCCCGAGGAATACGCGCAGGCGGCCCGCTGGCTGGCCGAGCTCGCCCCCCCCGAGCGGGTGCTTCTGGTGCCGGGCAATCACGACGCCTATGTCGCCGGGGCGGCGGAGGCGGGCTGGATCCGCTGGGCGCCCTGGATGGGCGGCGAGAACGGTGGAGGGGCGGCATTCCCCTGGCTGCGGCGGCTCGGAGCCGCCGCCGTCCTCGGCCTTTCCACGGCGGTCCCGACGCCTCCCGGCTACGCCTCCGGACGCCTCGGCGAGGAGCAGCTCCGAGGGCTGGAACGACGGCTGCGCCAGCTCGCGGCGGAGGGTCTGTTCCGCATCGTCCTCCTCCACCATCCGCCGCTGCCGGTGAGCCGGCCACGCAAGGCGCTCGAGGATCGCGAGGCGTTCTGCGCGGTGATCCGGAGCGCCGGCGCCGAGCTCGTGCTTTCGGGTCACGAGCATCGCTTTCACGAGGGCCGGCTGGCCGGTCCCGACGGGCCGGTGCCGGCCTTCGTCGCGCCTTCGGCTTCGCTGCTGGAGGAGCGGCCGGAAAAGCGGGGCGGCTACCTCCTATTCCAGATCGGGCGGCGGTCCGGGGGCTGGCGCGTGACGGTCCGGCTGCGGCGCCATCGACCCACGGGGACGGGGCTGGAGGATACCCTGGAGCGCGAGATCGACCTGCCGCGCGCGACGGGGGCGGCCACCGCGGGCTGTGTCGCGGGCGGCGTGCCGTGACCGTTCTCAGCCGTTACGTTCTCGCGCAGGCGTTGCGGCCGATGGGGGCCATCATCCTGGTCGCCCTGATCGCCCTTCTCGCCGAGCGGGCGGTGCGGGTGGTCAATCTCGTCGTCGGCTGGCGCGGCAGCGTGTTCGCGATCCTCGAGATGCTCGGCTATCTGGTCCCCCATTACATGGGCTTCGCCCTGCCCGCGGCGCTCTTTCTGGGGGTGTTCATGGCCACCGCCCGGATGGCGCGGGAGGGCGAGATCGACGCGCTGCAGGCGGGCGGGGCGGGGATCTGGCGCTACACCCGGCCGCTGATCGGGCTGTCGTTCCTGCTGATCGCCCTGCACATGGCGCTGGTGGGCTATCTCCAGCCCTACAGCCGCTACGCCTACCGGGCGGCGGTCTTCGCCCTGACCAACGTGTCCTTCCAGACGCTGCTCGAGCCGCGGGTGTTCACGACCCTCGGCCGGACCACCTATCTCGTCCAGACGCTCGACGCCGACAAGGAGCGGTTCGAGCAGCTCTTCCTCTACTCGGAAGGCGAGCGTGGCGAAGCCATCGTGATTTCGGCGGCCCGCGGCCGGATCGTCGTCGAGGGGGCGACGCGGCCGGTGCTGCTCCGTCTCCGGGACGGCGTGCAGCAGGTGGTGCCGGGGATGCGCGAGGAGGAAGGCGAACAGCGTCTGCCGAGCGCCCTGACCGTCCGTTTCCGCGAGTTCACGACCGATCTCCGGGGCACCGAACCCATCGGGTTCAGGCCGCGGGGCGAGGACGAGCGCGAGCTGACCCTGGACGAGCTGGTTTCCCTGCGCGGCCAGTCGCGCCCCGGGATCCGCCCGGCCGAGATCGCCGCCGAGCTCGACGGGCGGCTGGTGCGGTCGCTGTCGATACCTTTCCTCCCCCTGCTGGCGGTACCGCTGGCCCTGGGGCGCCGCCGCGGCCGCCGCTCCTACGGTTTCGTCGTCGGCATCCTCCTGGTGGTCGGCTACAGCCAGATTCTCCAGACCGGCGAAGCGCTGGCCGACGACGGCCTGTTCTCCACCTTCGCCACCCTGTGGCTGCCGTTCGCGGGTTTCGCGGCGCTGAGCGTGCTGCTGTTCCTCCGGCGGGCCACCCGGGTGCCCGATCCCGCCCGTGGCGCGGTGCTCGACCGGTTGTTCGAGAGGGCCGCTTCCTGGTTGCGCCGGCGCTACGACGTCGAGGCCGCATGACCACCGTTCTCGGCCGCTATCTGACACGGTATTTCGCCCTGCGCCTCGCGACGATCATGTTCGCGGTGACCGCCTTCGGCCTGCTGTTCGACCTGATCGACGCCAGCGACGACATCATCGGGCGCGGCGAGGGCACGCTCCTCGCCATGCTCGCCTACGGGGTGCTGCGGCTGCCCTCTCTGATGCGGGAGATGCTGCCGCTGACCGCTCTTCTGGCCGGGCTTTTCGCGGTCGCCGATCTGGTCCGCCACCGGGAAATCGTCGTCATCTGGTGCAGCGGGCTGTCCTCGGGGATGCTCGCCCTGCGGGTTCTGCCGCTGGCCCTGCTTCTTTTGGCGCTGCAGACGGCCAACGACGAGCTGCTGGTACCGCCGACGACGGAGGTGCTACGGGACTGGGGGGTGGGCGATTTCAAGCGGACGCGTTTCGGCAGCGATCGCAACTACGTCTGGATCCAGAGCGGACGCGACGTGATCCGGCTGGACGCCGATGCCGCCCAGCGGCGGGAGCTGGTGGGAGTGGTGATCTTTCGCCGGGCGGCCGACGGTACCCTGGTCGAGCGTGTGGATGCGACGGGCGGGAAGCTGGTCGGGGACGGAATCGAGCTCTACGAGGTGACCCGCAGAGCGGTCGGCGCCAGGGAGGCCGAACGGCTCGACCGGCTGTTCTGGAGGGCACGGATCGATCTCGAAGCGGTGGCCCTGATGGCCCGGCCGGCTTCCGAACTGCGCTACGGGGACCTGCTGCGGGTGGTCGAAGCCGAGGGTTACGGGATGCGGGCGGTGCACGCCCATCGCACCTGGCTCCACTACCGGCTGGCCGGCAGCCTCGTGCCGACGCTGATGCTCGTTCTCCCCCTCGGCTTCCTGGGCGGCTTCCGTCGCGTGGGCGGGATCACGCCGCTGTTCCTGAAAGGGCTCGCGACCGGTTTCTCCTTCCAGATCCTGGGTGGTTTCGTCCTCGCTCTCGGCGAGGGCGGCTTCCTCGATCCGCGGATCGCCGCCTGGGTGCCGACGCTGCTCCTCGCCCTCCTGGTCGCGGGCATGCTGCTGCGGGCCGAAGGGCCGGGACGGCGGCCGCAAGCCGCGGAGGCCGCATAGAACGGATGCGCATCGGCATTCTCAGCAACGCCCGCAGCGGTCGTAACCGGCGCCGCATCCGTGAACTCGACCGGGTGCTGGCAGGTCGCCCCGACCTGCTGCATCTGACCTACGGGGACGGCGAGGATTCGGTCGAGCTGCTTCGGGAACTGGCGGCCCGCGAGATCGGGCTCCTGGTGATCAGCGGCGGTGACGGCACGGTCAGCCGGGTGCTCACCGGGCTTCTCGAGGGCCGCATCTGGGAACGACCGCCGCCGGTGGCGATCCTGCCCCGCGGCACGGCCAACATGACGGCTGCCGATGTCGGGCTCCGCAACCCGGGTCCCCGGGGGCTCGAGACCCTACTGAAGGTCGTCGCGGACGGCCTCCTCGAGCGCCATCTGCTGACCCGACCGGTGCTCAAGGTGCGCTGGGCGGCGGACCGGCCGGCGGTGCGCGGCATGTTCTTCGGCGCCGCGGGCATCGTCGATGCCATCCGGATCTGCACCGGATCGATCCACAGCCGCGGGCTCTACGGGGAGGTCTCGCATCTGCTGACCCTCCTCTGGCTTCTCTCGACCATCACCTTCCGGGGGCTCGAAGCGGCCGGGATCGGCTGCGAGCGGATGCGTGTCGTGCGCGACGGCGAGCGGGAGCGGGAAGCCCCGCGGCTCCTGCTGCTGGCGACCACTCTCGACCGTCTCGTGATGCGCTCGCGTCCTTTCTGGAACGTCGGCGGGCGGCCGATCCGTTTCACCAGCGTCCTCTGTCCGCCACCGCGGCTGCTGCGCTGCGCGCCCCGGGTTCTCTACGGCGGCCCGGAGCGGGCGCTGCCCGCGGAATACGAAAGCTGCGGCGTCCGTCGGCTCGACATCCATCCGGTTTCGCGCTTTACGGTCGACGGCGAGATGTATCGCCCGGCTCCCGATTTCCCGGTCACGGTGACCGCCGATGAACGACTCCGCTTCGTCCGGCTCTGACCCGACGGCAGCCGTCGGGGCGCTCGTCGACGCCGAGCTGGCGACCCCGGTAGCGGCGCCGGTGCGGGCGGTGGCGACGGCGGCCCGGGAGCGGCACGGCGCGGCGGTGCTCGCCGTCCTGTTCTACGGAAGCTGCTACCGCGACGGCGCCACGGAGGGGGCGCTCGTCGATCTCTATCTGATCGTCGACCGTTACCGGCGGGTTCATCGCCGGCTCTGGAGCACATTCGCCAACGCCCTCCTGCCGCCCAACGTCTATTACGTCGAGACCGAGCACGAGGGGCGGAAAGTCCGTGCCAAATACGCCGTCGTCTCTCTGCGCCAGTTCGCGCGTCTGACCGGTGCGGGTACCCTCAATCCCTATTTCTGGGCGCGCTTCGCCCAGCCCACGGGGCTCGTCTGGGTGCGGGACGGGAAGGTGCGCAGGCAGGTGCGGGCGGCGCTCGTCCGCGCCATCGTCACCAGCTACCGGGCGGCGCGGCCGCTGGTCCGGGATCCGGGCGATCCGCTCGCCGTCTGGCGGCGGGCGTTCCGCGAAAGCTACCGTACCGAGCTGCGGGTGGAAAAGCCGGAACGGGCGCGGCGGATCGTCGCCCGTTTCGACGACCGCTACCGTCGTCTCTCCGAGCTCCTGGAGCGGCTCCCCGCGCCGGCCACGAGTGCCGCCGCCTGCGCCCGCCGCTGGCGGCTGCGGCGGATTCAGGGCAAACTCCTTTCGGTCCTGCGCCTCATCAAGGCGGCCTTCACCTTCCGCGGCGGGGCGGAATATCTGGCGTGGAAGATCGAACGCCATTCCGGTGTGCCGCTGCCGCTCACGCCCTGGCAGAAAAGGCATCCGATCCTCGCCGCGGTGAGCCTGGGCTGGCGGTTGCACCGGCTGCGGGTGATCCGCTGAGACGGACGGGTTCAGGCGGCGAGGCGCAGACCGAGTTCGTCGGCCACCCGGGCGAAACGGATGCAGGCCTCGTCGATCTGGGCGGCGCTGTGGGCGGCGGAGACGCTGCAACGCAGCAGGCAGAGGCCGCCCGGCGTGCCGGGGGGCAGCGCCAGATTGACGTAGACGCCGCTCTCGAGGAGCCGGTTCCAGGCGGCGACGGCGCTGCGTTCGTCGGCGAGTCGCACCGCCACCACCGGGCTCGCCGGAGCGCAGAGGGAAAGTCCGATCGCCGTCAGCCCGGCGTGCAGACGCCGGGCGTTGTCCCAGAGGCGGTGCCGGAGCCCCGGGTCGCTGGCGATCCGCTCGAGCGCCACCCGTGTCGAGGCCATGGTGGAGGGGCTCGGCGATGCGGTGAACATGTAGGGACGCGAACAGAACCGCAGATTGTCGAAGGCCGGATGGTCGGAGGCGCCGAACCCGCCCACCGCACCGAGGCTCTTGCTGAAGGTGCCGGCCACGAAATCCACCTCCGCCTCGACCCCTTGCGCTTCGGCGACCCCGCGGCCGTGCTCGCCGAAGACGCCGAAGGAGTGGGCCTCGTCGACGAACAGCCAGGCTCCGTGGCGTTTCTTGACCGCGACGAAGGCGTCGATGGGAGCGACGTCGCCGAGCATGCTGTAGAGCCCCTCGACGACGATCAGCTTGCATTCCCCTTTGCCGGCGAGACGGGACAGGCGGCGGTCGAGATCTTCCGGATCGTTGTGCCGGAAGCGCACGACGGTGGCGCCGGAAAGCCGGCAGCCGTCGTAGATCGAGGCGTGCGAATCCGAGTCCAGGAGAATCACGTCGCGCGGCCCCGCGAGACCCACCAGCATGCCGAGATTGGCCTGGTAGCCGGTGGTGAAGACGATGCAGGAGCGGCGGCCGAGGAAGCGGGCGAAGGCCTCCTCGAGCTCGCGGTGGAGCGAGTAGGTGCCGTTGGCGATGCGCGAGCCGGTGGTGCCGGTACCGTAGCTCCGGGCCGCTTCGGCGGCGGCCTCGACGCAGGCGGGATCGAAGGTGAGGCCGAGATAGTTGTTGGTGCCGAGAAGGATCGTCTCCCGGCCCCGGACCACCGCGACGGTCGGCGAGCGTACTTCCTCGAGACGGACGGCGAAGGGATCGACGCCCAGCTCGAGGAGTTCGCCGTGGCGCTGTGCCAGGGCCGAATGCTTGGCGAGAATATCCATCAGCGGGAACGCTCTTCCAGTTGGTGGCGGACCAGTTCTACCAGATCGCCGGCGGTACGTAAGTCGGCCACCAGGTTGATCGGGATGTCGATGTCGAAATGATCCTCGATCTCCATGACGAGGTCCATCGCCGCCACCGAATCGATGCTGAGGTCGGCGCCGAGATCGGTGTCGGCGGTCACCGGCCGCCCCTCCGGATTGTATTTGGCGAGCAGACGGCGAACCTGCGCGAAGATCCGATCCCCTTCCGTCACATCCGAACTCCCGCACGCGTTTCCCCGCGACCGCCGGCGCCGTCCCGGCCGCCGCTACAGCCAGCCGGCGGCCCGGTACCAGGCGAGGGTTCTGCCGACCCCCTCGGCGAAGTTCACGAGAGGCCGCCAGTCGCCGATCTTCTCCAGCCCCTCCGGGCGGCACAGCCAGTCACTGTGGTAGAATTCGCCCAGCTTGTCGACGGGCAACAATGGCGCGCCGCCCCTGATACGGGCGATCAGCTCCGAAGTCGAGGCGATCAATTTCCCCGCCGCCCGCGGCAGCAGCAGGAGCCGCACCGGTCTTCCGACGTGCGGTTCGGCGAGGCTCGCCAGATCCTGCCAGCTGTACCCGCCCGGGTGACCGTCGTCGGGCTCGAGAACCAAGGGCGAAGGGCAGGGTGTTTCGCACAGATGGGCCAGGAGCGCGGCCAGATCCTCGACGAAGACGAGGGAAAAGCGGGCCTGGCGGTTGGCGGGCAGGATCAGCCGGCCGCGGGCGAGGCCGCGGAAGATTTCGAGCGTCGCCCGATCGCCGGGGCCGTAGACCGCGGGTGGACGAATCGTCACGATTTCCATCTTCCCGGCATGCCTGCGCAGCTCCTCCTCCGCCCGCGCCTTGCTCCAGGCATAGGCGGAAACCTCCGGCAGGCGGGCCGCCAGCGAGGAGACGAGGAGAAAGCGTCGCACGCCCGCTCCCGCCGCGGCCCGTGCGAGGCGGGCCGTGGCGACGGCGTTGACGCGCTCGAAGCTCCGCCGGTCGGGGGCCCGGATGGCCCCCGCGAGATGGATCACCGTGTCGCAGCCGGCGACCAGCGCGCCGAGCGCGTCCTCGCTTTCGAGGGAGCCCCGGAGAACGGTGACGCTGCCGCCTTCCAGACCCGGAGCGGGGCGGCGCAGGAGCAGTCGCAGCCGGGCACGATCCTCGAGTGCCCGGACGAGATGCCGGCCGATGAACCCGGTGGCGCCGGTAACGGCCACGCAGCGCATGGCGGTTCCTTCCCGGTCGGGCGGGCCGCCCACCGGATCGGGGACATCATGCCGCAGGGGCGAGCTCCGGTCCGGTCGCTTCCGCCACATCGCGCAGATCACCGGCGAGGTACTTGGCCCGTGCCGCGGCGCGGCTGAGCTTGCCGGAAGTGGTGTAGGTGAGGCTGCGGGGCGGCGCCAGCACCACCTCGCATTCGACACCGGCCACCCGCGAGAGGACCGCCCGGATCTCGCGGCGGAAGCGTTCCTGGTCCTCCTTGCGGCCGAGACGGCATTCGACGATCACCACCACCCGTTCGCCGTCCTGCTCGTCGGGCGCGGAAAAGGCGGCGACATCGCCCGATCGCACGCCCGGGATGTGCTCGACCGCCCATTCGAGATCCTGCGGCCAGATGTTGCGGCCGCCGAGGATGATGAGATCCTTGGAGCGGCCGGTGATCACCAGTTCGCCGCCGACCATGTAGCCCATGTCGCCGGTGTCGAGCCAGCCGTCGGCGGTGAGCATTTCCGCGGAGGCCTCGGGATCGCGGAAATAGCCGGCCATCAGGCTCGGTCCTTCGATGTGCACCCGGCCGATCCGCCGATCGGGCAGCGGGCGCCCGGCGTTGTCGCGGATTTCCACCCGGTAGCCGGGCATCGGCCGGCCGCAGAGAACGAAGCGGCGGGCCGGCCGCGGATCGGTCTCGTCCAGCCGCAGGGCGAGACGGTCCCGCTCGAGCGTGTCGCCGCGGGCCACCCGGTCGGTCCGGATGCCGCGCCCGAGGGGAGCGAAGGTCACGGCCAGAGTGGCCTCGGCGAGGCCGTAGCTGGCGAGAAAGGCCCGCGGATCGAAACGCGCCGGGGCGAAGGTCTCGGCGAAGCGGGCGAGGGCACTTTCGCGGATCATCTCGCCGCCGATGCCGGCCACCCGCCAGGCCGAGAGATCGTAGCGGTCGACACCGTTGTTGCCGGCCGCCCGCCGGGCCGCCAGTTCGTAGCCGAAGGTGGGGCTGAAGGAGATGGTACCCCGTCGCTCGCTCAGCAGCTTGATCCAGACCAGCGGGCGACGGGCGAAGCCCGTGGTCTCCAGATAGTCGACCGTGATCTGGCTCATCACCGGTGTCAGGCAGCAGCCCACCAGCCCCATGTCGTGATAGAGGGGCAGCCAGGAGACGCAGCGGTCGTCGGGCCGCAGGGCGAGACCGTGGAGGGCGATGGCGCGGGCGTTGGCGGCGATCGCCCGCTGAGTGACCAGCACGCCACGCGGAAAACTGGTGCTGCCCGAGGAATACTGGATGTAGCAGGGCTCGCGGGCGTCGAACGGGGCGAAGGGGCGGGCCGCCGGTGGCAGCTCCATCAGCTCGGCGACGGTGCGGACCGCCTTCACCGTGGTGCCTTCGGCCGCCTCGCGCAGGGTCGAGAGCAGCCCCTCGGAGGCGACCGCCAGTCGCGCATCGGCCGCCGCGAGCATGCCGCGCAGGCGTTCGGCATAGGCCCGCCGACCGCCGAAATTGATCGCCAGCGGCAGCGGTACCGGGATCAGACCGGCATACTGACAGGCGAAGAAGGCGACCACGAAATCCGGTCCGGTCTCGGCGATGACCGCCACCCGGTCGCCGCGCAGCAGCCCCGCCCGGGGCAGGCGTTCGGCGAGCCGCCGCGCCCGTTCGCGCAGCTCGGCGTAGGACAGCACGCAGCGCAGATCGCCTCGCGGGGAGTGGAAGTTGAAGCCGGTCTCGCCCCGCGCGGCATAGTCGAGACCGTCCGTCAGCGTTTCGAAACCGTCGACGCGAAAGGGCAGTGATCTGTTCGACGTCGGCGTCGGATCGGTCATCCGTCTCTCCCCGTACCCCGGACTTCGCGCGTTCCGGCCGCGTTCCCGGCCGATGTCACGAGCGATCTCGGGCGACCTGCCACGTTCAAGTCAGCTTCGGACCGTGCCGCCGGCGATCTTCCCGATGACGTTCTCCGCGTCCCGTCACGCCGTCGCTTCTGGTCCGGGGTTGCTCCCACTCCCCGACGGATCGGACCCTTGCGGATCTCGCCGCCCGAGCCCGGCGAAACTCTAGCCACCGAAATCCGCCGTCTCTAGTCACGTTGTGTTACAGATTGTTACACGGGCTGTAACAAGCAGCGCTTCAAGCCGCAAGAGCAACGTTTTCACCTCCAGGGTGATTTCGCATACGCTAATATTTTCATCGGGATGGCAGCGAGCCGAAACCGGCGGTGGCCCGGTCTCCGGCCGGAGATGCGATATTGCGTCGCAGCATCGGACCGCGCGCAGCCCCTCCTGCCGGCGCCGCGCGCCCTTGCCGTGGCGATCGCTCCGATCGATGATCGTCGGCGGCGCCTTCGCCGGTTTCCGCAGGAGAGGGAGAAACGACCATGAAACTCACCTGGCTCGGCCATGCCGCCTTCCATCTCGAGCTCGGCGGCAGGAACATCCTGATCGATCCCTTCTGGACCGGCAATCCGAAGTTTCCGGACGGTTACGAGGAGCGGTTGACGGCGGTGGATGCCATCCTCGTCACCCACGGCCACGAGGATCACCTCGGCGACACCGTGCGTCTCGCCAGGAAATACGGCGCCACGGTGGTCGCCCAGTACGAGATCTGCATGTGGGTGGGTGAGCAGGGTGTCGAGAAGCTGCAGCCGATGAACACCGGCGGTGCGATTCTCGAGGAGGGAATCCGCTACGTCATGGTCCCGGCCTTCCACAGCTCGGCGATCATCCGCGAGGGAGTCCCGGTGACGATGGGGGATCCCGCCGGTTTCGTCATCCAGGCCGACGGCCGGAGCATCTATCACGCCGGTGACACCGCGCTCTTTTCCGACATGGCCCTCATCCAGCGCCTCTACCGGCCGAAGATCGGCCTCATTCCGATCGGCGACCGCTTCACCATGGGCCCCGAAACGGCGGCGATCGCCTGCAACGAGTTTCTCGACCTGGAGTTGATCGTACCCATCCACTGGGGCACCTTCGATCTCCTGACCGGGGATCCCGAAGATTTCGCCCGTCGGGTGACCCGTGGCGAGGTGCGGATCCCGGAGCCGGGACGGACCCTCGAGCTCTGAGGTCCGGCCGGGCGGCCTCCTAGCCGCTCGCCGCCCGGCCCGCCGTACTCGCCGGTCGGACCCGCAGCAGGGTGAGCTGGTGCCGCTGCCGGCGCAGGACCTCGAATTCGAAATCGTGGAAGAGGAAGCGCTCGCCGGGTTCGGGGATGCGTTCGGCCTCGGTGATCACCAGCCCGGCCACCGTCGCCGCCTCCTCCTCGGGCAGATCCCAGTCCATGCGCCGGTTGAGATCGCGGATGGTGACGCGGCCCTCCACCAGGACCGAACCGTCCGATTCCACCTGGATGCCGGGGGTCTCCACGTCCCGTTCGTCGACGATCTCGCCGACGATCTCTTCGAGGATGTCCTCGAGGGTGACGAGACCGAGCAGGCTGCCGTACTCGTCCACCACCAGAGCCAGATGTTCGCGGCGCTTGCGGAAGGCGAGAAGCTGGTGGAGCAGGGAGGTGGTTTCGGGAATGAACCAGGGCGGACTCGCGAGACTTTCGAGATCGAGCTCGCAGGTGTCCGGCCCGGCCCGCCAGGCGGCGGCCAGGACGTCCTTGGCGTGGATCACGCCGATGATCCGGTCCGGGTCGCCGCGCCAGATGGGAAACCGGCTGTAGGGGCTGTTGGCGATCAGATCGACCACCTCGGCCAGCGGCCGGTCGGCGTCGATGGTCACCATGCCGCGGCGATGCGTCATCACCTCGCGCACCTCGACCTCCGAGAGATCGAGGATCGCGTCGAGCATGTCGCGCTCCTGCTTGAGCATGCTGCCGTGACGGTGCGAGGCCAGGATCAGACCGCGCAGCTCGTCGGCACTCGGCACCTCGATGTTCGGCTCCCGGTCGAGGCCCAGGAGGTGGAGGATCGAGCGGACGGCGCGACTGAGCAGCCAGTTCAGGGGAAACAGCAGCAGATAGAAGCCGTGGAGGGGGATCGACGCCCACAGGGAGATCTTTTCGGCGTGGCGGATGGCGATCGTCTTCGGCACCTGCTCGCCGATCACGATGTGGAGCGAGGAAAAGGCGAGAAAGCCGACGAGGAAGGCGGTCGCCTTCAGGGTCTGGTCGCCGAGACCCGTGACCGCGAAGGCGGGCTCGAGAAGGCTGGCGACGAAGGGCTCGCCGACCCATCCGAGACCGAGGGCGCTCATCGTGTTGCCGAGCTGGCAGGCGGCCAGATAGGCGTCGATCCGGTGGACGATGTGGCTGGCGAGGCGGGCCCGCAGCGAGCCGTCCTCGGCGAGCTGCTGCATCCGCACCGGCCGGACCTTGACCATCGCGAACTCGGCGGCGACGAACATGCCGTTGGCCGCCAGCAGCAGGACGACCAGCACAACGGTCAGCAACACGTCCGCCATTCGACCTCCTCCCGGACGGCGAGGAACGTCACCGATCCGGCCCCTCCGGGCTTCTTCTCATTCGGCATCCGCGGCCTCACTCCGCGGCCAGGAGTTCGTGCAGCATGTCCTCCGGCACCGCCTCCGTCAGCAGGGCTTCGCCGATCCCGCGCCAGAGCACGAAACGCAGACGACCGGCGGTGACCTTCTTGTCGTGACGCATCCTCGCGAGCAGCGCCTCCGGGGTGAAGGTGAGACCACGTTCGTGAAGGGAAACGGGGAGGCCGATTTCTTCGAGATGGCGGCGCAGGCGCAGCGCATCGTCTTCGGATGCCAGGCCCAGCCGGGCCGAGAGTCGGGCCGCGGCGATCATGCCGATCGCCACCGCCTCGCCGTGCAGCAGTCGCGATCCGTAACCGGCGAGAGCCTCGTAGGCATGGGCGAAGGTGTGGCCGAAATTGAGGAGCGCCCGTTCGCCGCTTTCCTCGCGTTCGTCGCGGGCGACGATCTCCGCCTTGATCTCGAGCGAGCGACGGATGGCATGGCGCCGGGCTCCCGCGTCGCCGCGGATCAGCTCCCGGCCGTGCGCCTCAAGCCAGGCGAAGAATTCGGCGTCGCGGATGCAGCCGTATTTGACGATTTCGGCGTATCCGGCCCGGAGCTCCCGCGCCGGCAGCGTGTCCAGGACGGCGGTATCGACGATCACCGCCCGCGGCTGCTTGAAGGCGCCCACGAGGTTCTTGCCCCGGCGGCTGTTGATGCCGGTCTTGCCGCCCACCGCGCTGTCCACCTGGGCGAGCAGGGTCGTGGGGATCTGCAGGTAATCCACGCCGCGGAGGAGGATGGCGGCGGCGAAGCCGGCGAGATCGCCGGTCACCCCGCCGCCCAGGGCGAGGATCGTCGACCGCCGCTCGATGCCCCGCTCGAGAAGGGCCTCCACCAGCGCTTCGAGGCCGGCGAAGCTCTTGCTGGCCTCGCCCGCGGCGATGGTCAGCGTTTCCACGCCGATGCCGGCCTCCTCGAGGGTGCGCTGCAGACGCCCGGGATGGGGGGTCGCGAGGAGGTTCGCATCGACCACCAAGAAGGCCCGCGCCTGTCGCAGCAGCGGGGCGATCAGCGCCCCGGCACGAGGCAGCAGATCCGTGCCGATATGAACAGGACAGGCGCCGCCGGCGAGGCGGAGGTCGAGCACCGTGTCGTCGCTCATGATCCGGCCGCCCGGTCCGTGAGCAGATCACGGATCCGCGTCACCACGACCTCCACCGGCTGTTCGCCCGTGTCCACCACGAGATCGGCCTCGGCGTAGACCGGATGGCGTCGCTCCATGAGTTCCCGGAGGATCTCGCGGGGCTCGCCCGCGGCCAGGAGCGGACGGGCATCACGCTTCCGCTCGGTGCGGCGCAGCAGGGTGTCGAGATCGGCCCGCAGCCAGACCGAGGTGGCCGCGGCCTTCACCAGGCTGCGGATCTCGGGATCGACGAAGGCCCCGCCGCCGAGGGCGAGCACCCCGGGGGGATCGCGCATCAGGCGGGCGACCACCCGCCGTTCGAGGTCGCGGAAGGCGGCCTCGCCGTAGAGCTCGAAGATGTCGGGGATGCTCATCCCGGCGGCGGCGACGACCTCCTCGTCGGCGTCGCGGAAAGAGACCCCGAGGGCTCGCGCGAGCCGCCTTCCGACCACCGTCTTGCCGGCACCCATGAGCCCCACCAGCACCACGGGCCGCGCCATTCCGCGGCGGGCGTCGGCGGTCGCGTTGACATCGCTGGCGAGGTCGGACATCGGGTGCGTTGCAACTCCATGCGGCCACCGATATAAACCGTCGCCGAGACGCGGACGCAACCCTTCGTCCCGGCAATGGGTTCCCGGCACGGCGGTGCCTGCCTGTCGGGACCCAGCCAGTTCGGGGATTATGGGCACCTTCGGCCGTATTCTGATCCTCCTCGCCGTCGTCCTCCTTCTCGGTGGCCTGATCTTCGTCGTCACCTGGGACATCCCGCCGCCGACCCGCCAGGTCGAGATCGTGATCCCGGACGACCGTCTGCCGCGCTGAGATGCGCGCCGTGTTCCCGGCCCGGGCGTTCCTCCTCGTTCTGTCCCTGCTCTTCTCCGGCCCGACGGCGGAAGCGCAGCAGACGCCACGCCGCCTGTTGCCGGAGCCGCCGTCGGAGGCGGCGCGACCGGTGGCACGACCGGAGGTGTCCGGGGCGCCGGCGCCGACCATCCGCAGAGAGGCGATCGGGGCGCCCTCGCTGGCGAGCGTCGGTCTGGGGCGGCCGCGTTTCGCCTTCGCCGGGCCCCTCTGGCCGCAGGCCGAGGCCGACCGGCTCCTGGCGCTCCTGGAGCGGTTGCCGGAAAGGCTGGCCCTGCCCGCGCTGCGCGACCTCGCGAGGCGCCTGCTCACGGCGCCGGGACCGCGGCTCGACGACGGGCTCGCGCTGCTGACGAGCCGGGCCCGCGCCCTCGAACGCATCGGCGATCCCGGACTCGCCGCCGAACTGCTGATGGCTCCCGGCGATGCGGAGAGCCGGGCGGCACGCGAAGAGGCGGCGCTGCTGGCTTTCGCCGCCGCCGGCGCGTCCCGGAGCTGTGGGCTGGCCGAGGGCCTGCCCGGCGAACAGCCGTGGCTGGTCGCGGTGCGGATCGCCTGCGCCCTGCGCGAGGGCGACCGGGCGCTGGCCGGCCTTCGTCTCGAGCTCGCCCGCGAGCGCGGTATCGTCTTCACCCCCGATTTCCTGGCCCTCGTGGATGCCGCCCGGGTCGGCGAACCGTTGCCGGTGAGCCTGCCGACCGCCGCGGAAAGGCCCGCCGTTCTCCTGCTGATCGGCGCCCTGCCCGTGGGTTCGCCGGGGATCGCGGGGGAACTCATGGCCGACCCCGCGGTCCTCGCGGCCCTGGCCCGCAATCCCGGCGCTCCGGCCGGAATCCGGCTGCCGGCCGCGGAGGCGGCCGCCGCGGCGGGCTGGCTCGATGCCGAGGCCCTGCGCACGGTCTATCTGGAGACCGCCGGAACGGAGGAAACCTCCGACGCCGGCACCCGCGCGATGCTGGTGGCCCGCCTCGCGGCGGAGACGGTGCCGGCGGCGCGGGCGGCGCTGCTGGTGGAGGCGGAGCCGGTACGGGCGGCGGGGGTCGAGCGGCTCCTGTGGCTGCGGGTCCTGGCCCCGGATGCGAAGATGCTGGTTCCCGATCCGGCTCTCGACTGGGCGGCGGAGGCGGTGCTTTTCGCCCTGCTCGCGGCCGGCGAGACGGACGCTGTCGCGCAGTGGGCGGAACTTCTCGAGCGGCGGGTGAAGGAACGCGGCGAAGGACGGGCCGCCCTCGCCCGCATCGAACGGCTGCTGGCCCTCGCCGGTCTGCGGCCGCTGCCCGAGCCCCTCGGGATCGCCGGCGAACGCCAGCTTCTGCTGTTCGCCACGCTGGCCGACGCGCTCGGGCTTTCCCTTCCCGCCGCGGACTGGGGGCGTCTGCTCGCCGGCGAGGGGCCGGCCGGCGGTGACGCGCCGCCCCTTTCGCTGTGGCGGGAATCGGAGATCGCCGCGGCGGAAGGACGACCGGGCGAGGGGCTGCTGGCGGCGCTCGGGCTTTTCGGCGACATGCCGGCGAGCGCGCCGCCGCTCGCACTGTGGCGGGCGTTGCGCGGCATCGTCACCTCGGGCGAGCCGGCCGTCGCCCGGGCGACGGCGGTCGAGCTGGCCCTGGTCTGGCGGCTGTGATGGCGAGCCTCGAGCGCTTTCTCGAGATGCTGGTGGTGGAGCGGGGCGCTTCGCCCAACACCCTCGACGCCTATCGCCGCGACCTCGAGGACTTCGGCCGCTTTCTCCGGCGTCGCGGAGGACGGCCCGAGACCGCCGACGCCGGGGACGTGCGGGACTGGCTCGCGGATCTCGGCGAACGGGGCTTCGCCGCCACCACCGTCGCCCGCCGTCTTTCGGCGCTGCGGCATTACTACCGCTTCCTGTTCCTGGAGGGGGAACGCCACGACGATCCGACGAGCCGGATCGATCGGCCGCGGACCCGCCGGTCGCTGCCCCGGCTCCTCGGTCCCGAGGAGGTGGCGGCGCTGATCGCCACCGCGGCGAAACGGCCCGGACCCGAAGGTGTCCGGCTCCTCGCGATGCTCGAGCTGCTCTACGCCACCGGCCTGCGGATCAGCGAACTCGTCGGCCTCGAACGCGGCGCCCTGGCGCCCGATCTGCGTGCGCTCCGGGTCACCGGCAAGGGCGGCCGGGAGCGGCTGGTCCCGATCGGCGGGCGGGCGCGGGCGGCGCTTCGCGACTGGCTGGCCATCCGGCCGGAGCGGGATGCCCGGGGACGTCCCCTCCGCTGGCTGTTCCCGTCGCGCGGACGGAGCGGTCATCTGACACGGCAACGGGTGCTGCAGCTCCTCAAGGAGCTGGCGGTGGAGTGCGGTCTCGACCCGGCACGCCTGTCGCCGCACGTGCTGCGCCACGCCTTCGCCACCCATCTTCTCGAAGGCGGGGCCGATCTCCGGGCGGTGCAGACCCTGCTCGGCCATGCCGACATCGCCACCACCCAGATCTATACCCATCTGCAGACGGAGCGGCTCGCCCGGGTCGTGACGCGGCACCATCCTCTTGCTAGGAAGGCCCGCGGAGAAAGGGCTGCGGTGCGGTGCAGCAAAACCGATCCCGACCGCGAGCACCCTACGACAGCCGAACACGAGCAGCCGAAGGAGCACCGATGAGCTTCAAGATCGTCGAGGAGGCCACGCCCCGTCTGAACCGTTCGGAGCTGGCCGTACCGGGCTCGAGCCCGCAGCTTTTCGAGAAGGCCGCGAAGTCGGCCGCCGATGTGATCTTCCTCGATCTCGAGGATGCGGTCGCCCCGGACAAGAAGGAAGAGGCGCGTCGCAACGTCATTCGGGCGCTCAACGAGATCGACTGGGGCGACAAGACCATCAGTGTCCGGATCAACGGCCTCGACACCCACTACATGTACCGGGACGTGGTCGAGGTCCTGGAGCAGACCGGCGACCGTCTCGATCTCTTCATGATCCCCAAGGTGGGCACCGCCGCCGACGTCTATGCGGTGGACATGCTGGTCACCCAAGTGGAGCAGGCCAAGGGCCGCAAGAAGCGGATCGGCTTCGAGCTGATCATCGAGACCGCGCTCGGCATGCAGAACGTGCACGAGATCGCCGGCGCCAGCCCGCGCAACGAATCGCTCCATTTCGGGGTCGCCGACTACGCCGCCTCCACCCGGGCGCGGACCACCAACATCGGCGGCGTCAATCCCGACTACAGCGTCCTCACCGATCCCCTCGCGGAGGGCCGTCGGGAGGTCCACTGGGGCGACATGTGGCACTACGCCATCGCCCGGATGGTGGTGGCCGCCCGAGCCAACGGGCTGCGTCCCATCGACGGACCGTTCGGCGATTTCTCCGACGCCGACGGCTACCGGGCGGCGGCCCGGCGAGCGGCGGCCCTGGGCTGCGAAGGCAAATGGGCCATCCATCCCTCGCAGATCGGGCTCGCCAACGAAGTGTTCAGTCCCTCGGAGAAGGAGGTCGAGCGGGCCCGCCGGATCCTCGCCGCCATGGAGGAGGCGGCGCGCGAGGGCCGCGGCGCGGTGAGCCTCGACGGACGGCTGATCGACATCGCCTCGATCCGCCAGGCCCAGGCGCTGGTCGCCAAGGCCGACCAGATCACCGCCGCCGGCGGCTGAACGGAGGTTCGGGGCCGGGAGGCCGGAGGCGCGGCCGCGGCCTCCCGGACGCGATCCTCGTGCCACCTCCACCGGTGCCGCCAGCGGTTGCGGCGGTCACGCCGCGAGTCTCAAAGGCACTTGAAGTATTCGAAGGGTTCCCGGCAGGTGCGGCAGCGATAGAGCGCCTTGCAGGCGGTGGAACCGAACTCGCTGATCCGCTCCGTATCGGTGGCGCCGCAGCGTGGGCAGGGGATTTCGGGATCGGCGCCGAACAGGGTTCCGCGACCGGCACCCGGAACCGGCGGCGCGATCCCCGCTTCCCGGAGCTTGCGGCGCCCCTCCTCGGTGATCCAGTCCGTCGTCCAGGGCGGGCTGAGCCGGGTTTCGACCCGGGCATGGGGGAAGCCCGCCCGGTCGAGGGCGGCCCGGACCTGGAGTTCGATCAGCCGGGTCGCCGGACAGCCCGTATAGGTCGGGGTGATGCACACCACCGGATCGCCCGCCTCGTCGTCGGCCACCGATCGCACGATGCCGAGATCGACGATGGTCACGTAGGGGATCTCGGGGTCCTCGACCTCGGCCAGGGCCCGCCAGATCCGGCGGTGCCGGGGATCGACGGTGTTCCGGCCGGCGGCCGCCGTCACCAGGCCCTCGCGTCCGGATAGGCGCGCGGCAGGAACTGCATTTCGGCCAGGATGTAGCCGAGATGCTCGGTGTGCATGCGCCCGTCCTTGCCCCCCGACTGCATCCAGCCGTCGGCGGGGCGGCGCAGGGTCGCCTCGGCGAGCACCCGGTCGATCCGCCGGTTCCAGCCGTCGCGCAGGAGGTCGAGATCGGGAGCGACGCCGGCCGTTCGCATCGCCAGATCGACCGCATCGGGAGCGAACAGTTCCCCGGTGTACATCCAGAGGTCCTCGAGGGCCTGCTGCATGCGGCGGTGGCTTTCCTCGGTGCCGTCGCCGAGACGGATCACCCACTCGCCGGCGTGGCGCAGATGGTAGGTGACCTCCTTGAGGGACTTCTCGGCGATGGCGGCGATCCGCGGATCGGCCGCGTGCTGCAGGGCCCCGTAGAGTTCGTGGTTGAAGGCGGCGACCAGGAACAGGCGACCGATGGTGTGGGCGAAATCGCCGTTCGGCAGTTCGACGATCAGGGCGCAGCGGAAATCGGGAACGTCCCGCCGGTAGGCGAGGGTGTCCTCGTCGCGACCCTCGCCCTCGATCTCCCCGGCATAGCTCAGGAACAGGCGGGCCTGCCCGATCAGATCGAGGGCGATGTTGACCAGCGCCATCTCTTCTTCGAGCGCCGGCGCGTTCCCCAGCGTCTCGCACAGCCGCTGACCGAGCACGAGGCTGTTGTCGCCGAGGCGCAGCAGATATTCGAACCGGGCCCTGTCCTCCGCCATCGCCGGTGCCTCACATGTTCTTGACGTCGCTCGGGATCTTGTAGTGGGTGGGATAACGGTAATCCTTGTCCTCGGCCGGTTCGAAGAGGCTCGCCTTCTCGTCCGGCGAAGACGCGGCGATGGCGGAGGACGGCACCGCCCAGATGCTGGATCCCTCACCGCGGCGGGTGTAGAGATCGCGGGCCATCTCGATGGCCATTTCCGGATCGGGCGCGTGCAGACTGCCCACATGGCGATGGGCGAGGCCGTTGCGCGGCCGGATGAAGATCTCGTAGAGCGGCCAGTCGTTTTCCGTCATTCCCCTGTTCCTTCCTCCGCCGGTCGGCGGTTCAGGCGGCGCGGCTGCGCAGCCGCCGCTTCTCCGCATGGGCGAGGGCCGCTTCGCGCACCCAGCGGCCTTCCTCGTGGGCACGACGACGCTGCGCGAGGCGCTCCCGGTTGCAGGGACCGTCCCCCTTGATCACCCGCCAGAACTCCTCCCAGGGAACCGGACCGAAATCGTAGTGGCCGCGTTCCGGATTCCACTTCAGTTCGGGATCGGGAATCCGCAGCCCGAGCCGCTCGGCCTGGGGAACCGTGACATCGACGAACTTCTGGCGCAGCTCGTCGTTGGTCACCCGCTTGATCTTCCATTTCATCGACTGCGCGGTGTGCACCGAGTCGCTGTCGGGGGGGCCGAACATCATCAGCGCCGGCCACCACCAGCGATCGAGGGATTCCTGCACCATCCGGCGCTGTTCCGGGGTCCCCTCGGCCAAGGTCATGACGATCTCGTAGCCCTGCCGCTGATGGAAGCTCTCTTCCTTGCAGATGCGCACCATGGCCCGGGCGTAGGGACCGTAGGAGCAGCGCTGCAGCGGGACCTGGTTCATGATCGCGGCGCCGTCCACGAGCCAGCCGATCATCCCGACGTCCGCCCAGCTCAGGGTCGGATAGTTGAAGATGGAGGAGTATTTGGCCTTGCCGGCGAGGAGCTGCTCGACCAGTTCGGCTCGTTCCACGCCCAGCGTTTCGCAGGCCGAATAGAGATAGAGGCCGTGACCCGCCTCGTCCTGGATCTTGGCCAGCAAGATGGCCTTGCGGCGGAGTGTGGGGGCGCGGGTGACCCAGTTGCCCTCCGGCAGCATGCCGACGATCTCGGAATGGGCGTGCTGGCTGATCTGGCGGATCAGGGTCCGGCGGTAGCCTTCCGGCATCCAGTCGTCCGGCTCGATCCGGATCTCGGCGTCGATCTTGGCCTGGAAGCGCGCTTCCAGCGCCTTCTCGTCGGCGGTCTCGGCCTCGCGCACCGGGCCGATGTCGCCGTCCAGCCCTTGCGTGTACATGATCCCTCCCGTCGGGGGTGCCGGCCATGTTCGAGGAACAATGTGATACGAAAAGCGCCGCTCTTCAATCCGCTTCGACAGGGCAGCCGGCATCGCCGTCGCCGAGCAGCGATCGCGGTCCGGCCGTCGCCTCGGGCGGACATTTGGCTTCCGCCGGCACTTCGGGCCTCGCCACCGGGATCGGGACCCGCGGACTCCCGGCGGTGACCACCGCCGCGGTCGGTCGTTTCACCGGAACCGCCGGCGGCCGCTTTCCGCCCCTTCCCGCCGTCGGCGATGCGACGGAGGGCGGAGGCTCGGGAGATGCATCGGCGAGCCTCGCCGCCGGTGGCGCGCTCCCGGCGTCGCCCGGCGGTCCCTGGGGAGGCCGCGGCGAGGCGGGCGGCCAGCGCTTCGGAGCGAGGGCCGCCGCACGGCGGCCGCCGCGCTCGAGGAGGAAACGCTGCGCCGCATCGGGACGGAAGGGATAGCTGCCGAGGAAGCGGTTCTCGCGGCCCGCATCGGGCCTCGTGTAGCAGACGACGTCCGCCAGCGTCCGGTAGCACCAGGCCAAGCTGCCCGGCTCCTCGCCGGCTCGCGGGGTCGCGGGAATCCAGGCGGCGAGCAGCAGGAGGGCGGACAGGAGCATGCGTGACACGAGGGTTCCGCTCCGGCTTCCGGGGAGATGGAGTCGCGGCGGTGATCCCGCACCGCCTTCCTGATGCCACGGTGAAGGTTAAGATTCGCTTAGCATCGTCGGCGCAGGATGCGGTCGCGCAGACCCGTCTCGTAGGCCAGCCCTTCCGCGGTCAGCACCGGCATTCCCGCGACTCCGCCGAGCAGCAGCCCCTTGCGGACCAGCGCCCCGTGGACCGAGGGGTTGTGCAGACCGGTGGCGTCCCGCCAGCGAACGATACCGGCACTCAGATGGAAATGGTCCCCGCGGGCATCGGGCAGGCCGCGGATCAGCACGCTCCCGTCCTCGTCCGGCGGGTTGGCGAAGGCCCGGTCGGCCGCCAGCAGTTGGAGCACCGCCAGGGTTCTGAGCTGCAGCGGGTTGAGGCGCTTCGGACTGTTCTTTCCGGCCGGGGCCACGGGTCCGCTCCCTAATCCACCGACATGGCGAGGATCTGGCTGAGCTGGCAGAGCGGGCGTCCGGTCTCTTCGTGCCAGCGGTTGAAGATCGCCTGCACGGCGCGCCGATCGCCGCGGGTCCGGGGCTCGCCCCGCCAGACGCCGAAGCCGTTCAGGGCCTTCACCACCGCGCCCGTCAGGACGAAGGTGTCCTTGCCGACCATGCGCAGGAAATAGGGTGCGGAACGGCCGCCCATCTGCGAAAAACGGCGCGAGATCTCGGCCCAGAGATCGACGATCTCGGTCACCGGCCAGGCCGCGAGCCAGCTCCCGAAACCCCCGTGCTGCGCGGTGATTTCCAGCATCGCCCGGGCGTTGCCGCGCACCGCCCGGATCTTGCCGAGATGACGGATGATGCGGCGGTCGGCGAGCAACCGCTCGATCTCTTCGTCGGGCAGCACCGCCAGACGCTCGGGATCGAAGCCGGCGAACACCTCCTCGAAGGCCGGCCATCTGGCATCGACGAGACTGTGCCTGAGGCCGGCCCGGAAGCTGCGGCGGCTCATCGCCGAAAGGTAGCGGTCGTCGGTCGTGGCGGCGAGCTCCGCGGGCGTCCGCGGTACCGGCAAGCGGGCCTCCAGCGCCGCCTCCCCGTGACGGACGAGCGCCGTCTCGTAGATCGGGTCGAAAGCCATCCCGGCCATCCACGCCTCCCCTCTCGCCGCTCCGCCGCCTGGCCGTGGCGCCGCTTCGCGCCACTGTGGCAATTCGGTGCCAGGAACCGCCGCCACGCGCGTTTCCCGGCACAACTCGCTGGACCTCGCGGCCGGCTGCGTCAAGATGAAGAACCGTGCGAAAGATGGAATCACGGTCGGTGGCGAGGAGGAAATGGCGTGTCGAAGGGTCGCGTGAACTGGCCGGCGTGGTTGCGGATCCTCGGCCTGTCCATGGCGGTGGCGGGGATCTCGCTGGCGGCGCCCGGCGGCGGGGCCGGGGCGGAAACCCTCTCGGATGCACTCGAGCTCACCTATCAGCGCAACCCCGATCTCGAGGCGGCACGCGCGAGGCTGCGGGCGGTGGTCGAGCAGGTGCCCCAGGCGCTGGCCGGATTTCGCCCCCGGATCTTCCTCGATGGCAGCGCGGCGGTGGTCCGCGGCCAGAACGAGCTCGCCGACGTGGATCGCGACACCTACGGCGCCTCGGCGAGGGTCCTGCAGAACCTTTACGCCGGCGGTGGCACGACGGCGGCGGTGGCACGGGCGGAGGCCAGCGTGCGCGCCGAGCGGGCGCGGCTCTACGTCACCGAACAGGAGGTGTTGCTGCAGGCGGTGGCGGCCTATACGGCGGTGGTCCGTGATCGCGAGGTGCTGCGGATCGCGATCAGCAACGCCGAGCGCCTGAAGCAGCATCTGGCGGCGACCCGGGATCGTTTCGAGGTGGGGGAGGTGGCGCGCACCGACGTCGCCCAGGCCCGGGCCCGCTACTCCCGGGCCCTCGCCGATGTCGAAGCGGCGCGCGCCGATCTCGCGAGTTCGGAGACCGAATACCGGCGGGTGGTGGGACAGGAGCCGGGCGAACTGTCCACGGTGCCGGCGCTGGAAGCGCTGCCCGCGACTCTCGAGGAAGCCTACGCGCTGTCGGACAAGCATCCGCTGATCGAGGCGGCGCGCTACCAGCTCACCGCCGCGCGCGAGGCGGTGCAGGAGGCCCGGGCGGGTCTGCTGCCGACCGTCGATCTGGAAGGGCGGCTCACCTACACCGAAGAGCCGACGGCGACGATCGACTGGCAGCGGGAGGCGCGGATCGGCGTCAACGTCTCGATCCCCCTCTATCAGGGCGGCGCCGCCTATGCCCGCGTCCGACAGGCGCGCCAGACCGTCACCCGGACCCGGCGCGAGCTCGATTCGGCGGTGCGGCGGGTGCAGAAGCAGGTGGGCGAAGCCTGGGAGCGGCTGATGGCCGCGGCCGAGCTCATCCGCGCCTTCGAGGCCCAGGTGGAAGCCAACGAGATCGCTCTCGAGGGGGTCCAGGAGGAAAACCTGGTGGGTACGCGGACGGTGCTGGACGTCCTCGACGCCGAGCAGGAACTGTTCGACTCCCGCACCGGTCTCGTCCGGGCGACCCAGGCCCATGTCCAGGCGAGCTATCAGCTCAAGAGCGCCATCGGCCAGCTCACCGCCTACGAGCTGGGGCTCGAGGTGGAGCTCTACGAGCCCGATCGCTATTACGAGCAGAACCGGGCCCGACTGTTCGGGCTCGAGTGAGCAGCGCTTCCCGGCAGCGCCATCGCGCCCTCCTCGGGTCGCTCCGCGGGCATCGCCCCGGTACTCGCCGTGGCCGCCTTTACGGTCCCTTAAGAGGTCCCGGGCTACATCTCGGCACGGGTGAGCTCCTGTCCGGTGCGACGGGCGGGGGATCGTGCGAGGTGGAGACGAGAGATGAACCGATGGCGAGGATTGGCGCTCGTGACCGCGATGGCGGTCGTGAGCACGGCCGGGACGTCCCCCGGTCGGGCGGCGACGGCGACCGCCAGCCTGGCGGTACAGGTGGAAGTGCTGGCCGGCTGCGAGATCAGCGGCGCCACCCTGGATTTCGGCAACTATCAGAGCGGTCAGACCACGGACCTCGTGAGCAACACCACCCTGGCCCTGAGGAACTGCACCGTGGACACGGTGGTCGTCGAGCTCGACGGCGGACAGACGGGAGACACCCGGGCCCGTCGCCTCGCCGGTCCGGGAGGCGCGACGCTCAGCTACCAGCTCTACAAGGGGCCCAGTCTCGGCAACATGTTCGGCGACAACGGGGCCGGACGGACCATCGACATGACCAACCGGACCAGCCTCAACGTCCCGGTTCACGGTCGCATCCGTGGCGGGCAGAGCGTGCCACCCGGAACCTACACCGACACGATCAACGTCACCCTCACCTTCTGAGGGGACGGAGGGCCGGCCCGGCGCGGAACGGGCCAGCGCGCGGGGCCGCATTCCCGTCGTGCGACGGGCCGCGAGCGGGTATCGGGCGGTCCCGTCTCCGGCCGGCGGCGATGCCGGATCGGGCCGGAGCGTTGGCGATCGGAAAAAAGGGGCGGCTCGAAGCCGCCCCAGTTTCCTCCGAGAGAGTTCGTCAGACGTCGTAGTAGAGCACGAACTCGTAGGGATGCGGTCGCAGCCGGATGGGATCCAGCTCCGAGGATCGCTTGTAGTCGATGTAGGCCTCGACGAAATCGGCGGTGAAGACATCGCCTTCGAGGAGGAAGGCGTGATCCGCCTCGAGCGCGTCGATCGCTTCGGAAAGCTGACCCGGCACTTTCCTGATTTCGGCCGCTTCCTCCGGCGGCAGGTCGTAGATGTTCTTGTCGACCGGATCGCCCGGATCGATCTTGTTGCGAATGCCGTCGAGCCCGGCCATCAACATCGCCGAGAAGGCCAGATAGGGGTTGCAGGAGGGATCCGGACAGCGGAATTCGACCCGCTTGGCCTTCGGGCTCTCCGAATACATCGGAATGCGACAGGCGGCCGAGCGATTGCGCATCGACCAGGCGAGGTTGACCGGCGCTTCGAAGCCGGGCACCAGCCGCCGGTAGGAGTTGGTGGTGGGCGCGGCGAAGGCGAGAACGGCCGGGGCGTGGCGCAGCAGGCCGCCGATGTACCAGCGGGCGAGCTGGGACAGACCGGCGTAGCCGGCCGCATCGGCGAAGAGCGGCTGATCGGGCCCCCAGATCGACTGGTGGACGTGCATCCCGGAGCCGTTGTCGCCGTAGAGCGGCTTGGGCATGAAGGTCGCCGTCAGGCCGTTACGGCGCGCCACGTTCTTCACCACGTATTTGTATTTCATGAGATTGTCGGCCATGCGCAGCAGGGTCTCGAAACGCATGTCGATCTCGCATTGGCCGGCGGTGGCCACTTCGTGATGGTGGCACTCGACCTCGATTCCGAGGCGCTGCATGACGAGCGCCATCTCGCTCCGCAGGTCCTGCAGCGTGTCCGAGGGCGGGCAGGGGAAGTAGCCCTCCTTGGGACGGATCTTGTAGGCCAGATTGGGCCCCTCGTCGGCGGTCGAGTTCCAGTGGCCTTCGACCGAATCGACTTCGTAGGTGCCGTAGTTGGTGTCCTGCCCGTAGCGGACGTCGTTGAAGACGAAGAATTCGGCCTCGGGGCCGAAGAAGGCCTTGTCGCCGATGCCGCTGCTCTTCAGATGGGCCTCGGCCTTCTTGGCGATGCCGCGCGGGTCGCGGCTGTAGAACTCCTTGGTCACCGGATCCTTGATGTCGCAGATCAGGACCAGGGTACGGTGCTCGCAGAAGGGGTCGATGAAGGCGGTGGCGGGATCCGGCATGAGCAGCATGTCGGATTCCTGGATCTGCTTGAAGCCGCGGATCGAGGAGCCGTCGAAGCCCAGGCCTTCGGCGATCGCGTCTTCGCCGAAGCCGGCTGCCGGAAACGAGGTGTGCTGCCAGGTGCCGGGAACGTCGGTGAAGCGCAGATCGACGATCTCCACCCCCTCGTCCCGGATCGCCTTCATCACATCGGACGGAGTGCTGCATCCCAAAGTCATGACGGATCCTCTCTCGCTGGTGTCCCGCTGTGCGGGTTCTGGTCGATGGCCGATCGGCCGTTGCCGAAGCGCCGGTCAGAGGGCATCGGCGCCCCGTTCCCCGGTCCGGATGCGTACCGCATCCTCCACCGGAATCACGAAGATCTTGCCGTCGCCGATGCGATCGGTCTTGGCGGCCTTCTGGATCGCCTCGACCGCCCGTTCGACGAGCTCGTCCTCGACGACCACCTCGACTTTCACCTTGGGCAGGAAATCGACGACATATTCGGCGCCGCGGTAGAGCTCGGTGTGGCCCTTCTGCCGGCCGAAGCCCTTGACCTCGCTGACCGTCATGCCCTTGAGGCCGATCTCCTGCAGCGCTTCCTTGACCTCGTCGAGCTTGAAGGGCTTGATGACCGCCTCGATCTTCTTCATCGCGCCGTACTCTCCATCTCGGGGCGGCCAGAAGCGACCGCCGGCATCCTGTCCCGTTTTCCTGCAGGGATCGTGCCAGCCCGTCGCAGCCGGCGCATCGGCGGTTCACACACCTCCGCGATCCCTCATACCTGCCTAAAAACTGGGCAGTCTGCACCTTTTTCGGGCACTCTTTCCGCGTGCGCCGCGGCATGCTCTTGACGCGACCGACCGCGGGCGATAAGCAACCGCGGCCGGCGCGCCCTCGTGCGCCGTCTTCCTTTTTTCACCAACGGGACGTTTCGCCATGGCACGACGCTGCCCGCTGAGCGGCAAGGCTGTGCTCGTCGGCAACAACGTGAGCCACGCCAACAACAAGACCAAGCGCCGCTTCCTGCCCAATCTGCAGCAGCGGCACCTGTTCAGCGAGACGCTCGGCGAATCGGTGCGTCTGCGCATCACCACCAACGCGATGCGGACCATCGACAAGCGCGGCGGGCTGGACGCCTATCTGCTCGCTTCCGCCGATGCCGATCTGCCGCGGGCGCTCGTCCGCCTCAAGCGCCGCATTCTGGCCGCCCGGGAGAGCGCGGCCGGCTAGTCGCTCCGGCTCTCCCGCCGGGGGCGGTGCAGCAGACGCAGCAGCAGCGTCGCCTGCAGCGGGCTGAAGTTGTCGTCGGAAAGCAGGTGGATCTCCAGCTCCCCCGCCCCCCGCGGGCGGACCGCGATGGCCTCGAAATTCTCCTCCGGCAAGGGCGGATCGAGGCGGGCGAGGATGCGCGGCGCGAGCAGGCTCTCCGCCGCCGGTCGCAGGGGAAGCTCGAGGATCCTGATGCGGGCCACGAAGCCGCCGAACAGGGAAAAGCGTCGCTCCAGTACGTAGACCGTGTTCGCCACGGCGTCGGCGCCGACCGGTACGAAGCCGCCGTCGGTGGGATAGCGGAGCGGCAGGAAGCGCCCGTCTTCCAGCAGTGCCGCCCGCAGGGTGCCGCCCCCCGTGACGAGCCCTTCGGTCAGCAGCAGGAGCCGCTCCCCCGGCAGCGCGGCCACCGCCTCGAGACCGGCGTTCGGAGGAGCCGCCCGCAGCCAGTCGGGAAGATCCGTCGGCACCGGGCGCGCCGGTTCCGAGGCGCCGGGGTCGAGACGGTAGAGAGCGTGCGCGCCTTCGGCGGCGAGAAGAAGGCCCGTCGCCGCACCGGCGGCGAGGCTTTCGCTGTCCGGGACGCCGCTTTCCGTGCGCAGCCGGCAGCGCCACCAGGGCCCCGGCGAGGGCGCCCCGTTTCCGGTGGGCGGCAGGCGCCAGAGGGTCCCGCGGTCGGACAGGGCGAGGAGTTCGCCGGCGAGGAATTCGAGCCCCGAGAAGCCGCCGAAGGCGCCATCCGCCGAGCGGAGCCGCCAGCCGCCGAGAAGGCGGAGTTCGCCGGGGTTCCGGCCGAGCTCCGGGTCCTCCGGCAGCGCCAGGGGGGTGACGGCGACCGGCTGCGAGCGCTCCCAGGCACAGGCACGGGCCGGCCCGGTCCAGAACGGCGATGCGAGCAGGAGGGAGAGGAGCGCGACCCGGGACGAGAACCGGCCCGCCTCCTGCCGGGGGCGGGCCGTGTTCCGTCGCTGCGATCGCGCGCGCAGGGACCGGTCAGTCGCGCTGCTGGCCGAAGAGCTGGAGCAGCATGATGAACAGGTTGATGAAGTCCAGATAGAGCCGCAGCGCGCCGTAGATCGCCTTGCGGGTCGCCACCTCGGGCGAGTCGTAGGCGTAATACTCTTCCTTGATGGCCTGGGTATCGTAGGCGGTGAGGCCGACGAAGATGCCGACGCCGACGATGCTGATCAGGAACTGCAGGCCGCTGCTCATCAGGAAGATGTTGACCAGCCCGGCGACGATGATGCCGATCAGCCCCATGAACAGGAACGAGCCCCAGGCGGTGAGATCCCGCTTGGTGGTGTAGCCGTAGAGGCTCATGGCGCCGAAGGTGGCGGCGGTGATGAAGAAGACGCGGGCGATGCTGGTGCCGGTGAAGACGTAAAAGATACTCGCCAGCGACAGGCCCATGACCACCGCGAAGGCCCAGAAAGTGAGCTGGGCGGCGCTCAGGCTCATCTTGTGGATGCGGGCGCTGAGATAGAAGACGAAGCCCAGCGGGGCCAGCATCACCACCCACTTCAGCGGGGTCCCGAAGATCAGCGCCATCGCCGAGGGACTCAGGGCGACGACATAGGCCGTCAGCCCGGTCAGCGCGAGGGCGAGCCCCATGTAGTTGTAGACCGACAGCATGTAGCTGCGCAGGCCCTCGTCGATTTCGGCGGCCGCGAGCCGGGCCTGAGCCGCACGGGGAGTGAAGTGTTGATCCATGGTCCTGTTCGCTCCTTGGATGCGCTCTTGGGTGATGCGGTCGCTCGATCTGGAGGCATGATATGGCGGGATTTCGAAGGCGATCAAGCCTCGCCGGCGGGCGCCCGCGCGCGCCATGAACAAAGTTTCATGGTTCCTCAAGGCTGGCGAAAGCCGGGTCAGCCGATGGTCGCGAAGACGGGGAAGGTTTCCAGCAGCCAGTAGGCGATCACCTCGAACTGTCCGGTCACCATCAGCCCGCCCATGATCAGCAGCAGCACCCCCGCGACCTGCTGCAGCCGTCGGCCGATCCTCGAAAGACGCTTGAGGTGGCGGAGAAGCTGCTCGGTGAACAGGGCGGCGAGCAGGAAGGGCACGCCGAGACCGAGGGAATAGACGCCCAGCAGTACGGTGCCCTTCTCGAGACTGGCGGTGCTCGCGGTCATCGTCAGGATGGCGCCGAGCACCGGACCGATGCAGGGCGTCCAGCCGAAGGCGAAGGCGAGGCCCAGGAGGAAGGCGCCGGTGGCACGGCCGCCGGGTATGTCGAGATGGAAGCGGGCTTCCCGACTCATCATCCGGAACGGCGAGAAGCCCAGGAGATGGACGCCGAAGATCAGGATCACGACGCCCGCCAGAATCCCGAGTTCGTAGCGGTAGGTCAGCAGCAGCCCGCCGAGGGCCGAGGCGCTGGCGCCGAAGGCCACGAACACCACCGAAAAGCCGAGCACGAACCAGACGGCGTAGAGGAGTGCCCGCAGCCGATCGACCTCGTGGCGTTCGATCTCCTCGAAGGAACTGCCGGCGACATAGGACACGTAACCGGGCACCAGCGGTAGCACGCAGGGTGACAGGAAGGAAATGACGCCGCCGAAGAAGGCCGTGACGATACCGAGGAGGGTGAGATCGACCATCGCGTTTCCCGCTTCGGAGCTCCCCGGCCCGTAAGAAAGGGCGCCGGAGGCGGCGGGGCAAGGGGCTCACGTCATCGTGTCACATTCCGCGGCGGCCGTCCGATCCGGCCGGCCGGCGGCTTCAGAAGGGGATGTCGTCGTCGAGATCCTCCTCCCGCGGGGGGGACTGGCGCCGCGCCGGAGCCGGCCGGTCGAGGCCGCCCTCGGGCTCGGACAGGGCCTCGCCCGGCGCTTCGCCGCGCCCGCCGAGCAGCACCAGCTCGCCGCGGAAGCGCTGCAGCACCACTTCCGTGGTGTAGCGCTCCTGGCCGTTCTGATCGGTCCATTTGCGGGTCTGGAGCTGGCCCTCGATGTACACCGAGCGGCCCTTCGAGAGATAGCGCTCCGCGACCTCGGCCAGGTTCTCGTTGAAGATCACCACCCGATGCCATTCGGTGCGCTCGCGGGGCTCCCCGGTGCCGCGATCCTTCCAGCGTTCGCTGGTGGCGATCGTCAGATGGACGATCTTGCGGTTGTCCTGAGTATAGCGGACCTCGGGATCACGCCCGAGATTGCCCACCAGAATGACCTTGTTGACGCTGCCGGCCATGGGATCGCTTCCATTCTCCTGTTGGCAGGGGTGACATTTCAGCCCGGCGGGCCGAAATCAAGCTTTATCTCGGTCGTCGGTCCGCCTTGCTCCCCGCGCCGCGGCGGGCCGTTCCGCTCCTTCCGCCTCGCCTTCGAGAACGCCGCGCAGACGCGCGAGCAGAGCCAGCCGGCCGCGGTCGCTGGGCAGGGCCTGGAGCCGCTGCCCGAGATCGAGGAGCAGACGGGCATAGGCGTTGTGCCAGTCCTCGCGACGGCGCAGGAGGTCCGGGGCGAGGCGGGGCGTGGCGGCGGTCGGTACGGGCGGGGCCGCGGGCTCGAGGATGAAGCTCTGGTCCAGCTCCGGCACCGCGATCCGTGCGGCGTCGAAGCCCTCGGCGATCAGGCCCGCGCGCAGGGCCGCGAGGGCCTCCTCCTCGCCATGACCGAGGAACAGCGTTCCGCGGACCGGCCGGCGTCCCTTCGCCCAGACCAGAAGTTCGCTCCTGTCGGCATGGGCGGAGTAGCCCTCGATCGCCCGGATGCGGGCCCGCACGGCGATTTCCCGGCCATGGATGCGGACCCGCTTCTCGCCGCTCAGGATGAGATGGCCGAGGGTCCCGGGCGCCTGATAGCCGACGAACAGCACGGTGCATTCCGGCCGCCACAGATTGTGCCGCAGATGGTGGCGGATGCGACCGGCATCGCACATGCCGCTCGCGGCCATGACGATCGCCCCGCCGGTGATGCGGTTGATGGCCCGGCTCTGCTCCACGGTTTCGGTGAACCGGAGGTGCGGGCTTTCGAACATGAGCTCCGGATCTTCGACCTCGTGCAGCTCGTCGCGGTGCCTGGCGAAGACTTCGGTGATCCGTGCCGCCAGCGGTGAATCGATGAAGATCGGCGCGGTGGGGATCCGGCCCCGGTGCATCAGCCAGGTGAGGGCGTGGAGCAGCTCCTGGGTCCGCTCGACGGCGAAGGCCGGGATCAGGAGATTGCCGCCCCGGGCCAGCGCCTCGGCCACCTCGCGCCGCAGGCGGTCGCGCCGCTGCGCGATGGTCCGGTCCTTCCGCTCGCGGTCGCCGTAGGTGCTCTCCATCACCACGTAATCGAGCCCGGATGGCGCCGCCGGCCGGTCGTGGAAGGCCTTTTCGTCGGGACCGATGTCGCCGGAGAACAGGAGGCGCAGCGGGCGTTCGCGCCCCCCGGAGAGCGTGATCTCGATCGAGGCGGAGCCCAGGATGTGCCCGGCGTTCCAGAAGCGGGCGCGGATCCCGGGGGCCGGTTCGATCCAGCGTCCGTAGGGGCAGGGAACGAGCCGGCGCAGGCAGGCCTCGGCATCGGCCCGGGTGTAGATCGGCTCCACCAGCGGCCGGCCGCGGCGGCGGTTGCGCCGGTTGAGATGCGCCACCTCGCTTTCCTGGATGTGGCCCGAATCCGGCAGCATGAACGCGAGCAGGTCGCAGCTCGCGGCGGTGGCGTGGATCGCTCCGGTGAACCCCGCTCTGGTGAGCTTCGGCAGCAGCCCCGAATGATCGATGTGGGCGTGGGTGAGCAGCACGAAGGCGATGTCCCGGGGAACGAAGGGAAAGGGACGATAGTTGAGCTCGCGGATCGTCTTGTGGCCCTGGAACATGCCGCAATCGACGAGGAAGCGGGTGCCCTCGTGGTCGATCAGGAAGCAGGAGCCGGTGACCGTCGAGGCGCCGCCGTGGCAGGCGAGGACGGTGGTCATCTCAGTCCCGTCCGTTGGCGGGCAGAGGGTCCGCTTCGCCGAGCCCGTAGTGACGGCGGATGCAGGACCAGGCCTCCTCGGCGGTCTCGACGTAGCGGAAGATGTCGAGATCCTCGGGTTCGATCACCCCTTCATCGACCATCGCTTCGAAATCCAGGACCCGCCGCCAGTAGCCCTCGTCGAACAGCAGCACCGGGAGCGGCCGGAGTTTCCTGGTCTGCACCAGACACAGGGTCTCGAACAGCTCGTCCATGGTCCCGAAGCCGCCGGGGAAGACGACCAGGCCCCGGGCGCGCAGCAGGAAATGCATCTTCCTGAGGGCGAAGTAGTGGAACTGGAAACAGAGCTCGGGGGTGATGTAGGGGTTGGGAACCTGCTCGTGCGGCAGGGTGATGTTGAGGCCGATGCTCTTGGCGCCGACCTCGTGGGAGCCGCGGTTGGCGGCTTCCATGATCCCCGGGCCGCCCCCGGTGACCACCACCCAGCGCCTCGGGCCGTCCCGCTGGCCGGCCTCGGAAACCAGCCTGGCGAAGCGCCGGGCCTCCTCGTAGTAGCGGGAGCGCGCGACCAGCTTTCTGGCCGCCGCCGCCTTGCGGCGGGTGCGCGGGCAGTCGGGACGTTCGCGCAGCGCCGCCTCGGCCGCCTCGAGCCGGCTCCGGGCCGCCTCGGGAGCGGGAATGCGGGCCGAGCCGAAGACCACGATCGTGGATTCGATCTCGTGCTCCCGGAGCACGAGATCGGGCTTGAGGAGTTCGAGCTGGAGCCGGACCGGCCGCAGCTCGTCGCGGAGCATGAACTCGGGATCGGCGAAGGCCAGCCGGTAGCTGGACGATCGCGTCTGCGGCGTCTCGACGCGCGGGGTGGCGCGCTCCAGATCCTCGCGCGCGCTGGGCAGATGCAGATGTTGCGGATCGCATTCCATGGCCTGCTCCCGGTCGATTCGCGGCGATGACGGGCATTTGAGCCCGCATCGCCGGCGACGGCAACGGGGATCGTCGGAAAGGGGGATCGCCGGGAAGGCCGGAAAAGCGAAAGACCCCGCGCTCGGCGCGGGGTCCGTCGGGAACCGGGTTCCGGAAGCTCAGGCGGCGAGCTTCTTGACCTCGTCGAAGTTCGCCGTGGCGCGCTTGACGAAGAGATCGACGACTTCGCTCTGGGCCTTGAGGCCGAGATCCACGAGCTCCTTGGAATCGGCGACCGCCTTCTCGATCGCGGCCTTGGCCTCTTCCACGTAGTTCTGGGGCTGCTTCTTGACGTCGAAGCCCTTCATCAGGCCCTCGGCCCTGGCGAAGACCTCCTTCAAAAGGTCGGCCTGCCGCTTGGCGACGGTCTGGGTGAAGTCGAACATGATCTTCTGGGCCGCGAAGACGGTCTCGAGATTGGCCTTCTGCAGGGCCAGGAGCGCGTCGAGATCGAACTTCGGCAGATTGGGAACGGGATTGTTGGCGGTCTTGGTGGTCATGGCTGCTCTCCGGGGCTGAATTGCTGCGGCGCACAATAGATAGGCGCGACAGCGCCCGGCCGCAAGGGAAAAATTGTGCAGCGCACAAAAACCCGGATCCGCCCTCCCCGGGGAGGGCGCCGGCTACCGCGAGATATTCCCCACCCGGGCCAGGGAGGCGGGAGCGGCGATTCCGTAGCGGGACAGGGCCGGGTCCAGAATCCGCGCCACCTCGGCCCGCCCGAGCTCGTCCATCAGCGCACAGGGCGGCCGGGTGAATTTCAGAGCCTCCCGGGCGCCGGTATCGAAATCGGCGGGCTCGGCCACCTCCTCGTCGAGGGCCTGGAGCACCGGCAGGAAGACCCCGAGCCACAGACGCTCGGTGATCTCGCGCCGCCGTTGCTCCGGGATCTCGCCGGCTTCGCCGATCTCGAAGGGACGATCCGCCTCGCCATGGACGATCATCCCGGCGGCCGGCGCATAGAAGGGACCGAGCGGGGCGAGATTGCGGATCGCATGGAGATTGATCCGGGGCTTGATGATGTTCATGACGAAGAACGGGCCGGCGGCGGCCCCCACCGCCTCCTTCGCCACCGCGTCGATCTCCGCCGCGGTGCCGAGCCCCTCGTCGAGAGCCCGCACCGCCTCGTTGGTGTAGGGGCAGAAGAAGCGGTTGATGGCGAAGCCGAAGGAATCCCGGCAGCGGATGGGGAGTTTGCCGGTCGCCCGGCAGAAGGCCAGCGCCTCCTCGATCACCGCATCCTCGGTGGCCTCGCCGCGTACCACCTCGACCACCGGATTGACCTGGGCCGGGCTGAAGTAGTGAAGGCCCAGAAAGCGCCCGGGGTTGCTGACGTGTCGCTGAAGATCGGTGACCCGCAGGCAGCTCGTGTTGGTGGCGATGCGGGTGCTCTCGGGCAGGAGCCGCGAAAGGGTCTCGAACAGCCCGGCCTTGAGGTCGAAATCCTCGAACACCGCCTCGATCACCAGATCGCAGCCGACCATGCCGTCGAGACCGTCGACCGCGGCGATGCGCGCTCCCGCGGCCTCGGCCTCGGCCGGCTCCATGCGGCCCTTTTCCACCTGCCGCGCATAGAACCCGCGGGCCGAGGCGATCGCCGCCTCCACCGCCCCGGGGCGATTGTCGAAGATCTTCACCGCGAAGCCGTGCCGACCGAGATTGGTGGCGATGCCGGTGCCCATGGTTCCGGCGCCGACGATGCCGACGTTGGCGATCCCCATGCGACGGTCTCCCCTGCTCGTCCCTGTTGCGCTGCAGCAGTCGACCAGCCGCCCGCGGCTGTCAAGCCCGCGCTATTCGGCCGCCCGTGGCCGGTGCCCGAGGCGCTCGGAGAGCCTCGCCAGGAGATCGATGGCGGCATCGGCGATGATGGTACCCGGTCCGAAGACGGCCTCCACCCCGGCCGCTTCGAGGGCATCGTGGTCCTGTGGGGGCACCACCCCGCCGACCACCACCATGATGTCCTCGCGGCCCAGTTCGCGGAGCTCGGCGATCAGCGCCGGTACCAGGGTGAGATGACCGGCCGCCAGCGAGGACACGCCGAGGATGTGAACGTCGTTGTCGACCGCCTGGCGGGCGCATTCCGCCGGGGTCTGGAACAGCGGTCCGATATCGACATCGAAGCCGAGATCGGCGAAGGCCGAGGCGATCACCTTCTGGCCGCGATCGTGGCCGTCCTGGCCCATCTTGGCGACCAGGATGCGCGGGCGGCGGCCCTCCGCTTCGGCGAATTCCTCGACCATGCGGCGCGCCTTCTCGACTGCGCTCACCTCGCCCACCTCCTTGGCGTAGACACCCTGGATCACCCGGCTGTCCGGCAGGTGCCGGCCCCAGACCCGTTCCAGCGCCGCGGTCATTTCGCCCACCGTGGCCCGGGCCCGGGCCGCTTCCAGGCACAGGGCCAGGAGATTGCCCCGCCCGCTCCCCGCACATTCGGAAAGGGCGGCCAGAGCCCGCTCGACGGCCTCGGAATCGCGGTCGCGGCGCAGTCGTTCGAGCTTCTCGATCTGGCGCGCGCGCACCGCCGAATTGTCGATTCTGAGCACCTCGACATGCTCGGGTTCGTCGAGGGGGAAGATGTTGACGCCGACGATCGGCTGGCGCCCGGAATCGATCCGCGCCTGGGTGCGGGCCGCCGCCTCCTCGATCCGCAGCTTGGGCAGGCCCCGCTCGATCGCCTTCAACATGCCGCCCATCGCCTCCACCTCCCGGATGTGCCCCCAGGCACGGGCGGCGAGATCGTGGGTCAGTCGCTCCAGGAAGTGGCTGCCACCCCAGGGATCGACCGTGCGGCGGACGCCGGTTTCGTGCTGGATGAAGAGCTGGGTGTTGCGGGCGATCCGGGCCGAGAACTCGCTCGGCAGGGCGAGCGCCTCGTCGTAGGCGTTGGTGTGCAGCGACTGGGTGCCGCCGTGGGTGGCGGCCAGCGCCTCGATGCAGGTCCTGACGACGTTGTTGAACACGTCCCTGGCGGTCAGCGACCAGCCCGAGGTCTGGCAGTGGGTGCGCAGCATCAATGAGCGTGGATCGCGGGGGGCGAACGGTCGCACGAGCTTCGCCCAGAGCATGCGCGCCGCCCGCAGCTTGGCGATCTCCATGTAGTAGTTCATGCCGATGGCGAAGAAGAAGGAAAGCCGCGGCGCGAATTCGTCGACGGCGAGCCCGGCGCCGATGCCGGTGCGCAGGTATTCGATGCCGTCGGCGAGGGTGTAGGCGAGTTCCAGATCGGCGGTCGCCCCCGCCTCCTGCATGTGATAGCCGGAGATGCTGATGCAGTTGAACTTCGGCATCTCCCGGGCGCAGTAGGCGAAGATGTCGGAAACGATCCGCATCGAGGGGGCCGGCGGGAAGATGAAGGTGTTGCGGACCATGAACTCCTTGAGGATGTCGTTCTGGATGGTCCCGCTCAGCTTCGCTCTCGGAACTCCCTGCTCCTCGGCGGCGAGAATGTAGAGGGCCATGATCGGCAGCACCGCGCCGTTCATGGTCATCGACACGCTCATCCGGTCCAGCGGAATCCCTTCGAAGAGCCGCGCCATGTCGAGGATCGAATCGATCGCCACCCCGGCCATGCCGACATCGCCGGCGACCCGCGGATGGTCGCTGTCGTAGCCGCGATGGGTGGCGAGATCGAAGGCCACCGAAAGGCCCCGCTGGCCGGCCGCCAGCGCTTTCCGGTAGAAGGCGTTGCTCTCCTCGGCGGTGGAGAAGCCGGCATACTGGCGGATGGTCCAGGGCCGGGTCACGTACATGGTGGGGTAGGGGCCACGCAGATAGGGCGGCAGGCCCGGCAGACCATCCGGGAAATCGAGCCCCTCCCGATCCTCTTCGAGATGCAGCGGCGCCAGCCGGATCCCCTCGGCCGTGGTCCGGGCGAGATCCGGGGCGTCGCCGCCGGTCTCGGCCGCGAGCAGCGCTTCCCATTCGGCCCGCGTGCCGGGGCCGGGCAGGGGATCGAGGGGAAGTTCCGAAAAATCCGGAATGCGGCTCATCCGGGCATCTCCCCGAGCGCTCGCCAGGCATCCTCGAGCAGGGCCAGGGCGTCCATCTCCTCCCGGAGAATCGCGTCGAAGCCCTCCGCCCCGCCGCCCGCGAGATAGACCCGTTTCGCCCCCCTGTCGCGCAGGCCGCGGGCGAGGGCCGTGGCGCGGTCGCCGGGATCGGGGCTGCCGGTGCAGAGCACCGCGAACGGCGTGCGCGCCGGATCGAACCCGCCGGGATCCGGCGATTCCCCCGTGGCCGGCGCTTCGATGGCGGCGATGCCTCCCGCCTCGAACAGATTCTTCGCCAGGGTCGCGGGGGCGATGGACTCGGCCGGTCGGCCCAGACGGAGAAGCAGCACCGCCGGCCGGCGTCCCTCGCGCGCGAGGAAGGCATCGCTCAGATCCCGCAGCCGCTCGAAAGGCTCGGCCGGGCGCCAGGGCCGGAGGATGCGGATCGCCGGTGTACCGCGTGGCGGCGGAGCGCCTTTCCCCGCCGCCCGGACCGCGGCCAGGCGCGCCCGCAGCGCTTCGAGATCGGGTTCGGGCGGGGGGGATCGCGGTGTTTCCTCGAGATGGGCGAAACCGCCGATTCCCACCTGCAGGTCCCGCCGCAGGGCGATATCGCGAAGGCGCCGCTCGCGTGCCGCGATCACCCGCTCCTGCGGAAACCCCCGGCGCAACGCCTCGAGCATGCCGCCCGCGGCTTCGATCTCCCGAACGAGGGTCCAGGCCCGTTCCGCGAGCGCATCGGCGAAACGGTCGGCGAACCAGCTCCCGCCGAGCGGGTCGATGGGATGCTGGACCTGGCTCTCGAGGGCGAGCACGAGCTGGGTGTTGCGGGCGATGCGCCGCGACAGGCGGTCCGGCAGGCCGATGGCGTGATCGAAGGGCAGGGTGGTGATCGCCTCGGCGCCCCCGAGGGCGGCGCCGAGCGTGGCCGCCGTCACCCGCAGCATGTTGGTCCAGGGATCGCGCCGGCTCATCACCCGCGGCGCCGTCACCGCGTGCAGGAACGGCGGAACCCTTTCGATGCCGCTGTGACGCGCCACCTGCGCCCAGAGGCGGCGGGCGGCACGGAGCTTGGCGGCGGTCGCGAAGATCTCGGGATCGGCGGCGAGCCTGAGCCCGATCCGCCGGGCCGCCTCGGCGGCCTCGAACCCGGCCCCGGTCAGGAGCCGCAGATAGGCGATGCCGGTGGCGATGGTGGCCGCCAGTTCCTGGGCGTCGGAGGCGCCGGCGTCGTGCCAGGGAAGGCCCGAGGCCCAGAGCAGCCGGCCCTCGCCGAAGCGTTCGGCGAGAGATGGTGCGAGCTCGGCCATCGCCGCGAGTGCGGCCGCGGGATCGGGATGCTCGCCGGCGACCGCCGCCCCCAGGGGATCGGCGCCGAATGCGATCGCCGTCCCGCTGCCGTCCTCCGCGGCGCCGAGCAGCAGTTCGGCGATCCGGAGGAAGTCGCCGCCGGGGTCGAGAACCAGCGGTGCGCCGGCCTCCGCACAGACCGACAGGATCCGGGACAGATCCGCCGCTTCCGGCAACACGACCCCGTCCGGCTGCGCCTCACCCCGCAGCAGCCGCCGGTCCAGCCGCAGCCAGATCGAGCGCACGCCCCGCCCGAGATCCTCGGCGATCTGCGCCGCCGCCACCTCGGGATCGGGATGGCGATGGAGCTGGCGGATATCCCAGCCGTGGGGGAGGTTGCCGGTGACCCGCCCGCCGCGGAGCCAGGGAATCCTCCCCGGCAGGCCGCCCCCGGGCACGGCCTGCTCCGGAGTGTAGAGAGGCTCCACGGGAATGTCGTCGAGGGTGCGGGAGACCAGACTTTCGGGATCGCCGCCCCGGAGGGCGCGTACCATCTGCGCCCGCCAGTCTTCGAGGGTGGCGGGCGGAAATTCGCGCGCGAGAGAGAGGGTCTGTTCGCTCATCGGCCGCGGCTCCCTTCCGCGGCATTGAAGCGCCCTTCCTGCCGCGTTGCAACAAGGCGGCCGCCGTTCGTCGCAGGATGCGACGGCGAGGAAAAAGGGGGCGGGGACCGAGGTCCCCGCCCGCTATCGAAGGGGAGGCGAAATCGTTTCCGGGATCACTCGGCGGGGACCGCCGGCTCCATGCCGAGGGCCGCGGCGACTCCGCGCGCGTAGGCCGGATCGGCCTTCTCGAAATGGCCGAGCTGGCGACGGACGATCTCCTCCGGCACCCCGGCCATCGCCCGCGCGATGTTGGCGAACAGCCGCTGCTGCTGGTCGGGGGTCATCAGACGGAAGAGGTTGCCGGCCTGGGTATAGTCGTCGTTGCCTTCCCGGTGATCGTAGCGATCGGCGTCGCCCGAGATCTTGAGCGGCGGCTCCTTGAACCGCGGATCCTCGACCGGACCGCCGAAGCTGTTGGGCTCGTAGTTGACCGAGCCGCCACCGTTGTCGTCACAGCGCATGAGTCCGTCCCGATGATAGCTGTGGACGGGGCAGCGCGGACGGTTTACGGGCAGCAGCTCGTAGTTGACCCCGAGCCGGTAGCGATGGGTGTCGGCGTAGGAAAAGATGCGGAACTGCAGCATCTTGTCCGGCGAAAAGCTGATTCCGGGGACGACGTTGGAGGGGGCGAAGGCGGACTGCTCCACCTCGGCGAAGTAGTTCTCCGGGTTGCGGTTGAGCTCGAGAATGCCGACTTCGATCAGCGGATAGTCGCCGTGCGGCCAGACCTTGGTCAGATCGAAGGGGTTGTACGGGGTCTTCTCGGCATCCTCCTCCGGCATGATCTGCACGCAGAAGCGCCACTTCGGAAATTCGCCCCGCTCGATCGAATAGAACAGATCGCGCTGGTGGCTCTCCCGGTCGCCGCCGACGATCTGTGCCGCCTCCTCGTCGGTCAGGCATTCGATGCCCTGCATGGTCTTGAAGTGGAACTTGACCCAGAAGCGCTCGCCGGCGTCGTTGATGAAACTGTAGGTGTGGGAGCCGTAGCCGTTCATGTGGCGGTAGCTCCTGGGCAGGCCGCGATCGGAGAAGAGGATCGTGACCTGATGCAGGCTTTCCGGCGACAGGGACCAGAAATCCCACATCGCCGTGGGGTTCCGGAGATTGGTCTTGGGATCGCGCTTCTGGGTGCGGATGAAATCCGGGAACTTGTAGGGGTCGCGGACGAAGAACACCGGCGTGTTGTTGCCGACGAGGTCCCAGTTGCCCTCCTCGGTATAGAACTTGACGGCGAAGCCCCGCACGTCCCGTTCGGCGTCGGCCGCACCGCGTTCGCCGGCGACGGTCGAGAAGCGCAGCAGGCAGGGGGTCTGCTTGCCCACCTCCGAGAAGATGGCCGCCTTGGAGTAGCGGGTGATGTCGTTGGTCACGGTGAAGGTGCCGTAGGCGGCCGAGCCCTTGGCGTGCACCACCCGTTCGGGAATGCGCTCGCGGTTGAAATGCGCGTGCTTCTCGAAGAGCTGCCAGTCCTGCACCAGCAGCGGACCGCGCGGTCCGGCGGTCATGCTGTTCTGGTTGTCGCCGACCGGGATGCCGGCGGCGGTGGTCAAGAGCGGGCGTTTCGACATCTTCGTTCCATCTCCTTGGCGTTCCTGCCCGGCCCTCGCGGCGGTGCCGCGGGCGGCCGGTATTGGAATGGTTCTAAACTTTGTGCCGACCTTGTAAAATCTATTGTTCCGATCGACCCGATCGGAAATCCCTATCGAACACCGCTCAGCCGCCCTCCAGGGCCCGCCACATTTCGAGATCGCGCTCGTGGGTCCAGATCCGCGGCCAGTCGATGCCGGAAGCCTCGTCGTAGGCGCGGCTGACGTCGAAGGGCATGCAGTGCCGGAAGATCACCCAATGGCCGTACTTCGGTTCCATCTCCCGCAGCGCCCGTTCGTAGACCTGCCTCAGGGTGTGGCCGGCCGCCACCCCTTCTTCGGCGATGCGGAAGAGTTCGGTGACGAAGCTCCGGGTCCCCTCGATCGCCTCGCGCACCTCGGCCGGGCCGGTGAGCGCGGCGCCGCGGCCGGGCACCAGCTTTTCGGCTCCCAGCGCCGCCAGCCGTTCGAGGGTGATCGGCCAGTCGCGGAGATGGGCGTCGCCGGTGTAGGGGGTGGCCCCGGACTCGACGAGATCGCCGGCGAAGCAGACCTTCTCCTCCGGCATCCAGGCGACGATGTCGCCGGCGGTGTGGCCGCGGCCGAGATGGAGAAGCTCGACCCGCCGGTCACCCAGCCAGACGGTCATCGCCTTTTCGAAGGCGATGCTCGGCCAGGTGAGACCCGGTACGCTCTCCACATCCTCGAACAGACGGGGGAAGCGGCCCACTTCGCTTTCGAAATCGGCCTGGCCGCGCTCCTCGATCAGCCGGCGGGTGCCCGAGGAGGCGATGATCTCGCCGGCGCCGTAGGCCGAAGCGCCCAGGACCCGCACTGCGTGATAGTGGGAAAGCACCACATGGCGGATCGGCTTGTCGGTGACCTCGCGGATGCGTTCGATCACCCGCCTCGCCTGCCTGGGCGTCGCCTGGGCGTCGAACACCAGGACCCCGTCCTCGCCGATCACCACCCCCGAGTTGGGATCGCCCTCGGCGGTGAAGGCGTAGATGCCGGGGGCGAGCTCGTCGAACGAGATCTTCTTTTCCTGCAGATCGCCCGTCGATGCGAAACCTTCGGCCACTTCGGTCTCCCTTCGCGACGTTCTCTCACTTCCGGTCCGCCCGCGGACCCTCTTCACCCGCCTCGGTGGGCGGCCAGTGATCGGCGACGCGCACCGCTTCCTCTTCGCCCGGCCAGGGTGGCATGGTGACGATGAGAATGTCGAGCGGAACCTCGCCGGTGTTGCGGAACTGGAAGGCGGTGCCGAGCGGGATCGTGTGGGCCGTACCCGGTGCCAGGGTGGCGATCGCTTCCCGCCCTTCCCGCCGCCGCCAGAGCTCGCCCCGGCCCGCCAGCACGTACCAGATCTCCTCCACGGTGCGATGGCGGACGGCGCGGGAAACGGCGCCCGCGGGGAGCCGGCAGTGAACCATGCTGCCGGCCGCGAGAGCCGGCAGACAGCGGATTTCCGATCCGTCCGGCGCCAGCAGATCGCGCCGCCGCGGCAGCCGCACGCTCGCGAAGGGTTCCGCCATCCTTCTTCTTCCGGTTGGAGGCACGGTTCCGGGATTAGCGCGGCCGGCGCGCCGCCGCCAGCCCTCGAAGGGGGCGGGGATGCGGTTCTTTGACTGGGGCGTCGCTTCGTCTAGATTGCCGCCGCCGGCAGGACCACGGGGGAAGGAAGGATGGCGGTCGCCGAAACGCGCCCGGAAGTGCGGGAGCAGATCTTCGACAACATCTGCGAGACCATCGGCAACACGCCGCTCGTGCGTCTGCATCGCACGGTCGAGGCCTACGGCTGCGAGGCCGAGATCCTCGCCAAGCTCGAATTCTTCAATCCGCTGAGCTCGGTCAAGGACCGCATCGCATTGGCGATGGTGGAGGCCGCCGAGCGCTCGGGCCGGGTCGGGCCGAACACCCTGCTGGTCGAGCCGACCTCCGGCAACACCGGGATCGCCCTCGCCTTCGTCTGTGCCGCCAAGGGCTATCGGCTGGTGCTCACCATGCCCGAGAGCATGTCCGTCGAGCGGCGGCGGATGCTCAAGCTCCTCGGGGCCGAGCTCGAGCTCACCCCGGCCGAACGGGGGATGCGGGGGGCGATCGAGGCGGCGGAGCGGATCTGCCGGGAAAATCCGGACGCGCTGATGCTGCAGCAGTTCGAGAATCCCGCCAATCCGGAAATCCATCGCCGAACCACCGCCGAAGAGATCTGGCGGGACACCGGCCATCGCCTGGACGCCATCGTCGCCGGGGTCGGCACCGGCGGCACGATCACCGGCTGCGGCCAGGTGCTGAAGCCGAGGCTGCCGGGGCTGCGGCTGATCGCCGTCGAGCCCGAAGACAGCCCGGTGCTGTCGGGCGGCCGCCCGGGTTCGCACAAGATCCAGGGGATCGGTGCCGGCTTCGTGCCGGCGGTCTTGGACATGTCGCTGATCGACGAGATCCTGCGCATCGGCAACGAGACCGCCTTCCAGACGGCCCGGCGGGTGGCCGCCCTCGACGGCATCCCGGTGGGGATTTCCTCCGGCGCCACCATCGCCGCCGCGCTCGAAGTGGGCGCGCGACCGGAGATGGCCGGCAAGCGGATCGTGGTGATCGTCGCCTCGGCGGCGGAGCGTTATCTTTCCACCGATCTCTTCAACGAGCTCTGAACCGGCGTTGCCCGAAGGTAGGGGGCCGCGCCGGCACCGGCTGACCCTCGCGGAGGAGGGCGGCATCGCCATCGCCTGGACCGAATGGGGCCCGCCGGCCGCGTCGCGCGCCGTGGTCTGCGTGCACGGCCTGACCCGCAACGGCCGCGATTTCGATTTCCTTGCGAGGGCTCTCGCGGCGGCCGGGGTGCGGGTGATCTGCGTCGACATCGTCGGTCGCGGGCGCAGCGACTGGCTGACCGATCCGCGCGGCTACCGCCTGCCCACCTACGTCCGTCAGATGCGCGCGCTGCTCGACCGGCTCGGGCTGTCCCGCGTCGACTGGGTGGGAACTTCGATGGGCGGGCTCGTCGCCCTCCTGCTGTCGGTCGAGGAACCGCGGCGGATCGGCCGTCTGGTCCTCAACGATATCGGCCCCCGGGTTCCGGCCGCGGCCCTGGAACCGATCCGGGCGTATCTCGGACTCGATCTCTCCTTCGCCGATCTCGCGGCCCTCGAAGCGCATCTGCGGACCATCCACGCCGGCTTCGGCCCGCTCACCGACGCCCAGTGGCGGCATCTGGCGATCCACAGCGCACGCCGGGAAGGGGCCCGGCTGCGGCTCCATTACGATCCCGCCATCCGCGTCCCCTTCCTCGATGAGACGGCGGAGGATCTCGATCTCTGGCCGGCCTGGGAGGCGCTGTCCTGCCCGGTGCTGGTGCTGCGCGGGGCTTCGAGCCCGGTACTGGATCCGGCCACCGCCGCGGCCATGACCGCGCGCGGCCCGCGCGCCCGTCTGGTGGTGTTCGCGGAGGCGGGCCATGCGCCGGCGCTGATGAGCGCGGATCAGATCGAGACCGTGGTCCACTGGCTCGAGCTCTGAGCCTCCAACCCTCCCTCCCGGCCGTCCCGTCGGGATGCGAACATACGTATACATACGCATAAATCATCCGGGGGGCGGGGGCTGATGGTCCCGTTTGTTGCGTATTAATGAGCTATTAACACCGTGGACGGCACAACCGGGCCGCTGTCCCGTGGCCTGCGTCGGGTCGGGTGGACGCTTGGTGGACGGCAAGAATGCGGAGAGGGTGCGCGGTCGCCGAGGAAGGGTTGCAAGCATGGATGTTCCGGAAACTTCGATTCACTGGCGACGACTCGCTCTTCTGCAGGATGCGCTGTCCGCCTGGCGGGCGCAGGGGCGGGGCATGCTCTTGTTCGGCTCCTCGGCCGAGGAGCTGCGTGCCGGTCTCGCCTCCGACGTCCGGGAACTGCTGAACGCGGCGCTGCCGCGGATCCTCGACGGGCTCTACGACGAGATCCGGGCGATTCCCGAACTCGCCTCGCTGGTCGACTCGGAAACGACGGTGGCGCGGCTGAAGCGCGCCCAGCTCGCCCACTGGCGGCAGGTGTTCGCCGGCGCGTTCGATCAGCAATACGCGATGCGGGCGCGTCGGGTGGGGGAGACCCACTATGTCGCCGGTGTCGATCCCGGGGCGCTCCTGCTCGGCCACAATTTCGTCACCAGCCGGCTCAACGTGGTTCTCGTGGAGTCCCTGCCGCCGGACCGTGCGGCACGGGCGATCCGCCATTTCAGCAAGCTCGCCACCGTCGACATCTGTCTCGCCCTCGATGCCTACTGGGCCGCGGCAGGGCGCGAGTTCGCCCGCATCGAAGGGGAAATGCACCGTCTCGCGCTCTACGATTCGCTGACCAGGTTGGCCAACCGGCGGCTGTTCGACGACCGCCTCAAGCAGGCGTTGCGGGCCGCCGATCGCGGCGGGCACATGGTCGGGGTCCTGCGCCTCGACATCGACGATTTCAAGTCCCTCAACGACGGCTACGGGCACGAGGCGGGCGACGTCGTCCTCCGTCTCCTCGGCCGCCGACTGACCCGCCATCTGCGGCGCGTGGACACCGCAGCCCGCATCGGCGGCGACGAGTTCGCGATCATCGTGCCCGGTTTCGCCACGATCCGCGATTTCGAGGAGCTGACCCGCCGCATCCTCCGCGTCCTGGCGCGACCCTACCGTCACGCCGGGAGACGGATCCACAGCACGGTCAGCATCGGCTGCGCCCTCTACCCGCGGCACGGCCTCAGCGCCGACACGCTGCTCGGCAACGCCGATCGCGCCCTCTACCGGGCCAAGAGCCGGGGGCGCAACCGCTGCGAATTCTACCACGGAACTTCGCGCCGCGGGCGGCTGCCTTCGGGCTGGCTGTCGGATTTCGATCTGGCCTTCGAGAACCATCAGCTCCAGCTCGTCTACCAGCCCCAGGTGGAACTGCAGAGCGGTCGGGTGCGCGGTTTCGAGGCCCTGCTGCGCTGGCGGCATCCGCGCCTCGGCCAGATCACGCCCGACAGATTCCTGCCGGTCGTGGAACGCTCGCCGCTGATGCACCGGCTGGCGAGCTGGTGCCTCGACCGGGGTTGCCGGATGCTGGCGCGGCTGCGCGAGGAGGCGGGTTTCACGGGAAACATCGCCGTCAACCTCTCCCAGACCCAGATCCGGGGGCGGCAGCTCGTGGAGGAGGTGGAGCGGGCCCTGGCGGAGTGTCGGGTGCCGGCCGAATGCCTCGAACTGGAGATGACCGAGGACGTGCTGATCGAGCAGAAGGACAGCCAGCTCCTGGACCGGCTGCGTCATCTGCGACGGCTCGGGGTGACCATCGCCCTCGACGATTTCGGCACCGGCTACGCCTCTCTCGTGCATCTCTCGCGGCTGCCGGTGGACTGTCTCAAGCTCGACCGCTCCTTCGTCGCCGAGATCACCCGCTGCGCCACCGCCCGCCGGATCGCCCAGACGGTGGTCCGTCTCGGCCGCCACATTCAGGCCCGGGTGGTGGCGGAAGGGGTGGAGACCGAGGAACAGGCGGAGTTGCTGCGGCGGATGCAGTGCCATCTCGGTCAGGGATACCGGTTCGCGCGGCCGCTCGCCGAGGGTGACGTGCCGGGCTGGTTGCGGGCGTGCGCGACCGGCCAGGCGCCGGAACCCGAACTCCGGTTGCCGATCTCCTCGGCACCGATCGCGGCCTCCGCCTGAAGCCGCCGCTTCAGCCCGGGTTCCCGTCGCCCGACGCGTCGAGGCGATGCTCGGTGCGGAGCGTGCAGCCCCGACGCAGCGTCTGGTAGACGACGCAGTACCGTTCCGTCAGCTTCAGCAGGGCGGCGAGCCCTTCGGCGTCGGCATCGCAGTCGAGGTCGAAACACAGGCGAATCTCGGTGAACCCCACCGGCACCTCCCGGTCGATGCCGAGGGTGCCGCGGAAATCGAGATCGCCTTCGGCGTGGATCCGCGCATCGCGCAGCTCGATGCCGATCGCGGTGGCCACCGCCGCGAGGGTGACCCCGGCACAGGCCACCAGGGCCTCGAGCAGCATGTCGCCGGAACAGGCCAAGCTGCCGTCGCCGCCGGTGGCCGGGTGGAGCCCGGCTTCGACCGGGCCCTTGCCGGTCTCGACCTTGCAACGGAGGCCTTCGCCGAGGCGCGCCGTCGCCCGCAGCGTGATCCGGGCCGCTTCGGGCCGTTCGCGATAGGCGCGTTTGAGGGGGGCCTGGAGTGCGCGCAGCTCGTCGGACTTCATGACATGCTCCCGGCGGTGCGGCGGTTCACCCGCCGATTCCGTGGCGCTCGAGATAGCGGCGAATGCGCCGCAGCGCCTCTTCGATCGCCTCGGTCGAGGCGGCATAGGAAAAACGCAGATAACCCTCGCCGAAGACGCCGAAGCTGGTCCCGGCGATCACCGCCACCCCTTCCTCCTCGAGCAGCCCGTCCTGGAGCGCGCCGGCGCTCATGCCGGTACCGGTGATGTTGGGGAAGGCGTAGAAGGCGCCGCCCGGCATGACGCAGCGAAAGCCCGGCAGATCGTCGAGCAGGGGGACGATCAGGCGCCGCCTGCGATCGAACTCGGCCATCATCGCATCGACCGCGTCCTGCGGGCCCTCGAGGGCGGCGATCGCCGCCCACTGGGTCGGTGCGTTGACGCAGGAATGGCAGTTGATGGCGAGGCGGACGGCGTGCGGTACGAGGTCCGCGGGCCAGACCCCGTAGCCGATCCGCCAGCCGGTCATCGCCCAGGTCTTCGACCAGCCGTCGAGCAGGATCAGACGATCGGCGATCTCCGGATAGGCCGTGAGGGAGGCGTGGGGCACGCCGTCGTAGCACATGCGGGCGTAGATCTCGTCCGACAGCACCGTCACCCGGGGATGCTCGGCGAGGCCGGCGACGAACTGGTCGAGCTCCGCCTTCGGGACCACCCCGCCGGTCGGGTTGGCCGGGCTGTTGACGATCACCAGACGGGTGCGGGGGGTGATCCGGGCGAGCACCTCGGCGGCGGAGAAGGCGAAGCCCTTTTCCTCGTGGAGGGCGATGGGTACCGGTTCGGCACCGGTCAAGGAGATCACCGAGCGGTAGATGGGAAAACCGGGGTCGGGATACATGATCTCCACCCCCGGTTCGCCGAACATGAGGATGGCGAAGAACATGGTGACCTTGCCGCCGGGCACCACCACGATCCGGTCCGGGTCCACCTCGATGCCGCGGCGGGTCAGGAGATCGCGAGCCACCGCTTCCCGCAGCGGCAGGATGCCGTTGGCCGGCGTGTAGCCGTGGTGACCGTCCCTGAGGGCCCTGATCGCCGCCTCGACGATATGCGGCGGCGTCGGAAAGTCGGGCTGGCCGATCCCGAGATTGACGATGTCGCGGCCCGCCCGGGCCATGGCGGTGGCGCGGGCCAGCACGTCGAACGCCGTTTCGGTGCCGAGACGAGCCATCGCGGCGGCGAGCTGCATGGCGGTCCTCCCCCCGATGCCCACGGCGCGCATCATGCCAGCCGGGTCCGACGGCGGCAATCACCGGCACCCTCGACCGGGCGGAGGACGGAAAAAAGACCTGTGAAGCGGCGCGGATCGCCCTTCACAGGTCCAGAATGCTCAGCCCTCAGCGGCTCCATCCATGGCCGAAACCCGGTGACGATGCTGTGGGGAAAGCCACATTCGGATCTTTGGCCGGCGGTGCGCGGAAGGCGAGCGCCCTCAGACCGAGAGATAGGCGCGCCGGACCTCCTCGTCCGCCAGAAGGTCGCTCATCGCTCCCCGCCAGCGGATCTGGCCTTTCTCGATGATGCAGGCACGCTCGGCGATACGTCCGGCGAAATGGAGGTTCTGCTCGGACAGCAGAATGGAAACCCCGTGGCGGCGGAGATCGGCCAGCGCGGTTGCCATCTGATCGACGATCACCGGCGCCAGCCCCTCGGAAGGCTCGTCGAGCAGCAGCAGTTCGGGATTGCCCATCAGGGTGCGGGCGATGGCCAGCATCTGCTGTTCGCCGCCGGAGATGCGGTCGGCGCGGCGGCGCCGCAGTTCGGCGAGATTGGGAAACAGGGCGAACAGGCGTTGCGGCGTCCAGGCATCGCGGCCGGCGGGTGGTTCGCGGCGACCGACTTCGAGGTTCTCCTCGACCGTCAGCTCGGCGAACACGCGCCGTTCCTCGGGAACGTAGCCGAGGCCCTGGCGGGCGATGCGGAACGGCGGCAGGCCGCCGATGTCCCGGCCGCGGAAACGGATGCCGCCGGCGGTCGGCCGGACGAGTCCCATGATGCTCTTGAGAGTGGTGGATTTGCCGGCCCCGTTGCGCCCCATCAGCACCACCACCTCGCCCTCGCCGACCTCGAGGGCGAGATCGAAAAGGATCTGCGCCCGGCCGTAGAAGGTGACCAGCCCCTCCACCTCCAATACCGGGGCGCTCATGCCGGGGCCTCCACCGAGGAGCCCAGATAGATCGCCTGCACCTCGCGATCGGCGCGCACCCGTTCCGGCGGGCCCTCGGCGATCAGCCGGCCGCGATTGATCACCAGGATGCGGTCGGCATAGGCGAACACCACGTCCATGTCGTGTTCGGTGAACAGCACGGCGATACCGCGTTCGGCGACGATCGCCGAGACGAGGCGCATCAGCGCGTGCCGTTCGGCGGGGGCCATGCCGGCGGTGGGCTCGTCCATCAGCAGCAGGCGGGGACCGTGCGCCAGAGCCACCGCCAGCTCGACGCGCTTGATGTCGCCGTAGGCGAGGACGCTGCAGAACCGTTCCGCCTGGTCGCGGATGCCGACCCGCTCGAGCAGGGCCATGGCCTCCTCGCGGTAGAGCGCACGCGCCAGGGGAAACAGCGCCCGGGCCCGTCCGTGATGGCTCAAGAGCGCCATCTGCACGTTCTCGACCACCGTCATCGAGCCGAAGGCGGCGGCGATCTGGAAGGTCCGGCCCACGCCCTTGCGCCAGACGGCGCGTGGCGGCAGGCCGGTGATCTCCTCGCCGTTCAGCAGGACGCGACCGCGGTCGGGGCGGAGCTGGCCGCCGATCATGTTGAAACAGGTCGATTTGCCGGCTCCGTTGGGGCCGATGATGGCGAGACGTTCGCCGGCTTCGAGGGTGAAGCTGACGTCCCGCACCGCCTCGAAGCCGCCGAAGGCCTTGGACAGCCCTTCGACCCGGAGCAGACTCATGCCGGGCGCTCCCGTCCGGTCGGTGCCGCCTGCAGCCCCGGCAGCCGGTCGCCGAGGATGCCCACGAGACCCTTGGGGAAGGCCAGGACCATGGCGAGGATCAGCCCGCCCATCACCATCTTCCAGTAGAGGGTGAGGGGCATCACGAAATCCTTGAGAAGGGTCAGCAGGGCGGCGCCGGCGAGAGGACCGGTGACCGTCTCCACCCCGCCCAGCAGGACCATGGTGAGGGCGTCCACGGAGGTGGGAATGGCGAGCACTTCGGGGTCGATGTTGCCCTTCGAGAAGACGTAGAGGCCGCCGCCGAGGCCGGCGGCGATCCCGGAGACGGTGAACGCCAGCCAGCGCTGGTAGCGCGGATCGATGCCGATGGCATCGGCGCGGATCGCCGAATCCCTGACCGCCCGTGAGCTGTAGCCGAAGGGGGCGTACAGGAAGCGCCAGAGGAGGCCGATGCCGGCGAGGGTGACCGCCAGGGTCAGATAGTAGTAGACGGTGCGCGAGCTCGCCCAGGAGGACGGCCAGATCCCGATCAGCCCGTTGTCGCCGCCGGTGAGCTCGACCCACTGGAAGGCGATCGCGTAGACGATCTGGGCGAAGGCGAGGGTGAGCATCGCCAGATAGACGCCCGACAGACGCACGCAGAGGGCGCCGAAGACGAGGGCCGCGACCCCCGCCACCAGCGGTGCCGAGAGGATCGCCGCCTCCATCGGCCAGGCGAGATGGTGGACCAGCAGGGCGGCCCCGTAGGCGCCGAGGCCGAAATAGGCGGCGTGGCCGAAGCTGACGATCCCGCCCCAGCCCATGATGAAATTGAGGCTGAAGGCGAACAGACCGAAGATCAGCAGTTCGATCGCCAGTTTCAGGCTGTATTCGTCGGCGAACAGCGGCAGCAGCAGGAGGAACGCCAGGAGCCCCATCCAGAGGCTGCGCTGGAGCGGGGTGCCGGCGGCGAGCCCGGCGCCGGCCCGGGCGGCGGCGTGGCTTTCGGCCTGCGGCCGGCCGAGCAGCCCGTAGGGTCGCACGATCAGCACCGCGGCCATCACCAGGAAGGCCAGCACCAGGGTGATCTTGGGAAAGATCAGGATGCCGAAGGCCTGCAGCTCGCCGATCAGCAGGGCGGCGAGGAAGGCGCCGGTGACGCTGCCCATGCCGCCGATCACGGTGACCACGAAGGCTTCGACGATGATGTTGACGTCCATGTACGGATTGGCCGGTTCCCGCGGGAGCTGCAGGGCACCGGCGAGGCCGGCGAGAAAGGCGCCCAGGAACAGCACGCCGGTGAACAGCAGCGCCTGGTTGACGCCCAGTGCCCCGACCATTTCCCGGTCGAGGGTCGCGGCCCGAACCAGCACCCCGAAGCGGGTCCGGTGGAACAGCAGCCAGAGGGCGCCGAGCACCAGTGGCCCGGCGAAGATCATGGCCAGCTCGTACTCGGGAAAGCGCCGGTCGAGGACCACCACGAAGCTCTTCAGGCCCGGCGCCCGGGGGCCGAGGAGGTCCTCGCCGCCCCAGGTCATGCGCACGAGATCCTGGACGATCAGGACGACGGCGAAGGTGGCGAGGAGCTGGAACAGCTCCGGGGCGTCGTAGATCCGGCGGAGCACCACCAGTTCGAGAAGCACCCCGAGCAGGCCGACGATCGCGGCGGCGAGGAAGATCGCCCCCCAGAAGCTCACGGCGCCGTAGGCGACCTCCATGAACACTCCGGCCAGGGTGTAGGCGATGTAGGCCCCCAGCATGTAGAAGGAGCCGTGGGCGAAATTGACGATCCGGGTGACCCCGAAGACGATCGTCAGCCCGGCGCTCGCCATGAACAGGAAGGATGCGGTGGCGAGGCCGTTGAGGAACTGGACGAACAGGAAGCCCGGATCCAAGGGGGCGATCTCCCGGCGCCGTCGCGGTCAGTTCTGCAGATCGGGGCGGACGCGCCGCACTTCCTCCGCCGGGAACATGTAGGGCTCGCCGTCCACGTAGCGCCAGTCGACCATCTTGCCGCGACCGCCCTCGACCGCGAGCTTGCCGACCCAGGCCCCCATCGTCGCCTGGTTGTCGAGGTCGCGGATGTAGAAGGGGCCGGCGGGCGAGCTTTCGATTCTCAGCCCTTCCATCGCCGCCAGCATGGCCTCGGTGTCGGTGGAGCCGGCCTTCTCCAGCATCGCCTTGATGGTGTAGGCGAGGGTGTAGCCGAGGATCGAGCCGAGCCGCGGATAATCGTCGTAGGCGGCCCGGTAGGCGGCGACGAAGGCCTCGTGCTCGGGAGTGTCGATCTGCTCCCAGGGATAGCCGGTCACGATCCACCCCACCGGCGCCTCGTCCTTCAGGGGATCGAGCCATTCCGGTTCGCCGGTCAGGAGGCTCAGGACGGTACGTCCCTCGAACAGGCCGCGGGTGGTGCCTTCGCGGACGAACTTGGCGAGATCGCCGCCGAACAGGGCGGAGAAGATGGCATCGGGGTTGGCCTGCTCGATGGCCGCCACGGTGGCGCCGGCGTCGATCTTGCCGAGGGCCGGGAACTGCTCGATGACGATCTCCACCCCGGGGATCTTCTCGGCCGCGAGACGCTTGAAATTGGCGGCCGCCGACTGGCCGTACTCGTAGTTGGGAGCGACGATCGCCCAGCGTGTCTTGCCGAGATCCTTGGCCTCGTCCACCAGCATCCCGGTCTGCATGTAGGTGTTGGGACGCAGACGGTAGGTGTAGCGATTGCCCTTGGCCATGGTCAGGGCGTCGGTGAGCGGTTCGGAGGCGATGAACAGCACCTTCCGCTGATTGGCGAAATCGGCCACCGCGAGACCGATGTTGGAGAGGAAGGTGCCGAAGATGAAGGCCACCTTCTCGCGGACCACCAGCTCCTCGGCGACCCGTACCGCATCGCCGGTGGTGCCGCCGTCGTCTCGGGAGATCACTTCGATCTGCTTGCCGAGGACACCGCCCGCCGCGTTGATCTCCTCGAAACCGAGCTGCCAGCCCTTCTTGTAGGGCTCGGTGAAGGCGGGAAAACGGTTGTAGCTGTTGAGCTCGCCGATGCGGATGGTTTCGGCCGTCTCCCCCGGCACGGAAGCCGTCATGCCGGCGATGGCCAGACCGGCCACCGCCGGGAGCAAGCCGCGTCGCTTCGTCATTCTTCTTCCTCCCTGCACTGTCCCGCTGCTCCCCGGAGCCCGCGGCGGGGCGGGAGCTCGACGGGCCGCCACGGCCTCGCGGCGGCGGCGCGATCATGCGGGCTCGAACGGGGATCGGCAAGGGGGGTGGTGCGGACCCCGGGCGGGCCTGCGGCGATGCACAACCGTCAGTTGTGAGTTTTGCCACAGAGGGGCCGAACGGCCGCAGGTTAACCTTGATTTGACGTTTACCAGCGACGTTAACGCGTACCGGGGGGCGGTCGCGCGGGCACGAAGGTTACTGGTCATTAACCAACCCGAGGTGGATGCTGGAAACGCTCGCCGGCCGCGAGCGACCCGCCCGAAGGGTCGCGGAGCCGGGGTCGAGATACGAGGAAGGGAGCAGAACGTGCAGCAGCGCAACCAGTCGATCGACGATCGGGGTCTCATCCAGCTCTGTATCGATTCCCTGACCCAGCGGATCGCCGAACTCGGGCTGACGCTGGTGATCGAAAGGGACTTCGCGAAGCTCAACGCCATTCTCAAGGTCAACGACACCTTCGCCAATCCCACCTTCGATCCGACCAAGAGCCGGATGGGGCCGCAGGATTTCTTCGTCCATCTCCTCGACGAAACCGGCCGCAGCGTCGGCACCAGCGGCGAGCGGGTGTTCGAAACCGAGGATCTCCTCGAGATGATCGCCGACGGCACCCTCTTCTACGAGGGGGGCTACCGGAAGCTGCTGGGGCGCGAGCGGCTGCCCGTCCTGCCGCTGTCACGCCGTTTTTCGGGACGGGTGTCGCATTCCGGCTCGACCTGGACCCGTCCCGACTGGCGCCGCAAGGGGCTCGCCATGTACATGGCCTATCTGAGTCGCGCCTTGAGCTTCAGGAACGCCGGCTGCAGCGTGAACACGGGGTTCGTGCGCCAGTATCTGGTCGGCAGCTCGGTGCCCCGCGACAGTTACGGCTATCTCCACGTCGAGCTGGTGGTGGACGGGGAGTTCCCGCCGGTGGGCGGGCCCGAGAAGGCCTATCTCTGCTGGGTCGACCGGGCGGAGTTCATCGACACGGTACGCGCGCTGCCGCGGCATCCCAAGAATCCGGTGCCGCTGCGGCCGCTGCCGGAGCCCGCTCCGGCCGAGCCGCTGCCGGCCCGCGGCTGAACCGTCGCGAGGCAGGCGGGTTTCACATGGGGGTCGCGAGACGTTCGCTCACCGGCTGACCGCATTGCGGGCGAACGAGCATCAGCACTTCGCTGACCGCCACCCCGTCGTCGGCCACCGGCAGGAGGAGTTCGGCATAGACCGCGGTGACGCCGCCGGGTCCGAGATGGATTTCCTGGAACAGCGCCGAGCCGGTGTAGGCGACGGTGCGGAAATCCTCCCGCAGCAGCGTCCCCAGGCGATATCCGGAGCGACCTTCGCCGGTGGCCGCCGGCCGCAGGTCGGCGAAGCCTTCGAGCGGTCCGAGCGGGAGCCGCTCGACCCTCGCGCCGCGCATGTCCACCCAGTGCACGTCCGGGACGAGAAGCCGGAACTGCGGCGTATCCACCGCGGAACGGCTGGGCAGCAGCCCCTGTCTGCGGAGACCGTGCCAGTAGCGGTAGGTGAAATCGAGCGCCGTGTCCGCCGCGCCGAGGGCGTAGAGGGGCAGGGGGCGCTTCCTGAGCCATTGCATGGGTGACCTGCCTGGCCTGGTGGCGTTTCCTCGTCGTCGTGACGCGGTCGCTCCCGGGGGGGGGGACGTGCGTCCGCGCACGCCGACCGGTATGCGGCCCGGTTCGTAAACGGAGGGTGAAGACCCCGCGGCGCCGCGACCGCGACCATCTCCGGGTACGCACGCGGGAACGACGATCGTCGCCGTCCGGCCGGCGTCCCCTCCGCCTCTCGTGGGACCCCGAGGTCCGTTTTCCTCCACCGAGAAGATGGGGATTCGATCCGTGAATTCCCAGCCGGAACCCGGCCGGCTCACGCTCCCCCGGGGCCTCGCTCGAGCGGCAGCAGGGCGCGCAGCCCTTCGCGATAGGTCGGATAGGCGAGCCGGATCCCCAGCTCCCGTTTGATCAGCCCGTTGGTGACGCGGCGGCTCTCGGCGTAGAAGCTGCGGGCCATCGGCGAAAGATCGGCAGTGGCGAAATCCTCCTCGGGCGGCGGCGGCAGGCCGAGGAGATCGGCGGCGAAGAGGATCACCTCCTGGGGCGGTGCCGGCTCGTCGTCGCAGAGATTGTAGATCGCTCCCGGCCGCGGCCGCCGCATCGAGGCCAGCAGCACGGTGGCGATGTCCTCAACATGGATGCGGCAGAAGACGTGGCCCGGCTTGCGGATCCGCCGCGCCCGCCCCTCCAGGAGCTTGCGCAGCGGATTGCGGCCGGGACCGTAGATCCCGGCGAGACGGAAGACGTGCACCGGCAGGCCGCTGGCGAGCCAGGCCTCCTCCGCCGCCAGCCGGCGGCGGCCGCGTTCGAGCCCCGGCCGCGGGGAATATCCCTCGTCCACGGGGGCACCGCCGCTGTCGCCGTAGACCGCGGTGGTGCTGAGATATCCGACCCAGCGCAGCCGCGGCAGGGCGAGCAGGTCGAACAGATGGCGATCGAGGACCGGATCGCCTTCCTCGTCGGGGGCGATGGAGGTCAGCACATGGGTGACATCGGCGAATGCGGTGGCGGGATCGGCGAGCGGCCGGTGGCGCGCGAAGGGGAGCAGATCGATACCCTCCGCCGTCCTCGTCGCGGCGGGTTCGCGCACCGTGCCGCGGACCGCGAAACCGGCCGCCAGCGCCCGTGCCGCCAGTACCCGTGCGGTATAGCCCAGCCCGAAGCAGAACAGGGTGCCGGTCACGCCGCCGTCGCGCATCGCCGCAGGGCCTCCCGCCATTCCGCGCGTACCTGCGGATGGGTTTCCGTCGACTCTCCGCTCATCTTCTCGACAGTGGGGCGATCGACGAGCCGCGACAAGGCCCAGACCGCCGCACCGCGGACCAGCGGCGAGGCGTCCGCGAGCCGCCGCCGCACCACCGGCAGGAAGCGGGTGTCGCCGCTGTTGCCGATGGCGATCAGCACGTTGCGCAGGACGCGGTCGCGGCCGATCCGCTTGATCGGCGAGCCCTTGAACAGCCGGCGGAAGCCGGCGTCCTCGAGGGTCGCCAGCATCGCCAGATCGGGGGCCTCGAGTTCCGGCCGAGCCTCCAGCTTCGCTTCCCGGCAGCGCCGCGCGAACTTGTTCCAGGGACAGACCGCGAGGCAGTCGTCGCAGCCGTAGATGCGGTTGCCCATCATCGGCCGCAGCTCGGCCGGGATCGCTCCCTTGTGCTCGATGGTGAGATAGGAGATGCAGCGGCGCGGATCGAGCCTGTAGGGACCGGTGATGGCCCCGGTGGGACAGGCGGCGATGCAGCGCCGGCAGCTTCCGCAACGATCCGCCTCCGGGGGATCGGGCGGCAGCACGAGATCGGTCAGGATCTCGCCCAAGAACAGCCAGGAGCCGAAGCGCCGGGAGACCAGATTGGTGTGCCGGCCCTGCCAGCCGAGGCCGGCCCGCTGCGCCAGCGGCTTTTCCAGAACCGGCGCGGTATCGACGAAGACCTTCACGGCCGCCCCGCTCCTCGCGTGCAACCAGCCGGCGAGCTGCTTCATCCGCCCCTTCATCACCTCGTGATAGTCGCGGCCCCGGGCGTAGACCGAAATGTAACCCCGTTCCCCGTCGCGCAGCCCGTCCAGAGGATCGCCGCCGGGACCGTAATTCATGGCCAGGCAGATGGCGGTTCGAGCTTCGGGCCAGAGCCCGCGCGGATCCTCCCGCCGCTCCGGCTCGCGCACCAGCCAACCCATCTCGCCGGCCAGATCCGCCTCGACGAATTGCCGGTATTCCCGGCGCACCCGCTCGGGCAGCGCCGCTTCGGTGATGCGCAGCTCGTCGAAACCGAGCGCCTTCGCCCGTTCCTCGAGCTCGCGACGAAGCCTGGCCGTGTCCATGGCGCCCAAAGTGGCGCCATCCGTCTCAGAAATCGAGATCGTCGTAATGGGGGGCGGGGCGGAGCCCCGTGACGCGGTCCATCAGCAGTGGCCGGAAGCTCCGGCGCGATTTGACCTTGGCGTACCAGTTGCGGGCGCTTTCGAAGCCCTCCCAGGGGACGTTGCCCAGATAGTCCAGCACCGAGAGATGGGCGGCGGCGGCGAGATCGGCCAGGGTCATCCGGTCCCCGGCGAGCCAGCGCCGATCGTCGTAGAGATGACAGATGTAGGCGAGATGCAGGCGGATGTTGGCGGCGCCCGCCCGGAGCGCCTCCGAGCTCGGGGTGCCGGCGCGCTTGAGCCGCTTGAGGAGTTTCTCGCCCCACACCGGATCCGTCACCTCGCGCCGGAACTTGACGTCGAACCAGGCCAGCAGGCGCCGGGTCTCGGCCCGCTCGGCCGGGGTTTCCCCGAGCAGATCGGGTTCCGGATGGACCTCCTCCAGATATTCGACGATCGCCCGGCTGTCGCAGACCACGAGATCTCCGTCCACCAGTACCGGCACCTCGGCCGCCGGATTGAGGGCGAGGAATTCGGGATCCTGCGCCCAGGGCTCGACTTCGACGAATTCGGTGACCAGCGCCTTCTCCAAAAGCGCCAGCCGCACCTTGCGGCTGAACGGACAGAGGGGCAGATGATAGAGTCGGAGCATGGGACGCTCTCCCGGCACCGGATCCGGCTGCGGCAGCATGGCGGCGGGGGCGAAGAAACGCCATCGCGGCGAGGGACGCAAGCACCGTGCGCCGTCGTCCCGACCTCGCGGTCTCGGGGTCGCACGAGGCGGATCCTCGTCCCACCTGCGATGTCCGGAAGAGCTGCCGGAAGAGCGTGAAGGAGGGTGCGATCGTGCGGTTTCGGGACAGACGTCATGCCGGACGGGAACTGGCGACGAAACTGGCCGGTGAGATCGAAGGGCCGGCCGTGGTCCTCGCCCTGCCACGCGGGGGGGTACCGGTCGGGCTGGAGATCGCGAGGGGCCTCGGCGCTCCTCTCGACCTCGTCATGGTCCGCAAGATCGGGGCCCCCGGGCAGCCCGAGCTGGCGGTCGCGGCGGTGGCCAACGGCGAGCATCCGGAACTGGTCGTCAATCGTGATGTGGTGCGCATGACCGGCGCCGACCCGGTCTGGCTCGAGCGGCAGAAGCGGCTGGAGCTCGAGGAGATCGCCCGTCGGCGTCGGCGTTACCTCGGCACACGGCCGCGGCCGTCCCTCGAGGAGCGTACGGCGATCGTCGTCGACGACGGCATCGCCACCGGCGCCACCATGCTCGCGGCGCTGCGGGCGGTGCGCCGGGCGAAGCCACGTGCGCTCGTTCTCGCCGTTCCCGTGGCGCCCCCCGACACCATCGCGCGCCTGGCACCGGAAGCGGACCGCATCGTCTGTCTCCACACGCCGCGGGATTTCATGGCCGTCGGCCAGTTCTACGAGGATTTCGCCCAGACCGCGGACGAAGAGGTGATCGCGGCCCTCGCCGCGGCACCAAAGGAAGAGGGGGAGGGCGCATGACGGCGGCGGAACCGGGTCCGGATCGGTCGCTCTACGGGTTCGACATCCTGTCGACGCCGCTTTTGACCGATCTCTACGAACTCAACATGTTCCATGCCTATCTCGAAGCCGGGATGACGGCGCCCGCCGTGTTCGAGTTCTTCGTCCGCGAGCTGCCGCCCTGCCGCAATTTCCTGGTCGCCGCCGGTCTCGAGCAGGTGGTCAGCTTTCTCCGGGAGGCGCGCTTCGGCGAGGCCGAGCTCGCCTGGCTGCGGGACAGCGGCCGCTTTTCGCAGCGGGCGATCGCGCGGCTCGCCGCATTCCGTTTCACCGGCGATGTCGACGCCATGCCCGAAGGCACGATCTTCTTCGCCGACGAGCCGGTGCTCAGGATCACGGCACCGCTGCCCGAGGCCCAGTTCCTCGAGACCCGGATCATCAACCTCCTCCATTTCCAGATCCTGATCGCCAGCAAGGCGGTGCGGATGGTGCTGGCGGCGGGCGAGGGTCGCACCCTGATCGATTTCGGCCTGCGCCGGGCGCACGGTGCGGAAGCCGGGCTTCTCGCGGCGCGGGCGGCCTATCTCGCCGGCTTCGCCGGCACCGCCACGATCCCCGCCGAGCCGGTGTTCGGCATCCCGATCTTCGGCACCATGGCCCATTCCTTCGTCCAGGCTCACGACGACGAGACCGAGGCCTTCCTGCATTTCGCCCGCGCCCGCCCGGCCGCGGTGGTCCTGCTGCTCGACACCTACGATACCGAAGCGGCGGCGCGCAAGGTGGTGGAGCTGGCGCCGAAGCTGGCCGCCGAGGGCATCACGATCCGCGGCGTGCGGCTCGACTCGGGCGATCTGGCGGAGCACGCCCGGCGGGTGCGGCGGATCCTCGACGAGGGGGGGCTCGACCGGGTGCGCATCTTCGCCAGCGGCGGCGTCGACGAGCATCTGATCGCCGCCCATCGCGCCGCCGATGTTCCCATCGACGGCTACGGCATCGGCACCAGTCTCACCACTTCCAACGACCGGGCTTCCCTGGACTGCGCCTACAAACTCCAGGAATACGCCGGTGTTCCGCGGCGCAAGCGCTCGGAAGGCAAGGCCACCCTGCCCGGGCGGAAGCAGGTCTGGCGCCGCCACGACGGAGCGGGTCGGATGGCGGGCGACACCATCGCCCTCCTCGACGAAGCCGGCGAGGGCGAGCCGCTGCTGCAGCCGGTGATGCGGGGCGGCGAGCCGGTGGGGCCGCTGCCCTCCCTGGAACGGGCGCGCCGGCACCTGGAGGCGCAACTGGAGCAGCTTCCGCCCGGGCTGCGCGATCTCGCCACCGACCATTCCTATCCGGTCACCATCTCGCCGGCTCTCCGCCGCCTCGTCGCGACGGTGAACTCCCGACCGTGAGGCAGGGCGGCCGGCAGGCCCGCCGACGCCGGGGTCCCGCGGCCCGCCATCTCGCCGCACGGTTCCCGGGGCGCCTCTTCCTCGCTTTGCGCGGTCGTCGGCTCGTGGCATGGATGCCGGCATGCAGGATGGTGACGCGGCAGCGACGCAGGCGGTCGTCCGGGCCCTCGCCGATCCCGCCACCTGGGGGCGGGAAGGGGAAGGTGGCGTCGCGGTCCGCGAAACCCACATGTCCTGGGTGTTCCTCACCGCCCGCCACGCCTACAAGCTGAAGAAGCCGGTCCGCTTCCCGTTCCTCGATCTTTCCACCCGCGAACTGCGCGAGCGCCACTGCCGCCGCGAGCTCGAGCTCAACCGGCGCCTCGCCGAACCGGTCTATCTCGACGTCCTGCCGGTGATCCGCCGGGACGGGCGCATCACCGTCGGCGGTGACGGCCGCATTCTCGACTGGCTGGTCCGGATGCGTCGCCTCGACGAGACGCGGATGCTCGATGCGGTGCTCGCCCACGGCCGTCCCGGGCTGGCGGAGATCGAGCCGGTGGCCGGCCTTCTCGCCCGCTTCCTGGCCGGGGCGCCGCCGGTCCGGCGGAGCCTCGAGGATCATCTCGGCCTGATGGTACGCGAGCTGGCCCTCGATCTCGCCGCCTTCGCCCGCGCCGAGGTGCCGCTTCCCGAATCCCTGGTCGAGCGGGTGACGGGCCGGCTGATGCGGGCGCTGGAGCCCGGGCGCGAGCGCTTCGCGGGACGCCTCGCCGCCGGCCGCGTCAAGGACGCCCACGGTGACCTCCGTCCCGAGCACGTGCATCTCGGCGACCCGCCGGCGATCATCGACTGTCTCGAATTCTCCGACGAGCTCCGCATCCGCGACGCGGCCGACGAACTCGCGTTCCTGGCGCTCGAATGCGAACGGCTGGGCGCGGCCGCCATCGGCGAGCTGTTCGTCGCCGTCTACGAGGCGATCGCCGACGACCGTCCCGGTCCCTGGCTCTATGCTTTCTACAAGGGCTTCCGGGCGGCCCAGCGGGCCCGGCTCGCCGTCTGGCACATGGCCGAACCCGGCCGGCGGCCGGTGGCCCACTGGCTGGCCCGGGCCCACCGCTATCTCGAACTCGCCGACCGCTACACCGCGATGCTCGGCTGAGGCCCTTCGCGCAGCAACTCGCCGATCGATCCCCCGCCGTGCAGCCGGCGGACGACCTCGGCCAGCAGCGGGCCGATGCTCAGAATCGCGAGACGGCGCGCCGCCACCGCCGCCGGCAGGCGGAAGGGGGGCAGGCTGTCGGTGACCAGCAGCCGCTCGAAACCCGCCTCCTCGATCACCTCGGCCGCCGGTGGGTTGAACAGCCCGTGGGTCACGCAGGCGAAGATCCGCTCCGCGCCCTCCCGTCGCAGGGCCGCGGCCGCACGGGCCAGGGTGGTACCGGAGCTGATCAGATCGTCGAGGATCACCGCCGTTCGCCCCTTCACCTCGCCGATCACCGCATCGCCCGTGACCCGCCCCTCGCTGCGCTTTTTCTGGAGGAAGGCGAGGGGCACGCCGGGCCCGAGCCGTTCCTCGAACAGCTCCCTGAGCGCCTCGGCGCGCTTGGCTCCGCCCGCATCCGGCGAGACCACCACCGGCACCCGCCCTTCCAGTCGCGGCAGGAGGGCGGCGACGAACAGCGGTCGGGCGGAGAGGTTGATCGATTCGATGCGGAAGGCGTTCTGGAAGGCGGCGAGATTGTGGACGTCCACGGTCACCACCCGATCGATGCCCACCGCCTCCATCACTTGGGCCAGGTAGCGGGTGGTCACCGGATCGCGGGGCTTGGTCTGCCGGTCCTTGCGGGCGTAGGCGAGATAGGGGGTGATCGCGGTCACCCGACCGGCGCCGTTCTCCTTGAGCGCTCCGCAGAAGAACAGCAGCCGGCAGAGCTTGTCGTTGGCGCTCGCCCCGGGTTCGCCCCACAGCCCGTGGAGAACGAAGACGTCCCGTCCGCGCACCGGGAGGAGCGGTCGGGCCTTGTGTTCGCCGTCCTCGAACTCGCGCTCCTCGTGCGGGGCGAGCGCGAGACCGAGCGCGGCGGCGACCCGCTCACCGAGCTCCCGGCTGCGGTCGAGGGCGAACAGCAGCGGACCGGACATGCTTGCTCTCCCGAGGGCTTTTCCGTCTGGTTATCACGGCCGGGCGGCTGTCGCGAGGGTATGCTTGCGGGGATAGGCCGGCTCCTTTATCCTCCGGCTCGACGATAACCAGGGGTAGAAAAATATCGGGGCGGGGACGGAGCGTCTCGGGGCGGGGGCGTCCGACCCGGCGGAGGCGCGAAAATGGTGGTTCCCCGATCGTCGTTGCGGCGGTTCCTGCACGTTTTTCTCGCCGGCGTGCTCGTCTGGGTGCAGACGGCGACCGGCAGCCTGGCGCTGGCGCAGACACCCGCCACGACCGGCGACCGCAACCTCGCCGATCGGGCGGCGACCTTCCTGCGCGGCATCCGGAAATATCGTGCGGCCCTGGATGCGGCGCGCTTCGATCCGCGGGCCCTGGGCGAGATCTTCGGTGCCGACTGGCGTGCCGCCTTTCGTTTCGTCCGCGACGAGATCGCCCTCCATCCCTATGTCGGTACCCTCCGTTTCGCCGCCGGAACCCTCGTCTCCCGCGCCGGCAACGCCTGCGACCGGGCCCTGCTGCTGGCCGAACTCCTGGAGGCGGGCGGGCATCGCGTGCGTTTCGCCCGGGCGACCCTGGAGGAGGAGGCGATCGGGCGTCTGCTGGGCAATCTCGACCGGCCGGGCACGGCCACCTCGCGTCCTCTCGCCATCGACGTCTACGATCCGGAACTGCTGCGATTCCTCGGCCCGGCGGGACTCGCAGAGGAGGAATACCGGCGGGTGCTCGAGGAGGGTGCGGCGACCGCACGCGCTCTCGCCGAAGCGGTCGCCGTCGACGCCGGTTTCGTGGGCGCGACGCTGGCCGCCGGCCTCGGTCCGGACTGGCCGCCGAGGCCCGGGCGCACGGACCCCGCCGTCCTGCTCGCCGAGCATTGCTGGGTGCAGATCGAGACCGCCGACGGCTGGCTCGATCTCGATCCGAGCCTGCCGGAGATGGAGCCCGGCGATCGCCTCGCCGAGGTGGGGGAGACGGTCGCCGATCTGCCGCCATTCTTGGCGCCGGTTCTCGCCCTGCGTCTCGATCTGCTGCGCGAGGAGGGTGGCGAGCGCCGTCGCGCGACGGTGCTGGAGACGGAGCTGCCGGTGGGCGATGCCTACGAGACCGCGTCGCTGCTGATCGTCCCGGAGGTCCGTCAGGGCGAGCGGCTCGTCGGCCCGGCGCTCGCCGGGCGGTACGCGGACGGCTTCGACGCCTTCGTACCGATGCTGGTGACCGGCGACGGCTATCGCGTCGGCGATCCCTTCGCGCCCGACGGTCGGGTGCTGGCCAAGGATTTCAACGCCCGCGTCGCCGGTGCCGTGGGCGAAACGGTGGGCGGGCTCTTCGGCGGGGCTCTCGGTGCCCTCGGCCAGGTGCTCGACGAACCGCCGCCGACGGTGGTGGAGGAAAGCCGCTTCGCCGGCCTCGAATTGCGGCTGGAGATGCGCCTGCCCGACGGCACGGTCGGCAGCTCCCGACGTCTTCTCGTGCCGCCGGCGCCGGAAGAGGATCTGCGCCGGCTGCTGCCGCGGACGATGGATTTCCTGGTGACCGCATCCCGGGTCTCCCGCGAACTGTTCACGGCCCGCCTGCTCGACGTCTTCGACCGGACCCGACCGTTGCTGCGGGCGACCCTCAGAGGAGCCGCTCCCGATCGTCTCGAAGACGCCGTCGCCGGCTTCCGTCTGGAGCCGCTGCAGCTCCTGGAGTTCGCGCATCTGCGGGCGGTGTTCGCCGAGTATCTGGCGGCTGCGGAATATCCCGAGCTGCTGGTGGTGCCGGACGGACCGCTGGTGGTCGCCTATCGGCGCGAGAGCGCCCTGCGTGACGGTACGGTGGTCGAGCGGCGGGGCTTCGACATCCTCTTCGACCGCCGTCTGGTGCTCCCGCGCGAGGAGGGAGCGACCTCCGGAACCCGCCGCGGCGAGCTCGCCGCCTCCCTCGGAATCCTCGACAGCGTGCTGGAGCACCATCTCGCCGATCTCGCCGGAGGCGAGAAGATCCGGAGCGGTCTCGCCGCGCTGGCGACGGCGGTCCGCACCGAGGTGCCGGTGCGCGTTCTGCGCGAGGCGGCGGAGCTCGCCGAACTGCGGGACGTTCCGGCCTACGCCCGGGGGCTGATGGCCGAGGCGTTGGGCGAGGGACGATGGATCCTGACCCCGGAGCGCCCGTTGCCGGCGGACGACGGGCCGCTGTTCGCCTTCTGGCGCTTCGATCCCCGTTCGGGAGAGGTGCTGGCTCTCGGCGCCACCGGTGCCGGTCAAGCGATGGCCGAATACAGCCAGCAGATCAAGCTGGTGGCCCTCGGCACCCTGGTGAGCTGTGTGGTCACCGCCGCCTTCGGCCAGTTCGCCGACACCCGGGAGTTCCTCTACTGCCTCGCGCTGGGCATGCTGATCGGGGTGATCACCGCCGGTGCCGTGGGCTGGATGGCCAAGAAGTTCGGTTGGGCCGCCTCCACGCAGGCGACGGCCGAGGGTGCGGTCGGCGGCGCGGCCGGTGTCGCCGCGGGCAAGCTCACGGCCGGCGGAACCAAACCCGCGACCCCACCTCCGCCGCCTCCCGATCCGCTCGCGACCCCTCTTCCCCCGGCCTCCGATGGCGGGCTGTCGGGGTTCGCACCGGGACGGTTCGCGGGCGGCGTCGCGCCTGCCGGACGCGGCATTCCCGTCTCCGGAGGCGGCAAGACCGTCGCCCGGGGCGGACTCATCAGGATCCCGCCGCCGCCTTCCGCCAGCACCCGCCGCCCGCCCGCAACCCTCGCGGGCGGGACTTCGGCGGCACCCGGAGGCTCGGGCATCGGCCGGCTCGCGACCCTCGGGCGGGCCATCGGCGGCGCCGGTACCGGGACGAGCCCGGGGCCACGGACGGGCACGACGCCGGCGGCGAAGACGACGGCGGCGGTTCCCAAATCCCCGCCCGGGGGTACGACGCAGCCGAAGCCCCCCACGGTCTCGCCGAAACCGCAGCCGGCCACCACCGCACCGGCGAAGACGGCGGCGGTTCCCAAATCCCCGCCCGGGGGTACGACGCAGCCGAAGGCCCCCACGGTCTCGCCGAAACCGCAGCCGGATCCCACCGCACCGGCGAAAACGACGGCGGCTCCGAAACCGCAGCCCGCTGGCGCCACACCGGCCGGGACCACGCCCCTTCGGAGACCGCAGCCGGGCGGGGGTACGCCCATGCGAACGGCCGCCCTTCCGAAGCCGCAGCTGCCCGGAAG